>Ga0265325_10000004_pt1 | contig 347347 bp, 316 predicted proteins | sample 41420metaG_FD_202090 | JGI IMG/M metagenome (GOLD analysis project Ga0265325, IMG submission 202090) | Rhizosphere microbial communities from Carex aquatilis grown in University of Washington, Seatle, WA, United States - 4-14-20 metaG | ecosystem: Host-associated > Plants > Roots >...
GGCCTTGGTGCGCGATTGGCCGGTGAGGCGCTCGCCAAAAATTTCCAGGGTTGCGCGCCCGCCGGCGTTATCAACCAGCTTGCCGTCGAGCCGGTTGTTGCTGCCCATGAATTCCGCGGCAAACAGCGTGGCGGGATCGTTGTAGAGCGTGGTCGGCGAGCCTTCCTGTGCAATCACGCCGGCGTCGAGCAAGACGACCCGGTCGGCGATCGCCATCGCCTCGACCTGGTCGTGCGTGACGTGAATGGCGGATAGACCGAGCGTGACGATCAGCGTGCGCAGCCAGGCGCGCGCCTCCTCGCGCAGCTTGGCATCGAGATTCGACAGAGGCTCGTCGAGCAGGATGACCGGCGGCTCGTAGACGAGAGCGCGCGCGATTGCGACGCGTTGCTGCTGGCCACCGGACAGCTGATGCGGGTAACGCGCGGCGAGGTGGCCAAGCCCGATCTGCGACAGCGTCTTCTCGACCCGCGCCTTGATCTCGGCGGCCGGTACATTACGCAGCTTGAGGCCATAGGCGACGTTGTCGAACACGGTCCGGTGCGGCCACAGGGCGTAGGACTGGAACACCAGGCCGAGGCCGCGTTTCTCGGCCGGCAATTCGATTTTGCGCGCGGCGTCGAAAAACACGTTGTCACCGATCGCAATTGAGCCGCCGTGTGGTGTTTCCAGCCCGGCAACGGCGCGCAGCAGCGTGGTCTTTCCGCTGCCGGAGGGTCCGAGCAGTGCCACGACTTCGCCGGCCGGTACCGCAAGCGAGACACCCTTGAGGATCTCGTTGTCGCCCAGCCGCAGCGCAACGTCCTTGACGATGAGGTCAGCCATGCAGGCGCACTCCCAGCCGGACCGCGACGGCAAGGCCGACGCCGATCATCACCACATTAACAACCGATAGAGCCGATACCAGATCGATGGCGCCGGTGCCCCAGAGCGACACCAGAAGCGAGCCGATCACCTCGGTGCCGGGCCCCAGCAGATAGATGCCGGTGGAATATTCGCGCACGAATATCAGGAAGATTAGCAGCCAGCTTGCCAGCATGCCGTACTTGATCAACGGCACGGTGACGTCGCGCTTCACGCGCAGGTCGCTGGCGCCGGCGGTGCGCGCGGCTTCCTCCAGTTCCGGCGCCACCTGCAACAGCGTGCCGGACACGAGCCGCATGCCGTAGGCGAGCCAGACGATCGTATAAGCCAGCCAGATCGACACCATCGTGGATTTGAGCGGCGACAGGAACGGCACGAACAGGAATACCCACAGCAGCGCGAGGCCGGCGACGAGGCCTGGCATGGCGCGCGGTACCATCACCATGTAATCGACCAGCCGCGTCCAGCCCGAATTCCAGCGATGCACCGACAGTGCGATCGCGGTGTAGCAGGCAACCGCGATGGCGCCGCCGATCACGCCAATGCCGAGCGTGTTGAGGATGCCGCGAATGACATTCGGGTAGTCGGCGAGCTCGCGATAGTGATCGAGCGTGAGGACATCGAGCAGTTTCACGCCTTCGCCCCAGGTCACCACGAACGAGCGCAGCGTAATGCCGAACAGCGGCACCACCACCGTAATGAAAAGCCAGAAGACGATCGCCGCGAAGGCAAACCAGCGCCAGCCGTGCAGCCGCAGCGGCTGCGTCTTCAGGCCCTTGCCGCGCACCGAGACATAGCGTTGTGCCTGGCGCAGCAGCAGGCGCTGCATGAACACCAGCGGCGCGGTGACCGCGATGATCACCACCACGACCACGGCCATCAGTTGATACGACGGCACGCCCAGCTTGTTGGTGAGCTTGTAGAGATAAGTGGAGAGCACCAGCACATCCTGCGGATCGCCGAGCACGAGCGGCAGGCCAAACAGCTCGAAGCCCAGAAAGAACACCAGCACGCCGGCAAACAAGATCGCCGGCAAAATCATCGGCAGGCTGACGTTAATCGCGACGCGGAACGGGTTGGCGCCGGAGACGCGCGCGGCTTCCTCGAGGTCGGTGCTCAGGCCGCGCAAGGAGGCGGCGCTGTAGAGATAGACGTGCGGCACATGGGTGAGGCCGGCGATCGCGATCAGCGAGGTGAGTGAATAGAGGTTCCACGGCACGAAGCCGAGCACGTCCTTCGCAAGCGTCGAGAAGATGCCGACGGGGCCGACCGCCACCACGTAGCCGAATGCGATCACCACCGCCGAAACGAAGATCGGAATAAGGATCAGCGGCTCGAGATATTCCCGTCCCGGCACGTCGGTCCGCACCATCAGGAACGCCAGCAGCGCGCCAAGCGGGACTGCAATCGCCGCCATGCCGCCGGCAATCGCGATCGTGGTCCAGAACGCCTGCCAGAAATCGGGATCGGCGAAGACGAACGAATAGGCGAGGAATCCGAACTGCGCCGTATGATCGAAAAACGGCGCCGTGAGGAAGCTTTGGTAGACGACGAGCGACAGCGGCGCCACCACGGCCAGCGCGGTGACGCCGAGAACGAGCAATCGGTACATGGTTATGGGCATGGTCCGCCCCGAGGCATCCGGCAATTATTCTCTGTCATTCCGGGGCGCGGACGAAGTCCGCGAGCCCGGAATCCATAGCCCCGGTGCTGCGGAGTATGGATTCCGGGTCCGACGCGGAGCCTGTCATCGGGCCGCGCTTCCCGCGGACCCGTTGGCGTCGTCCCGGAATGACTGACATTTACTGTCCCTTTTTCGCCTGTTGCCACTTCGACAGGAAGGCGAGCCGCTTGGCCTGGTCGAGATTTTCCAGCAGCGTCTGGTCGATCGGCACCGGGCGCGCCTTGTCGCCGACCAGCTGCGTGACGCGCTTGATCGTTGCCTCGCCTTCGACGTCGGAACGCAGCGAATAAAGGTCGGCCTTGTTGGCGATGATCTCCTGGCCGCGCTTGGACAAGATGTAGTCGAGGAACAGCTTGCCGGCGTTCGGGTTCTTTGCGTGCTTGGAGATAAAGGCAACGCGCGACGTCACCATGGTATAATCCTTCGGCAGGACGATGCCGAGGTTCGGGTCCTTCTTGGAGCGGCTGAGCGCGTAGGAGCCGAAGATGCCGTAGGCGATCAGGTGTTCGCCGGACGTGACGCGTTCCATCATGGCGCCGGCGCTGGTGTAGAGCTTCGCCTGCGCCTTGCCCATGGCCTTGAAGAGATCCCAGGCCTGCGGGAAATCCTTGATGTCCTCATTGCAGAACAGATAGCCGACGCCGGAACGTTCCGGGTCGTAAGCCGTGATCTTGCCCTTGTAGAAATCGGTCTTGGCGTTGAGCAGTTTCAACAGGTCGGTGTGATCCTTCGGCACGTCGGCTTCCGGCACCAGCCGCTTGTTGTAGACGAAGGCGATCGGCTCATAGGTCGTGCCGTAGGCGGCATCTTTCCACACCGCCCATTTCGGCAGCGACTTTGATTCCGGCGAGGCATAGGTCGCGGCCTGTCCGTCGGCGACAAGCTTCACCTGCAGGTCCATCGCGGACGACCACAGCACGTCGGCGGTGCCGTTGTTGGCGGCGGCTTCCGCGATGAAGCGGTTGTAAAGCTCGGTGGAGTTGAGGTCGGAATATTCGACCTTGATGCCGGGATAGAGGGCCTCGAAATCCTTGACCAGGGGGTTGGATGAGGCCGCGTCGGTGGTCGAATAGATCACCACCTTGCCTTCCTTCTTGGCGGCTTCGACGATCTTTGCGTAATCAGCCGGATAGCCCTGCGGTACTTGCGCTTGCGCACAAGTCCCGAAAAGCAAGGCGGTTGAAATAAAAGCGGCGGATACGACGTGTCGCATGACAACTCCCTCGTGACAATTTCCCGGCGCCTGTGCCCCGCAGCGGCCGTTCGGCGGCGATGCTACTCCAGGCCTTCAGGGGCCGCCTAGTGGCGGGCCCAAGCAAAACCCCGCCGCGGGAGCGGCGGGGTCTCGTAGTTGTCTGGCCGTCAGTGCGCCAGCGGATCGGGGCGGAACTGGATATGCACGGCGCGCGGGCTTGAGCCCTTGCCGGTCTCCATCAGCCAAGGCGTGCGATCGCCGTTGGTGCTCCACAGGCCGCGGCCCTTCCAGCCGGCATTCGGATCGTCGATGCGGCCGTCGAGGCCCTTGGCATAGAACCCCATCGGGTAGGGGATGCGCAGCGAGACCATTTTGCCGTCTTTCAACGCAACGAAACCGTCGCTCAGGTTGGCGGTCGAGATCGGAACATTCTCACCGAGGCCCAGCGTGTTGTGCTGATCGACCCAGGTGTAGTAGCTTGCCTCGGCGCTGGTATCCGGGAAGCCCTCAAAGCCTGGTCCGGGATATTTGTAGAATGACCAGCCTTCCGGACAATGATTGCCGGTTGCTGTCGGTCCGTTGAGCGGGCCTTTGCACTTGCTGCGGTCGAAACTCATCAGGTGACCGCTTGAGCCCGACCCCCACAGCACGCCATTGCCGTCGATGTCGCCGCCGCGGATGCCGAAGCCGGGCTTCGGAATGTAGTAGACCTCCGACAGTTTTGTTTTCGGATCGAAGCGCAGGAATCCAGGCGGCCCCGCGAAGCTGCCGATGGCGAACCAGATCGAACCGTCTTTCGGGTTGGGCATGACCGAATAGGGTCCCGACCCGGCCGTGATGCGCCGATCTTTCGCCGGGTCGGCCGGCGCGGTCGGGTCCACATAGTCATCGAGCTTGCCGTTGCCATTTGTATCGAGCACCCACGGCGCCCAGCCTTGTGCCTTTTCCGCGTCGCCGGTTTCCTCAAGCACCTTGGTGTTGACCCAGCCGGCCACCGGCCCGGTGCCGCTGAACCACAGCGTGTTGTCGGCGTCGTAGCCGAACTGCAAGTGATGGGTGGCAAAGCACGTGTCGACGAAGGTGTACTTCATCGTCTTGGGATCAAGCATGGCGGCTTGCCGCTGCGATTTATCGAGCGGGACGACCTTGGCATACTGATTGTCGGAGCTCTTCTTGCAGAACGCAGGGTTGTCCATTCCGCGCACGCTCGCGGTCAGCCACACGCGTCCTTTGTCGTCGAACATTGCGTTGTGATTGTTGGCGCGCGTGTCCCATAGTGGCTGGCCGCCCCAGTACGGCGAATCCGCCATTGGCTTGACGGTGCCGGCGTGGCCGGGTCCAAGTGATAATGGCATGTCGGCATCACGCACCGGCATCTTGAAGAAGGACACCTTGTTGGTTTTGGGATCGAGGATCGGCATGTTGTCGGTCGAATATTCCGGCGAGCCGAACAACGGGCCATTGGCATTGACCGTTGGGCGCCGCCGGTCGGACGAAATCAGGTCGTGCAGATATTTGTCCGGCGTGGACCATTCCCACGACGTAATCACCACGTTGCGTTCAAGGCCTTGCGGGCGCGGCGGCTCGATCTTGGGCACTTCGCCCTTGGCTATGCGATCGGTCCACTCGCCGAAATATTTGTACGGCACGCCGCCCCACTGGCCGGCGAGCCGGTTCGTCATTTGCTCGCCCGATTGGCCCGACTGTGTGCGCCGTATCCAGGCCTCCTCGCCTGAGTTGAAGTGACCGAGCGTGGCCGGGATGGTGCGGGTCGATTCCTGTCCGAGCTGGTGGCAGCCGATGCAGTCGACATTATTCATCTGCTTCAGCCAGTCGTTTTGCGTGAGCTTTTCCGGAATGGCGCTCTTGCCGCCAAACTCGCTCGCCGGCGGGATCTTCATCAGCGTGTACCAGTAGATCGCCGGATAATAATGCGCCGCTGCCGCTGCATTTGGTGCGGGCACCGCCGTGAGATCGAGAGTGACTCCAGGTTTCGCGCGCATCTTGGGCGAGTCGACAAGCCCGTAACCGCGCACCCAGACGGTGTAGTCGGCCGTCGGCAGGTCAGGAATGAGGTAACGTCCCTGATCGTCGGTGACGACGATCCGCGCGAACTTCGTGGGGAGTTCGGTCGTCTCGGCAATTACCCAGACGCCGGCTTCCGGACCTTTGGCGCTGGTGACAGTGCCGCCGATCTCGTTTGATCCGACACTCAACCCTTGTTGTGCGTGGAGTGGCGCAGCAGTTGTGATGGCGAGCAGAACAAAGCTGGCAACAATCGAAAAGCGCCGAAGCGCATCGGCAAAGTACAACACGAGTCGCCTCCCTTGCTTTCAACCGGCCTTGCTGGCCGGCTCATTATTGGGAGCGAGTCTAGCAAAGGAGGTGGGCAGCGTCCCGCCGATTCTACGTCAGCCGCTGAAGCCGCCGTCGTCGAGAAACTTCTGTTCTTCCGGCGTTGTCGCGCGGCCGAGCACGGCATTGCGGTGCGGGAAGCGGCCGAAGCGGCGGATGATATCGGCGTGGATTTCAGCCCATTTCAGGCCGTCCGCATCGCCGGCCGCCGTGTAGAAGGCGATGCCGCGCTCCTGGTCGGCGAGATCTTCCGAATGTTCGAACGGTAGATAAAAGAAGCTGCGCAGATCCGCCGGTACCTGGCTATCGAAGCCACGCACGATCGCGCCCGCGGCCACCGCGCGTGCCAATGGGTCGGTGGCAAAGGTGCGCGCGTCGCCGCGAAACATGTTGCGCGGGAACTGGTCGAGCAGAATGAGCAGCGCCAGCGCGTCCTGTGCGCTGTGCTCCCAGCCGGAAAGCTTGCCGGCGGCCGCGGCTTCATAGGTGTCGAAAAAACGCTCACGAATCTGGTTGTCGAAGGCGGCGTCCTTGGTAAACCAGCGGTCCGGCCCGGCCTCACGCCAGAACGATACGACTTCTGCGGCACTTGCGAGCATCGGCATTCCGTCTCAATGGGCTGGTGTGGACGCATCTTCGTCGCGCAGGACACGGCGCAGGATCTTGCCAACGTTTGTCTTCGGCAACTCGTCGCGGAATTCAATCTGCTTTGGCACCTTGTAGCTCGCAAGGCGGGTGACGAGAAACGCACGCAGTTCATCGGCCGTGAGGCCCGGATTCTTCTTCACTGCGAACAATTTTCCGGCTTCGCCGGAATGTTTGTCCGGCATGCCGATCAATGCACATTCGAGCAGGCCACCCTGGCTCATGGCCACTTCCTCGACCTCGTTGGGAAATACCTTGAAGCCCGAAACGGTGATCATGTCCTTCTTGCGGTCCACAATGCGGACACGGCCCTGAATGTCCATGACGCCGATATCGCCGGTGCGGAAGTAGCCGTCAGCGGTCATTGCCTTCGCGGTCTCATCGGGCCGCCGCCAATAGCCCAGCATCACCTGCGGGCCGCGCGCACAGATTTCACCTTGTTCGCCGTTCTGCAATTCGTGGCCGTCCTCGTCGCGAATGGAAATATCGGTCGAGGGCAAAGGCAGGCCGATCGTGCCGGTCCATTCGGTGATATCGCCGCGGTTGCAGGTGAGCACCGGCGATGTTTCCGACAATCCGTAGCCTTCAATGATGGGTTTGCCGGTGGCCTTCACCCAGGCGTCGGCGACCGGCTTCTGAACGGCCATGCCGCCGCCGATCGCGCACTTGAACATGCTCCAGTCGATCTTGCCGAAGTCCGGATTGTTGAGCAGCGCATTATAAAGTGTGTTCACCGCCGGAAAAATGTTCACCTTGTAGTGGCTGAGTTCCTTGATGAGGCCGCGGATGTCGCGCGGATTTGGAATGAGGATGCACATTCCGCCGGTGCGCACGCCCAGCAGGAAACACGCGGTCAATGCGAAGATGTGATAGAGCGGCAGCGCGGTCACGAAGATCAATCGATCGATCTTGGGTGGCTGATCGACGAGCGGCTGGTTCCACGCTTCCACCTGCAACATGTTGGCGACCAGATTGCGGTGGGTCAGCATTGCGCCTTTGGCGAGACCGGTGGTGCCGCCGGTATATTGCAGGAATGCAATGTCATCGGGCTCGACCGCGGCGGGCGCAAGGTCGGACCGGCGTCCGGCCGCAAGCGCGTCGTTGAACCTGGTGGCTGCGGGAATTTCATAAGGCGGCACCATTTTCTTGATATGGCGAACCACGCCATTGACCAGCGCACCTTTGACGGCACCCAGCATGTCGCCAAGGCTTGCGACCACGACATGCTTGATCGGCGTATGCGGCAACGCCTGCTGCAGCACCGAAGCGAAATTTTCCAGGACGAAAATGGCTTCAGCGCCCGCGTCGGAAAGCTGGAATTCCAGCTCACGCGGTTTATAGAGCGGATTTACATTCACGACCGTGCAGCCGGCGCGCAGAATGGCGGCGATGACCACCGGATACTGCAGGACATTGGGCATCATGATGGCGACGCGCGCGCCGTGCTTCAGTCCCCGGCTTTGCAGCCAACCGGCAAGCGCATACGAAGCTTCATCCAGTTCGCGATAGCTCAGGGTTTTGCCCATGCAGACGCAAGCCTCGCGTGCCGCGTAGGTCTTGAAACCTTCCTCGAGCATCGCCACCAGCGACGGGTAGCGCGACGGGTCGATTTCCGCGGGAACGCCCGGCGGATAATGCCGAAGCCAAAGCCGTTCCATGACGCTTCCCCCGCACCGGCCATTTCGTCAGACCGCCGGCTGTCGATTCGACATCAGCATGATTTTAACCCGCCTTGCATGCAAGGCCGGTAAAGACGCCACGAAACGCTAACGTCCGCCAAACGGAATAAGCGGATTGTCGGTCAGGGCAGCGCGATCAGGGCGATCGGGGGCCGCGACCCCCAAAAAGGCCTCGAATAGCTCGCGCACGGCACGTTCGGGCAGGTCTCGGGTGATGAAAACAAGCCGGGTGCGATGGTCGTCGTCCGGCCAGTGCTCGAGCCGAACCGTTGGATGAAAGACGTGCTGCACGCCGTGCACGACTACGGGTGTGTCAGGCATCTCGGCGAGTTTCACGATACCTTTGACCCGCAAAAGCTTGGCTCCGTGCGTTGCGCGCAGCAGCTCGAGAAACATTTCCAGCGTTCCAGCGGGCACGGCGTCGTCCGTCGTGAGCACGAATGAGCCGATATGCTCGTCGTGCCGGTTGACGTCGTGGTGATGATGATGGTGATCGGCGGCGTAGGCTTCGGCGGCGAGCCATTTCTTGACGTCGGGAATCTTCTTGTCGGGATCGTAGAGGCCGCTGCCGAGCAGCTGGCCGGCGGTTGCTTCGCCCTTGGCTGCATCGAGGATCGGCGCCGCCGGGTTGAGCGTGCGCAGTCGCGCGACAATTGCGTCGCGCTGCGCGCAATCAGCGAGATCGGTCTTGGTCAGGACGATGCGGTCGGCCACCGCGGCCTGCTTGACCGCTTCGGCATGTGCGTCGAGCGTCGCCGTGCCGTTGACCGCATCCACCACCGTGACAACGCCATCAAGGCGATAGCGCAGCAGCAGATAAGGATGCGACATCGCCGTGTGCAGCACCGGGGCCGGATCGGCCAGTCCGGTGGTTTCCAGCAGCACGCGCCGGAACGTGCAGCGCCGGTTGTCGAGATCGCGCAGCAAAGTCTCGAGAGCGTCGACCAGGTCGCCGCGCATCGTGCAGCACAGGCATCCCGACTGCAGCAGCACCAGGTTATCGCCGATATACTCGACGAGGAGATGGTCGAGCGACACCTCGCCGAACTCGTTGATGATGACGGCGGTATCCGCCAGCGCGGGATCTTTCAGCAGCCGGTTGAGCAAGGTGGTCTTGCCGGCGCCGAGAAAGCCGGTGAGCACGGTCATCGGAATGGGCGTCGGCGGGGTCTTTCGATCACCGCGTGGCGCGGGCTCGCTCATTGCGTCGCCGAGCTGACTTTCGGTTTGGGGTGCTTGGCCGCCACCGGCTTGGCAGGCTTGGCTGGTGTGGCCGCCTTTGCGGCGTCATCTGTCTTGGCCGTAGTCTTTGCCGGGGTCTTGGCCGGTTTTTCAGCGCCTTCCGTCTTGGCGGCAGCCTTCTTCTTCTTTTTCGGTGCGGCGCTGGCGCTCTGCACCACCGTGTCCGGATGATCGGCCGGACCGGTGAAGACCACGATCGGAGGCGTTGTCTCGACCGGCGGCCCGAGCACGAATTTTCCGTTCGCCGGCTTCAGGCTGGACAGCAGGAGTGACGGCGAACCGCCGGACTCACCGCTGGCCGCCGTGGCCGCGTCTTCCGGCTCTTCCTCGTTCTCCTCGGACGGCGGCTTGCGCCGGTGACCTCCGCACATTTCATCGCGCAGATTGGGTGGCTGCGCATCAATTGGCGCCAGTGCGTCAACGGTGCCGAGCGAGGGCGTGAGCCAGGACAGGCCGCCGCTATTGAAGCCGCGCTCGAGCAATTGGGCGGCCTTCTGCGCGCGGACCGCGCCGGACCACGAACCGAGCACGACTGCGATCAGCCGGCGGCCGTTGCGCGTCGCGGAAGCGACGACGTTGTAGCCAGACGCACATATGAATCCCGTCTTGATGCCGTCCGCGCCGGGATAGCGATCGACCAACGAATTGTAATTGCGCATCACGCGATTGCCGTAGCGGATCGACGAGATGTGCCAGTAGCTGTCGTATTCCGGAAATTCGAGGATGAGCGCACGCGCGAGAATCGCCAGGTCGCGCGCCGAGGTGACGTGGTTCTCGGCCGGGAGCCCGTTCGGGTTGACGAAATTGCTCTGCGTCATGCCGAGCCGGCGCGCATTGGCGTTCATCAGGTCGGCGAAGCCGGAAATCGAACCGCCGACGCCTTCGGCGATCGCGACCGCCATGTCGTTGGCGGATTTGACCATCAGCATCTTCAACGCATTGTCGACGGTCAGCGTGGTACCGGCGTTAAATCCCATTTTGGTCGGCTGCTGCGCGGCTGCGTTGCGCGAGACGGTCAGCAATGTATTGAGCGAGATGCGGCCTTCCTTGATCGCGCGCAGGGTCGTGTAGGCCGTCATTATTTTCGTGACCGAAGCCGGGTACCACGGGTAGGTCGCGTTCTCGGCGTGCAGCACTTTGCCCGTGGCCGCTTCGATCAGCAGTTGTGCTTCCGCCTGCGCCTGGCTCGCACCGGCAAGCGACAGGGCGCTGACAACAAGGCCAAAGGCCATTGCGCTAAGGGTGCGGCTCGAAGCGATTGTCATTGTCTGCGGTTCAAGGTCCTAAGGCTTCAAGACCGGGGAAGTTCCATAGCCGGCGCTGATAGGCTATCTAAGCTTTCAATGCTAGGCAAAGTAGCCGAGCCGCAGTTGAATACTTATTGTGACTCGCAAGCTCAATCGCCGAGGAAAGCGACTAAAATTCGGCAAAGGAGGCATTAATGACGGCCTGCATTGTCGGGTGGGCCCATACCCCCTTCGGAAAACTCAACGATGAAACCGTCGAAAGCCTGATCGTGCGGGTGGCCGGCGACGCGCTGGCCGACGCTGGCGTCGGGCCACAGGACGTCGACGAGATTGTCCTCGGTCATTTCAACGCAGGCTTTTCGGCCCAGGATTTTACGGCGTCGCTGGTGCTGCAGGCCGCGCCCGAGCTGCGCTTCAAGCGCGCGACGCGCGTGGAAAACGCCTGCGCAACAGGCTCGGCCGCCGTGCATCAGGGAATCAAGGCGATCGACGCGCGTGCGGCACGCATCGTTCTCGTCGTCGGCGCCGAACAGATGACGACGACGCCCGCGCCGGAGATCGGGCGCAATTTGCTCAAAGCGTCCTATGTGCGCGAGGAGGCCGAGATCGACGGTGGCTTTGCCGGTATTTTCGGAAAAATCGCCGGACTTTATTTCCAGAAATGGGGCGACCAGTCCGACGCGCTGGCGATGATCGCCGCCAAGAACCACAAGAACGGGGTCGGCAATCCATACGCGCAGATGCGCAAGGATCTCGGCTATGAATTCTGCCGCACCGAGAGCGAAAAGAATCCATTCGTCGCCGGCCCGCTCAAGCGCACCGATTGCTCCTTGGTGTCGGACGGCGCCGCCGCGGTCGTGCTCGCCGATGTCGAGACCGCGCTTAAACTGAAGAAGGCCGTGACGTTCCGCGCGGTTGAACATGTGCAGGACTTCCTGCCGATGTCGAAGCGCGACATTTTGAAATTCGAAGGTTGCGCCGAGGCCTGGCGGCGCGCGCTGGGGAAGGCGGGTCTGAAACTCGACGACCTGTCATTCGTGGAAACGCACGACTGCTTCACCATCGCCGAGCTGATCGAATACGAAGCCATGGGCCTGACCGCGGAGGGCCAGGGCGCGCGCGCCGTGCTGGAAGGGTGGACACAGAAAGACGGCAAGCTGCCGGTCAATCCGTCCGGCGGCCTGAAGGCAAAAGGGCATCCGATCGGCGCGACCGGCGTATCGATGCACGCGCTCTGCGCGATGCAGCTCACCGGCTCCGCAGGCGACCTGCAAGTGAAGAACGCCCGTCTGGGCGGTATCTTCAATATGGGTGGAACGGCGGTCGCGAACTACGTTAGTATTCTCGAGCGCATCAAGTAACGGCTTTTCGGACTCAATTGAATTTGCGGGCGGCCGCCGCCGGCAGGAACGATGAATCGAAAACGCCCTCCAGCCTGGGCTTCGCCTTGAATTTATAGGCAAGCGCGATCTGTTCGAGCGCCAGGGCAAAACGATCCGCGTCGACGCCGCCATAGCCGTTCGCCTTGACCTCCGGCGTGACGATGTTCTCGCGGATGGCCATGTTCAATCGTTCAAGTTCGACGTTTTTCACGGCTTGTCCGTTGCGCTTGATGACCGACTCGATTGCAGTCGCGGGCTGCTTCACCGTGTCCCTCAGGCCTTTCAGGAAGGCACGCAGGAAACCCTGCACGGCATCGGGATGCTCGGTGGCGAATTTTGTATTGACCAGGATGGCGTTGCCGTAGAGCACGACCCCGTAATCCGCCATCAGCAGGACGACGATATCGTCGACCGGAACGCCTTTGTCCTTGAGATTGACATAGGACGTGAATGAATAGCCGGTAATCGCATCCACCTGGCCCGCCGCCAACATTGGTTCGCGCACAGGGAAACTGACGTTTTCGATTGTGACCTTGGCGGCGTCGATACTGTTGACCTGCGCGAATATCGGCCATTGTGCAAAGGCGCCGCCCGCCAAAGGCGCGCCCAGTGTTTTTCCTTCCAGGTCTTTCGGTTTTGCGATGCCGCGGCTCTTGCGGCCGATCACCGCGTAGGGCGGACGATTGTAGACCATGAACACGGCTTTCACCGGCGAAGCAGGCTTGGCGTCGCGGAACTTGATCAGTGTATTGATGTCGCCGAAGCCTATGTCGTATTCGCCCGACGCGACGCGCTCGATGGGCTGGAGCGAGCCGAGTGCCGGATCGATCGTGACGTTGAGGCCTTCCGCGCTGTAGTAGCCCTTGTCGAGGGGCACCAGGAATGGCGCTGATGGTCCTTCGATTTTGAAATCGAGCGTGAAGCGGATGTTCGTTTCGGCGGCGGCCTGCGTTGCGAACGTCGCGGCGAACAGCAGCGCAAGCCACGCCGAGCTGCCCGGGCGGCGAACACTCATCGCAGTGCGCGATTGCTGGCGCGTTCTTCGACGGCCCGCGCAGGCTGTGGTGCGGAACTCGGCCATGACCAAGCAAAGAACATGAAGCTGCAAAGGGCAAGCACCGGTCGATCCTCGTGCGATCATTTACCAAGGTAAGGCTAACGGTCACCGACGAGCCGGCCATCGTCATTCTCAAGCGGCGAGAATCGGACATCTCTCGCGCTCGTTTAGGATAGACTTGCACACCGGTACGGAGGTTCAACGCAATGCCGCCGGCCAAGACCGAAGGTCCAGCGCGCGACATTCCGTCGCTGCGTGCGCCATACGCGCCGCCGGATGAGGCGATTGCCGGCACCCTTCTGGCGTCCGCCGGCCGCCCGCGCGATGCCGAAGCGCGCATCGACACACGCGCAACACGACTGGTTGAGGCGATTCGTGCGCGTACGGGCATGCTCGGCGGGGTCGAGGATTTTCTGCACGCCTATGCGCTCTCGACCAAAGAGGGGCTCGCGCTGATGGTACTGGCGGAAGCGCTGTTGCGCGTGCCCGATGCCGAAACAGCCGACCGCCTGATCGAGGACAAGCTGAGGGCTGGCGACTGGGCGCATCATGATGCCCGCTCGGCCGGCCTTCTGGTCTCCGCCTCCGCATGGACGCTCGGGCTGACCGCCCGCGTCATTCATCCCGGGGAAACTCCGGAAGGCATCGTCGAGTCTCTGATCAAACGGCTGGGCTTGCCGGCCGTCCGCGTCGCCACACGGCAGGCCATGCGCTTGCTCGGCTCGCATTTCGTGCTGGGACAGACGATTGAAGAGGCCCTGGCGCGTGCCGGCTCGCATCGCGAATTTCTCTATTCCTTCGACATGCTGGGCGAAGCCGCCCGCTCCGGTGACGATGCCGGACGCTATTTCGACGCCTATGCCAATGCCATCGAAGCGATCGGCAGAAGCGCGGGCAACGAGGCCTTGCCGAAACGGCCCGGCATTTCGGTGAAGCTGTCGGCGCTGCATCCTCGCTACGAGGCGCTGTCGCGCGGCCGCGTTCTTAAGGAACTGACGCCGAAATTGCTGGAGCTGGCGCGGTTGGCGAAAGCGCACGATTTGAATTTCACTGTCGACGCCGAGGAAGCGGATCGCCTGGAGTTGTCGCTCGATGTGATCGCCGCGGTATTGCGTGACTCTTCTCTCCGCAATTGGAACGGCTTCGGCCTCGCCGTGCAGGCTTACCAGAAGCGCGCCGGCGCGGTGATCGACTGGATTACGGAAACCGCCGAGGCGCTCGATCGCCGCCTGATGGTCCGCCTGGTGAAAGGCGCCTATTGGGATACCGAGATCAAGCGCGCGCAGGAGCGGGGGCTTGCCGACTACCCGGTATTTACGCGCAAGGCGATGACCGATCTTTGTTACCTCGACTGCGTGCGCAAATTGCTGGCGGCGCGGCCGCGCCTCTATCCGCAGTTTGCCACCCACAATGCGCTTACCGTTGCTTGCGTGATCGAGGATGCCGCCGGCACCGGCGGCTTCGAGTTTCAGCGGCTGCATGGCATGGGCGAGGCTCTGTACGAGTCGCTGCTGGCGGAGCTGCCGGACTTGACCTGCCGCGTTTACGCGCCGGTTGGCGGCTATGCCGATTTGCTGGCCTATCTCGTGCGGCGTCTGCTCGAGAATGGCGCCAATTCGTCGTTCGTATCCGTTGCAGCCGATCCGGCGGTGCCGATCGAATCTATTTTGCGTCGCCCGCAAAGCTGGATCGCCGACGCGTCGCACGCACGTCACTCGCATATTCCGCTTCCGCGCGACTTGTTTGGTCCGGGGCGGCGCAACTCGGCCGGCGTTGAATTCGGCGACCGCGTCGCGCTCGAAATATTGCTCGCCGACGTCCATGCCGCGCCGCACAGCGTGCGCGCCACGCCGCTGATCGATGGGGTTTCCGTTACAGGGCGGGAACGCGCGTTGATGTCGCCGATTGATGGCCGGTCGATCGGCACGGTGCAGGAGGGTGATGAAGCGATTGTTGATGCTGCGCTCGCGGCCGCCGCAGCCGCATTCCCGGCGTGGAATGAACGTGCGGTCGCGGAACGCGCGGCGGCGCTCGAACGCGCTGGCGATCTCATCGAGCAGAACCGCAGCAGGCTGATTGCGTTGCTGCAGGTCGAAGGTGGAAAGACACTCGACGACTGTATCTCGGAAGTTCGCGAGGCGGCGGACTATTGCCGTTACTACGCCGGCGAGGCGCGCCGCACGCTGGCGCCGCAACCGTTGCCCGGGCCCACCGGCGAGAGCAATGAGCTGCGATACCGCGGGCGCGGCGTTTTCGTTTGCATCAGCCCGTGGAATTTCCCGCTGGCGATTTTCACCGGCCAGATCGCAAGCGCGCTCGCGGCCGGCAATTGCGTCGTGGCAAAGCCCGCCGAGCAGACGCCGCTCATTGCGTATGAGGCGGTGAAGCTGATGCATAAGGCGGGCGTGCCGGTGGCTGCCCTGCATTTTGTGCCAGGGGATGGAAAAATCGGCGCCATGCTGGTGGTCGACCGCCGTGTGGCCGGCGTAGTTTTTACCGGCTCGACGGACGTTGGCCGCGCCATCAATCGCGCACTGGCGGCGAAGGATGGGCCTATTGCGCCGCTGATTGCCGAGACCGGCGGCATCAATGCCATGATCGTCGATGCTACGGCCTTGCCCGAGCAGGTCACCGATGACGTTGTCACCTCGGCATTCCGCTCGGCCGGGCAGCGCTGTTCCGCGCTGCGACTCCTGTGCGTTCAGGAGGATGTGGCTGATCGCATATTGGACATGGTTGCAGGCGCGGCTCGCGAGCTCAAGTTGGGTGATCCGCGCGATCCCGCGACGCATGTCGGACCAGTGATCGCCTCCGATGCCAAAGACAAACTCGACCGCTGGATTGCTTCAATGGAAACCCGTGGCGCCGTGTTGTTCCGGCTGCAGGGAGCCCCGCCGGCCGGCGGAACCTATGTCGCGCCGGCGATCGTCGAACTCGACAGCGCGCGCGAGCTCAAGGAAGAAGTGTTCGGCCCGGTCCTGCACGTGGTGCGGTGGCGCGCCGGTGAGCTCGACAGATTGCTTGACGACATTGCCGCCAATGGCACTGCGCTCACGCTCGGCATCCACTCGCGCATCGGCGCGGTCGTTGCGCGTATTGCGGGGCGCCTGCCGCACGGCAATGTCTACGTGAACCGCAACATGATCGGCGCCGTCGTCGGCTCGCAGCCGTTCGGCGGCAGCGCATTGTCCGGGACCGGGCCAAAGGCCGGCGGTCCGCATTATATGAATCGTTTCGCGCGCGAGCAGGTGGTGACCGTGAACACCGCGGCCTCAGGCGGCAACGCCACGCTGCTGTCCGAGGACGAGTAACGGCTGTCACAAAGCATCGGGGCGGACCATTAAGTACGTCCAGATGCTCAGCTTTTCCGGCCAGAGGCCGGCCGGGCAGCGGACCTAATGTCGCCATTAAGCGGCTGATAACGGTGGCACGGACTTACCGTGATACATGCGCGCGCCGCCACAGACGTTAACCGGTTGGGCGCGCGGATCGGATATTGTGGATTGCATGACTGATTCGGTCGCTCGTCTTTATGAGGCTGTGATTGCGGCTCGGGGTTCCGACCCGGCCAAGTCACGGACCGCGCGGCTTTTGCGCGCAGGACGCGCCAAGATGGCCAAAAAACTCGCCGAAGAGGCAGTCGAGGTCGTCATCGACGCCATGCACGGCCAGCCCGAGGCGGTCGTGCGGGAAAGCGCCGATCTGCTTTATAACCTCGTGGTTCTTTGGGTGCATGCCGGCGTCAATCCGGACCAGGTCTGGGCGGAAATGCGCCGCCGTGAGCTGATGTTCGGGATCGCCGAAAAAGTGCCGAAAGATCTGGTGCGCGCCGCCGCACGGCGTAAAGTGGTGACATTGGAGCCCCGGCGCGCGCGCAAGCGCCGTTGATCCGTCACAATTCTCCTCACGAGTACCGCGATGACTGCTGAGGCTGCCGAGCCGCGTTCCTTGCTGCGCCGTCTTTATGACTGGTGCCTTGCTGCTGCGTACAAGCCACACGCGCTGTGGACGATGGGCGCAGTATCGTTCGCCGAAAGCTCGTTTTTCCCCGTGCCGCCCGACGTGATGTTGATCCCGATGGCGCTGGCGCGGCCGGAGCGGGCTTACGTCATGGCGACGTGGTGCACGGTGACGTCGGTGGCCGGTGGTCTGCTTGGCTACACCATCGGCGCGGTGCTCTACGACTCGGTCGGCGCCTGGCTGATTCAGCTCTACGGCTATGGCGACAAAGTCGAGGCTTTCCGCGAGGCGTATGCGCAGTGGGGCGCCTGGATCATTCTATTGAAGGGTCTGACGCCGATCCCGTTCAAGGTCGTGACCATCACGTCCGGGTTTGCGGGCTACAATCTCGGGCTGTTCCTGCTCTTTTCGGTGATTACACGCGGGGCGCGTTTTTTCCTGCTGGCATTTCTTTTGCACCGCTATGGCGAACAGGCGCGTCATATTATTGAAAAGCGGCTCGGGCTATGGGTTCTGCTCGGTGCTGCTGTTATCGTCATTGGCATCGTAGCGGCGCTATACTTGATTTGAGGAAATGGCGTCCTCATTTTCGCCACCAGTGAGCCGTAAACGGCGCATCGTGGTGTGGGGAAATAGTCTGCCGCAAATGGCGGACGGGACGCCAAGCTTTGGCGGGCCATGGATATCAAGCGGTCTTTGACATTTTCGAGCAAAAAGCCTGCAGCGCCGCGGGCGCTGGCGTGCGCCATGGCGGCTGCCGTGGTTCTGATGTCGGCCCTGGCGGCGGCGCAAGATGCGCCGGCCCCCGAGCAAAAATCCAATGACGGCGGCGGCTTTCTGGCGGCTGTCAGCCGCTGGTTCAAGGATCAAGGCGCCAGCGTGAATTCGTCATTCGAGAGCGCACGCAAGAAAGTCGAAGGCATGAGCCGTGACGCCGGTGACGCGGCCAAGTCCACGGTTGAAGGCGCCAAGGACGCCGCCGGTGCCGTGGCGCGTATTCCGGCGGCGCGCGCCATAAGCGGCCATGAAAAATGTCCGCCGGCGCCAAACGGCGCGCCGGATTGTGTCGCGGCTGCCAGCACGATGTGCAAGGCAAAAGGCTTCGACTCCGGCAAGAGTCTCGACATGACGACCGCCGAGGTCTGCCCGCCCAAGGTCTATATGTCGGGGCGCTCCACCGGGCCCGAGTGCAGCACCGAAACCTTCGTTTCGCGCGCCTTCTGCCAATAGCCGGACAGCACGGCCGCACTTGTGCCGCCCGTGCGGCTGTGTTTCCGTTTCGCGCATGAACCTCTACGCAAAGTTGCTCGAACGCGAGGCGGCCGGCCGGCCAGTCACGGTGGGCCTGATCGGCGCCGGCAAGTTCGGCACGATGTTTCTTGCGCAGGCGCGGCTGACACGCGGCCTGCATGTCGTTGGCGTTGCCGATCTTGATGTCGCTCGCGCCCGCAGCCAGCTCAAAATCGCCGGCTGGCCGGATGAAGCCTATGCAGCGGGTTCGCTTGCCGACGCGCACCAGAAGCGAACGACGTTTGTCACCGATAGCGCCGAAGCATTGATCGCCGACCCGCGGATTGAAGTCATCGTGGAGGCGACGGGTGTGCCGGGCGCTGGTATTCATCACGCGCTCATGGCGGCCGCCAATGGCAAGCACATCGTCATGGTGAACGTTGAAGCCGATGCGGTCGCGGGTCCGCTGCTGGCGCGTCGCGCCAAGGCCGCTGGTGTCGTCTATTCGCTTGCCTGGGGCGACCAGCCGGCGCTCATTTGCGAACATGTCGATTGGGCTCGGGCGGCCGGGTTCAAGGTGATCTGCGCCGGCAAGGGCACGCGTTACGAGCCGCACTACCACAAATCCAACCCGGACAATGTCTGGGACATTCTCGATAAATATCTGAACATTTCCGACCGCAAGTCGATCAACCCGAAGATGTTCAACTCCTTCGTCGACGGCACAAAATCCGGCATCGAGATGACGGCCGTTTGCAATGCTACGGGCTTGGTGCCGCAGACGGACGGGCTCGGATTTCCGCCCGCCACGCGTTTCGAACTCGCCGATATCTGCAAGCCGAAGAGCGACGGCGGCACGCTGGAGAAGGCCGGCGTGACCGAAGTCACGTCTTCCGTCTACCGCGACGGCCGCGATGTTCCGCATCACTTGGCGCTCGGCACTTATGTGGTGTTCGAGGGCGACACCGACTATGCGCGCCGCTGCTTCAAGGAATACGCCATGTTGCCGGACAAAACCGGCAGATTCGCCGCGCTCTATCGGCCGATCCACATGATCGGGCTGGAGCTCGGCATTTCGGTTGCCAGTTGCGCGCTCCGCAATGAACCAACGGGCGCGCCCACCGGCTTTCGATCCGACGTCGTTGCAACCGCGAAGCGGGATCTCAAGGCCGGCGAAATGCTCGACGGCGAGGGCGGCTTCTGCGTGTGGGGCAAACAAACACCGGCCGAATTTTCGCTGCAACACGAGATGCTGCCACTCGGTCTTGCACACAACGTCAAGCTTAAAAACAATATTCGCGAGGGCGGCGCGCTGAAATGGTCCGATGTGGCTTACGACCCCAGCGATTCAGCGGTGAAGGTGCGGCGCGAGATGGAAGCGGCCTTCGGCCGGCGGAATGTCGGCGCCGAGCCGGTGCTGTAGACTGCAACATCAATAAGAACGCGTATGGGAGGTTGCCATGATGAAACATCTGTTCGCCGCGGCGGCAGCGTTCCTTCTCGTCGCATCGACCCACACCGTGCGCGCCGACGACACCAAGCTGACCATCATGGCGTTCGTGGGTATTCAGAATCTGCCGCTGTTCGCCGCGCAGTCGCAGGGCTTCTTCGCCAAACACGGGCTTTCGGTCGACATGAAGATTGCGCCGAGCTCGGAAGTATTGCGGCAGGGTCTCGCCGACGGAAAATGGCAGATTGCGCATACCGCCTTTGACAACGCAGTTGCCATGGCCGACGTCGCTAAAGTCGATGTTGTCGGTCTGATTGGCGGCGACCGGACCTTCAATCGTTTGATTGTGCAGCCGGAGATCAAATCAATCGGCGATTTGCGCGGCAAGACCATCGTGGTGGATGCGGTGGATACCGCCTATGCCTTCCAGTTCTATGAGATTCTTGCGCAGAATGGATTGAACAAAGGCGACTACACGGTGAAATCGGTGGGCGCCACCTTCAAGCGGCTGGCAGAAATGCAGCAGGACAAAACCGCTGCTGCCGCAATCATCAATGCGCCGTTTTCACTTCTCGGCGTGAAGTCGGGCCTGAAGGATATGGGGCCGGTGCTGAATGTGATTGGGCCATACCAGGCGACCGCCGGATTTTCATTGCGTGCATGGGCCAAAGCCAATCCCGATACAGTGGTGAAATATCTGCAGGCCTACATCGAGGGACTGCGCTGGGGACTCGATCCGAAGAACAAAGACGCCGCCACGGCGCTTTTGGCCGAGCGGCTTAAATTGACGCCCGAGCTTGCCGCCGAATGTTATTCGCTGATTACCGACCCGGCGACCGGGCTGGCCAAGGACGGCAAGTTCGACATGGACGGCTTCAAGAACGTCCTCAGGCTGCGCGCCAAGTTTGAAGGCGGCGAAACGAAGCCATCGGGAGAATATCTCGACTTGTCGTATTACGAGAAAGCGCTGGCCGGGCTTTGACCGCCGCTATTCCAATTCGATCACGCCGTCGACTTTGTGATTGAGTCCGGCCTTGCCGATCGTGAGCACCATCTGCGCATCGACGGTCTTTGCCCCCTTCAGCCGGCCGTCCGCCACCGCCGCGCGGATTGCTTTTTCGATCTCCTGCTGCGAGGTCACGCCCACGACCTTGAGGAATTTGCGCAGTGACATGTTGAGGGCTTCTTCGTTCATTTTTGGGACTCCATGAAATGAGGCGTTTGGATCGATTTTACCGCGCAGTTTACGCTTGTGCCATGCGGCTTATTTTGGTGGGCAGCCATCCCGCCTTTTTGTTTGGCGGTACAGAAACTTGCCGCTATAGCTAGGCCCCCAAAAGCCGGTGTGGCGGAATTGGCAGACGCGCACGACTCAAAATCGTGTTCCCAAAAGGAGTGTCGGTTCGACCCCGACCACCGGCACCACCCAACTCCGCTTATGCGGAAATCGCCCAGACAATGAATGACATTGTAGCCCTGCTTCGCCGTGACCCACCGCTCTCTGCAGCAGCGATCGTGGCCATCATCGGCGCGCTGACGATCTGCTCGGTATATTTCTTTCAGTACGTGCTCGGCTATCCGCCTTGCCCGCTGTGCTTCGAACAGCGCAACGCATTTTACGTCAGTGTGCCGCTCGCAGCGTTGCTTTGGCTGGGCGCCGGTCACGGCGCCTCGAGCAAGGTCATGCTTGCGGGCTTTGCGGTCATCACTGCCGCCATGCTCTGGAACACGGGGCTGTCGGCTTACCACTCCGGTGTCGAATGGAAGTTCTGGCCGGGCCCGACCGATTGTTCGGGGCCGATCAACAGCATCGGCTCGACCGGCAATCTCCTGAAATCACTCCAGGACATCAGAATCGTGCGCTGCGACGAGGCCGCCTGGCGTTTCCTCGGGATTTCGCTCGCCGGCTATGATGTGCTGGTGTCGCTATTCCTTGCGGCGGTTGCGGCCTGGGGCTTCAAGACCTCCCTCGCGCGCCGCCCGGCATCCGACTAAAATCCAATCCGCGGCCCGCCCTGGCAGGCCGCCTGTGAAATGCGGGAACATGGCAGCATGGAAGTTCTGATTATCGGCGCCGGCATCGGCGGATTAACTCTCGGCCTGATGCTGCATCGCGCCGGCATCGCCTGTCGAATCTTCGAGGCGGCGCCCGAACTCAAGGCGGTCGGCGTCGGCATCAATATGCTGCCGCATGCCTCGCGTGAATTATGTGCCCTCGGGCTGGAGGACGCGCTTGCGAAAGTGGCGGTGACCACTCGCGAATATTGTTTCTACAATCGCTTCGGTCAGTTCATCTACAGCGAGCCGGCCGGGCGATTTGCCGGCTATGATGTGCCGCAATTCTCCATTCATCGCGGCGATCTGCAGATGGTTCTGCTCGAGGCTTTCCTTGCGCGCGCCGGCAAGGACAAAGTCATCCTCGGCCACAAGTGTACGCGCGTTGACCATGACGGGCCCGAGGCGATCGCGCATTTCGAGGACGTCAACGGCAAGCCGTTGCCAACTGTCAAGGGCAGCGTCGTGATCAGCGCCGAAGGCATCCATTCGGTGCTGCGCAAGCAGCTTTATCCGAACGAGGGCCCGCCGAAATATTCCGGCATCAACATGTGGCGCGGCGTCACGCGCTGGAAACCGTTCCTGTCCGGCGCCAGCATGATCCGCGTCGGCTGGCATCATCCGGCAAAACTTCTGATCTATCCGATCCGCAACAATGTCGACGCCGACGGCCGTCAGCTGGTGAACTGGGTGTGCGACATCGAGACGCCGCAATACAAGGAGCGTGACTGGAACCGGCGCGGAAAACTTGAAGACTTCCTGCCCGCCATGGCTGACTGGCATTTCGACTGGCTCGACGTGCCGGACTTCATCCGCGCATCCGACCAGATTCTGGAATATCCGATGGTCGATCAGGATCCGCTGCCGCGCTGGAGCTTCGGCCGCCTGACGCTTCTGGGGGATGCCGCGCATCCGATGTATCCGCGCGGCGCCAATGGTGGGGCGCAAGCCATTCTCGATGCGCGCGCGTTGTCGGATGCCCTCAAGGCCAATCCGGACCCGGTCGAGGCACTCAAAGCTTACGAAGCCAAGCGTCTGCCGGCGACCAGCCAGGTGGTGCTGGCAAACCGCAGTGCGCCGCCCGATGCGATCCTGCACGAGGTCTACCGGCGCACCGGCGACAAGCCGTTCAAGAATATCAATGACGTCATCAGCCCCGAAGAGCTCATGGCGCTGTCGGAGAGCTACAAGCGCGTCGCGGGTTATGACAAGGAAAGGCTGAAAACGCCGGCCTAAGGCGGGTCAAAACAATTCGACCACGAAATGCGAAGGCGCGCGTACATCCGGCGTCACCCACTCAATTCGTGGCCTCGACGATAGAACCTTGCGGCTCAACATCATCACTGGAACGCATATAGGGATTGTTCATTCCAATTCAAGGGCATGAGGAATTGATGGCTCGAGCGAACGGTTATACGGCCACTGCGAAATCGCTGCATTGGCTGATCGTGGCGCTGCTGGTCGCCCAGTTCATCTTCGCATGGACGATGCCGCATATCGGGCGCAACACGCCGGTGACGACGCTGATCAGCCTGCATTTCACGTTCGGCATCATCATCCTTGCGGTGGCGGTCGTGCGCCTGTTTTGGCGGGCGACCCATGCCGAACCCGCGCCGCTCGATGGCGTGCCGCCCTGGCAGATGCAGAGCGCGCGCGCCCTGCATTGGCTTCTCTATCTCTTGCTGTTCGTGGTTCCGATCCTCGGCTGGATCAACGCCTCCTGGCGCGGCATGCCGATCGTCATGTTCGGCGCCGAATTGCCACAGCTGGTTGGCACGCGTGCAGCCGGCTGGCGCTGGACCGGCGATGTACACGACCTGATGGCCAATTACCTGATGCTGCCGCTGGTCGGCCTGCATGTTCTCGCCGGCCTCTATCACTACTTCATCCGCCGTGATGGCGTCCTGCAGCGCATGCTGCCGGGCGGGTGAGCATCAAGGCTTGATCATCACCTTCTTCTTCCAGCCGTCCCATGTGCGCGCCAGTCCGTGCCCTTCACGCTCCTCGATCTTGCGCGCTTCTTCCGGGTCCATGTAGGTGATCGGCCCGCCCATGCTCATGGCCTGGGCCTGAAGGGTTGCGTTGAGCGCCAGAAAAATGGTGCGACCCACCACGCGCGGCAGCGATGGTCCGGTGATGACTGCGCCGTGACCGCGCATCAGCGCGGCCGGATGACTGCCGAGCGCGTCGGCAAGGTTATGACCGAGCGCCGGATTGCGAATCAACATGTCCGTCATGCCGGCGCGCTCGCGGATTTCAAAAATCGGGATGCCGAAACTGATGAAGGCCGAGCGGTGATACATCGGCTTGAGCGGCACATTGGTGACGCCGAATGGTATCAGCGAGGGGGCATGTGTGTGCACGACGGCGATCACATCGGGGCGTTGCTTGTAGATCTCGCCATGGATGTAGCGTTCGGTGAACAAAGCCGACATCGGCAGGCCGTGTGTATCGACCGGCCGGCTATCGAGATCGAATTCGATAATGTCCTTTTCAGTCACGAGTTCGGCCGACAATCCGCGCGACATCAGGTACCGGTTGGGGTCGCGATTGTGCCGGACGGAGACGTGTCCCCAGCCATCGAGCAGTCCGTGGTCGGCGAGGATGCGGTTGGCCGCGATCAGGTCTTCGATGATCTGCGGGTCGGGCGCGCCCGCCGAAGCCGGCGCCGTTTGTGCGGTGGCGGCGCTGACGAAGCACAAGGCGCTCAGTGCGGACAAGATTATCCGCGCGCTGCTACGAACGTGCAGCCTGCTGGTCATGGCGAACTCCAATGCGGAATTGACGTGATGCCTTATGGCTCGAGTTCGGTATCCCAATAGAGATAGTCGAGCCAGCTCTCGTGCAGATAGTTGGGCGGGAAGAGCCGTCCGTTGCGGTGCAGGTGATGCACCGTCGGCTGGAACGGCATTTGCGATGGCCACATCCTCGCTTCGTTCGGCGTGAGGTTGCCCTTGCGCAGATTGCAGGGCGAACACGCGGCGACGACGTTGTCCCAGGTGGTATGCCCGCCACGCGAACGTGGCAGTATATGATCGAAGGTGAGGTCGTCGCGGTCGCCGCAATACTGGCAGGAGAAGCGGTCGCGCAGGAAGACGTTGAATCGCGTGAAAGCCGGGTGGGTCGATGGCTTCACGAAGGTCTTGAGCGAGACCACGCTCGGCAACTTCATCTCGAAGGATGGGCTGTGCACCGCGCGGTCGTAATTGGCGACGATGTTCACGCGTTCAAGGAAAACGGCCTTGATCGCGTCCTGCCAGGACCACAGCGACAGCGGGTAATAGCTCAACGGCCGAAAGTCCGCGTTGAGCACCAGGGCCGGAAATCCAGCGGGCGAAACGTGCACGTTCAAGCGACGCTCCTCGACCTCCTTGGAACGCTGCCGCCACGCAGCTAACACGCCTAGTAATAGGGCAGCGTGACGGGATTGTGAAGCCGGGACGGGGAGTTACCCGCAAGGCAGCTATTGGCAGCTATCTGCGGGCTGCAAAGCATTTGGCCAGGAATTCTCCGCCCTGGCGCAGGCCCTCCTGGTCAATGCCGTGACCGACGCCGGGCGAGATATGCCATTCGACGGGGACCTCCATCGCCGCCAGACCTCCGGCGGAATGGTTCACCGCCTGGACCGGAATCAATTGATCTTCATCGCCATGGATGAGCAGCACCGGCGGCCTCGATTTGATCTCGGCCGCAAAGCCTTCCGACATGGCATCGCCCGGCATGATCAACATGCCGGAATAGCCCACGATTGCCGCCGGCGGCACCGCGCGGCGCAGGCCAACATGCAGCGCCATCATGGTGCCTTGGGAAAACCCGACCAACGCGAGTGCAGTGGGTGGCAGATTGCGGCGCTTGTGTTCGGCGTCGAGAAAGGCGTTGAGCCCGGGCGCGGCGGCATTGACCCCGTTCCAGCGCTCGTCCGGGTTGCGAAACGTCAGCGGAAACCATTCGCGTCCGGCCGGTGCCTGGCCGCAGGGGCGCGGTGCGTGCGGCGATACGAACGCGGCGTGCGGCAGCAATTCCTGCCAGGCGCGGCCGATATCGATCAGGTCGTTACCGTCGGCGCCGTAGCCATGCAGGAAGACAACGAGCTGGTGCGCAGCGCCCGAGCGCGGTTCAAGCCGCGGGCCGTCGAGTTCAGCCATTCTTCTTTTTCCTTTTCGTCGCTTTTTTGCCAGCCGCTTTTTTCGGCCGGCTGTTCGGCTGAACCGGCACCACGTCACGTTTCTTCACGGCATGATAGTAGGCCCAGAGCAGATGCGCTGCCACGCCGCGCCAGGGCCGCCAGGCCTCCGCCATTTTCGTGAGCGCCTTGGCATCGGGCCGCTTGCGCAGGCCAAAGGCAATGCGCGCGGATTCCTGAACCGCAAGATCGCCGGATGGAAACGCGTCGGCGTGTCCCAGACAGAACAGCAAGTAGATGTCGGCGGTCCAGGGTCCGACGCCATGCAGTGCCGTCAGTGTTGCGTGCGCGAGATCCGCGTCCATGTTGCCGACCGCGGTGAGGTCGATGCGGCCCTTGGCCACGGCCTTGCCGATTTCCTTGATCGATTTGATCTTTGCGGCGGACAGGCCGAGCCGCTTGAGCTTGTCGGTGCGCGCGGTCCGTACGGCGTCGTGGTGAAACGGATCGAAGGCGGCAAATAAACGGTCGCGGATTGTTGCGGCGGCCGCGGTTGAAAGCTGCTGGCCGCATATGATGGCGCACAGGCCGGCGTAGCCCGCCTCGCGCCGGCGCAAGCTGAAGGCCCCGGCCTTTTCGGCGACCGGCAGGAGCCGCGGGTCGGCAAGGACCAGCCGCGCAAGTCCAGCCTGCAGATCAGCCTCGGTGTGAAGGAAGTGGGTCATGGTGCGCGATGTCGCTGCGTCTTCTTTACCCTCTCCCCTTGTGGGAGAGGGTGGCGCGCACTGAGCGTTAGCGTAGTGCGTGCCGGGTGAGGGGGGTTCTTTACATCGCAGCGCATTGAAAGCTACCCCTCACCCGGTCCCTCGTTTCGCTCGGGACCACCCTCTCCCACAAGGGGAGAGGGTCACAGAGGCCGCTGCTATGCCGCCACCCGTTTTCCGCTTCGCACCATCGCCGAACGGCTATTTGCATCTCGGCCATGCACTGTCCGCGCTGCTCAATGCCGACATGGCGCGGGCCGTGGGAGGACGACTGCTGTTACGCATCGAGGATATCGACACGGCCCGCTGCCGGCCGGAATTCGAGATGGCGATCCATGAAGACCTGGCGTGGCTCGGCCTGGCCTGGGCAAGCCCGGTGCGGCGGCAATCGGAGCAATACGACGACCACCGTGCCGCGCTTGCCCGTCTCGAAGCGATGGGACTGGTCTATCCGAGTTTCGAAAGCCGCGCCGACATCGCGCGCCTGGTCGCGGTAAAGGAGGCGACTGCGCCAAGTACTCGCCCTTGTACTCGCCCTTGTACTCGCCCTTGGCCGCGCGATCCCGATGGCGCGCCGCTTTACCCGGGCGATGCGAGGACGATGTCCGCGCCCGACCGGAAGCGGCGCATCGATGCCGGCGAGCCTTACGCGCTGCGGCTCGACATGCAGGCGGCGCTGACGCGCGCTGGCAAATTGACGTGGGCTGAAACGGGCGCCGGACCAAACGGCGAAACCGGAGCCATCGCGGCCGATCCCGCGATATGGGGCGACGTGATCCTGGCGCGGAAGGAGACGCCGACCAGCTACCATCTTGCGGTGGTCGTCGACGACGCGGCGCAGGAGATCACCGATGTGGTGCGCGGTCGCGACCTGTTTCATGCGACCGCGGTACATCGTTTGCTCCAGGCGCTGCTCGGCCTGCCGCAACCGCGGTATCATCACCACCGCCTCGTCCTCGGCGCCGATGGCCACAAGCTCTCGAAATCAACGCAATCCACCGGCTTGCGCGAGCTGCGCGCGCGCGGCGCATCGCTGGACGAGATCCGCCGTCTGGCCGGGCTCGATTGAGCGCGGCTTCCGTGGCATTGTCGGCTCCGGGGTAAGGATATGGCGAAGCGCAGACGCAAGAGCAAAGTCGTCAAGCGGCGGCGAGCGTCGTCGCGCGCAAGCGCCGCCGATCCGCGTGCCATCGAAGCCGCCCTCGCCGGAATCGCGCATGATATTCGCACGCCACTGACCGGGATCGTTGCCCTGGCCGAGTTGCTTGCGACGTCCGATCTCGGTGCGCGCGAGCGCGAATGGGCAAATGCGGTCAAAAGCGGCGCCGACCACCTTGCGGCACTTGCCACGTTGATTGTCGATGCCGCGAAGGCCGACGCCAAAGGCCTCGTGCTGCGCAGCGAGCCGTTTTCGCCGCGCGCGCTCGGTGAATCGGTGGGCATCGCGCTGGCCGCACGCGCGCACAACAAGGCGATCAAGTCCGAAACCAGGATCGCGCGCGATCTCCCCGCCATGGTATCGGCCGATGTCTTGCGGTTGCGTGCTGCGCTGGAAAATCTCGCCGATAACGCGGTGAAATTCACCCACGAAGGAACGGTCACGTTCAGCGTTTCCTCCGAGCCGGCGCCGCGCAACCGGATACGCCTGATATTTACCTTTGCCGACAGCGGCATCGGCATGAGCGCAAGCGATCTCAAGCATCTTTTCCGGCCATTTGCGCAAGCCAGCGTCGAGATTGCCAAGCGCTACGGCGGCGCCGGTCTTGGCCTGTCCTTCGTCAAACGGATTGCAAAGGTGATGGGCGGCGATCTGACGGTGACCAGTAGCCGCGGCCGCGGCTCGCGTTTCCAGTTGACGATAATGACCGAGCCCGTGGACGCACCGGGAGCCAATCGGGTGGATCCGCGACCTGTGTCGACGCGGCCGCTCTCAATTCTCTGCGCCGAGGACAATCCGTATGGTCGTGTGGTGATGAACACGATTCTCCGGGAGCTGGGCCACCGCGTCGATTTTGCTGAGACGGGGGAGGCGGCGGTGGCGGCGGTCGCGCGCGGCGGCTATGACGCGGTCCTGATGGACGTCATGCTCAGCGGTCTCGATGGCGTCGAGGCAACGCAACGCATTCGCGCGCTTCCGGGAAAGGCAGGCCAAACACCGGTCATCGGCATTTCGGGCCGCGGTGAACGCAGCGACGAACAAGCGGCCCGCGCGGCCGGCATGAACGTTTATCTCGCAAAGCCGGTGAGTCCGGGAAAGCTCGCGCAAATTTTATCCACTCTGTCATCACCGGGCTTGTCACCGTAAGTCGGATTTATCCGACTTACGGCACTCAATTATGCGGAAGTCGGGCAGGCCCGACTTCCGTTGTGATCCCGCTTAGGATGGCAATACCGTGCAAATGAATCGGGATGGCGGGGACATAGGCGAGCAAAGCGACGCCGTTCTTCGAACGGCTATGCCCGGCCATGACGGCTTCCCAGCTAAACGTTGCTTGCGCCCTTGGCGCGCTCAACGATCCGCACGACGTCGGACATGATGCGGTTCAGCTCAAAATCCTTGGGCGTATAGACCGCCGCGACCCCGGCTTTTTCCAGCTCGGCGGCATCTTCCGGTGGAATGATGCCGCCGACGACGACCGGGACATCGAGCCCGGCCCGCTTCATGCGACCGACGACGTCCTCGACCAGCGGCAGATGGCTGCCCGACAGCACCGATAGCCCGATCACGTGCGCCTTCTGTGTACGCGCGGCCTCGACGATCTCTTCCGGCGTGAGCCGGATGCCCTCGTAGACGACCTGCATGCCGGCATCGCGCGCACGCACGGCAATCTGTTCGGCGCCGTTGGAGTGGCCATCAAGGCCGGGTTTGCCCACCAGGAATGTGAGACGGCGTCCCAGCTTGCGCGAAACGCGATCGACATCGGCGCGGATTTCATCGAGACCGGTGACATCATTGCGCATGGCGCGTCCGACGCCGGTGGGCGCGCGGTATTCCCCGAAGGCCTCGCGCAACGTCCAGCCCCATTCGCCGGTGGTCACGCCGGCCTTTGCGCACTGGATCGAGGCCGGCATGATATTGGCGCCTCCGCCGGCGGCGCGCTTGAGTTCGGCCAGCGCCTCCTGCACGGCCTTGTTGTCGCGCTGCGCACGCCAGGCTTTCAGCTTTTCGATCTGCCCGCGTTCGGCATCTTCCGACACGGTGAGGATGGCGTCGGCGGCGTCGGCCAACGGCGAAGGTTCGGTCTCGAGATATTTGTTGACGCCGACGACGATCTGATCGCCGCGCTCAATTGCCTCCAGTCGCGCCGTGTTCGATTCGACAAGCTGCTGCTTCAGGTAGCCGGTGTCGACCGCGGCGACCGCGCCGCCCATCTCGTCGATGCGCTTGAGCTCTTCCTTGGCTTGCTGCTTGAGTTCCTCGACCTTGCGCGTGATTTCGCCGGAGCCGTCGAAAATATCGCCATAGTCGAGCAGGTCGGTCTCGTAGGCGAGAATTTGCTGCATGCGCAGAGACCATTGCTGGTCCCATGGCCGGGGCAGACCAAGCGCTTCGTTCCAGGCCGGCAACTGCACGGCACGTGCACGCGCGTTCCTGGATAAAGTTACCGCCAGCATCTCGATCAGAATGCGTGTCACGTTGTTTTCAGGCTGGGGCTCGGTGAGGCCGAGCGAGTTCACCTGTACGCCGTAGCGGAACAGCCGCTGCTTCGCGTCGGTGATCCCGTAGCGTTCGCGCGTGATCTCGTCCCAAAGCTCGGTGAAGGCGCGCATCTTGCAGAGCTCGGTGACGAAACGCATTCCGGCATTCACGAAAAATGAAATGCGTCCGACCACGTCGCCGAATTTATCCGGGGGCACCTGGCCGGACGCCTTCACGGTGTCGAGCACGGCGATCGCCGTCGCGAGTGCGAAGGCGAGTTCCTGAACCGGCGTCGCGCCTGCTTCTTGCAAATGATAGGAGCAGACGTTGATCGGATTCCATTTTGGAATTTCCTTGGTCGTGAACAGGATCACGTCCTTGATCAACCGCATCGACGGTGCCGGCGGGAACACATAAGTGCCGCGCGACAGGTATTCCTTGATGATGTCGTTCTGGATAGTGCCTTGCAGCGATGCGCGCGGCGCGCCTTGCTCGTCGGCGACCGCGATATAGAGCGCCATCAGCCACGCCGCGGTGGCGTTGATGGTCATCGAGGTGTTCATCGTATCGAGCGGGATGCTGTCGAACAGCGCGCGCATATCGCCGAGATGGCAGATCGGCACGCCGACCTTGCCGACCTCACCTTTGGCCAGCACGTGATCGGAATCGTAGCCGGTTTGCGTCGGCAGATCGAAGGCGACCGAGAGCCCGGTCTGCCCCTTGGCTAAATTCTTGCGGTAGAGCGCATTGGAATCCGCGGCCGTCGAATGGCCGGCATAGGTGCGGAAGATCCACGGCTTGTCGCGTTGAGTTTTGTCGCGCATCGGCTGCCTGACGCGGCAGTGTGGCCCAGCGTTTGTTGCAATGCAACATCCACACCCCTGCCGGAGCCGTCCGCCCCGGCAGTTTGCCCGTCGCTGGGTGTTTAAACCCGCAAAGAGAGGCTTTAGGCCCGCTTCACCAGGCCAATAATGAAGAGCAGGACGACGGCGCCAACGGTGGCATTGATAATGGCTGCGATAATGCCGCCGCCAATGTGGACGTTGAGAACCCCGAGCAGCCAGGTGCCGATAAAGGCGCCGACGATGCCGACGATGATGTTGCCGATCAGGCCAAAACCCATGCCTTTAACGATCATCCCGGCGAGCCAGCCCGCAACCGCGCCGATGATGAGCAGAATGATGAGGCCTTGAAGATCCATGACGCCCTCCCTGACCGCGGCCCGCCCCGACGGTGGGCCGTCAATAGAGAGATTGAATACCAAAGCGGTGGCTGCGTCGACTGCCGTGCGCGGTGATTAGTTTTTGCGTGCCGGTGGTTTGCTGCGCCGCACGTGCACCACCGCAATGTCATCGGCGTAGGTGCGCTGCCAATCCGGCAGCCGGTCGAGCATGGCGACCGCCGGCGTAGACGGCGCGAGCAGCGTCGCGCCGATATGATATTCGTCGAGCAGCCGCAGGAAGTCCGGAAGATTCTGCAGGCTCAGCGCCCGATCGTGGCGGAGCATAAAGGCCTCGCCGTAGAGCTCGGCGCGGCCGTCGATGAACGGCGGGATTCCGACAAAGTCGAGATAACCACCGAAATTATAATCGTTGAGGATCGTGCCGACCTTGGCGACGTCGATCGAATGGACAGCGCTCGCCGGCGTATTCTTGACCGATGGAAATACATCCGTGCGCATCGCTGCGAGGCCCGTCACGGCGATCAGCAGCAATAGCGCTGCCGCCTGGGGCCATAGGCCAAGGCGCATCTCGCTCGTCCGGTCGGCCGCAAGGGCTGTGATTTGTCCAGCCAGCGGACGCGCCAGGAAGACCGGCGCGAGCAATCCGAGAAGATCGGCGTGACGCACTTGCGACAGACTCAGATGCAAGACGCCAAACACCATCACGATGCGCAGCAGCGGTAACGTAACGCCGCGATAGAGCGCATAACCAAATGCCGCGAGCATGAGAATTTCGAAGGTGCCGATGTGGCTGAAATCCTGCGGACGCCATTCGGTGACGGTCGTCAAGGCCGCGCCCAGCGCCACGGTGCGGAACGTGACGAGAATCATCTCGGGGCCGTAAGGATTGATGCAGGCCGCGGCCAAGGCGAGCACGCCAAACAACGCCCAATGACGCGCGAGCTTCATGCGCTTCGCCGGCGTCGCACGCCAGATCGCGTCGCATGCGATGGGCGCGATCATCGCAAGACCGAAAGTGAAGCTGCCGTGCAAATTGGCCCACAGCGTCATCAGCGGAATAAGAAGCAGTGGTGGAGCGCTGCGTGTATCAACGGCGCGGATCAGCGTCGTGATCCAGGCCACCATGATCGGCAGCGCGAGAATGTGTGGCCGCGCCAGGATATGCGGCGCCGTCAAAAGAAACGCGATGAGCACCGCCGTCAGCGTTGCGGTCGGCTGCCATTCGCGCAGCAAAAATCGAGTCAGCAGGCCGATCGCGAGAGATACGGAGGCTGCGGAGAGCGCGACGACAGCGGTCCAGCCGCCAATCGCGTAAGCGGCCGCGAAGGTGACCTGCGACAGCCATTCGAATGCGACCCAATGCGCTCCGCGCAGCGTCGCGGAAAACGGATCGGTGGTCGGCACGCCGTGGTGTTCGAGAATCCAGCGCCCGAGCGCGATATGCGAATAGGTGTCCGGGTCGTTGAGCAGCCGCGGGCCGAGCGCGAGCAGCAGCACATACACGCCGGCGGCTACGAGCCACGGCATGGTGGCTTGTATGTCCACGATCCGTCCGGTCCGGCGAATGATCTGTTCGGACATTCTGTGCTCGGGGTGAGTCCCGGGCACGCTAGGCGGCGCGCATTGCAAAAACCTTAAGGCGCGGACCGCGTGTTTTGCCGATGCAGGGGGAGGCAGGCGCTAACCCGCTGCCATATCGACAGATTTCAGTGCGTCGAAGGTAATATTGCGATGCAACATTATATGCGCCAGACTGTTATCAGGGCAGGGAGAATGTCGATGGCGGCTGTCGCGAAGATGAGGAGTGTTGCTCCGCTCAAGGATCTTTACGCGATCGGAGAAATTCCGCCGCTCGGCCATGTGCCCGAGAAGATGCACGCCTGGGTGATCCGCAAGGAACGCCATGGCCCGCCCGACCAGTCATTCCAGCTCGAAGTGGTGCCGACCTGGACGATCGGCGACGACGAAGTGCTCGTCTACGTGATGGCGGGTGGCGTCAACTACAACGGCGTCTGGGCCGGGCTCGGCATTCCGATCTCGCCGCTCGACGGCCACAAGCATCCGTTCCACATCGCAGGCTCCGATGCATCGGGGGTGGTCTGGGCGGTCGGCGCAAAAGTGAAACGCTGGAAGGTCGGCGACGAAGTCATTGTTCACTGCAATCAGGATGACGGCGACGATGAAGACTGCAATGGCGGCGACCCGCTGCTGTCGCCGTCGCAGCGCATCTGGGGTTACGAGACACCCGACGGTTCGTTCGCGCAATTTTGCCGCGTGCAGTCGCGCCAGCTGATGCACAAGCCGAATCATCTCTCGTGGGAAGAATCGGCCTGCTACACGCTCACGCTGGCGACGGCCTATCGCATGTTGTTCGGCCATTCGCCGCACACGCTCAAGCCCGGCGACAATGTGCTGGTGTGGGGCGCGTCGGGTGGGCTCGGCGTTTTCGGCGTACAGCTTGTGGCGGCGTCAGGCGCCAATGCGATCGCCGTCGTGTCGGACGAATCCAAGGCCGAGTACGTTCTCAACCTCGGCGCCAAGGGCGTAATCAATCGCAAGGACTTCAAGTGCTGGGGTCAGATGCCGGCGGTCAACACGCCCGAGTACAATGAGTGGACCAAGGAAGCGCGCCGTTTCGGCAAGGCGATCTGGGACATCACCGGCAAGCGCGACGTCGACATCGTGTTCGAGCATCCCGGCGAGCAGACATTCCCGGTCTCCTGCCTGGTCGTGAAACGCGGCGGCATGGTCGTGTTCTGCGCCGGCACCACGGGCTACAACCTCACCTTCGACGCGCGTTATGTCTGGATGCGGCAGAAGCGCATCCAGGGCTCGCACTTCGCTCATCTCAAGCAGGCCTCGCAGGCAAACCGCTTTGTGCTCGAACAGCGTATCGATCCCTGCATGAGCGAAGTGTTCACGTGGGACAACATCCCGCTCGCGCATATGAAGATGTGGAAGAACCAGCATCCGCCCGGCAACATGGCGGTCATCGTCAATGCGCCGCGCCTGGGATTGAAGACGTTCGAGGACGCGCAGGAAGCGTCGGCCGGCTAGTCTTTCTTGTTCTTTTTGGCGCGGCTTTGCGCGATCAATGAGTTCAATTCGCCGCCGTAGATGAAAATCGACGCGCACACGTAGAGAAACACCAGCGCGACCATGGCCGATGCCAGGCCCGCGTACATCGAGACATAGGCAAAGGCATATTCGGCGAGATAACGGCCGAAGAAGGCGCCGCTGAGCAGCCACAACACCAAAGTGGCGATGATTCCCGGCGCGATCTGGGCGAACGAACGCCGGCCGGCCGGCAGCCAGAGATGCACGATCATCAATGCGACCACCAGCACTACGGCCGCGACCGCGTAGCGCGCAAAGGTTATGAGATCGCCGAACTCTTCAAGCGCCGGCACATATTGCACGAGCTTGGCGAGGATCAGCGGCGCGAGCACCACGAGGAATGAAAACGCCAGGATCGCCACCGCGCCAACCAGAACGTAGACGATCGATTCCATTCGCAGCAGCCACCAGGAGCGTCGCTCCTTGATGTCATAGGCGCGGTTGAGCCCGATCCGCAGGCTCTCCACTCCGCTGGACGCGAAATAAAGCGCGAACAGGACGCCGAGCGTGAGGACGTCGCCGCGCGTCGATGTCAGCACGCCTGAAATATCGAGTGCGATCGGAGCGGCCACCGCCTTCGGCCAGGCCTCGAGCAGGATATGGGCGGCTTCATCGGCGAGTTCTTTCGAGCCGAAAAAGAATCCGGCCAGCGCCGTGACCACGATCAGGAACGGAAACAGGGCCATCAGCGTGGAGAGCGCGATATGGCTCGCGATCGCCCATCCATCGTCGGCGATGAAGTGGCGAAATGCGGCGTCGGCAATTCGCAGTGAATGCTTGAGAAAGCCCAATGGACGCTCCCGTTGGCGGGAACCCCTCAAATCATCTATTGCGCGAAGCTTTGCAAGACCGTTCTCGCCCTCTTTCCGTAGGCCGGAAGAGGGGAACTAGGCCGCCTGGACGTTGCTGAGGAACTGACGGACCTGGGCTTCGAGACCCTCGGCCTCATGCGCGACCGAGTCGGCGAGATCCTTGACGCCGGACGCCGTCGCGCGGGCCTCGGCCGTCACGCCGGCCACGCGGCTCATGGCATCCGCGCCGACGCGCGCTTCGCCCGAGGCACGGCTGACACCTTCCGCGATCGAGGCCACGGCCGAGTTCTGCTGGTCGACGGTTGCCGCAACCGTCGTGGCAATCGACGCCATGTCGCGGATGATGGTGTCGACCTGCTCGATGGCCTGCGAGGCATCCGCGGCCGCCGATTGGATCGCGCCGATCTGCTCGGCAATTTCCTCGGTTGCCTTGGCGGTCTGGCCTGCGAGCGATTTCACCTCCGCCGCGACAACGGCGAACCCCTTGCCGGATTCCCCGGCGCGCGCCGCCTCGATTGTCGCATTCAGGGCGAGGAGATTGGTCTGCCCGGCGATGGCCTGGATGAGCCCCACGACTTCGCCGATGCGGGTCGCGGCGCTGCCAAGCTCCTTCATTGTCGTGACGGTGCGCTGCGCTTCCGAAACAGCGCGGCCGGCAACATCGGTTGATTTTGCGGCTTGTGACGCAATTTCGCCGATCGATGCCGCCAGTTCCTCGACCGAGCTTGCCGCCGCGGTGACGTTTTCGGACGCGGCCGACACACGGCTCTTGGCGGTGTCGGTCTCCGAGGAGACCGTGTCGGCCGCCTTGTTGAGGTCGGCGGAGCTTGTTTCCAGCTTCATCGACGCCGCGCGCAAGGTGCTCAGCGCGTTTTCGACCGAATGCTCGAATTGCATAATCGTATCGGCGATCACGTCGCTGCGTTGCTCGCGCGCGCGGCTCGCCTCGGTCTGCGTCTGCGCCAGGCGTTCGCGCTCGATCATATTGTCCCGGAATACAATGACGGTACGCGCCATCTCGCCGATTTCGTCGCGCGCGTGCGTCGCCGGGATGCGCGCCGTGGTGTCGCCGTCGGCGAGCCGTTTCATGACCGTGGCAAGGCCGTTCAGCGGGCGGGTGATGCTGCGGCCGATCAGCCAGCTGAAGCCGAGCCCGAGCGCGACCATGGCTATGCCGACCATGATGATGCCGGTGCGTGTCCTGGCCTGCGATTTGTCCAGCCGCCGCGCGGCATCGTCGGCGGTATCGCGCGCATACTGGATGATCTCATCCGCACGCGGCAGCATATGCTGGCTGTCGATATCGATAATCGCGCGGATGGGGCGGACGCGGCCATAGCCTTCAACCCAGTCCTGGAACGTATCGGCGTAGGTTTTTACCTGCCCTTCGAGAGCCGATTTCATCTGGGGCGTGCCATCGATAAGGGCAAAGGCGTCGGTAAATTTCTTGTAGCCCCGCTCGAATTGCTGGCGTGCTACCTCGTCCTGGTCGACCCGGTAGTCCGCCTCGTAGTGGCGCATGAAGAGCAGCGTCATCATCAAATTCGTGGCGTCATCTTTCGCCAGCCAGGACATGTTCTCGTTGATGATGCGCTCGACGGCGTTACCCGCGGTGTGCAGGTTGCCGCGCAGCCCCGACGCATCGTCGTAGCCGAGGATCTTCTGTTCGCGCACCAGGTCGTCGAAGTTCTTGCGCAGCGCCGTCACGTCGTTGCGCATGCTGACGATATTTTCAGCGCGCGTCTGATCGATGGCGCCGGAAATGCTGTCGAGCGCCTTCAGGGCCAGCCCGTGCGACTCGTCGAAAATGATGACCAGATTGTTGTTGGGGCTGACGCTGAAGTCCTTCACGACAAGGCGCATCGCCGCGACCGCGCTCTTGAAGTCGCGGCTGGCATCCGCCAATGCGGTGGATTGCGTGACGGTTGCGAAGGCGCGCCCGACGTCGCCTTCCCCGGATGTATATGTGAGACCGTTGGCGAGAAAGCCTGCGACCGGGATCAGCGCCAGAACGACAATGCGCGTGCGCACCGAAAATGTGGTGAGCATCCGGGCCAGCCAATTAAACGGCATGGATAAGTCGATGGAGCGCATGCAGCGGGTTCGGAGGTCTCGGCAGGGGGTCTGCTCAGAGGTACCTTCGTAATGAAAGCCGGAAATAGTTAATTATTGTAGCAATTTGCGCCGATTTGCCCGGCGGCCTCGCGGCAAAAGCCCGTCTGGCTTTGCTTTTGTGCAGTGCACGCGTAGTGTCGATGACGTCGGCACCGCCGACCGAGGAGTCCATGCCAACCGCCGCTTCCCGAACCGCCATCGCCGATCCCGAACTGGTCGAACTCGCACGCGAGGCGGGCGTCGCGCTCGATGCCTTGCTGGGGGACGCAACGGCCAAGGTGCGTGAGCGGGTCGTTGTGGAAGGGCACCTGGTGAGCCGCCTGTTCGACCGCGAGCAGCGCGCGACCCACGGGCTCGCCTGGTTTGCCACCTATGTCGAGGCGGTGCGGCAGCTTGCGGCCTATGCCGCGCGCATGGCCGGCGAGGGCACGCTTGGCGAGGTCGAGGACCTCCTCATTCGTATCGGGCTCGGCGAATATCTCGCCCAGATCATCGGGGGCATTCCGATGAGCCAGGGCGAGGTGGTGCGGCCGTTCGATCTCGGCCTGTCGCCCGCCCAGGTGGCCGCCCGCATCAATCCGGTGATCGAAAGCCTCATCTCTGGCGGCAACACGGCCGAGCGGCGCGCCCGGCTGATCGAGTTGATCCGCGCAGGCCACGGCGCCACCGTCGGCACATGCGGCCTCGACGAGACGCTGGAATCAATTCGCGAGGAAATGCGCAAGTTCGCCGACAGCGAAGTGATCGGTCACGCGCAAGGCTGGCATCGCACCAACAGCTACATCCCGCTCGAGATCATTGCACAGATGTCCGAGCTCGGCGTGTTCGGCCTGACTATTCCCGAAGAGTTCGGCGGATTGGGCCTCGGCAAGGAATCGATGTGCGTAGTGTCGGAGGAGCTTTCGCGCGGCTACATCGGCGTCGGCTCGCTCGGCACGCGTTCGGAAATCGCCGCCGAATTGATTCTCGGCAGCGGCACGTCTGAACAGAAACAAAAATGGCTGCCGAAGATCGCGTCCGGCGAAGTGTTGCCGACGGCCGTCTTTACCGAGCCGAATACCGGCTCCGATCTTGCCTCGATCAAGACCCGCGCCGTGCGGGAAGGCAATGTCTACAAGGTCTACGGCAACAAGACCTGGATCACGCATCCGGTGCGCGCCGATCTGATGACGCTTCTCGTGCGCACGAATCCGAAAGAGGCGGGCCACCGCGGCCTGTCGATGCTGCTCGCTGAAAAGCCGCGCGGCGACGACAAGAACCCTTTCCCCGCCGAGGGAATGAGCGGCACCGAAATCGAGGTGCTCGGCTATCGGGGCATGAAGGAGTACGAAATCGCCTTTGACGGATTCGAAGTCAAAGCCGAGAACCTGCTGGGCGGCGTCGAGGGCCTGGGCTTCAAGCAGCTGATGCAGACTTTTGAATCCGCGCGCATCCAGACCGCCGCGCGCGCGGTCGGTGTCGCGCAATCGGCAATGGAGCAGGCGCTCGATTATGCGCAGAACCGCGTCCAGTTCGGCGGCCCAATCGTCGGCTTTCCGCGCGTGGCCGACAAGATCGCCATGATGGCGGTTGAAATCATGATCGCGCGTCAGCTCACGTATTTTGCCGCGCGCGAAAAAGATTCGGGCCGCCGCTGCGATCTGGAAGCCGGCATGGCCAAGCTGCTGGCGGCGCGGGTCGCCTGGGCCGCCGCCGATAACGCCGTGCAGGTGCATGGCGGCAACGGTTTTGCGCTGGAATTTCCGGTCTCGCGCATCCTGTGTGACGCGCGCATCCTCAATATTTTCGAAGGCGCGGCCGAAATTCAGGCGCAGGTCATTGCTCGCCGCTTGCTCGACGGCACCAACTGACAAAATCACTCGGTCCGGCAACGAAATCAGGGCCTGGCGCGTTTGATCCAGAACAAATCCATGCGGGCGTACCCGTTCTAGGCTGCTGAAAATTTGAGGAGACAATCAATGTCCGGACTTTCGATTAAACATGGCGAATGGGTTGTGGTCTGCGATGGCGCCAAGGCGCTGATTTTGGAAAATACCGGTGACGGCAAGTTTCCCAACCTCAAGACAGTGCAGGTTCTCGAGCAGAAGGATTTGGCCACTCATCAGCTTGGCGCCGACAAGCCCGGCCGCACCCACAGTTCGGTAGGCAATGGACGCAGTGCCGTTGAACAGACCGATTGGCACGATCAATCCGAACAGGTCTTCCTCACCCATCTCGCCCAGCGGCTCGACGGCGACGTCGCAGCCGGCAAGGTGAAGTCAATGATTCTGGTGGCGCCGCCGCGTGCGCTCGGCATGATCCGCCATGCCTATTCGCAGGCCTTGCGCGGCGCCATTCGCAGCGAGATCGACAAGGATCTGGTCAAGCACCCGGTGCACGATATCGAGAAGCACCTGACTGCATAGCTCGTCTGTTGATGTTCGATTGTAGCTGGCCCGCCGCTGCAGCGATGGTATGTTCGCCGCGAATCCCGTTGATGAAGGCTGGCGAATGAACTGGACGAGCGGTCAAGATATGCGCGGCGGCGCCATCGTCATCGTCGTTGCCGCCATGCTGGCCGCCACGATCGCGACGGCCCAGGCGCAGACGCCTCCGCAAGGTGCGGCTCCCGCGCCGCCAACCGTCACGCCGCCGCCTGATACGTTGGCTGTGCCCGGCTTCTGGGATCCGCGGCGGCGGCCGGAACGGCCGGACCTCTCGCGCATCAACATCGTCCGTTTCCTCACCGAGACAGACTATCCGCCGTTCAATTATGCCGGACCGGATGGCGCGCCGACCGGCTTCAATGTCGATTTGGCGCGGATGATCTGCGAGGAGCTCAAGGTTGCCTGCACGGTGCAAATGCGCCGCTTCGATACGCTGATCAGCGCGCTCAACACCAACAATGGCGACGCCATCATCGCCTCGATCGCGGCGACGCCGGAGATGCGCACGCGGCTTGATTTCAGCGATCCTTACTATCGCACGCCGGCGCGGTTCGTCGCGCGCCGCGACAGCAACATCGACGATGTGCGGCCGGAAGCGCTTGAAAAGAAGAAAATCGGCGTGGTCGCCGGCACCGCGCACGAGGCCTATCTCAAGATTCTGTTCACCGAGGCCGAGTTGCGTCCTTATCCGGATGCCGATGCCGCGCGCTTCGCATTGAAGCGTGGTGACGTCGATCTCCTGTTCGGCGACGGCGTATCACTTGCGTTCTGGCTCAACGGCACGGACTCGGCGAACTGCTGCGCATTCCGCGGCGGGCCTTATCTGGAAAGCCGGTTCTTCGGAGAAGGCGTCGGCATCGCGGTCCGGCGCGGCAATGATGTGTTGCGGCAGGCGTTCAACTGGGCGCTGTTCCGGCTTTGGGAGAAGGGCCGCTTCACCGACCTGTGGCTGCGCTATTTCCCGGTGAGCCCGTTTTGACCGCGGTCATTCCGGGGCGTCCGCCGCAGGCGGATGAACCCGGAATCCAGAGCAAAATGACGGCGTACAGCATGGTTCTGGATTCCGGGTCCGCTCGCTTCACTCGCGTCCCGGAATGACGGGATTCGTTTGACGTGAATGCGATGGATTTCTAGTGTCCGCGGCCCGGAGACCATGATGTCCGCCAACGATACCGCTGCGTCCTTGCGAGAAGTCGCCGAGCAATCGAACGCCTGGCCGTTCGAGGAAGCGCGCAAGATTGTCGCGCGGCTCAAGAAGCATCCCAAGGACGAAGTGATCTTCGAGACCGGCTACGGTCCGTCCGGATTGCCGCATATCGGCACGTTCGGCGAGGTCGCGCGCACCACCATGGTGCGCCACGCCTTCCGCGTTCTCACCGACGACAAGGTCAAGACGCGATTGATCGCCTTTTCGGACGATATGGATGGGCTGCGGAAAGTCCCCGACAACGTCCCCAACAAGGACATGCTGGAGCAGCACCTCGGCAAGCCGCTGACCAAGGTGCCGGATCCGTTCGGAACGCATGCGAGCTTCGGCGAGCACAACAATGCGCGCCTGCGTGCCTTCCTTGATCACTTCGGATTCGAATACGAATTCATGTCGTCGACCGAATGCTACAAGTCGGGGCGCTTCGATGCAGCGCTGCTCAAGGTGCTGGCGCAGTTCGACGAGGTGATGGGCATCATGCTGCCGTCGCTGCGCGAGGAGCGGGCGGCGACATATTCGCCGTTTCTGCCGATCGACCTGCGGACCGGCGTGGTGTTGCAGGTTCCGATCCTGGCGCATGACGCCAAGCGCGGCACGATCACGTATGAAGAGCCCGGAACCAGCGAACGATTCACTGTTCCCGTCACCGGCGGCCGCTGCAAGCTGCAATGGAAGCCGGACTGGGCCATGCGCTGGGTCGCGCTCGGCGTCGATTATGAAATGGCCGGCAAGGACCTGATCGACTCGGTCAAGCTGTCGGGCGAGATATGCCGCGCGCTTGGCGGCAGGCCGCCGGAAGGTTTCAACTACGAGCTGTTCCTCGACGAAAAGGGCCAGAAGATCTCCAAGTCGAAGGGTAACGGCCTGACGATCGAGGAATGGCTGCGCTACGCCAGCCCGGAAAGTCTTTCACTCTTCATGTATCGCGAGCCGAAAGCGGCCAAGCGGCTTTATTTCGATGTCATCCCGCGCACCGTCGACGAGTATTTCCAGTTTCTCGGCGGGTATGAGCGTCAGGATCAGCGGCAGCAGCTGTCTAACCCGGTCTGGCATATTCACTCGGGAAATCCGCCCAAGATCGAGATGCCGATCTCATTCAATCTGCTGCTGACGCTGGTGTCGTCGTCGAATGCCGAGAATGCCGAAACCTTGTGGGGCTTCATCGGCCGCTATCGGCCGGGCGTGACACCGCAGACGCACCCCAAGCTCAATGACCTCGTGCAATACGCTATCCATTATTTCCGCGACTTCGTCCTGACGGAAAAGAAATTCCGCGAGCCGACCGCCGGCGAGCGTGCGGCCTTGAGCGACTTGCGCGATGCGCTGTCGCAATTGCAGCCCGATGCGACGGCTGAGGATATCCAGAACGTGGTGTACGAAGTCGGCCGCCGCGAGCCGTTCCTGGACCAGAAGAAAAAGGCGAAGGACGGCAAGCCGGGCGTGTCGCTCGACTGGTTCAACATGCTCTACCAGGTGCTGCTGGGCCAAGAGAAAGGGCCGCGCTTCGGCTCGTTCGCGGCGATCTATGGTCTGCAGAACACCGTCGACATGATCGACGGTGCGCTGGCGCGCAGCGCGTAGAAAACTTACTGGCTCGCCCAGACGATGCGCGCGACCCACACGACCTCGGACATCGGCAGCGTGCGGTCGCGGTGCTCGGCATTGAGCGACTTGAGCTCAACCGACTTTGCGCTCTTGCGCTTGAGCTCCTTCACCATCACTTCGCCGTCCTTGGTCTTCACCACGACGCGGTCGCCTTTACGCACGGTCGCGCCCGGCGAAACGATGATGACATCACCGGCGCGGTAGGCCGGCCGCATTGAGTCTCCGGAAATCTCCAGCGCATAGGCATGCTCGTCGGAAACGGCCGGGAAGGCGATCTCTTCCCATCCTTTGCCGACCGGGAAGCCACCGTCGTCGAAAAACCCTCCGGCGCCGGCCTGGGCGAACCCGATCACCGGCACGTTATTCATGGCCGATTTGCCGCCATCGGTGATCAAGGTGACGAAGATATCGAATTTGGTGTTGGTGGCCTGCAGCGCCTTGGCGACCGATTCCGTCGACGGCCAGCGCGGCCGGCCTTCCGGCGTGACGCGCTTGGATTTGTTGAAGGTGGTCGGATCGAGACCCGCCTTCTTGGCGAGGCCGGATGGCGTGAGCTTGGCGCGGGCGGCCAGGCGGTCGAGGGCCGTCCAGATCTGGTTATGGGTCAACATTGCCATGAAAACAGGCCCGTCTGCGACTACGGTTCGCGGATAGGAATTATAGCCTTGAGTCGTCCCCCCTCCGCAACAGTTTCCTGTGATAGCGCCTTGAATAAACCTCAGCGGGACCGATAGGGTCGATTCTCCTTTAAGTGCGGAGGCCGCCTGGTGATCGGTCTTTTCGACCGCCTGTCTCGCCCGCTGCTGCGGGCGCTCGATCCGGAAGATGCGCACGCGCTGGCCATCAAGGCGCTGCGGTTCATGCCGGTGGTCAAGGGCGCGGCCGATGCCGACGCGCTTTCGGTGCGCGCCTTCGGGCTCAAGTTTCCGAATCCCGTCGGCCTCGCGGCCGGTTTCGACAAGAACGCGCAGGTGCCGGATGCCTTGCTGCGTCTCGGCTTCGGCTTCGTCGAGGTCGGCACCATCACGCCGCGCGCGCAAAGCGGTAACCCGCAGCCGCGCCTGTTTCGTCTTGAAACCGACGAGGCCGTCATCAACCGGCTCGGCTTCAACAATGACGGCGCGGCCGTGGTGCACATGCGGCTCGCCCGCCGCCGCAACGCCGCCGGTATCGTCGGCGTCAACATCGGCGCCAATCGTGACTCCACCGATCGCACGGAAGACTACGCGCGGCTGATCGAAACCTTTGCCGGCGTTGCCAGCTATTTCACGGTCAACGTGTCGTCGCCCAACACGCCGGGCCTGCGCGACCTGCAGCAGGCAAGCGCGCTCGACGACCTGCTTGGCCGCGTGCTCGAGGCGCGCGAGCGGATCCGCGCGCGTGCGGGACTCGTCCCAGTGTTGCTGAAGGTCGCGCCCGACCTGACGCTGCCCGATCTCGATGACGTTGTCGGGGTTGCGCGCAAGCGCCGCGTCGACGGCATGATCGTCGGCAACACCACCATCTCGCGGCCCGGTTCGTTGCGCGATCGCGAGAAAGCACGCGAGCAGGGCGGCTTATCCGGCCGGCCGATGTTCAAGCTCGCGACCCGCATGCTGGCGGAGACGTTCGTGCGCGCCGAAGGCGCGTTCCCGTTGATCGGCGTCGGCGGCATCGACTCAGGCGCCACGGCCATTGCCAAGATCAAGGCTGGCGCCACGCTGGTACAGCTCTACACGGGGCTGGTCTATCGCGGCATCGGTGTCGTGAATGAAATCAAGGCGGACCTGACGGCGGCGCTCAAGCGCGGCAATCGCAATTCGCTGGTTTCGATGGTCGGCACCGATGCAGCCGCGATCACGGCGGAGAGCTGGCCGGGGTGATAGCAGGTGCCGTCATCGCCGGGCTTGTCCCGGCGATCTCGATAGATTCGGCACCACGTTGCCTTCCTAAGCGAGATGGCCGGCACAAGGCCGGCCATGACAAAACAAATTCTGTTCCGTTACTTTCCTCTTGGCGCGCTGAACAACCGCATCAGGATCCAGACAGGGATCACGATCACCGCGCCGAGCAGGAAATACCGCCACAGCCAGCGGAACGCGTCGAAGCCCAGATTCCAGAGGCTGCGGATCAGCCGCTCGATGCTGTGCACGATGTCGAAGGGGTCAAGCCCCAGCGCAGAGAGGATCACGCCGATCAGGATCGACAACAGAATAAGGCGGCCCAGAACCGCCAGCGGCGAGCCGCCGAAAACCTTGGTCACCGTTTCATTGCTCATAGTGCGATGCGTCCTCCTGCGGCGGCGATGCTAGCACGCGCGCGCCGGTGACAGATATGCCCTAAAATCGTGGTGCCAAGCTACTCTGAAGATCAGACCAAAGAACCGGGACTTTGACGCCTTGCAGCTGCAGCCGATCCATCTTTCGTCCGGCAACCTGATCGCCGACCGCCGTTTTGAGTGGGCGCGCGACCGCGAAGCCAAGGGTGACCTTGCCGGCGCCGCCGATCTGCTGGTGCAGGCGCTCGAGCTTGCTCCGGGTTATGCCCCGGCCTGGTTCGTGCTCGGCGAACTGCGCGAAAAGCTGGGCGACCGTGCCGGCGCCATTGCGGCTTTTGCGCGGGCGAGGGCGGCTGATCCACAGGATCGGCACGGCGCCGCGTTGCATCTCGTGCGGCTCGGGGCTGAAGCGGCAGCCACCATGCCGGAAAGTTATGTGCGCACGCTGTTCGATGGCTACGCGGCAGGTTTCGACCGGGCTTTGACCGAAGGCTTGAGCTATCGCGCGCCCGAGCTTCTGTATGGCGCGGTGGCGGCCGCGCAGGCCGGGCGGCGCATGAAATTCGGCTCGGTGCTCGATCTCGGCTGCGGCACCGGGCTTGCCGCTCTGCCGTTCCGTCCGGTCAGCGATTGGATGGTCGGCGTCGACCTGTCTCCGGCGATGCTGGCGCAGGCGCGCGCCAAAGGCCTTTATGATCGGCTGGTGGAAGGCGAGGTGTTGCGGTTTCTCGCCGACGAAGCGGCGCTCAAGGCGCGCTACCATCTCATTCTCGCCGGCGATGTGTTCGTGTATCTCGACGACCTTGCGCCCGTCCTGCGCGCGGCGGCGCAGGTGCTGGCGCCGTCCGCTCCATTGGCGTTCAGCGTCGAGACCCATGACGGTGACGGTGTCGTGCTGCGCGAGACCTTGCGTTACGCCCACGGCAAAGCGCATGTGCAAGCCGCGCTGGCCGCTGCTGGTTTCAAGGCGCTCAGCCTCGATTTTGCCTCGACGCGCACCGAAAAAGGCGCTCCAGTCCCCGGGCTGATCGTCGTTGCCGCAAGCTGACAATCCATGGAACCTGCCCGCGATCTTTTCGACACCGCGCCGGAACTGCCGGATATTTTCGCGCGCTGGTTCGCACGGCGCGGCTGGCAGCCGCGCGCGCATCAGCTCGACTTGCTGGAAAAGGCAAAAGCCGGACGCTCGGCGCTGCTGATCGCGCCGACCGGCGGCGGCAAGACGCTGGCCGGATTTCTCCCGACCTTGATTGAATTGAGTGAACGCGGCCTGCGGTCGCGCAATCTAAAGTCGACCGGGCGAGCGCTGACGCGCTCGCAAGGCCTCCACACACTTTACATCTCGCCATTGAAGGCGCTCGCCGTCGATATTGCGCGCAACCTCGAAATCCCCGTGCAGGAAATGGGCTTAACCGTGCGGCTCGAAACGCGCACCGGCGACACGCCGGCGTCGAAACGGCAGCGCCAGCGCCGCGACCCGCCCGATATTCTGCTCACGACGCCCGAGCAGCTAGCGTTGCTGCTGGCGAGCGCCGATGCGCCCTACCTGTTCGGCACGCTCAGGCGCGTGGTGCTCGATGAATTGCACTCGCTGGTGACGTCCAAACGCGGCGACCTGCTCTCGCTTGGAATGGCGCGGCTGTTTGCACTGGCGCCGCAGCTCACGACCGTCGGCCTGTCCGCCACCGTGGCCGAACCGGACGAGCTTAGCCGTTTCCTGATGCCGCAGCCGCTGCATGGCCAGGCGCATGCCGATGTCGTGATTGCGCAGGCGGGCGCGCAGCCGCGCGTGACGATGCTCGACACCGAAGAGAATCTGCCCTGGGCCGGGCACTCGGCGCGCCACGCACTCGGCGAAATCTATGCGCTGATCAAGTCGCATAAGACGACGCTGATCTTCGTCAATACGCGCAGCCAGGCGGAATTCCTGTTCCAGGAACTCTGGCGCACCAATGACGACAATCTCGCCATCGCCCTGCACCACGGCTCGCTCGATGTGGCGCAGCGGCGGCGCGTGGAAGACGCGATGGCTGCTGGAAAATTGCGCGCGGTGGTGTGCACGTCGTCACTCGATCTGGGCGTCGATTGGGGCGACGTCGACCTGGTGATCAATGTCGGCGCGCCCAAGGGCTCATCACGCTTGATGCAAAGGATCGGCCGCTCCAACCACCGGCTCGATGAGCCGTCGGAAGCAGTGCTGGTGCCGGCCAATCGTTTCGAGGTGCTGGAATGCCGCGCGGCCATCGACGCGGTCTCGGAAAATGCGCAGGACACGCCGCCCTTGCGCACCGGCGCACTCGACGTGCTGGCGCAGCATATTCTCGGCCGCGCGGTTGGCGCGCCATTTCTGTCCGATGAACTGTTTGCCGAGGTGCGGAGCGCGGCGCCTTATGCCTGCCTCGCGCGCGCCGACTTCGATGCCGCGGTCGATTTTGTGGCGACCGGCGGCTACGCGCTCAAGGCCTATGAGCGCTTCGCCAAGATCAGGCAAGATACGAGACTTGGGAAGGACGGCCGTTGGCGCGTCACGCACCCGCGCGTGGCGCAGCGTTACCGCATGAATGTCGGCACCATCGTCGAGGCCGACATGATCAAGGTGCGGCTGGTGCGCTCGCGCCGCAGCGGCGCTGTTGTTCCGCGCGGCGGGCGGATCCTCGGTCAGGTCGAGGAATATTTCATCGAGACACTGGCGGTGGGCGATACCTTCGTGTTTGCCGGCGAAATTCTCAAATACGAGGCGCTGGTCGAAAACGAAGCCTATGTGTCGCGGTCGAATGCCACCGATCCAAAGGTGCCGGCCTATGAGGGTGGCAAATTTCCGCTCTCGACGTATCTCGCCGCGCGCGTACGCGCGATCCTTGCAAAACCCGAGGCATGGCGCGCATTGCCGGATCAAGTGCGCGAGTGGCTGGAGATCCAGCAATGGCGCTCACTGCTGCCACGCGCCGGCGATTTGCTGGTCGAGACCTTCCCGCGCGCCGCGAAATATTATCTGGTCTGTTATCCCTTCGAAGGCCGGCTTGCGCATCAGACGCTGGGGATGCTGCTCACGCGCCGCCTGGAGCGGGCCCGCATGCGGCCACTCGGTTTTGTCGCCAATGAATATGCGCTGGCAGTGTGGGGGCTCGGCGATGTCGGTCTGCACATTGCACGCGGCGATCTGTCGCTCGCCACACTGTTCGACGAAGACATGCTGGGGGACGACCTGGAAGCCTGGCTGGCGGAATCGGCGTTGATGAAGCGCACCTTCCGCAGTTGCGCGATCATCGCCGGCCTGATCGAAAAGCGGTTCCCGGGCGAGGAGAAATCGCGCCGCCAGCTCACGATTTCCACCGATCTCGTCTACGACGTGCTGCGCAAGCATCAGGCCGACCACATTCTCCTGCGCGCGGCGCGCGCCGATGCCGCCACCGGGTTGCTCGACATCAAGCGGCTTGGCGAAATGCTCTCGCGCATCAAGGGCCGAATCGTCCATAAAGCGCTTGACCATGTCTCGCCGCTCTCGGTTCCGGTGCTGCTGGAGATCGGGCGTGAGACGGTTTATGGCGAGGCTTCGGACAGTCTGCTGGCCGAAGCGGCTGACGATTTGATCAAGGAAGCAATGCGGTGAATCCTTCCCGTGCCAATAATTCGGTGTCATCACCGGGCCGCGCCGAAGGCGCGAGTCCCGGTGATCCCGATTCCTGGGCACGGTCTTACTCTCCTAAGCGAGATGGCCGGGACATAGGCGTGCAAAAGCACGCCGTCCTTCAGACGGCTATGCCCGGCCATGACGTTTCAATTTCTGGCAATTCTCTCCTCGCCGATCCCGACGGCGCGCTCTACTGGCCGGAGCAGGGGGTGCTGGCGGTCGCCGACCTGCATCTTGAAAAAGGCTCGAGCTTTGCGGCGCGCGGTGTGCTGCTGCCGCCTTATGACACCGCGGCGACACTGGCGCGGCTCGCGCGCCTGATCACGCATTATGCACCACGCTGCGTCATCGCCCTCGGCGACAGTTTCCATGACGGCGGCGGCCCGGCGCGGCTTGCCGACGACGATCGCGCGGGCCTGCGCATCATGCAGCGCGGGCGCGACTGGATCTGGATCACCGGCAATCATGATCCCGAGCCGGCCGCCGGCATCGGCGGCACCTTTGTCGGTTCACTGACATTGGGGGCGTTGACGTTCCGGCATTTGCCGAGCGGCACGGCCGGCGAGATCAGCGGACATCTGCATCCGGTCGCGCGCATTTCTCATCGCGGCCGCGCGGTGAGCCGCCGTTGCTTTGCGGCGGACAAGACACGCATGGTGATGCCGGCCTTTGGCGCATTTACCGGCGGCCTCAACGTGCGCAATGCCGCGTTTTGCGATCTGTTCGGCACGCTGAAATTCAGCGCGCACCTTCTGGGCGAAGGCCGTCTTTATTCATTCAGCGCCAAACGTTGTCTGCCGGACTAGCTCCGTACGGCTTTCATTGCCGTCGTGCGCGTCTTGATGCCGGTGCAGAAATCCGCCAGCAGATCGGCCAGGCGCCGGACCGCGGGGCTGGCATTGTCGGCCGCAATGAGCGCCAGCTCGGTTTTTAAGATCGGCCGGAAACCATGGGTGGCGATGATGCGGTGCTCCGGCAGGATTCCCATGTCGGACAGAATGCTCACACCGAGCCCGGCCGAAACCGCTGCCTGGATGCCGTGCAGATTGGGACTCGTGTAGGCGACATGCCAGGTGCGGTCCGCCGCATCGAGCGCATGGATGAGTTGATTGCGATAGAGGCATCCTTGCTCGGCGACCGCGAGCGGCACCGGATCCTGATCGAGATCAATCGGATGCTCGCGGCTGGTCACCCATTGTAGCCGCTCCGGCCACGCAGCGACGGCGCCCGGCAGTCCGGCCTCGCGCTTCAGCAAAGCGAGATCGAGTTCGCCGGCATCGAGCGCGCGTTGCAACGTTGCACTCAACCCGCAGCGTACGTCGAGACGCAACGTCGGCCGCGTGCGCTTGAAGCCGTACAGCAGTTCGGGCAGCCGGTAGGCGGCAAAATCCTCGGTGAGGCCGAGCCGCACCACGCCGTCGACGACCGGACGTGCAACCACGTCGCGCGCTTCCTGCTCGAGCGCCAGAATCCGACGTGCATAGGAGATCAGCCGTTCGCCTTCCTCGGTGAGCGTCGCCTGTTTGCCGTTCCGCTCAAGCAAAGGACGGCCAAGCATGTCTTCCAGCCGCTTGATCTGCTGGCTCACGGTCGACTGTGTCCGGTGCACACGCTCGCCCGCCCGGGTGAAGCCGCCGGCGTCGACCACGGAGACGAAACTGCGCAGAAGTTCAATATCCATCATGGTTTTCTGTCCATTCATAAAACCACTGCCACACATTCTATCATTTAATTTCCAAATAGTAAGGGGGCGGCCTATTTATTGCGGTGCGAAAGGAAATTCCCATGCACCCCGCAGCTGTCGCCCTACCGGCTCGCCGTCCGCTATTCGCCGCGTTCTCGCTCCCGCTCATGGTCGCGGTCTTCCTGATGCTCTGGAGCTCGGCATTTTCGGTCGCCAAACTGGCGATCGCCGATTGCCCGCCGTTGCTCCTGCTCGCCGCGCGCTTCCTGATCGCGGGTGTGTTGATGTTCGGCATTGCCGCGGTCAGCCGCGTGCGCTGGACGCTCGGGCGCCGGGACATTCTGCTGTTCGCGTTGCTGGGCATTGCCAACCAGGCGATCTATCTCGGCGTCGGTTACGTCGCGTTGCGTGATATTTCAGCCGGCCTGTCGGTTCTCATCTTCAGCGCCAATCCGATCGTCACCGCCGTCTTCGCGGCCCTGGTGCTCGGCGAGCGCATGACCTGGGCCAAGGCCATCGGCCTCGTGCTGGGCATCGCCGGCGTCGCCTTCATCGTGCAGAGCCGCCTGTCGATCGGCTCCGACCATCTGCGCGGAATCCTGCTCACGGTGGTGTCGCTGCTGTCGTTCGTCGGCGGCACCATTCTGTTCAAGCGCTACGCGCCCAAGGACGGCCTGTGGATCGGCAATGGCGTGCAGAGTCTTGCCGCCGGCATCGCGTTGCTGCCCTTTTCGCTCGCTACCGAGAGCATCGGCGACATCGTGCCGACGTGGCGGTTGCTTGCGTGCTTCGCCTTTCTCGTCCTGCTGGTGTCCGTCTTCGCCTACTTGCTGTGGTTCAAGATCCTGACCGTGTCGGGCGCCACGGCGGCGAGCAGTTATTATTTCCTGTTGCCGCCGCTCGGCATGCTGTTCGGGTGGCTCCTGCTCGGCGAGCACGTCGCGCTGTCGGACCTGATCGGAATCATTCCGGTCGTCCTCGGAATTTATCTCGTCACGCGGCCGGGCCCGGCGCGCACCTGATCTATGGAGAAGCAATCATGAACACGCCCCGTTTTACCTTGATCGGCGGTCCCACGGTTCTTATTGAATATTCCGGCTTTCGTCTTCTCACCGATCCCACCTTCGACGAACCCGGCGATTACAAGTTGCCGCACGTCACGCTGACCAAGACGACGCGTCCGGCTCTTTCTCTTGCGGACATAGGTCCGGTCGATGCGGTCCTGCTCAGTCACGATCAGCATGCCGACAACCTCGACAACGCCGGCCGCGAATTCCTCGGCAAGGCACCGCGCGTGTTTACAACCGCTGTCGGCGCGAAAAGACTCGGCGGCTCTGCCGAGGGCTTGCGGCCGTGGCAGTCCGCAACCTTGACGAAGCCGGACGGACGATCGATCGAGATTACCGCAGCGCCCGCGCGGCACGGCCCTGCCGGCATCGAGCCGCTGGCCGGCGATGTCATCGGCTTCATGCTGTCGGTCAAGAATCGCGAGACAGGGCCGGTCTACGTCACCGGCGACACGGTCTGGTATGACGGCGTTGCCGAAGTCGCGCGCCGCTTCAGGGCGGGCATTGTGGTGCTGTTTGCCGGTTCAGCGCAAACGCGCGGGCCGTTTCATCTCACCATGGACACCAACGACGCCATCGAAACAGCGCAGGCGTTTCCCGACGCTGTGATCGTGCCCGTTCACACCGACGGCTGGGCGCATTTCAAGCAGAGCGGGGATGACCTGCAGAAAGCCTTCAACGCGCTCGGCTTCGGGGCGCGCTTGCGCCTCCTGCAACCCGGCGTCGCCACGCCGGTCGCGCCGCTGCACTAGTCGCGTGCGAATACCATGCTGGCAAACCAGCCGATCAGCAGCGCCATCATGGCGGTGGCCGCCCCATAAAGCAGACCATAGTCGCGCGCGGCATCGGCGACATATTGCTCAAAGCCGGTCTTGATCACTTCCAGTGCTGAATTGGTGCGCGCGACCAGGATGCCGCCGGCGAACAACTGGACGTCGATCGCGTAATTGCCGGTCGGCACGGCCGCGGGCATGGGAATAGCGGCGCGAAACACCGTGGGTGTAAGGAATGTCACGGCGGTGCCGGACTCGCGGTAGAGCCCTTGCTGGATTTGCAGCCGTACGAAGGCGCTGCGGAACGGATCATCACGGACGGTGTCCGCGAGGTCGGAACCAATGCGCTGCGGCAGCAGAAAACTATCGAGGCCGATCTGCAGCCGCCGCAGTGTGTCCTCGTTGGCGATTTCGGTGACCGGGCGATTGCTCAGCACGGCAAGGTACGCCGGCACGCCGACGAACTCGCGTGAATCGACATTGACCCAGATGCCGGCCATGCGTTGCTTGCGGCGCGTGCGCAGCGTCTCGCGTGGCCCGGACACGGTGACGACGAGATTGTAAGGCGGACGCAGCGGCGCCGTGGCAGGGTCGGGTTCGACGGTGCCGAACAGCACCAGTTCCTCGCCGACGAAGCTCGATGTGACGGCGACGCGATGGTTCGACAGCGACACCACCAGCCGCTCGGCGCTGGCGGGCCCGATGGTGCCGGCCGCCACAACAACCATGAGGATAAGCGCGAAACGGCGCATTATTCGGGCCTCACGAAACGGAGCGAATAAAGATCATCGGGCCGCACGACCAGTTCGTACGCAAAACGGCAACCGACCGCGAAGACCAGAAGGCCGAGCAGCAGGCGCAGCCGCTCGCCGCGCATCTTCTGTCCCATGCGCGCGCCGAACTGTGCCCCGATCACGCCGCCGACCATCAGGATCAGCGCCAGCACGGCATCGACCAGGTGGTTGGTGGCCGCGTGCATCACCGTCGCAGAGGCCATCGTGACCAGCGTCAGCACCATCGAGGTGCCGATGACGGTGGCGGTCGGCACCCGCAGGAAGTAGATCAGCATCGGCACCAGCAAGAAGCCGCCGCCGATGCCCATGATCGCGCCCACAAAGCCGATGATGAATCCGATCGCCCAGACCGGGATGGCAGAGACGTAGATTTTCGAGCGCTTGAACCTGAGCTTGAACGGCAGGCCATGCAGCCACGTGTGGCTCCCCGGCCGCCGCAACGTGACCAGCTGTCCCTGCCGGGCGCGCAACTCCGCGCGCAGGCTCTCGTAGATCATCATGCCGCCGACGGCGGTGAGGAGTGTCACGTAGGAAAGCCCGATCATCAGGTCGAGCTGGTCGAGTGCGCGCAGTTCGGTGAATAGCCAGACGCCGCTGGCGGTGCCGACAATGCCGGCGCTCAGCAGCATCATTGCGAGCGCGATATCGATCGCGCGCCGCCGCCAGTAAGCGAGTGCGCCGGTGAACGAAGACGCCGCAATGTGGCTGGCGACGGTCGCCACCGCCACGGCGGGCGGGATGCCGATGAAGATGAGCAGCGGCGTCATCAGGAAGCCGCCGCCGATCCCGAACATACCGGAGATGTAGCCGACCGCGAGCCCCATCGCGAGCACGAGAAAGACATTCACAGGCAAGTCGGCGATGGGGAGGTAAATCTGCAAGCGCTGCGTCCGAGGTTATGACCGGTGCGCGGGCCGTACATGCCGTGCACCGGCGCCACTTCAAAGAAGTAAACACCATGACGCGCCGAAACGTCAGCGGTGTCGATCCTGATGACAGTCTTGAGACGAACTGACTCGAGGCTCAAGTCAACTTTAGCGGATGTATGTGCCGGTGATCACGTCCAGATGCACCTGGGCCGCCGCAGTTCACAGTTTCCCCGAGTTGAAGGCGCCGATCGGAAGCGGACCGCCGGCCCGCGGCTTTTCGGGGGCGGTCGGCGTGCGATCCCACCCGCCTTGCGGCTCGGGGATCGTGATGGCCTCGGCCGGTTGGGCCTGGGCCGTATAGCTTTTGACGGCCTGCTGGGTCGCGGCCAGCGTCTGGGCGTCCAGCTGCGTGGCGAGTTCGTCACGCTTGCGGCCGGCGTCCTTGTCGCCCTGCGCCGCCGCCAGCGAGAACCATTTGTAGGATTCGGCAATGTTGCGGTCCATGCCGATGCCACGCGCGGCCAACACGCCAAGATTGTACTGGCTGTCGGCAACGCCATAGTCCGCGGCCTTGCGGAACCATTGCGCGGCGCTGGCATAGTCCGGCTTGCCGTCAATGCCTTCGGCGTAAAGCACCGCGAGATTGTGCATCGCCTTGGCGTGACCCTTGCCGGCCGCGGCCACGTAAAGCTTGCGCGCGGACTCAAGGTCCTTTTTCACGCCCTGGCCCTTTTCAAGCATGCTGGCGTAGCGGAATTGCGCGGGCGTCAGGCCCTTGCTTGCCGCCAGCTCATACCAGTGCGCGGCCTCGTCAAGATTGGCGGGCACGCCGCGGCCTTCAGAGAAACGCATCGCTATCTCGTAGGCGGCACCGGCATCGCCGCTGAGTGCCGCGGTCCGCAGGCGCGGGCCCGCAATGGCGGCCGGCAGGCGGTCGCCAGCCGGCTGTGCCGCGGGCTGCGCTGGAGATTTACCGGCCGGCGTGCGCGTGACCGAACCGGTCACGTCGGCCTTCGATCCGGCAGGCGGCGCGCTCAGGAGCGGCGCGCTCAAGGGCGACATTGCGGTGACCGCCGGTGCATTTTGCGCGGCCTGGTTGAGATTAAGGGGCGACGGGATCGCGGCCACCGCCGGGGCGGTGGCGGGTTTGGCCGGAGCCGGGGCTGGCAGCGTCGGCGGCGCCAGCAAGGATGCCGTGATATTGGCGTTGGATGTCGCCGCCGGGTCTGCCCCCTGATTGCCGGCGAGGGCCGGTGACGTTCCGGTGTCCGCGTCGGCGGTGGTGCCGGGTTCGTCGCTGGTCGGCGTATCCGGGTCGAATTCCTGGGTGAGCTTGGCGTTATTCGTATCGAAAAACCCGAAATCGAAAATGTTTCCGAGGAACTGAATCGACCCGATCACGATGGCGACAATGCTCGCGGCAAGGAACAGCGATTTGACCCGCGTCGCCATCTTGGAGCGCAGCGGTTTGCCGTTGCCTTTGGACGCATCGGCGCGCGAGGACCGCGCCTTCGGATCCTGCCCGGCCGCCTGGGCTGCACGCCGGGCAGCGGCAATGAAGGTTGATTTGTTGCCGGTGGCCGTCACGGCCGGCCGCACGCCGCCAAGGGCTTCTTCCGAGGCGACGATGCGCGCGCCTGCGTTCATGGTCGCGCGCGGCGGGCCCGAGCCCGGTTCGAGCGGCTGGTCTGGCAGCGTGTTCGTGTTGACGGGGGCAAAGCTCGCCGCCGGCTGACGGGTGACGACCGGGGCCGCAGCGGGTGGTGCCTCCGCGGCGACCGGTTCGGGCTCGGCGGGCGCCTGCTCAGCCAGGATCATTGCGGGCGCTTGCACGGAATCGTCAGACGCCGGTTGCGGCATGATCTCCGGAGCGTCGGCGGCATAACCCACTCCGAGGTTTCCGGCGGGCTGCGTCAGCTCGAGGATGTCATTGTCGGCAGCGGCGGGTGCCCGGCGATCGCTGTGAATGTCCTTCTCGATCACGGTCAGGCGTTCGACCACCTGGCCGAGCGTGCCGTGCATCGCCTCGACCGTAGTTTGTGTTCGCGCGACGTCCTGCTTGAGCGTGTCGATGCTGGAGGTGTCTTCGGCCCGCAAGGCGGAGGACGGCCTGTTGGCGCGCAGGTCCTCGATATGCACAAGCAGGTCCGTCAAACCGCGCTCGACGGCTTCCAGGTGTCCGAGCCGCGCGTCGGACGCGTCCAGCCGGGTCACCAGCTGGACGATACGATCCTCAAGGTGCCCGAACGCGACGGGCTCGCCGCGCGCCTGCTGCATCTGCTCGATCTTGTCGGACATCGCCTGCATCAGCGCCTCGAGGCGTCCGGGCACGCCGTGATCCGCCTGCGGGCGCTGGGCGAGCGCGCGGCTGATCTCGTCGATGCGGTGCTCAAGATTGCTGAACGCCGCACTTGCGCCGCTGCTGGCGAGTTGGTCGACCTTCGCGCCCAGCGACTGCACGTGGGCGGCGAGGCTGTTCACGGTCTCGTTCGATGCGACATGTGCCGCCAGCTCGCGCAAGGTCGCGATCGAGTTCTCGAGTTGCATCATCGTCGCGGGATCTTGCTGGGCAACGATGAGATCGATCTTGTGTGCAAGCGCGTTGATGGCGTCGGTGTAACCGACGAGATTTTCCGCCGGCGTCAGGTCGCGCAAGGCGTTGCGTACGCCGGCAAGGCCGCGTTCGATCCCCTCGAGCGCGCCGCTGTTGACCCCGGCCTGCCGGCCTTCCGCGATGCGTTGATTGAGATCCTGGATTTGTCTTTCGATGGCTTCGAGGGCGCGGCGCGGCATTGCCTCGTTGAGCGTACGTCCGATGGCGCCCAGCTCGGCCCGCAGCGCATTGATCGCTTCCTCAACGCCCGGACGCCGCAATGTCTCGATCTGGTTGGTGATCCGGCGCAATTCGGTTTCGAGGCCGGACAGGTCCTGCGTCGGCACTGGTGCCGGCGCGGCGACCGGAGTCGTCTCGCCGTTGAGCGCGCGGCGGCGCGCGCTGATTTCGGCAACCGCGCGGTCGATGCCGGGCGGCACGTGTGTATTCGACGCGGCCGCCGTCAATGCCGGGCCGGTCGCGGCGAATTGGTCAAACCGCTGCTCGAGCCGCGTGATCAGCTCGGCGACCTGGTCGGCTTCCTCGCGGTTGCGCTTTGGCGCGTAAGCCGCAGGCCCGCGGCGCGTGACCTGGTCCATGCGACGCGCGAGATTGTCGAGCCGCAGATGCACTTGCGAGTAGTCTTGCGAGTAGTTTTGTGAATTCTGGTCAGCGGAACCGCTGTCGTTGCCGCGCGCAAACGAATTGGCGGTTTGTCCGTTGGCCTGTTGCAGGATGACGGCGTTGAGCCATTCATTCACCGGCAGGCCGGCGCGCCGCGCCGCCTCGCGCGCGGTGTCGCGGGCTTCCGGCCGGATATCTTTGACGCTCCACGGGAAACCTAATTTCATGCCCACACCCACATCCGAGGTGGAGACGCTCAGAGTCGGATCGACTCTCGGAGAACCAGCGCGTTAACAGCGGGTGGATACGGGGCTCGGTCCTTCGTCCACACACCGACTTTTTGCTGGTTGCGGTAAACAAGCCGTTAACGTTTTGCGGATGCGCCGTTGTTTCCGGCGAATTCCCGCAATCGCGGTACCGGGGTCACGGAATATTCCCGTCGGTGGGCTGTAATATTTTTGCGGCCGACATACCTGAATGCCGCTACCCCTGCTGGTTGTATGATTAAAATTTGCGCGATTCGAGATAGCGAAATTTGAGTTGGCGGCCATGGCGAGCAACGACCGCACGCATACCCAGGACGGTACGTTTCTACCTGCTGGCGGCGGGGATTCCCCAGCAACGCCAGAGGTGCGTGAGGGCCTCACGATCAGGGAGCTAGCCCGCGCGACCGGCGTGACGCTTCGGGCGCTGCGATTTTATGAAAGCAAAGGCTTGCTCGATCGCCACGGCGGCGACGGCGCACGGGGCTTTAGCCACGTCGACCGCGACCGCGTCGCCCTCATCCTTCAGGGCAAGCGGCTCGGCTTTACATTGAACGCGATCCGCGAATTGCTCGCGGTGCCGGCGGGCTCAGGCGCGAAGGTCCTGCCGATCGGCCGCCGCAAATGTGTCGACCAGATCAATCTGCTGGAGCGGCAGCGCCGCGACATCGAGCAGGCGATCGCTGAATTGCGGCGGATCTATACTGAGATGCTCACGGAATCCGGCACCGCGAGCCCCACCCGCATGCCCGGAACGCGCTGATAGCGGCGTTTCCACGGCCCTTAACGCAGGTGTAAACCGGCTTCGTCATAATACGAACCGAAGTAGCCGCTAGGTCGGCGCACGATCGGGGAAGCGAAAACCGTTCGCTTCATATTCTGTTAACACCTCGCGGCGCGTTGCCGGGGAGAGAGCCATGCCGACATACAAGGCGCCTGTGGACGATGCGTTGTTCCTGCTCAACGACGTCTTCCATCTCGACCACTACGGCAATCTGCCCGGCTTTTCGGATGCGTCCCCCGATGTGGTGGAGGCAGTGCTGCGCGAGGCGGCCAAGTTCAGCGAAGAGGTGCTGACCCCGCTCAATCGCGTCGGCGACAAGGAAGGCTGCAAGCGCGCCGCCGACGGCAGCGTGACGACGCCGACCGGCTTCAAGGATGCCTACAAGCAAATCGTCGAGGGCGGCTGGATCGGCATTTCGGTGCCGCCGGAATTCGGCGGGCAGGGTCTGCCGGCGACCATGACCATCGTCGTCAACGAATTTCTCTGCTCCGCCAACATGGCATTCGCGATGTATCCCGGCCTCACACAGGGCGCGATCGCGGCGCTGCTCGTGCACGCATCCGACGAGATCAAGAAAAAATATCTGCCGAAGATGGTCGAAGGCGTGTGGACCGGCACCATGAATCTCACCGAGCCGCATTGCGGCACCGATCTCGGGCTGCTGCGCTCGAAGGCGGTGAAGCAGGCGGACGGCAGCTACAAGATTTCCGGCACCAAGATTTTCATTTCCGCCGGCGAGCACGATCTGTCGCAGAACATCATCCATCTCGTGCTGGCGCGCATCGAAGGCGCGCCCGCCGGTACCAAAGGCATTTCGCTGTTCGTGGTACCGAAGATCATGGTGAAGGATGACGGGTCGCTGGGCGCGCGCAATGCCGTCACCTGTGGCTCGATCGAAGAGAAGATGGGCATCCACGGCAACTCGACCTGCGTCATGAACTATGATGGCGCTACCGGTTGGTTGATTGGCGAAGAAAATCGCGGCCTCAACGCCATGTTCACGATGATGAATGAAGCGCGCCTCGGCGTCGGCGTTCAGGGACTGGCGCAGTCCGAAGTCGCCTATCAGAACGCGGCGATCTATACGAAAGAGCGCCTGCAGGGCCGCGCGATTTCGGGCGCCAAATATCCGGACAAGCCGGCCGATCCGATCATCGTGCACCCGGACGTGCGGCGCACGCTGTTGACCATCCGCGCCTTCAACGAAGCCGCACGCGCGCTGGTGCTGTGGACCGCGCTCAAAAGCGACATTGCGCATCGCTCCGAAGATGAAAAGGAGCGCCAGAGCGCCGACGATCACATGGGCCTGCTCACGCCGGTGATCAAAGGCGTGCTCACCGATGGCGGTTTCGCCAATGCGGTGATGGCGCAGCAGATGTTTGGTGGCCACGGCTACATCGCCGAGCACGGCATGGAGCAGTTCGTGCGCGATGCGCGTATCGCCCAGATTTACGAAGGCGCCAACGGCATCCAGGCGCTCGATCTGGTCGGCCGCAAGCTCGGCAAGGACGGCGGCCGCGCGCTTATGGCCTTCTTCAACGAGGTGCAGACTTATCTCAAGGAACGCGTCAACAATGACGCGATGAATGTCTATCTCAAGCCGCTGGGCGCATCACTCGCACACCTCGAGCAGGCGTCGATGTGGTTCATGCAGAACGCCATGACCAAGCCCGACAATGCCGGCGCCGGCTCCTATGACTACATGCATCTCTTCGGTCTCGTGGCGCTCGGCTACATGTGGTGCCGGATTGCCGAAGCCGCGATCGCCAAGAACGCCAACGGCTCGGCGCAGCGCATGAACGCAAAGCTCGTCACCGCGCGCTTCTTCATGGAGCGCATGTTGCCGGAAACCGCGACGCGGCTGGCCCGCATCCAGGCCGGTGCGGCCTCCACTATGGAATTGCCGGACGACGCGTTCTAGGTATGTGGTCATGGCCGGGCAACCGGGACCGGCCGTTGGCCGGCCCGGCTGTAAACTTGTCCCGGCCATCCACGTCTTTTTACTTGAAAGTCCGCAAGACGTGGATGCCCGGCACAAGGCCGGGCATGACGAAGTCAGTACACCGCCGCCAGCTTCCCGCGTGGATGCGATCGCCGCAGCAGCCAGGTCATGATCGACACGTTCACCAGATTAAACCCGATGCCGTTCAGGAACGCCGCCCGGTAGGAGCCGGTGAGGTCGAAAATCCATCCCGACATCCAGCCGCCCAGCGCCATGCCGAGCAGCGTGGCCATCAAGATGATACCGAGGCGCGTGCCGGCTTCGCGCGGCGAGAAATATTCGCGCACGATGATGGCGTAGCTTGGCACGATACCGCCCTGGAACAGGCCGAACAGCGCCGAGATCACGTAAAGCGAAACAAGTCCGTCGAACCAGAGATAGAGAAACAAAGCGGCGCCTTGCAGCACCGAACCGAGCAGCAACGTGCGCACGCCGCCGATGCGGTCGGCGATGAATCCTGACGCGATGCGGCTGATGATGCCGAAGCCGAGCATCAAAGACAGCATTTCGGCGCCACGCGCGACGCCGTAACCGAGATCACCGCAATAGGCGACGATATGGACTTGCGGCATCGCCATCGCCACGCAACAGCCCACGCCGGCGATACACAAAAGTATTTGCAGAGTCAGCGGAGAGAATGGCGCCTCGGCCTGGCGCCGCGCGGCCGCCGCGCCGGCAGCGTCGCTGTGATGATCTTCGATGCGCCGCCGCAGCAGGAGCACCAGGGGCAGCGTTGCAACAAAGCAGAACAGTCCGATACCGATATGGGTCGCGCGCCAGCCGTCGGCGGCAATGAAGTGTTGCACCACCGGCGGCCAGATCGTGCCGGCGAAATAGTTTCCGGACGCGGCGATTGCGACCGCGATGCCGCGCCGGCGCACGAACCAATGCGACATGTCGGCCATCAACGGGCCGAAACTCGCCGAGCAGCCAAGCCCGATCAGCCCGTGCGCGAGCGCGACCTGCCAAAGGCTTGAAGACCATCCCGTCGCCAGGTAGCCGGCCGTCGACGCCAGCGTTCCGATGGCCAGCGGCAGTGCAATGCCGAAGCGGTCGGCGAGGCGGCCCATGACGATGCCGCCACCGGCAAACCCGAACATCACCATGGTGAAGGGCAGGGAGGCATCGGCGCGGCTGACGCCGAAATCGCTCTGGATAACGGGCAAGGCCACCATGATCGACCACATGCCGACCCCGCCGACGGTGGACAGCACCACGGCTACGGCGAGGCGCAGCCATGCGGCCGCGGAATCGATCGGCGATCCGCCCTGGCCGGCGGCCCGTTGCAACGAAGTCATGGTGATGACAAACCCGGCTGTTAAACGGCCCCGCTCCTAGCATCCCGTTGGGGCTGCGGCCACCCACGTTTAAGTGAGGGGCCTCGCCGCCGGGTCCGCCCGGCTCTATGGTGCTGCTCAGAAGCGAATCGCCCGATGGACGCACTCAATCTCCCGCGCCCGGCCTGGATGAGCGAAGACCTTGTCCTGCTCGAAGAGCAGGCGCGGCGCTTCATCACCGACGAGTTCGTTCCGCATCTCGATCGCTGGCACGAAGCCGGCATGTACGACCGCGATGTCTGGACCAAGGCCGGCGCGGCCGGCCTGCTCTGCGCGGCGATGCCGGAGGAATATGGCGGCGCCGGCGGCAGCTTCGCGCATGAGGCGGTGATCAACCGCGAATTTTCGCTGGCCGGCTTCGACACATTCGGCGCGCCGCTGCATTCCGGTATTGTTGCGCCCTACATCCTTCACTACGGCACCGAGGACCAGAAGAAGCGCTGGCTGCCCAAGCTCGCGACCGGCGAAATGGTCGGCGCCATTGCCATGACCGAGCCGGGCACCGGCTCCGATCTGCAAGGCGTGCGCGCATCCGCAAAGAAATCCGGCAACGGCTACGTCCTCAACGGCTCCAAGACCTTCATCACCAATGGCCAGCACGCCAATCTGATCGTCGTCGTCGCCAAAACCGATCCGAAGGCGGGCGCCAAGGGCGTCTCGCTGTTCGTGGTCGAGACCGACGATGCGCAAGGTTTTCGCCGCGGGCGCAAGCTCAAGAAGCTCGGCATGGATTCCGCCGACACCTCGGAGCTGTTCTTCGAGGATGTGCAGTTGCCGGCATCGAGCCTGCTCGGCACGGAAGAAGGGCAGGGCTTCTACCAGCTGATGAAGGAATTGCCGCAGGAGCGGCTGATCGTGGCCGTGCATGCGGTGGCGATGATGGAGCGGGCGCTTGCGCTCACGGTCGATTACGTCAAGCAGCGCAAGGCCTTCGGCAAGGCCATTATCGAGTTCCAGAACACCCAGTTCGAGCTCGCCGAATGCAAGACCGACACGACCATCGCCAAGGTCTTCCTCGATCACTGCATTGCGCAGCACGTCAAGGGCGAACTCGACACCGTCACCGCCTCGATGGCGAAATACCGGCTCACCGACACGCAAGGCAAAGTGATTGATCGCTGCCTGCAATTGTTCGGCGGCTATGGCTATATGGACGAATATCCGATCTCGCGGATGTATCGCGATGCGCGCGTTTTGCGCATTTATGCGGGCACCAACGAGATCATGAAGCTGCTCATTGCGAGGAGTTTGTGATGGCTAAGCCTCGCGTCAAATTCAGCGTCATGGCCGGGCAACCGGGACCGGCCGCTGGCCGGCCCGGCTGTAAACTCGTCCCGGCCATCCCGATCAGGCGGGCGCTGCCTATCTAAGCGGGATGCCCGGGACAAGCCCGGGCATGACAATTGAGAGTCTGGAGACAAAAGATGGCCGACGCATTTATCTACGACGCCGTCCGCACGCCGCGCGGGCGCGGCAAGGCGGATGGATCACTGCATGAGGTCACCGCGCTCAATCTCGCGGCCCAGACACTCGCTGCGGTGCGCGACCGCAACAAGCTCGACACCAAATTGATCGATGACGTGGTGCTCGGCTGCGTCGATCCGGTCGGCGAGGCCGGCGGCGACATCGCGCGCGCGGCCGCGCTCGTGGCCGGCTTCGGCGATGAAGTGCCGGGCGTGCAGATCAACCGTTTTTGCGCGTCGGGCCTGGATGCTGTGAATTTTGCGGCGGCGCAGGTGATGTCCGGCCAGCACGAGATGACGATCGGCGGTGGTGCAGAATCCATGAGCCGCGTCGGCATCGGCGCTTCCGGCGGCGCCTGGCCGGTCGATCCGTCGATTGCGGTGACCACCTATTTTCTGCCGCAGGGCATTTCCGCCGACCTGATCGCGACGAAGTACGGTTTTTCACGTGCCGATGTCGACGCCTATGCCGTCGAAAGCCAGAAGCGCGCGGCCAAGGCCTGGGACGAGGGGCGATTCAAGAATTCCGTCGTGCCGGTGAAGGACGTCAATGGGCTCACCATTCTCGCCAAAGACGAGCATATGCGCCCGGCGACGACCATGCAGACGCTTGCCGCCTTGCAGCCCTCTTTTGTGCAGATGGGCGACATGGCGGGCTTCGACGCGGTCGCGGTGCAGCGCTATCCGGAAGTCGAGGCGGTCAACCACGTTCACACGCCCGGCAATTCGTCCGGCATCGTCGACGGCGCAGCTGCCGTGCTGATCGGCAGCAAGGCGGCCGGCAAGGCCGCGGGCCTCAAGCCCCGTGCGCGCATCCGCCAGTTTGCCAATATCGGCTCCGAGCCCTCGATCATGCTGACCGGCCCCATCCCGGTCAGCGAAAAAGTCCTGAAAAAAGCCGGCATGACCAAACGGGATATCGACCTGTGGGAGCTCAACGAGGCTTTCGCCTCGGTGGTGCTGCGCTACATGCAGGCGCTCAATATTTCGCATGACAAGATGAACGTGAACGGCGGCGCCATCGCCATGGGCCATCCGCTCGGCGCGACCGGCGCCATGATCCTCGGCACCGTGCTCGACGAGCTCGAACGCCGCGACAAGGAAACAGCGCTGATCACGCTGTGTATCGGTGTCGGCATGGGCACCGCGACGATCATCGAACGCGTATAGTTTCTTAACCCTCCCCCTTGTGGGGAGGGTCGACGCGCGAAAGCGCGTCGGGGTGGGGGTGGTTGCGATAACTATGACCCTCACCCCCGACCCCTCCCCACAGGGGGGAGGGGAGAAAAACAAGGGCTGGTTGGGAATGCCGAAAATCGACATCGGAAATATTCCAATTGATACCGCGACCGGCTATCCGCCGCCGTTCAACAAGGCGGTGGAGGGACGTTCGCGCAAACGGCTGGCGCGCGCGGCCGGCCTCTCGCAATTCGGCGTCAATATTTGCACGCTCAAGCCGGGCGCGGCCTCCTCGCAGCGCCACTGGCACGACAATGAAGATGAGCTCGTCTACGTATTGTCGGGCGAGGTCGTGTTGCGCGAAGACGAGGGCGAGACCGTGCTGAAGGCCGGCGATGCCGCGGCCTGGAAGGCCGGTGTTGCGAACGGTCATTGCATCATCAACCGGTCCGATCGCGACGCCGTCATCATCGAAGTCGGTTCGCGCGCGCCGACCGAGCGCGCGCAATATTCGGAAATCGACATGGTGGCCGTGCGCAACGGCACGACCTTCACCTATACGCGGAAAAACGGCGAGCCTTACCCGAAATAGGAGCCATCCCGATGGCGAACTTCAAACTCGAAACCGACGCCGACGGCATCGCGCTGGTCACCTGGGACATGGCCGACCGTTCGATGAACGTCATCACGATGGACGTGATCGCGGAGCTTGGCGCGGTTGTCGAGAAAGTTGCGGGCGATGCTTCGATCAAGGGCGCGGTCATCACTTCGGGCAAGGATGCCTTCTGCGGCGGCGCCGATCTCGCCATGCTCGAACGCATGGCCACGATCTTTGCGGACCTGATTCGCACGAAAGGCGAGGAAGCGGCCGCTGCTTTCGTGTTCGAGGAAAGCCGCAAGCTGTCGCTGCTGTACCGGCGTATCGAAACCTGCGGCAAGCCGTGGGTCTGCGCGCTCAACGGCACCGCCATGGGCGGCGGCTTCGAGCTTGCGCTCGCGTGCCATCATCGTATCGCCGCCGACGAACCGAGGACGCGGCTTGGTCTGCCCGAGATCAAGATCGGATTGTTCCCCGGCGCCGGCGGCACCCAGCGTGTCGCGCGCATGATCCTGCCGGCCGACGCGCTGCAATTTTTGCTCAAGGGCGATCAGCTCAAGGTCGACCGTGCCAAGGCGATGAAGCTGATCGACAATGTCGTGCCGGCGGCCGAGCTCATCAAGGCGGCGAAGGACTGGATCAAGGCCGGCGGCAAGGGCGTCGCACCGTGGGATGTGCAGGGTTTCCGCCTGCCGGGTGGGCCGGTCTACTCGAAGGCGGGCATGATGACGTTCCCCGCCGCCAACGCGATCTACCGGCGCGAAACGTATGACAACTATCCGGCGGCGCGCGCCATTCTCCAGGTGGTCTACGAGGGCTTGCAGCTGCCGTTCGACACCGCGCTGCGGGTGGAGTCGCGCTGGTTCGCCAAGATTTTACGCTCGCCGGAAGCAGCGGCCATGATCCGCTCGCTGTTCGTGTCGATGCAGGATCTCAACAAAGGCGCGCGGCGTCCGCCGGACGAGCCGCCGACATCGTTGAAAAAAATCGGCGTTGTCGGCGCCGGCTTCATGGGCGCCGGCATCGCGCAGGTCAGCGCCGCCGCCGGACTGCAGGTGGTGCTGGTCGACCGCGATCAGGAAACCGCCGACAAGGGCAAGGCCGGCCTGCACAAGGCGCTGAGCGACCGTGTGATCAAGGGGCGGATGAAAGGCGCCGAGCGCGACGAATTGCTCGGCCGCATCACGCCGACGCCCGACTATGCCGCGCTCAGAGATTGCGACCTCATCATCGAGGCTGTGTATGAGGACCGCAAGATCAAGTCCGACGTCATTGCAAGAATCCAGGCGGTGATCGGCGACAGCGCGATTTTTGCCTCGAACACGTCGACTTTGCCGATCAGCTCGCTCGCCTCCGAATTCAGGGATCCGGCGCGCTTTATCGGCATTCACTTTTTCTCGCCGGTCGACCGCATGATGCTGGTCGAGATCATTCTCGGCAAGCAGACCGGCAACAAGGCCCTCGCCGCATCGCTCGATTATGTGCGCGCCATCCGCAAGACGCCGATCGTGGTCAACGACTCGCGCGGCTTCTACACCTCGCGTGTGGTCGGCACCTATATCCGCGAAGGCCACCTGATGCTCACGGAAGGCATCCCGGCGGCGATGATCGAGAATGTCGGCCGCATGGCGGGCATGCCCGTTGGGCCGCTCTCATTGAACGACGAGGTGGCGGTCGATCTCGCCTGGAAGATTTTGAAAGCGACCGAAGCCGACCTCGGCGCCAAGGCGATCGATCCGCGGCAAAAGAAACTGCTGCAGGAAATGGTCGAGAAGCGCGGGCGCTTCGGACGCAAGAACGGCAAGGGTTTCTACGACTATCCGCAGAGTGGCCCGAAGAAATTGTGGCCGGGCCTTGTCGATTTGCAGCCGAAGAAAATGCTCATTCCGGAAAAGATCGACATTGAAGAGATGAAGCTGCGCCTGCTCGGCATCCAGGCGCTGGAGACCTCGCGCTGCTTTGAGGAAAAAGTGCTCACCGATGTGCGCGAGGCCGATGTCGGCTCCATCCTCGGCTTCGGCTTTGCACCGTTCTCCGGCGGCACCCTGTCGTGGATCGATATGATGGGCACGAAGAAGTTCGTCGCGCTCTGCCGCAAGCTTGAGAAGAAATACGGGCCGCGCTTTGCGCCCAACAAGCTGCTGCTCGACCTCGCCGCGCACGACGAGACATTTTATCAGCGCTTCGCTCCGGCGAAGAAGAAAGAAGCGGCGTAGCGCCCGCGCGTCATGGCCGGGCAACCGGGACCGGCCGCTGGCCGGCCCGGCTGTAAACTTGTCCCGGCCATCTCGATTTCTGGGGCATGGCCTTGCCCCGTCAAACGGGATCGCCGGGACAAGCCCGGCGATGACAAATGAGGGAGCCGAGTTTTACTCTTAAGAGAAAGCTGGGTTCCCGCTTGCACGGGAACGAGCGGATACTAGGGTTACCGCACCATGCCCCCAGCAACCCGCTCCCTGTTCCGTTGGCGCGAAATTCCAGGCAGCGTCTGGGCGCTCGGGCTCGTCTCGCTGTTCATGGATCTCTCTTCCGAGATGATCCATGCGTTGCTGCCGCTCTATCTGGTGACCGTGCTCGGCGCTTCGACGCTGACCGTCGGGTTCATTGAAGGCATTGCGGAAGCCACCGCCTCGATCACCAAGATCTTTTCCGGCGCGCTCAGCGATTATCTCGGCAAGCGAAAACTGCTGGCGGCGCTTGGCTATGGCCTCGCCGCTTTCACCAAGCCGGTGTTTCCGCTGGCCTCCAGCATTGCCTGGCTGACCGCCGCGCGTTTCGTCGACCGGATCGGCAAGGGCATTCGCGGCGCGCCGCGCGACGCGCTCGTCGCTGATCTTACCCCAGCCGATTTGCGCGGCACCGCCTTCGGCCTGCGCCAGTCGCTCGACACCATCGGTGCGGTGCTCGGTCCGCTGGCGGCAATCGTCTTCATGGCGGCGTTCGCCAATAATTTCACCACTGTATTCTGGATCGCGGTCATACCGGCTTTCATTTCGGTGGCTGTCATCGTTTTCGGCGTGCGCGAACCCGATCGGCCGCCAGGTGCGCGCGCCGTGCGCTCGCCGTTCTCGCGCGCCGAACTTGCGCGGCTCGATGTCCGCTACTGGATGGTGGTTGGTGTGTCGGCCATCTTCACGCTGGCGCGCTTCAGCGAGGCCTTTCTGCTGCTGCGCGCGCAGTCCGTCGGCATGAATGTTGCGATCGTGCCGGTGGTGATGGTGGTGATGAACATCGTTTACACAGCCTCAGCCTGGCCGGCCGGCGCGCTGTCAGACAGGCTCGGCCGTTTCGGCATTCTCGTCGTCGGCTTCGCATTGCTGGTTTTTGCCGATCTCGTGCTGGCGTTCGGCAATAGCGTGTCCACGGTGATGATCGGCGTGGCGTTGTGGGGCCTGCATATGGGCCTGACCCAAGGGTTGCTGGCGGCGCTGGTCGCGGATACGGCGCCCGCGGAATTGCGCGGTACCGCCTTCGGCATGTTCAATCTGGTGAGCGGCGTCGCGTTACTGGCGGCCAGCATTGTGGCCGGCGCGCTCTGGGACATGGTGGGGCCAAGCGGGACATTCTTTGCCGGCGCGCTGATTACGGCGGTTGCGCTGGTGGCGCTGCCGTTTGCGCATAAGAGGGCGGGTCGGGGTTAGGCTGATTTGTCATGGCCGGGCTTGTCCCGGCCATCCCGATTCAGGTGGCACGGCACTGCCTTCCTAAGCGAGATCGCCGGGACATAGGCGTGCGACAGCACGCCGTCCTTCGGACGGCTATGCCCGACGATGACGGCCGCTACACCACCACCGTGAGCCGCTTTGCCGCGCGGGTGACGCCGGTGTAGAGCCAGCGCTCGCGGCTGTCCGGAAACGCGAAGCTCTCGTCGAACAATACGACGTCATCCCATTGCGAGCCTTGCGCCTTGTGCACGGTGAGCACGTAACCGTAGTCGAATTCATCGTAAGGCTTGCGCCGCTGCCAATCGAGCTGCTCGATGCCGCCGGTGAAGCATTCCGGGCGCACCGACACCTTCACGCCGCGCGTTGCGGTTTCGTCATCGGGCAGCAGCCGCATCGTCATGATGCCGGTCTTGCGCGCGCCGCGGTCCTTCACCGACCAGAGGCCGCCGTTGAACAGACCCTTCTTGCGGTTGTTGCGCAGGCAGACCAGCTTGTCGCCGGCAGACGGCATGTCGTCCTCGAAGCCGCGCCGCTCGCGCATGCGCTTGTTGTAGGACCGGCGCGTGGCGTTGCGACCGACCAGAACCTGGTCGGCGTCGAGCACGCGCTCCGGATCGAGATCAGCTTTGCGGATGACCTCGGTCTCGCCGTAGCGGCCAGGCTCGAGATATTCGCCGGCGCGAATGTTCATCGACAGCCGCACGATCGGGTCGTCCTGCGCCTGTCGGTGCACTTCGGTGAGCATCACGTCGGGCTCGGCCTCGGTGAAAAATCCGCCGCCCTGGATCGGCGGCAGCTGCGCGGGATCGCCCAGCACCAGCAGCGGGACACCGAACGACAGCAAATCGCGGCCAAGCTCGGCGTCGACCATCGAGCATTCATCGATGATGATCAGTTCGGCTTTCGAGGCGGGCGCCTCGTCCCATAGATCGAAGCTCGGCACTTCCTCGCCGCTTTCGCGCGCCCGGTAGATCAGGCTGTGGATCGTCGAGGCGCCGTGGCAGCCTTTGCCGCGCATTACGGAGGCGGCCTTGCCGGTGAAGGCGGCGAACTTCACGTCGCCATCCACATCATCGGCGATGTGCGTGGCGAGCGTGGTCTTGCCGGTGCCGGCATAGCCGAACAGCCGGAACACCTGTGGTGTGCCGTTGCTTCCGGGTTTGGATTTGAGCCAGGCCGCGACGACGCTGAGGGCCTGGTCCTGGTGGGGCGTGAACTGGGGCATGGGGCACGAATCAATAGAGCAAGCCTGCGGCAACACAAAGAACAAAATATGAACAATGTTGTGGACTCTATTCCTACGGTATGTTTTCCTATTGCCATCCCGCCCTCGTAGCCGAGGGGGTGTCTGATCAGCGTCTCCAGACGACGGCGTACCCGGCGTCGCAAAGAAACAGGGCGATAGCGCTTGCCTTGGCGCGAACCGGCTAAAGCCGGCACGCGCGGCTCTGTCTTATTGGGGCTGTTTGAAAAGTGAATTTGAATCCGTCATTCCGGAGCGCGAGCGAAAGCTCGCGAACCCGGAATCCAGACCCAAGAACTGTGCATGCATCTGGATTCCGGGTCCGGCGCTGACGCGCCCGTCCCGGAATGACGATAACCAGGTCCCGACAATGACTGCAGAAGCCCCGCAAATTCGCATGGGCCTTCTCACATTGCCCTTTGCCGGTTCCCATGTTTAAGGTCGCGACCTTTTTTGCCCGGACGGCTGCATGGCTCGTGACCAGATCGATATGACCCCGATCGAGACCCGCGACGAACTCGTCGCCTGGCTCGAAGCGGGCTGCAAGCCGAAGACGCAGTTCCGCGTCGGCACCGAGCACGAGAAGTTTGCCTTCACCGTCGATGATCATCGGCCGGTGCCCTATGCGGGCAAGCGCAGCATCCGTGCGCTGCTCGACGGCATGCATGGTCTGCTCGGCTGGGAGCCGATCATGGAGGGCGACAACATCATCGGCATGTTCGACGTCACCGGCGGCGGCGCGATCTCGCTCGAGCCGGGCGGGCAGTTCGAACTGTCGGGCGCGCCGCTCGACAACGTGCACCAGACAGCGGCCGAGCTGATGGCGCATCTGGCGCAGGTGCGCGAGGTGGCGAAGCCGCTCGGCATCGGCTTCCTCGGTCTCGGCATGACGCCGAACTGGACGCGCGCCGACATGCCGAAGATGCCGAAGGGCCGCTACAAGATCATGACGGCCTACATGCCGAAGGTCGGCTCGCTCGGCCTCGACATGATGTATCGCACGTGCACGGTGCAGGCGAACCTCGACTTCGCGTCGGAAGCCGACATGGTCAAGAAGCTGCGCGTGTCACTGGCACTGCAACCAGTGGCGACGGCCTTGTTCGCCAATTCGCCGTTCACCGAGAACAAGCCGAACGGCTTTCTGTCTTTCCGCTCCGAAATCTGGCGCGACACCGATAACCAGCGCTCCGGCATGCTGCCCTGGGCCTTCGAGGACGGCATGGGTTTCGAGCGCTACGTCGACTACGCCATGGGCGTGCCGATGTATTTCATCAAGCGCGGCGACAAATATATCGACGTGGCCGGCAAGTCGTTCCGCGATTTCTTCGCAGGAAAGCTGGCAGAACTGCCGGGGGAGCGTCCGACCATTTCCGACTGGGCCAACCACCTGAGCACGATCTTCCCCGAAGTGCGGCTCAAGCGTTACCTGGAAATGCGCGGCGCCGACGGCGGCCCGTGGCGGCGTTTGCCGTCGCTGACGGCCTACTGGACCGGGCTGCTCTATGACGATGATGCGCTCAATGGCTGCTGGGACATGGTGAAGGGCTGGAGCGTGCAGGAGCGGCAGAAGCTGCGCGATGATGTGCCGAAGCTCGGCTTCAAGGCGGAAATCGGCAAGAGCAATATCTTCACGCTGGCGCAGGAGACGTTGCGGCTCTGTTCGCGCGGGCTTGCGCGCCGCAAGCGGCTTGACCGCAATGGCCGTGACGAGACGCGCTACCTGCGGCCGCTGGAAGAATCGATCGCGCGCGGCCTTACGCCGGCGGAAGAGCTGCTGGAGAAATTCCACGGCGAGTGGAATGACTCGGTCGAGCCGCTCTTTGAAGAGTATGCGTACTGATTACTCCGCCGCTTGCGCTGCTTCCGACAGGTTGTCGAGCGAGGAAACGATGTGCTCGGCCAGCGCATCGGCGAGCGCCGAACTTTCATGCGCGTTGCGCACCAGTCCGACACGGCAACTCGGCAAATCCGGAAAGCCGTCGGCGGGGGAGAGCACGCGCATGCCGGGACGCAAACCCGATTCCGGCAGCACCGAGACCGCCAGGCCTGCGAGCACGGCAGCCGCGACCGCGCCGGCGTTCGAACTTGAGTAGAGCACGCGGAAGGGACGGCCGACCGATTCCATCCGGTCGATGGCGATGCGCCGCCACGAACAGCTGGGGCGTCCAAGCGCGAGCGGAATGCGCTCCTCCAGATGCGTCGAATGCCGGTTCGATGTTACCCACAGCAAACGCTCGCGCCGGAATGTTTCCGATGCGCGCTTGCTTTCGCAATTGGTGACGATGGCGAGGTCGATCTCGTTGGCGTCGATGCGCTCGAGCAGGTTGACCGAGGGTTCGCACAGCACCGACAGTTCGACGGCCGGGTAGCCGTTCGAGAAGCGCGCCATGATTTCCGGAAGATAGCGGTCGGCATAATCGTCCGGCACGCCGAGCCGCACACGGCCCGAAAGTTCGGCGTCGGAAAATGCGGCCAGCGTTTCGACGTTGAGCTTGACGATGCGGCGCGCGTAATCGAGCAGGCGCTGGCCGTCTTCCGTCAGCTTCGAGGCGCGCCCGTCGCGCGAAAAGATCGGCCGCTCCAGCCGCTCCTCCAGCCGCTTCATCTGCATCGAGACGGCGGACTGGGTCTTGTTCACCACCTCGGCGGCCTTGGTGAAACTGCCGGTCTCGGAGATGGCGATGAAGGTGCGCAGCTGATCGATGTCGAGCATGGCGGTCATGGGCGTGGGTCCCTGAAATGCCGGCCTTTCGGGGCCGGGGAGGTATCACTAACTCTGATCTATCAGATTAAAAACATTCGTTTCACTAATCAATCCCCGCAGTGCAATATACCACCACTTCCAGAGGAATCGGGTGGGGGTTTCGGGTGGTTCTGGGCCGCGCCGCAGGCGATTTTGGCGCGGAAAGCGAACGAATGGAGACTGCTATGAGCGCCAATTATCCTGTTTTACCCGTCGGCGGCAGCACCCTGTTGAGGGTTTTTGCCTCGGTTCTGGCCGTGGTCACCCACTGGCTCAAGGAATTCGCGCGCGCCCGCCGTCACCGCCGCCAGGCCAATGTGCTGGCCGGCCTCGATCGCCGAATGCTCGCCGATATCGGCATTACCCGCACGGATGTGCGTGATGCTTTTTCGGAGCCCTTCTGGGACGACCCGACTGCGCTCCTGCGCGAACGCGCGCTTGAGCGCCGCCTCAGCCACGCCGTGCGGCGCGCCGAATTCAGCGGACGCCGATCCAACGGGCGGTCCAAGGGACCATCTTTGGGCGAACGGTCGCGGGCCCTGATGCCCTGACGAAACACGCAAACGGCCGATCCCTCTCATCGGCCGCTCGATCCGACACCCGCGAATTCCCCTCTCGCGGCCGGATCCAGCGCCCGCCGGCCCCTCCGGCGGGCGCTCAATTTTCGCCAACACTTCCACGCTGCGAACGATTTCCTGTGAACGCCTGCACATTCGCCGGCCGCTGCGTTAGCATGCCGGCGGGCGAAGCTTCACCGACTCTCGAATTTCGAGCGGGCGCGCATGGTGTTTCCGATCCGGTTCTGGATGGCGCTTGCGCTCTGCGGTTTTGCGCTGGCCAATCCGGTGCAAGCGCAGAACGGCTACGATCGTCGTGGCGGTGACTATCTCAGGTTTGAAATTCGCAACGGAGACCCGGCGGACTGCGCGGCGCGTTGCGAGCAGGACTCGCGGTGCCATGCCTGGAGTTTCTCCTACCCGCGGACGGAAAACGCGACTGCGGCGTGCTGGCTGAAGAACCGCGTGGTGCCGCGCGTCGAGGACAAATGCTGTGTCACCGGCGTTCGTGGCGCGGGTGTCGTCGAGCCGCGCAAGGGACCAATCGAATATTCCATCGATCGCCTTGGCGGAGACTATCGCAATTTTGACGTTGCGCCCGAGTCTGCCGGCGCGGCTTGCATGGCGGCCTGCGCGGCAGACAACAAATGCCGCGCATGGACTTATGTACGGCCGGGTTACATTTCACCAACCGCGCGCTGCTATCTCAAGGACAAGCTCACGCGGCCGCGGCAAAAGCCGTGCTGTATTTCGGGTGTTGTGCGCTAGCGCGCTTCAGTGCACGGCGGAAAAAAACCGCGACAGCCGCAAGCCGGATGGCCATTCCGCGAGCGGCTTGCGCTTGACGGCGAGATCCCACGAACCGACAACAGCATCGACGCGGCCGACAAGATCTTCGATCGGCAGCAGGCCGACGCCGCCCGCGCGCACAGGCACGCGGCTGTCGGCGGAATTATCGCGATTGTCGCCCATTACGAATAAATTGTCCGGCGGCACCACGACGTCAGGCGTATTGTCGAGTTCGCCGCGGTCGACCAGCTTGAAGATCGGATGCTCGCGCCCGCCCGGCAGCGTCTCGATGAAACGCGCGGCCGTGACCCTGCTGCCGTCTTCGACTTCGGATTCGCCGACGCCGGCCGGACGAATTCCGACCGGCGTGCCATTGATCGATACGCGTCCGTTGCGCAGGCCGATGCGATCGCCCGGCAAGCCGATCACGCGCTTGACCCAGACCTGCGAGCGGTCGCCGGGCCAGCGAAATACCACCACGTCACCGCGCTTGGGCAATGCCGATAAAACGCGCGGGGTCTGCAGCGGGACGAGGAATGACGGCAACGAAGCGCCGCTGTAGCCGTAGGGAAACTTTGTCGCCAGCAGTTCATCGCCGATCAGCAAAGTCGGCTCCATGGAGCCGGACGGTACATAAAAAGGCTCGGCAATAGCCGTCTTTGCTGCCAGCACGATCAGCGCGATGACAGCGATATCGACAATACTCTTGATCCAGCTGCGCAAATTTTCCCGCACGTCAGTTCGCTCCGTCAAAGTTACGCCGTGCCACCGACTGTGATTTTGTCCATGCGCAAGGTCGGCTGACCGACGCCGACAGGCACGCCTTGGCCGTTCTTGCCGCAGGTGCCGATACCGGGATCGAGCGCGAAGTCATTGCCGATCATGCTGATGCGATGCAGGTCAGTCGGCCCGTTTCCGATCAGCATGGCGCCTTTCACCGGCGCGCCGACCTTGCCGTTCTCGATCTTGTAGGCCTCGGTGCACTGGAACACGTATTTGCCGGACGTGATGTCGACCTGGCCGCCGCCGAAGCTGACCGCGTACAGGCCATTCTTCACCGAGGCGATGATCTCTTTCGGGTCGTGTTTTCCGGCCAGCATGTAGGTGTTGGTCATGCGCGGCATCGGGACATGGGCATGCGACTCACGCCGTCCGTTGCCGGTCGGTTTCATATTCATCAGGCGCGCGTTCTGCCGGTCCTGCATGTAGCCGACGAGAATGCCATCCTCGATCAGGACGGTGCGATTGGTCGGCGTGCCTTCATCGTCGATCGACAATGAACCGCGCCGTGCCTGCATGGTGCCGTCGTCGACGACGGTCACGCCCTTCCCGGCAACCTGCTTGCCCATCAGGCCGGCGAAGGCGGAGGTTTTCTTGCGATTGAAATCGCCTTCGAGGCCATGGCCAACGGCTTCGTGCAACATCACGCCTGGCCAGCCTGCGCCAAGCACGACGTCCATTTCACCAGCCGGCGCGGGCACGGCATCGAGATTCACCAGAGCCTGCCGGATGGCTTCATCGACCGCGCCTTGCCAGGCATCCGGCGTGATGAAGCGTTGAAACCCTTCGCGGCCGCCAAAGCCGTAGCTACCGGTTTCCTGTCGATCGCCTTCGCCGGCAACGACGGCAACGTTGACGCGCACCAGCGGCCGGATGTCGCGATAGGTCTCGCCATCCGCGCGCAGGATTTCCACCACCTGCCAACTCGCGGCGACGCTGGCGGTGACTTGTCGCACGCGCTGATCCTTGCCGCGCGCATAGGCGTCGATCGATTCAAGCAACTTTACCTTCGCATCGAAGGCCGGCGCTCCGAGCGGGTTGTCGTCGGCATAAAGCTTGCGGTTGGTGCGGCCGGGCGCTTCGGCGTAGGTGCCGCTGTGGCCGCCGTTGACGGCGCGCACCGCTTCGGCCGCGCGCGCCAGCGCTCCTTCCGAAAGATCGGAGGCGTGCGCATAGCCGACCGCTTCGGCCTTCACGGCACGCAGGCCAAAACCTTGCGCGGTGTCATAGGTCGCTTGCTTGAGCCGGCCGTTGTCGAAGGTGAGCGCTTCGGCCTGGCGATATTCCAGGAACAGTTCGCCGTCGTCGGCGCCGTCCAGACCGTGACCGATCAATTGCCGCACTTTTCCGCGGTCGAGTCCGGCACGGTCGATCAGTGAAGAGAGAGCGGGGTCCATTCATTGCTCCAGGATGGGGTCTTCTTACCGCACTAGATAAGGCGACCATGGCGATTCTGCGAGGACCCAAAGTGCCCGGTTAATCGCGGCTAAAGTGAATCGAGACCTCGCCAATCGGCTCCAGCACATGGACCAGCTCGGTCTCATCCGGCTCGATCACGAGTGGCGGGGTGATGGAGCCGGTAATGATCACATCGCCCGCGGCCAGCTTTTCGCCGAAGGCGGCGAGGGTGCTTGCGACATGCGCGACAATGCCAGGCAATTTGCCGGTGAGGGCTTCGGGATCGGCGGTGACGTCTGTTTCCTTGCCGCGCCGGAACACGCGCGACGTCAAGCTCGATGTGTTCGCGCTCGCACGCGTATTGCCGCACAAGACAACATGCCGCTGGAAGATGTCGCCTTCGAGCACCGCGTCGAGATTGTCGATTGCCGGCACGGGGTCGAGATCAGCCAATTCGATCGCCGGGAATATTTCTTTCACCGCGGCCGCGGCCTCCTCGGCAGAAGCGCCGGCCGGCAGGTCGCGCGCCATCCGCACGCAGATTTCCGGCTCCGCCACCGGCTTGATGTAGCCGGCAAGCGACACGGTGCTGCCCGACAAAAGCAAGGCGCGCTGCATCAGAAAGCCGACAATTGGGGCCGCAAGCTTCAATCGTTCCATTGTCGCTGGAGCGCCCAAACCAACCTTCCAGCCGAGCGGCTTTTCGCCCGCGGCGATGCGCGCGCAGCGTTTGGCGAGCTGCGCCGTCATCCCTTTCTTGATGAGTGGAGCGTCCCAGGCGTTCACTTGTGGCTCTCGGGGTGCACTTCGTAGCCGGACGCTTCGATCGATCCAGCGTCCATCCATCCCCACACAAGAACGACGTCCTCGTTCGACGTGTTGTTGAATCCGTGCCAGCAGCCGCGCGGAGAATAAACGACATCGCCTTCGCCCGATGGCACATCGCCTTTGTCAGTATAGATGTGGCCCTTGCCCTTGAGCACGATGAAGAACTCGTCGCAATTGTGATGACGGTGGTTCTCGTGGCGCGCGCCGGGCTTGAGCACGGTCCAGCCGACAACGTGATCCGCGCCGGCCGTTTTCTTGTCGATCAGGAACTGCACCTGCATATCAACCCAACCGTCGTCGCGCTTGAGGCCTTCGACCTTCGGGACGTCGCGCAGGTTGGTGCGATACATTGTCGGCGCCGGATCGCCTTCTTTCCATTTCGCCGTTGTTCCCCTGACCGCCTTTGCCAGTGCGGCTCCGATTTTTTCGCCTTGCGACGTCATGTTTGTCCTCCTAAACGGCGGTAGACCTGATGCGCGACGACGAAGTCGTTGCCGTCGATGCCAAGCCCACGGCAGGCATTCATCATCTCATTGGCCGCAGCAGCCAGCGGCACCGGGCTTCCCAAGGTGCGTCCGAGATTGAGCGCCAGCATCATATCTTTTTGCTGCAAGGTGACGTCGGCCAGCGGCACGGCAGGCATTTTCCCTTCAAGGATGAATGGACCGCGATAGCCGAGGACGGGCGAAGCCGCCACGCTCTTAAGGATGGCATCGAGCGCGATGTCGCGCGCCACGCCGCCTTTTTCCGCCAGGGCGACCGCTTCGCCGAAGGCAATGACTTCCACCATGAGCAAGAGGTTTACGGCGATTTTCATCTGGCAGGCGAGACCGTTTGCACCGATGCGAGTGACCTTCGGTCCGATTGCAAGCAGCACCGGCTTTGCGCGTTCGAAAGCCTGCTCGTCGCCGCCGATCATTACAGAGGCATTGCCCTGGGTAACCGTGACCGGCGAACCGGAGATCGGTCCATCCAGCATGATCGAACCGACCTTGGCGAACTCTGATGCGACCGCCCGGCTTTCATCGGGTTCGATCGTGCTCATGTCGATATAAATTCCGTTCTTGCGCAATCCAGCGACAATTCCGTCCCTGCCCAGCGCCACTGCGCGGACAGCCTTCGAGTCGGTCACGATCGAGAATACGATCTCGGATTGTTCGGCCACGGCGCGCGGCGTGTCCGCCCAGCGCATGCCGGCCTTGATGAGCGGCTCTGCTCTCTCGCGCGACCTATTCCAGCCGCTGACATCGTGTCCTGCTGCCATCAGGCGCGGCACGATCAATTGCCCCATGGCGCCGAGGCCGACAAAACCCAATTTCACCCGCACGTCTCCCGCGCATTAGATCATGCGTGCAGTATCCACTGATCGGGCGGTGAAGGCGAGAGTGGACAGATTGGGAATTACGGCAGCTTGTCGTAGCCTTCGCCGAAGCCGGCCAGGCTCATCGGGAAGCCGATGCCTTCTTCCGGAGTCTGGAAGATAATGAAGGTCGCCGATTTGCCCGTGCGCAATTTCTTGAGCAGTTCATCATCCATGATGACTTCGGCGATGCAGCCATTCGGCAGGCATCGGACAAATCCGGCGCGCCCGATATCGGCCTGGTCGATCTTCAGGCCGAGGCCCGACGGCAAAAGGACGCCAAGCGGGGCGACCACGCGCATCAGCCGGCTTTTCTGATCGGCGGTCTTGAGGACGATTACGGTCAGACCGACATTGGCGCGATCTTCCGCCGTCACGCTCTGGATCAGCGCGCATTGTTCGGTCTTGGCGCCGGGCGGCGTATCGCAGCGGATCTGCCAATCTTTATGCACAGACTTTACGGCGCCCTGCGCGAGCGCGCGGCTCGCCGGTGCCGCCAATGCCGCAACCAGCGCCACCAGCGCGAGCCCCTTCGCGCCGCCAGAAATGAGCCTGCGTTGCTCGAAAATTCCCATCATCCGATCCCTTGGCACCGGGCGGTAGCAGCCCTTCCACTGCCGGCAGGCTGGCGAATCGCCGTTCCTTTGGCATTTTAGGCGTCTTGGTTGACTCATGCCCGTTCAGGCCTTGTCAGGCAAGGCGTAGGCGGGCGGGGCCGTCCGGCTCTGGCCTTGGCCAAAAAGGCGGCGGCGCAGGCATTTTTGGGTACGCCGTTTGTCGCATGGTGCAGACTATGAGGTGCATTGCGGCAGGGCAGGAATTATGGTTTGAGAGGCCGGGATTTTCCCCCGTCCCGCCGCACCGCCAAAGCTGCCACGCCCGTGGCAAATGCCGTGCTCAGCGGGGCCGCGCCGAACATCATGCCAGTGGTGGGCGGCAAAAGGGGCCTGGGCAAGGCCGTTTTTCTCGTCGAAGGAGCGCATTGGACAATGCTGGTGCTCAAGCGGTTGATCGCATTCATCGTCACGAGCGTGGCGGTATTCGCTGCAGGCGCGGCGCTCGCCGCGAGCGGCCAGCCCGAACCGTGGCAACTCGGCATGCAGCAGGGCGCCACGCCGGTGATGGACGACATCATCTGGTTCCACAATTTCCTGGTTTGGGCGATCACCGCCATCGCACTGTTCGTGCTGGTGCTGCTTCTTATCGTGGTTGTGAAATTCAATGCGCGCAGCAATCCCACGCCGTCGCGCACGACCCACAACACGACCATCGAAGTGATCTGGACGGTCGTTCCGGTTCTTATCCTGGTGACGATCGCGGTGCCTTCGTTCCGTCTGCTCTTCTATCAGCTCAATGCGCCGAAGGCCGACGTCACGGTGAAGGCGACCGGCAAGCAGTGGTTCTGGAGCTACAGCTATCCGGACAGCAAATTCGAATTCGATTCCCTGATGGTGCAGGACAAGGATCTTAAGCCCGGCCAGCCACGCTTGCTTGCGGTCGACAATGAAATGGTTGTTCCGGTGAACAAGGTCGTGCACGTGCTTACCACCGGCGCGGACGTGATCCACTCATTTGCGGTTCCCGCGTTCGGCATCAAGATTGACGCCATCCCCGGCCGTATCAATGAGACTTGGTTCAAGGCGGAGCGCGAAGGCATTTATTACGGCCAGTGTTCCGAGCTTTGCGGCAAGGACCACGCCTTCATGCCGATCATGGTGCGCGTCGTGAGCGACAAGGACTACACGGCGTGGATCGAGCAGGCGAAAAAGAAATACGCGACCGACGACAGCCATCCGACTGCGGTGGCTTCTGCGGACAACGCACACTGACAAATACGCGGGCGACAACGACGAGGTCGAAGGACAATAACGATGGCTAGCAACACGGCTGCTGCACACGGCGCACACGAGGCCCACGAGCACCATCCGACCGGATGGCGCCGTTTCGTGTATTCGACCAACCACAAGGACATCGGAACGATGTACCTTGTGTTCGCGCTGGTCGCGGGCGTGGTCGGTGGTCTGCTGTCGATCGGCATCCGGCTCGAGCTGCAAAACCCGGGCATCCAGATCTTCCCGACGCCGCATGAATTCAACGTGTTCGTCACGGCGCACGGCCTGATCATGATCTTCTTCATGGTGATGCCCGCGATGATCGGTGGCTTCGGCAACTGGTTCGTGCCGCTGATGATCGGCGCGCCCGACATGGCGTTCCCGCGCATGAACAACATCTCGTTCTGGCTGCTGCCGGCCTCGTTCGCGCTGCTGATCACCTCAATGTTCGTCGAGGGTGAGCCGGGCTCCAACGGCATCGGTGCCGGCTGGACCTTGTATGCGCCGCTGTCGACCAGCGGCCATCCGGGACCTGCGGTGGACTTCGGCATTCTGTCGCTGCATCTGGCCGGTGCGTCGTCGATTCTCGGCGCTATCAACTTCATCACCACGATCTTCAACATGCGCGCGCCCGGCATGACGCTGCACAAAATGCCGCTGTTCGTGTGGTCGATCCTGGTGACCGTCTTCCTGCTGCTGCTGTCGCTGCCGGTGCTGGCCGGCGCCATCACGATGCTGCTGACGGACCGCAATTTCGGGACGACATTCTTCTCAGGCGATAACGGCGGTGACCCGATCCTGTACCAGCACCTGTTCTGGTTCTTCGGTCACCCGGAAGTGTACATCCTGATCCTGCCGGGCTTCGGCATGATCAGCCAGATCGTCGCGACCTTCAGCCGCAAGCCGGTGTTCGGCTATCTCGGCATGGCCTACGCGATGGTCGCAATCGGCGGCATCGGCTTCGTGGTGTGGGCCCATCATATGTACACCGTCGGCATGTCGACCGGCGCGCAGGCCTACTTCATCGCCGCCACCATGGTGATTGCGGTGCCGACCGGCGTGAAGATCTTTTCCTGGATCGCAACAATGTGGGGCGGTTCAATCGAATTCCGTACGCCGATGCTGTGGGCGATGGGATTCATCTTCCTGTTCACCGTCGGCGGCGTGACCGGCGTCGTCCTCGCCAATGCCGGCGTCGATCGCGTGCTGCAGGACACTTATTATGTAGTGGCGCATTTCCACTACGTGCTCTCGCTTGGCGCGGTCTTCGCCATTTTCGGCGGCTGGTACTACTGGTTCCCGAAGATGAGCGGCTACATGTACAACGAGACCATCGGCAAGCTGCACTTCTGGGTCACCTTCGTTGGCGTGAACCTCGTGTTCTTCCCGCAGCATTTCCTCGGTCTCGCCGGCATGCCGCGCCGCTACGTCGACTATCCGGATGCGTTCCATGGCTGGAACATGATCTCGTCCTACGGCTCGTATATCTCGGGCTTTGGCGCGGTCATCTTCTTCATCGGCGTCATCGAGGCGTTCGCGAAAAAGCGCGTTGCCGGCAACAATCCGTGGGGTGCCGGTGCGACCACGCTGGAATGGACGCTGTCTTCGCCGCCGCCGTTCCATCAGTTCGAAACACTGCCGCGAATCAAATAGGGCGGAAAGCCGCACAACCCCATGTCGCTTGTCAGCGAAGGCGCAAACATCCGCGGTCGTCTCACCGCTGATTCCGGCATCGCCGAGCCGAGCCTGGCGAGCGTCGGCGACTATCTCGCGCTGATGAAGCCACGCGTGATGTCGCTGGTGGTGTTCACCGCGCTGGTGGGGCTTGCGGTTGCTCCAGGTTCGCTGCACCCGGTCACGGCATTCACGGCGTTGCTCTGCATCGCGGTCGGCGCGGGCGCCTCTGGTGCGCTCAACATGTGGTACGACGCCGATGTCGACGCGCTGATGACGCGCACCGCGCGCCGTCCCGTGCCGATGGGCCGCATACGCGCGGGTGAGGCGCTCGCTTTCGGGCTGACGCTCGGTTCGTTCGCTGTGGTCGTCCTCGGCCTGCTGGTGAACTGGGTTGCCGCGGCGCTGCTTGCCTTCACGATCTTCTTCTATGTCGTCGTCTACACCGTCTGGCTCAAGCGCTCGACGCCGCAGAACATCGTCATCGGCGGAGCGGCCGGTGCCTTCCCGCCGATGATCGGCTGGGCGGCTACGACCGGCTCGCTGTCTCTCGAGCCCCTGCTGCTGTTTCTCATTATCTTCTTCTGGACGCCGCCGCATTTCTGGGCGCTGGCGCTTTACCGCACCGATGATTATGCCCGCGCCGGCATCCCGATGTTGCCGGTGGTCGCCGGCGACATCAGCACGCGGCGGCAAATTCTGCTTTACACCCTGGTACTCGTGCCGCTCGGCGTTGCGCCTTGGCTGTTCGGCTATACCGGCGCGCTCTATGGGCTAACCGCAATTGGCGCCGGTGCGATCATGCTTGTGTTGGGCTGGCAGGTGCTGCGTGAGCGCCCACCGGTTGAAAGCGCCAGCCGCAAGCTGTTTGCGTTTTCGATCCTGTACCTGTTTCTATTGTTTGCAGTTCTGTTGGTCGAACGCGGTTGGGGCGGGCTGATTGCCCGGTTGGCGGCGTGAGTGTCGGGATCACCATGACCAAGCAACCTGACGACGACGGCATCGTCCTCACCGAAGCGCAGAAGCGTGCGCGTCGGTCGCGCTCGATTGCGATCGCTCTGGCGCTGGCGGCGTTGGTCGTGCTGTTTTACGCCATGACGTTGGTGAAAGGACCGGGCGTTCTGATCCGGCCGATCTGAACGAAACGCAATGACAGAGCCCACCCGCCATCACGAAAAAAAACCGCTGCGGCGCGATGTCCTGGTCGCGGCGTGCTGCGGCGCGCTCGTCGCCAGCATGGTTGGCGCGGCCTACGCCGCGGTGCCGTTCTACACCTGGTTCTGCAAGACAACCGGCTTTGGCGGCACCACCCAGGTTGCGGAGAAAGCGCCCGATCACATTCTTGGCCGTACCCTCACCATCCGTTTCGATTCAAACGTAACGCCCGGGTTGCCGTGGAAATTCCAGCCGGAGCAGAATGAGATTCAGGTCCGCGTCGGCGAAGTCGCGACGATACATTACAAAGTCGTCAACGAAGCGGCACGCGAGATCGCGGGGCAGGCGTCCTACAATGTTTCGCCGCCGACAGTCGGAGCCTATTTCGACAAGATCAACTGCTTCTGCTTTACCGAGCAGCGCCTGAAGGCCGGTGAAACGCGCGAGATGACGGTGGTTTTCTATGTCGACCCGTCGATCGTGAAAGATCGCGACCAGGACGACCTCAACACCATCACGCTGTCCTACACCTTTTACCGGCTGCGCGAGCCGGGACGGCCGGTCGCCGAGGCGCCGGAAACGAATTCGAGCAAGCTTTAGCGCCCATGATCCCGAAAAGTGGAGACCGGTTTTCGGATCAGATCATGGGCCAACTTTAAACGGAGACGAAGACGATGGCCGACGCTCACGCCAAGCAACACGACTATCACCTGGTCGATCCGAGCCCATGGCCGGCGGTCGGCGCGGTGTCCGCCTTTGTTATGGCTGTTGGCGCCATCAGCTGGATGCATCACATGTATGCCGCCGCTCCGCTGGTGTTCGGCGTCGGCGTTCTGGGCGTGCTCTACACCTTCGTCGCCTGGTGGCGTGATGTCATCCGCGAAGCCCAATTCGAGGGCTTCCACACCCGCGTTGTGCAGATTTCGCACCGCTACGGGATGATCCTGTTCATCGCCTCCGAAGTGATGTTCTTCGTGGCGTGGTTCTGGGCCTATTTCAATACCGCGCTGTTTCCGGGCGACGCGCATGACGTCGGCCGGCTGGCCTTCACCCACGGCGTCTGGCCGCCGAAAGGGATCGAGACGTTTGATCCGTGGCACCTGCCGCTGCTCAACACGCTCATCCTGCTGACGTCCGGTACAACGGTGACGTGGGCGCACCATGCGCTGCTGGAAGACGACCGGCAGGGTCTGAAATGGGGCCTGATCCTCACCATTCTGCTCGGCCTCACCTTCACCTGCGTGCAGGCCTACGAGTATTCGCACGCGGCATTCCACTTCAGCGGAAATATCTACGGCGCCACGTTCTTCATGGCGACCGGCTTCCACGGCGCGCATGTGATCATCGGCTCGATCTTCCTGATCGTCTGCCTGATGCGCGCGCTCGCGGGCCACTTCACTCCGAAACAGCATCTCGGCTTCGAGTTTGCCGCCTGGTACTGGCACTTCGTTGACGTGGTATGGCTGTTCCTGTTCGCCTGCATATATGTCTGGGGTTCTGGCGTGCCGCACCCCGAATGACCAATTCGTTTGGTTCATTGATGGAGGGCGGCGTCATTGCGCCGCCCTTTTTTCATTGTGAGATGTGTTCATGACCGACTCTCCGAACAACCTGCCGATCGGCCGCGGCTTGCGCGGCCGCTGTCCGCGGTGCGGCGAAGGCCGGCTGTTTCAGGGTTTCCTGTCGTTGAAGCCGGCTTGCGAGCGTTGCGGCCTGAATTACAGTTTTGCCGATGCCGGCGATGGACCCGCGGTATTCGTGATCCTGATTGGCGGGGCGATTGTCGTGTTCGCGGCGCTGATCACGGAAGTGGTTTATCAGCCGCCGTACTGGCTGCACGCTATGCTATGGCTGCCTTTGATCCTGCTCGTGACCCTTGCGCCGCTCCGGTTGATCAAGGGTCTGTTGATTGCGCTGCAATACCATCACAGGGCGGCGGAAGGCCGTCTTGAGCGCCGGGGTGAAGTTTGAGCAAACCGTCACGCAAGCGCCGCTCGACCGTACTTGACGCAACGGTGATGGCGCTTGTCGGGATTGTCATGCTCTGTGGCCTCGGTGTCTGGCAGCTCGATCGCAAGGCCTGGAAAGAGGATCTGATCGCGCGACTGAACGCGCGGCTGTCTCACGCTCCGCAGGATTTGCCGCCGCGTTCGAGCTGGCCGCAGCTCCATCAGGATGGCGAGGAATTCCGCCGTGTCGCGTTTCCTGCGGAGTTTCTCGACGGCGAGGAAGCACTCGTCTACACCGCGGGCTCGCCGTTACGTCCTGACGTGAAAGGCCCAGGTTACTGGGTCTTCGCGCCGGCGCGTCTTGCCGGCGGAAGCATTGTCCTCGTCAATCGTGGTTTCGTGCCGCCCGAACACAAGGATCCGACGCAACGCGGCGAAGGTACGCCGCACGGCATCGTTGATGTGGTCGGGGTCATGCGCTGGCCTGAGGCGAGGGGGACGTTCACGCCGGCTGACGATCCGAAAAAAAATACCTGGTTTCTGCGCGATTCAAAATCGATCGCTGAGTTCAAGAAATGGGCGACCGCAGCACCGTTCTATATCGATCAGGAAGAGCCGATGCCGGCTGGCGGCTGGCCAAAACCGGGCAAGCTCGAAGTGCGTCTGCCGGATGATCACTTGCAATATGCCATCACGTGGTTTGGTCTCGCACTGGCGCTTGCGGGTGTTTACGTCGTTTGGCTCGCGCGCCGCCTCGTCGGGAAACACTGAGCGTTTCTTGTGAAAGCGGGCGCCTTTAGGCTACTGTGCGGCCCACAGAGCGGCCGATCTCAAGCAATAAAGCATAGTGAGTTCAATGCGTTACGTCTCCACCCGGGGCGAGGCACCCTCGCTCGATTTTGTCGAGGTGATGCTCGCGGGCCTTGCCCGCGACGGCGGACTCTATGTGCCGGAGACGTGGCCCGCGCTGAGCCGTGCGACGATCGAGAGCTTCGCCGGGAAACCGTACGCCGAAGTCGCAGTCGAGGTTATTCGCCCCTTTGTCGGCGACGGAATTTCCGAGTCCGATCTCGCGCGCATGGCGCGCGAAGCCTATGGCACGTTCCGCCATCCGGCCGTTGCGCCGCTCACGCAATTAAATCCAAGCCTGTTCGTGCTTGAGCTTTTCCACGGGCCGACGCTCGCCTTCAAGGATTTGGCGATGCAACTGCTGGCGCGACTCATGGATCACGTGCTGCAGCAGCGCGGCGAACGGACGACAATCGTGGTTGCGACGTCAGGTGATACCGGCGGCGCGGCAATCGAGGCCTTTCGCGGCCGCGCGCAGGTCGACGTGGTGGTGTTGTTTCCACAAGGCCGCATTTCCGATGTGCAGCGGCGGATGATGACGACAGCGCGTGATGCCAATGTTCATGCGGTCGCCATTGAGGGAACATTTGACGATTGTCAGGCCCTGGTGAAGGCGATGTTCAACCATCACGCCTTCCGCGACCGGGTGCGATTGTCTGGTGTCAATTCCATCAACTGGGCGCGCATCGTGGCGCAGGCGGTTTATTATTTCACCGCCGCTGTGGCCCTCGGTTCGCCGCGCCAGAAAATCGCCTTCACCGTGCCGACAGGAAACTTCGGCGACGTGTATGCCGGCTATGTCGCTTCGCGCATGGGGCTGCCGGTCGATCGCCTCGTGGTGGCCACAAACGTCAACGATATTCTCGTCCGCACATTCGCCACCGGGATCTATGAGATCCGTGACGTGGTCGCAACGTCCTCTCCCTCGATGGACATCCAGGTGTCCTCGAATTTCGAGCGTCTGTTATTCGATGCCTATAACCGGGATGCCAAATCGATACGCGCGCTGATGGGATCACTGGCGCAATCGCGCCGCTTTGCGATCGCGGCGCGACCCTTGCAGGAGATGCGCGCGCTGTTCACCGCCGATCGCGCCGATGAGCAGGAGGCCGCCGCCGAAATTCGTGCATGGATGCGCGAAGCCGATTATTGCGTCGATCCCCATACTGCGGTTGCGCTTGCGGTCGCAGAAAAGGAAACGCGCGACCCCGCGGTGCCGATGGTGGTGCTGTCGACGGCCCATCCGGCGAAATTCCCCGATGCGGTCAAGGCTGCCTGCGGAATTGCGCCGGCGCTGCCGGAGTGGCTCGCCGATCTGCCAAAACGGGATGAGCGCGTCACAGTGCTGCCGGCGGACCAGGCAGCCGTGGAGAAATTTGTGGTGTCGGCCTCGCGGGCCGCGCGTGAAGGAGCAGCGGCATGAGCGTCGAAGTCACTCGTCTTCCCTCCGGTCTGACGGTCGTGACCGACCAAATGCCGCATCTGGAAACCGCATCGCTCGGCGTCTGGATCGGTTCCGGGAGTCGTAACGAAAATCCGGATGAGCACGGCATTTCTCATCTGCTTGAGCATATGGCCTTCAAAGGCACCACGCGCCGCACCGCGCGTCAGATCGCGGAAGCGATCGAAGCGGTGGGCGGCGATCTCAATGCGGCCACCAGCGTGGAACAGACCGGATATTTTGCGCGCGTCCTCAAGGCTGACGTGCCGCTGGCGCTCGATGTCCTGTCCGATATTCTGTCGGATCCGACCTTTGACGCCGAGGAATTACGGCGCGAACAAAATGTCATCGTGCAGGAAATCGGTGCCACCGAGGATGCGCCCGATGACCTGGTGTTCGACCGGCTGCAGGAAACTGCGTTTCCAATGCAACCGGTGGGTCGCTCCATTCTCGGCACACCGGACACGGTTCGCTCGTTCAATCCTGCGCGCCTGCGCGCCTATCTGTCGCGCAACTATCGCGGCCCGGGCATGGTGGTGGCCGCTGCTGGCGCAGTCGACCATCGCGCGATTGTCGCGGATGTCGAGAAACGCTTTGCCAGCTTTGCAGGGCCTGCCGCACCTGCGCCGGAACCGGCACATTTCCGCGGCGGCACGCGGGTAGAAACACGCGATCTCGAGCAAGTTCACATCGCGATGGCGCTGCAAGGCGTGCCGGTGCACGACGAACAGCTCTACAGCCTGCAGGTTTTTACGAGCGTCCTCGGCGGCGGGATGTCTTCGCGTCTGTTCCAGGAAGTGCGCGAGAAACGCGGGCTTTGCTACACCATCCAGGCGTTCCACATGCCCTATGCGGACACGGGTTTGTTCGGGCTCTATGCCGGAACAGATGAATCGGATGCGCCTGAACTTATGCGCGTTGTCATCGACCAGATCAGTGGTGCCACCGAGACGCTCAACGATTCCGAGGTGAATCGCGCGAAAGCCCAGATGAAGGCGGGGCTATTGATGGCGTTGGAAAGCTCGGAGGCGCGCGTCGGCCAGTTGGCGCGGCAAATGCTGGCTTACGGCCGGCCTATTCCGCTCGATGAGATCGTCGCGAAAGTCGAGTCGGTCACGGTCGAAAGCGCCCGTGCCGCTGGCCGGGCTCTGATCGGGCGCGCCAGGCCTGCGATCGCGGCACTCGGGCCGGGAAGCGGTCTTGCCAGCACCGCCGCGATCGCTGAAAGTCTGGTCAGGCGCGCGGCCTGATCCGCGCGCGCTCGACCGATAGTGTCCATGGCGTTCTTCCGGACTGTCAGCTTCAACGAAACGATGCCAGGCATCGCCGGCCCTGGCGTGACACTGCGTGCGCCGCACAGCGGCGACTACGCAGAATGGTCGGCGTTGCGCGAAAGCAGCCGTGAGTTTCTGGTCCCATGGGAGCCGACCTGGCCATCCGACGATCTCACGCGCAGCGCGTTTCGCCGCCGGCTCAAGCGGTATGCGGAAGATCAGCGCAGTGACGCCGCGTATGCATTTCTGATCTTTCGCAATGACGATAATGCCATGGTTGGCGGCCTGACCCTTGCGAACATCCGTCGCGGCGTGGCGCAGGCAGGAAGCATCGGATACTGGATCGGCGCACCGTTTGCGAAAAAAGGCTACATGACCGCAGCGGTCCGCGCTCTCGTTCCATATAGTTTCACTGCGCTGCGGCTTCACCGGCTCGAGGCCGCTTGCATCCCCAACAACGCGGCATCGATCCGTCTGCTGGAAAAGACCGGCTTCCAGCGCGAGGGCTATGCCCGGGGCTACCTGTGCATCAACGGTGTCTGGCAGGATCATCTGCTTTATGGGCGCATCAAGGACGACATCGGTTGAACGCCTGCCTTTCGGTTGCCACGCTTGACTTGCTATAACGAGGGCGCGGGAACAGCGGTTCTGAGAAACGCGAGAAAAGAAAATGGCTGGGGTGCGGAACGGGTTGAAGATGGCGGCTTGGCGGGGACCGGCACTGGTGTTGGTGTGCACGCTGCTTGCCGGGTGCGGTTCCACCAATATGTTCAATACGTCCGCCCTCGATCTGTTCAGTACGTCGTCGAAAGCGACCACCGGCGACGCGGCGAAAGGTGAGGAATCAGCGACGGATGTCGAATGTCCGACCGTCGATGTGCGGACCGGCGCGGCGACGCTCATGATCGGCAGCAAGCCGGGCGCGGGTGAGCCATCGGCACTTGACCTGCGGTATCAGGGCACGATCGTTCGCACCGCCCGTGAGTGCCGTGTCAGCGCCGGAATCATGACCATGAAAGTGGGAATCGAGGGCCGAGTCATTACCGGCCCGGCAGGCGGCCCCGGCACAGTCGATATTCCGCTACGCATCGCAGTGGTTCAAGAAGGGATCAATCCGAAAACGATCACCTCGAAATTCGCGCGCATTGAAGTGGGCGTTGCAGGAGAAGTGGATCGCGTCCCATTTACCCATGTCGATCCCGACGTATCATTTCCGATGCCGGTGCGCGCCGCGGACATCGACTCTTATGTGGTCTATGTCGGGTTCGACCCTGTCGGCGCACAGCAGGAAAAGAAAAAGCCTGCGCCGAAATCAAAACCAAAGCCGAAACCGGCCGCGAAGCCAGGTCAAAGCTGAGTGAAGGCTACCAGCCGCGCAGATCGATAATCGCGCTCTTGAGCGCGCGCATGTCCGATATGACGGAACGGGCGCCGGCCCCGCGCAGAACCGTGTCGAGCTGACTGCCGGTATGGCTGCCGCCGACAAATCCGATCACCGTCATTCCGGCTGCGACGCCGGCTGCTACGCCGACGGGCGAGTCTTCCACCACAAGACATTCGCTCGGATTCACATGCAGCTGACCGGCGACGTGCAGAAACAGGTCAGGCGCCGGCTTTCCCTTACGGACGTCGCTCGCCGAAAACAGATTGGGTTCGAAGAAACGGATCAGCCCCGTGCTCTCGAGGCTGACACGAATGCGCTCGTGCGATGAGGATGACGCCACGCATTTCGGCCCGCGTAGCCACGACAATGCGTATTCAGCGTGATGGGTTGCGCGCAGCTCCCTGCGAAATCGGCGCAAGATGACGCTGGCGACAGTATCGGAAAAATTTGGCGGCAGTTTTCGGCGGGCCGCATTCTCCACCTCGGCGAACATGTCGGCGGGCCGGCGGCCGGTGAAATAGCGTGCGACAACCTCCGGCGTGAGCGGGAAGCCGGCGCGCATGAACTCCTGGGATACAATGGCTGTCGCCAACGGCTCACTGTCGACCAGTACGCCGTTGCAATCGAAGATGACCACGGAGGCCCCCGATGCCTCGGCCGGAAATTCCGGCCCGTCACGCACGGCAGACGAATCAGTCAGCCGGAGAATAGGGGCGGGGCGGCAACACGCAATGATCGCTGTCCAGGGGCCAGCGGTTTTGCACATGGTCAAAATGTATACTGGGGAAAACTCGTGCGGGCGTCGGCAATGGCCGGATCATGGCACGCCAGATGCCGTTTTTACTGACGATTGTCCAAAATCAGCCGATCCGCGAGCTAGTTCAGCTTCTTGCGAACGTCCTCAATACCCTTGGCGATCAGTTCGCCGGCCAGCTTGCCTTGCGCTTCCGCCGTGAGGATTTTCTCGGCGGCGGCAATAGCGGCGTCGGCGGCGGCACTGCGCACGTCGGCGGCAGCCTGGGCTTCGGCCTGGGCGATCTTGGTCTCGGCCATTTTGGTGCGGCGGGCGACGAAATCTTCAATCTTTGCCTTCGCCTCGATGGCTAGCCGCTCGGCTTCCGCCTTTGCGCCGGCAATGATGTCCTGCGCCTCGCCTTCAGCGGCCTGCCGTTTGCGCTGATATTCGGCCAGCAGCTGGGCGGCCTCATCCCTCAGGCGGCGTGCTTCGTCGAGTTCTGCCTTGATGCGCGCAGCACGATCGTCCAGCGATTTCCCGAGCATGCGGTGCACGCCGATGTAACCGAGCAGGCCCAGAAAAACGATAAAGGCCAGCGCAACCCAGGTTTCGGCTTCTTGCATCAGTTCGTGCACAAACCGTCTCCGTTAGCGCTTGAGTGCGCCGCCGACAGCGTCGGACACGGCTTTGTCGGTTGGCGCGCTGCCGGTCAGCCGCTCCACAATGGCGCGTGCGGCTTCTTCCGCGATCCCGCGCACATTGCTCATGGCGGCCTGCTTGGTGGCAGCGATGGTCTTTTCCGCGTCCGCCAGCCTGATGTTGAGCTGGTCCTCGAGCGCCTTGCGACGAGTATCCGCTTCCGCGGCCTGCCGGTCGCGCGTTTCATTGGCGATCACCTGCGCGCGTCCGCGGGCGTCCGCCAAAGCCTTCTCGTAGGCGGCCGCCGCTTCGTCGGACTTGGTCTTTAGTTGTCCCGCTTCGGCAATATCATCCTCGATGTGCTTTCGGCGGCCCTCGATGATTGACCCGACGCGCGGCAGCGCCAGCTTCGCCATCAGCACATAGAGCAGCACGAAGGCGATCGCGAGCCAGACCAGCTGGGACGCGAAGGTCTGCGACTGGAATGGCGGAAAGGCGCCATGCCCGCCCTCGGTGTGCGCTGTGCTCGTGGTGTGTGCCGGCTCGGCCATCGTCAGCTCCGGTGCGCGTGCTCTGGATTAGAGCGCGAACAGCAGCAGCAGTGCGATCAGCAGCGAGAAGATGCCGAGCGCTTCGGTGATTGCGAACCCGAAGATCAGGTTGCCGAACTGGCCCTGCGCGGCCGACGGGTTACGCAGTGCGGCGGCGAGATAATTGCCGAAAATGATGCCAACGCCGACGCCGGCGCCGCCCATGCCAATGCAGGCAATGCCCGCACCGATATATTTTGCTGCCACTGGATCCATAACAAAGCTCCTTCTGGTTCTGCTTTTCCGTTGGGGCCGTTAGTGGCCCGGGTGAATCGCATCATTAAGGTAGATGCATGTGAGAATCGCGAAGACGTAGGCCTGCAGGAACGCGACCAGCGTCTCCAGCGCAAAAAGAATGACGATCATCAGGAACGGGAGCACGCCGCCGATCCAGCCGACAACGCCGAGTCCGGCACCGAGCAGGATGATGAAGCTGGCGAAGACCTGCAACGTAATGTGGCCCGCCAGCATGTTGGCGAACAGACGCACGCTGTGCGAGATCGGCCGCGACACGAACGAGAGGATCTCGATCGCGATGATCAGCGGCAGGATGTAGATCGGCACGCCCTTCGGCACGAACAGGTTGAAGAAGTGGAAGCCGTGGCGGATCAGCCCGTAGATCAGAACGGTGAAGAACACAGTCAGCGCAAGCGCTGCGGTCACGATGATGTGGCTGGTGACGGTGAAGGAATAGGGGACCAGGCCAATCATGTTGAGCGTCAGCACAAACATGAAAATCGAAAACACGAAGGGAAAAAACTTCATGCCTTCGGCGCCGGCGGTACTGCGCACGGTCGTCGCCACGAATTCGTAGGCGATTTCGGCAGCCGATTGCAGCCGCGAAGGGACTAGACCGCGGCTTGCAGTCGCGCCGATCAAGAAGAATGTGAGACCCAGCACCGCGGCCAGCATGAAGGCGGCCGAATTGGTGAAGACGATCTCGGTGCCACCAATCTTTGCGACCGGGAACAGGCTCTGGATCTGGAATTGCTCGATGGGGTCGACGGCCATGATCGCTAATCGTTCAGATTTCTGTCACGCACGACACCGGCCGCGCGCATCACGTTGAGTACCCCGGCGGCGAAGCCGAGCAGCAGAAACACGATGAGCCCCCATGGCGAGATGCCAAGCCAGCGGTCGAGCAGCCAGCCGATCACCGCACCCACGAGTACGCCCGCCACCAGCTCGGTCGAAAGCCGGAAACCACGGGCGAACGCCGAAGCATCGGCGGCCGAACGAGGACCGGAGCCGTTTTCGGATGGTCGGTTCGCAGTTGCGAGCCGTTCGCCGAGCCGCTGGAGCCTCGCGGAGAGAGCAGCCTCGTCGTCCGGCGGTTCTTTGCCTTTGCCCCGCGTGCCGTCAGCCATGCTTTCGACTCGCGTGGGCTTCAGGTTTCGCGTGTCCCGCCGCCCTAAAAGCCGCGCGGACCATACTTATGGGGTTTCTGCGAGTCAAGGAACCGCCCCTGCGGCATAAGTGTTTGATAGTAAGCACTAAACCGGAGAATTTCCGATTCCGAACGAAGGAGTCTGGCATGCACTGCAGCATGAGTTTTGGCAAGAAACGGGGCTCCAATGTTACGCTGCGTATTCTCGGCATTGAGCCCAAGGACAACAACCTGGAAAACGTCATGCGCATGTCGATGCTTGCCTTGGCCGTGAGCCTGGTTTGTTTCGCGGCGCCCGCACCGGCGCAAACAGTCATCGACGTCGAAGGTCAGAAGGCGGCGCCTCCGCCGGCGGCTGAACCGAGCACATCTCAGCCTCCCGCCGAAACTCCCGAGCTGTCGCCGGACAAACTGCCGGCCGCTCCGCCCAGCCGTTTCACGTTCAGCCGCGTCAATAATGGATTCCTGCGGCTCGACAACGACAGCGGACAAGTTGCCTTTTGCAGCACCCAGGGCCGTGGCTGGTCGTGCCAGGCGGCGTCGGAAAATCATCCGGCACTTGAGAGCCAGGTCGCTGGCCTGCAGGACGATGTTGCAGCGTTGAAGAAACTGGAAACGGAGATTGCCGCGCTGCAGGACGGCGTCGCCTCCGTGAAGAAAGTGCAAGCAGATATTGTCCGCTTGCGCGATGAAGTGTCTTCCTTGAGGAAGGAGATTGTTGCTCTGAAGGAGCCGCCGCCACGTCCGCCGGCGGATCTTGCGCCTCCGGCTGACAAAGGCGGCGATGTCACGATTAAATTGCCGACACGAGAGGACGTGGCGCGCGCCAGTGCTTTCATCCAGGATACTCTCCAAGTTACCTGGCGTCGTTTTGTCGACATGATCAACTCCGTGCAGAAGGACATGATGCGCAAGGGTTGAGCGGCCCTGTTCGTCAGCGTGTGTCCATGCCGGGTCGAATGTCCGCCATCGTTGAAGCCGCGCCGCAACTGATTGCCACGGTAACGTTACGCGTCGAAACAACGGGCGTTGGCTTTACCGATATCACCGAAAATGCGGCAAGCTTCATCCAGCAGATCGGCGCTGCCGATGGTGCCTTGTTGGTGTATCTGCGTCACACCTCGGCCTCGCTGACCATTCAGGAAAATGCAGACTCCGATGTGCAAGCGGACTTGATTGCCGCGCTTGATCGCCTCGCGCCCGAGAACGCGCCTTGGATTCATGACGCGGAAGGCCCGGACGACATGCCGGCGCATGTGAAGGCGATGCTCAACGGAGTATCGCTGCAGATACCTGTGATGGGCAGCAAGCTCGCGCTCGGGACCTGGCAGGGAGTTTATCTTGTCGAGCATCGACGCCGGCCGCATAGCCGCGACGTCGTTTTGCAGTTCATCGGGAGTAGAAAGCGATGATGTCTCCCTGCCGAAGTGCGTGACGTCGTCGCGGCCTGGAGCCGCCTGGTATCGGCATGTGGCTATAGTGCTGATAACAATGGTATATTAGCGACTGTCCCGTGGCCTATTGATGCTCGCTGAGGCAGCGGCGCATGATGGCTTTGGCTTCGGTCGAGGCAGCAATACTATATCTGTCAGTGGCCCGTGGCCGCCCAATCTGGTCGAAAGGTAGTTGTGGTTGACTGAAACCGTGCAGTACCGACTTGTTATCGCCGATGATCACCCTCTGTTTCGCGGCGCGTTGCGCGAGGCGGTCGGTGGATTGCTCGAGCGAGTGGATATCGCTGAAGCGGGCACCTTTGATGAACTCGTCGAGCTGGTCGATCGGGGTAGCGACGTGGATCTGGTGTTGCTTGACCTGACCATGCCGGGCGCGCGCGGCTTCTCCGGGCTGATGTATATGCGCGCTCAATACCCGAGCGTGCCGGTGACCGTCGTTTCGGCCAATGATGATCCGGCAGTCATACGCCGCTGCATGGAATTTGGCGCCTCGGGGTTCATTCCAAAAACTCTCGGCGTGGACGCCATGCGCGCTGCGATTTCGCGCATCCTTGGCGGGGGGGTGTGGACGCCACCCGATGTCGATCTTGCGGCCGGGTCCGATGCGGAAGCAGCCGAGCTCATGACGCGCATGGCGACGCTGACGCCGCAGCAGGTGCGCGTGCTGATGATGCTGTCGGAAGGATTACTGAACAAGCAGATTGCCTACCAGCTCGGTGTCTCCGAAGCGACGGTGAAGGCACACGTGTCCGCGATTCTTCAGAAACTCGGCGTTGAGAGCCGAACCCAGGCCGTGATTGCTGCGGCAAAAATCGAAGCCGGCCAATGGCCGCAGAGCGTCGCCGCCGAAAACTAGCGGTCTTTCTCCTATTCCGCCGCCACGCGCAGCACGCGCCATTGCGCCAGCAAAGCGCGAAGCGCCGCCGGTTTAATCGGCTTGTGCAGGACCTGGACGTTTTCTTCGCGCGCTTGTTCGCGCACAGCCGGTGAGCGGTCGGCGGTGATCAAGATCGCCGGTAATTCGCCATACCGACGGCGCAACGCAACAATGGCCTCGATGCCGTTGCCGTCATCGAGATGGTAGTCAACCAGGAGACCATTCGGCAGTGTTGCGCGTTCGGAGATCGCCGCCAGTGCGAACGCAAGATCCGGCGCCTTGATCACGTCGCATCCCCATCCGCGCAGCAATGTTTCCATGCCGTCGAGAACCGATGGCTCGTTGTCGACGCAAAGTGCGGTTATGCCGGCGAGCTGGCTGGGGTCGACACGGGCGCTCTCACGGGCCAGCAGTTCGATGGGCGCCTCGTTTGAAAGCGGTACTGTGACGGTGAAATGCGAACCCCGGCCGCTTTCCGATTCAAGACCGATCGGACAATCCAGAACCCTTGCCACGCGCTCCACGATCGAAAGCCCGAGCCCGAGACCGCGCGCAATTCTGGCACCCTGATCAAGGCGGTGGAATTCGATAAATATGTCGCGCCATTTGGACTGTGGAATTCCGACGCCGGTATCGTAAACATCGATACGCAGGTTGTCGCCTTGCCGCCGGCAGCCGATCAGGACACGGCCCTCGGGCGTATATTTGATCGCGTTGGAGACGAGGTTCTGGATCAAACGGCGCAACAAGCGCCGGTCGGACCGCACGACCAGGGTACACGGCACAATAATGAGATCGATGCCCTTCGACGTCGCAAGTGGCGCGAATTCGAGTTCAATTTGGCGCATCAATTCATCGACACGGAAGCTCGCGAATTCCGGCCGCAGCGCGCCGGTGTCGAGCCGGGACATATCGAGCAGCGCGCCCAATATTTCCTCGACCGCCTCGAGCGATGCATCGATGTTGTCGACCAGTCGACGATCATCCTGCCCGCCGCGTTCGGTCAGGCTGGTGACATAAAGCCGGGCCGCGTTGAGCGGCTGCAAGATGTCGTGGCTGGCAGCCGCGAGAAACTTTGTTTTGGAAATATTGGCGGCCTCGGCTTCACCTTTGGCATGGGCGAGGGCGGCGTTGAGGCGAGTCAATTCCTCGGTTCGTTCCCGCACGCGTCGTTCCAATGTCTCATTCGACCGCTCGAGGGCCTCGGCTGCCTCAACACTGGGGGTAATGTCAGTGAACGTTGTGACGATGCCGCCGTCCGGCATGCGATTTGCTCGGACCTCGATCACTACGCCGAGCGCGGATCGCGCCAGGAACGGCTCACAACCGGAAATGTAACGCTCAAGCTGTGCACCGACGATTTCCTCGGTGCCGTCGGTCGCGCTTGCGCCGCGCCTGCTGTTGAAGCGCACGATGTCCGCAAGTCCGACTCCGACGCGGATCAGGCTCGGCGGCAGGTCGAGGATTTCACCGAACTGCCGGTTCCAGCAGATCAGCTGGAGTTCCTTGTCGAAAACCGCGATGCCCTGGCGCACGTGATCGAGCGCGGTCTGCAGGATCTCACGGTTGTACTGAATCGCCGCGTTGGCATCGTCGAGCAACTTCAACGCGGCCTTGGTCGACACGGTGCGTTTGCGCAGCAGGAGCGAGAGCACCAGTCGTGATGACGCGCCGCCAATTGCGGACGCGAGAATGTGCTCGGCATGCCGCACCAGCCGAAAATCCGCTTCGTCCTTCGGGTCAAGGCTGATGCGCTGGGTACTGGCGAAGCTTTCGAGCGCCGAGCGCGTTCGATCTTCTCCGAGGTAGCGCGCAACGGTGGTTGTCAGCTCTTCCACCGTGACCGAAGAACGCCAACGCCGGAATGTGGGCGAAATCGGCGTGAGATCCGAAGGTACGAACGTATTGGCCTGGATCCGCTCGATCGGCGTGGGCGCGCGGCGGAAGGAGAAGCCGATGTAGCACAAGATATTGATCAGGAGGCTCCACGCCACGCCATGAACAAGAGGCGGGAGGTCGAGGCCGAGCAAATGCTGCGGACGCAACATGCTCAGGCCTGCGGGCCCGTCGGTGAGAATGCGCTCGCCGATCACCCCAATGTCGGAGAGTGTCGGGAGCAGCAGGGTATAGGCCCAAACGACAAAGCCGGCGGTCATGCCGGCAATGGCGCCGGCCGCTGTGGCGCGTCGCCACACGAGGCCTCCGAAAAAGGCCGGCGCCAGTTGCGCGATCGCAGCGAACGAAAGCAACCCGATCGAGGCGAGCTGCGCTTCTCCGGCCGAGCGGTAGTAGACGTAAGCGAGCAGCAGGATCGCAAAAATCGAAATTCGGCGGACCGTCAGCAGGAGCGAGCCGACGTTTTCGCGGCCGCTGATCAACGCCTCGCGCCGCTGAAGGACCAGCGGCATGATCAAGTCGTTCGAGACCATGATCGAGAGGGCGACCGATTCAACGATCACCATGGCCGTGGCCGCGGACAGGCCACCGACGAATGCAACAATGGTGAAGAGATTGGAGCCGCTTTGCAGGGGTAGCGCCAGCACGAACATGTCGCTGTCCACGCTACCGGTTGGAAATGTCAGCAGGCCGGCGAGCGCAATCGGAACCACGAACAGATTTATCAGCACCAGATAGACGGGATATAGCCAGATTGCGCGCTTGATTTCGTTTTCATTGTTGTTTTCGACAACGGCCACATGGAATTGTCGTGGCAACATAATAAATGCCACGAACGATAGAAGCGTCATCGCCACGAGTGTGTCGATGCGCGGCTCCCGGCTGAAGATGGCGGCGGTGGTCGGTCGTTGCATTGCCTCGTTAAACAGCGCCACCGGGCCGTCGAACATCCAGAACGTGACGAAAATTCCGACGGCGAGAAACGCCACCAGTTTGACGATCGATTCCGCGGCAACGGCCAGCATCAGGCCGTCCTGGTGCTCGGTCGCATCGATATGACGCGTGCCAAACAGAACGGCAAATGTGGCCATCGAAAGCGCCACGAACAGTGCGATGTCCCCGAGCAGCGGCCGGGTGACATCCGTTGCCGGCGTAATGTGAGCAAGGATGGTTTCCAGCGACGATGAAACTGCTTTGAGCTGCAGCGCGATATACGGAATGGTGCCGACAATTGCGATGAGCGCGACAGTCGCTGCAACGGCCTGGCCCTTGCCGTAACGCGCCGCAATAAAGTCGGCGATCGACGTTATGTTGTGCGTCTTCGCAAGCCGCACGACGCGCATCAGTAACGGGCTGCACAGCCCGATCAGAAGCGCGGGGCCAATATAGATCGTGAGGAAGTCAAAACCGGTGCGCGAAGCGAACCCGACCGACCCAAAGAAGGTCCACGATGTACAGTAGATGGCCAGTGACAATGGGTAGATCAGCAGCCGTGAGCGTCCATCGCGACCAAGGCCACGGGTACGGTCACCGTAGCTCGCCACCAGGAAAAGCAACCCGATGTACGCAAGCGCGGCAACGATGACTACCCAACCTTGCAGCATGTACTCTCCAGATCGGGGCAACTTCCGATTGGCACTTTAACGAGTTACGTCGTCTCAAAATACCTGGCGCTGATGCGGCAGGCTCCGGTAGTGCGGCAATTCGCTGTGCGCGAGATCAAAAATCCGTGCTGCCCCACCAACGTACCATTTTGCCATCCAATCATACCATAAACAATTGTACGGATTACATTTTTTAACTCCATCGGGCCCGCCCTTGGTGCACAATATCTGGTGGCGGTGGATTGCATAACTCCGAGGCGGCAACCTATGGCTTTGCAGCATTTACCGACAGACGAACTCTTCGTCGTTGATGACGACGTCATGATACGAGATGCACTCTCGATCGTTTTTACGCTGGCTGGCTATCACGTCACCGGATTTGCGGACACCGAGACGTTTCTTGCGGCCGCACGCCATCATACGCCCGCCTGCATATTGCTCGATCTGCACCTGCCCGATAAATCCGGCGTAGAGGCGCTCAAGGAACTCGACGCGCAAAATTACCCCGCACCAATATTCATCGTGACCGGCGACGGTGACGTCGGCTGCGCCGTGGAGGCGGTGAAGAGCGGTGCTTACGACTACCTCGTCAAGCCATTCGACGCCCGCTCGCTCGTCATACGGGTCGCCGGCGCGATTTCCGCCTTCAAGAAACGTAGTGCGACCAGCAATGGTGGCAATGCCTGGCGTTCGGAGTTTCCCGGCCAGGCTTCGCTGACTCCACGGGAACGCGAAGTACTGGCCCAGATCGCGGCGGGTGCGTCCAACAAGGAGGCCGGCCGCAGGCTCGGCATCAGCCCGCGCACGATCGAGGTGCATCGCGCGCGGGTTATGGAGAAAATCGGCGCCCGCAACGCCGCCGACCTGGTACGCATCGTGCTCAGTAACGGCATTGGCCCGGCAGCGATGCCAACCCCAGGCATGTTCGCCTGATAATTCCGGATCGCCGGCCCTTTCGATATATTTGACGTGGCGGGCCGCGCGCGGCATTGATCGCGCCCAACGAGTCGCGGCGCGGTGCGCCAGGCTCACTGAGAGCCTTGGGCATTGTCCGCGCCATTAGCCGATCCCCGTTCAGCGACGCTGCGCCACCTCGGCGAAACGCTTGCCATTGCGCTGGCGGGCGGGGCAGCGCTGGGGCTGGCCGGCGTGCCCGCGGGCTGGTTGTCGGGCTCGATCCTGGCTGTCGCCGGAGCCTCGCTGGCCTGCCGGCCGATGCTGATTCCCACATTGATGATGCGCGCGATATTTGTGCTGATCGGCATATCGCTCGGCGCGGTCGTCACGCCGGAAACGCTGCATGGTATGGCGACCTATCCACTCAGTATCGCTGTGCTGCTGCTGGCGATGGCTTTCATCTCGATCGGTGGCGCCGGCTATCTGCGCCTTGTCCATCGGTGGGGTAAGGTCGACGCCTATCTCGCGGCCGCACCGGGCGGCATGTCGCAGGTATTGGCACTCGGCGCCGAACTCGGCGCTGACCTGCGCGCAATCGCGATTGTGCAGAGCATCCGCGTGGTCGTTATTGCCGTTGTTCTGCCGGCCGGATTGTCGCTGCTTGGGCTGGTTGGACATGCTCCGCCGAGAGCGGCCGTGGCGCTCAACGTGGCCACGCTCGACGAGCTTGCGATCCTGGTTGCGGCCTCCAGTGCCGCTGCATTGATTGCCTATCGCTTCCGCTTCCCCGGCGGCCTGCTGTTCGGAGCGATGCTCACCTCGGCGGTGCTGCATGGCAGCGGGTTTATTCATGCCGTCATGCCGTGGTGGGTCGCGAACACCGCAATGGTTGCCATGGGCGCGGTCACCGGATCGCGGTTTGTGAATATGCCGCTGCGGCTGTTGATGAACTTTGTTGCTGCCGCCTTTGGCTCGTTTGCGGTGGCCGTGATAATCGCGGCTGTTTTTGCCGTCATTTTGATCAACCTGTCGTCGCTGCGTGTGGCTGAGGTCATGATTGCCTTTGCGCCTGGCGCGGTCGACGCAATGATGCTGCTGGCGCTGGCGCTCAACCTCGATCCCGTTTACGTCGGCGCGCATCATCTCACGCGTATTTTTTTCGTGTCGCTCACCATGCCGTTCGTGGCGAGACGGACCGCGCGTGCATTGAATGCAGGAAATGATTCGACCAGGCAGCCGTTGAAACGGCCGCCATATCAGGATTGATGTCGCCGGGAGTGCGGCTTATTCCGCCGCAGCTGCTTGCTGACCTCGCGACAGGCCAAGCCGTTCCCACACGTCCACCAATGCTTCTGCAAGCGCGTCGATCAACACGTCGTCGTGGTAGGGCGAGGGCGTAATGCGCAGGCGCTCCATTCCGCGCGGCACAGTCGGGTAGTTGATCGGCTGGATGTAAATGCCATGTTCGGACAGAAGAAAATCGCTGGCGGCCTTGCACTTCTCCGCATCGCCAATCAGCACAGGCACGATATGCGTGGCGCTCGGCATCACCGGGAGGCCAGCGGCGTTGAGCACCGCCTTCACGCGAGCGGCGCGGTCCTGATGACGTTCGCGTTCCCAGCTTGACGTTTTCAGATGGCGGATGGCGGCGGTTGCCGCTGTGCAGATTGCCGGTGGCAACGCAGTCGTAAAGATAAATCCAGGAGCGTAGGAGCGCACCGCGTCGACAAGTTCTTCACTGGCCGCAATGTAGCCGCCCAGGCAACCAAAGGCCTTGGCCAATGTGCCTTCGATCACATCGACACGGGCCATCGCGTTGTCGCGCTCACAAATCCCTCCGCCGCGTGGCCCATACATGCCGACGGCGTGCACTTCGTCGCAATAGGTCATGGCGCCATAGCGCTCTGCAAGATCGCAGATGGCGTGCACCGGTGCGATGTCGCCATCCATGGAATAGAGGCTCTCGAATACGATCAGCTTTGGTCGCGCCGGATCGGCAGCCTTCAGCAATTTTTCGAGATGGCCGACGTCATTATGTCGCCAGATCTGCTTTTCGGAGCCGGACTGACGCACACCCTCGATCATGGAATTATGGTTGAGAGCGTCGGACAGGATGAGACAGTTCGGCAGGAGCTTGGCGATCGTGGCGATGCCGGTTTCGTTTGAAACATAGCCCGAGGTGAACACGAGCGCTGCCGGTTTGCCGTGCAGGTCCGCAAGCTCGCGCTCGAGTTCGACCAGCGGATGATTGGTGCCGGCTATGTTGCGCGTGCCGCCGGCGCCGGTGCCCATGCGTGCGGCGGCTTCAACCATGGCGCCGATAACCTTCGGATGCTGTGCCATGCCGAGGTAATCGTTCGAGCACCAGATCACGACATCGCGCTGACCGTGCGGGGAATGCCAAACGGCATGTGGGAAGCGGCCGGCAATGCGCTCCAGGTCGACGAAAACCCTATAACGGCGCTCGTCGCGCAATTTGTCGAGCGCCGTCCTGAATAGTCCCTTGTAATCCATTGTTCTTTTCCCGCCCGCCGCAACCACCTTTTAGAAGGGTTCCAGGGTAGTTGTCGAGACGAGTTTTGTCGCATCTCAAAACTGCGCCTTGATCAACATCAATTGCGCTGGGGTGGACGGAAAATATTCATGTCGATATGGCCGTGCATGCCCGCGAGCAGCAGGGCGCCAATATGGAGTTGCAGCACAAATTCCCTGGCCAGAATAAGTGCGGCCAATTCTGCAGGCGAAACCAGTTTAACCTCGATGCCGGTCTCGATTGCGGGGGCTGTGGTGGGTCCAGTCTCGACGAAGAACGTATGGATCTGGTTCGATAGCCGCGCCGTGCAGGGCGCATAGCTGCCGAGCGCGTGCACCGTTTGTGCAGGAAATCCCGTCTCTTCCAGCAGCTCCCTGCGACAACAGTCGGCGGGCTGCTCGTCTTTATCAAGCGTGCCAGCCGGCAGCTCCCATGTGAAGGTTTCAAGTGCTGGCCGGTATTGCCGCACGATGGGGATCGTCCCATTTGGCGTCAGCGCGACGATGGCCACGTAGTCCGTTTGGCTGATGGCGTGATAGAGGTCCGGTTTCGCGCCGGGTGTGAACTCGACCCCACGCTCGACGATTTCCACCCATGGCGATACGCGCGTCGCGCGGCGGCTCACGATCTTCGGCCAACCCACTTTTTTTGCGGTGTTCTTTGCCACGTCCTCTGCCATGTGCATTGTCCCGTGTCAGGCCGTGTGTTTCAGGCGCACGCTTGCCGCCGGCCGCCGAAAAAAAGTGGTGGCGAACGCGTAAATATACCAACGCAAATAGTCCGGAAGCCACTTTATCACCTGGAAGCGGCTGGCCCCTTGCGTTCGCTCGAACCATTGCGCCGGCACTTCGCCGATGCGCCAGTGAAGCCGATGGCACTTCACGAGCAGCTCGATACTGTAACAGAAGCCGCGCTCCGACTCGATTTCGATCTCGTCCAGTGCGCGGCGTGAGAAAAGACGAAAGCCGCTGCTCGCATCGTGAGTCGGCAGGCGTGCGACATGGTAAAGTGTAAAACTTGCCGTGCGGACCAGAACGGCCTTCAGCCAGGGGCACCCGACCATGCTGCCGCCGGCCATGAACCGGCTGGCGCAAACGATGTCGCATCCCTTTGTCGCTTCCGCCACCATCGCGTCGATGATGCCGGCGTTGAAGTCGTCGTCGGCCGGGAATACGAGAGCAAACGGAGCTGTGCTGGCCGAAAATCCGGTCAACACGGCGCCGTGAGCGCCCTGGCCGCGGTTGCGCACAAATTCAATAGCGAGGCTGTTGAAACTTTCGCGATTATTCCTGATCGCCGGCAGCGTGTTGTCGTCTTCGCGGTCGTAACAGATCAAAATCCGGTTCGCCGTTTTCACGTCGCGCGCGAGCGCGCGCAGCGTCGGCACGATATTGGCGCCTTCGTTGTAGACCGGGATAATGATATCGAGGCGCGGCGTTGCGTTGTTCATTGGACGACATCGCTTCCTTTGAACTCATTCATGGCCGGCCGGATGATCGCGGTTTCTCTCCGCTCGTGAGCACAAAGGGGCGGAACGGCTTTAAAATTGCCAGGTTGAACAACACATTGTCGATGAAATTGTAGATCGGCAGCAGCACGCGTGTGCGCCGCGACGCAACGTAACGATAGGCGAGTCCGGCCAGAAAATCCGACTCAACGCTGAATCCTTCGTCGCGGAAAATATCCGCCACCTGCCGGGCTAAAATGGGCCGTTCATTTTCCGTCACGCCCACCGAACTGTAAAAAGGCGAGGAGCGATCGCGATAAAGCCACATGAACGGATTCATGCGGTTGGGATCGAACGCGACAAACCGGCCACCGGGCTTGAGCACGCGCTGGACTTCAGCCGCCAGCCGCCGCGGATCCGGAAAATGATGCACCAGTCCGCTTAACAGCACGCCATCGAGGCTTGCGGTTTCGAATGGAAGATTTTCGGCGTCACCTTCGATGAGTTCGAGGCCGGGGTACTTGCGACGTCCAAGCGCAACCAGTTTGGGGCTGATGTCGAGACCGACGCTTTGATAGCCCGCGCGCCGCAGCAATTCCGTGAACACGCCTGAACCGCAGCCGAGATCGGCGACGCGCGCGCCGGCCGGAAGGCCGCTCAATCGTTTGAAGGCCGCAATCAGGCGGTCGTTGGCTTGCGGCGTGAAGACATCATATTCATCGCTGCCGGCATGGGCGTCGAAGAAGGCGACTTCCTTGCTTTTGTCCTGCGTGCCGGTGCCATTCATCGCAATCGCCTACAGCGCCCGCGGCACCGGCAGCGGTGTGATCAGCTGGCCGCGAAAACCCTTGGCCTTGAGCTTGGGCGCCAGTTCGTCGGCGATGTGCCAGGAGAAAATGACCGCGCAGTCGGGCTGGTCGGAATATAATTTTGCTTCGTCGACCACCGGAATCTGTGTACCGGGCATGCATTTGCCGATCTTCAGCGACCCAGGCACCTCGCAAACATAGTCGATCAAGCCTTCATCGAGGCCGACATAGTTCACCAGGGTACTTGCGCGCGATGGGGCGCTGATGCCGGCTACGCGCGCGCCTTTTTCCTTCAGGTCACGCAGCATCGCGAGCAAGCGAAGTTTGGAAAGAATGACGTCCTGCCGGAAGGCCGCCAATCGCTTGGTCATCGCTTCGCCGCGTGGTTCGGCCGCCAGCATCCGCCTGACGCCGTCCTGCACGGTATGAGCACCGTGTCGCGCGGCGTAGACGCGAATGGAGCCGCCATGGCTCGGAATGGGCCGCGCATGAAACACCTCAAGACCGTGCATCTCGAATAGATGCTTCAGGCTCGTCAGCGAATAGTAGCGCAGGTGCTCGTGATAGATGGTGTCGTATTGCAAGGTCTCGAGCAGGGGGATGAGGTAGTGCGACTCCGTCACGAAGACGCCGTCGTCCTTCAACATCTCGACGACGCCGTCGACAATGGCGTGAACGTCCTCGATATGGGCGAAGCAATTCGCGGCCGTCACCATACTGGCCGGGCCATACTCGCGTTTGACCTCGCGCGCCACCTCGGTTCCGAAATAGCGCTTGATGGTGGGAATTCCGCGCTGGTTGGCGATGTCCCCGACGTCGGTCGGCTCGATGCCAAGGACGCGCTGGCCGCCGTTCTGGAAATTCGAAAGCAGCGTGCCGTCGTTGGAGCCGATATCGATGACGAGATCCTGGTCGCCGAGGCCGAGCATCGCCGCGCTCTCGCGCTGCAGGTCGGCGAAGTTGTCGCGCAGCAGTTTGGTCGTGCCGCTGGTGTAGGGATATTCCGGCGGGAAGATAATGACTGGGTCGACCGCAAGGCCAAGCTGGACCAGCTCGCAATTGTGACAATGCAGCAGCGTGGTCGGAAACCAGGGAAGCTGGCGCGGCACCTGTCCGACCGGCACCATCTGGTTGACCGGCGGCATGAACCCGAGCGAAAGCACGCTATCGAGCGGTGCATGGCCGCAGATCTGGCAGCTTTCGATCGGAACGCTTCCGCCGGTGCCGGCAGCGCGCGCAACTTTGGTGGGGCGCAAGGTTCGTGATCTCCTTCGACGTCAGCTTGGCGCGAGCTGCACGTTGCGCCAGTACCAGTCGAGCGTTGGCTTTAAACCGTCGCCCAGCGTGACGCGTGGCTTATAGCCCAGCTTGCCGAGCTTCGAAATGTCGGGACAACGACGCGCGGTGCCGCCGGGAGCGGGCTTGCCGGCGACCAGATCGATTGTCCGCCCGGCTTGCGCTGCCACGCGGCGCGCAAGGTCGGCGATGCTGACTTCTTCCGTGGTGCCGACGTGATAGATGCCGAGATGCTCGCCTTTTTCACGCATCACCAGGACTCCGGCGACAAGGTCGTCGATGAAGCAGAAGCTGCGCGTTTCCTGTCCGCTGCCCTGGATTTCGAACCGGATCGTGCCGGACGGCTGTTTCTTTGCCGCGGCGTCGAAACGCAAGGCCAGCTGGGGAATGACGTGCTCCCATCCCATGTCTGGCCCGTAGATATTGTGCGGGCGAAAAATGAGCACGCGCTCGAAATATTTGCGGCCGAAATTGATCGCCATCAGCTCGCTGATCAGCTTGCCCCCGGCATAGGAATAGCGAGGGTTCAACGGGTCGGGGATGGTGAGGGGTGCATTCTCATCGGTCGGGATTTTTGGCGGCGTCTGATAGACTTCGGAGCTCGATGCCAGGATCAGCTTGCCGACATTATTCTGGCGGCAGGCATCGATCACATTGATCATTCCGCGTACGCCGACGTCGAGCACGAGGTCGGGCTGGCTATAGAAGAATTCCGTGCCATTGACGAAGGCGAGGTGATGCACCTCGTCCATCCCTTGAACGGCTTTGGCGACCGCGGTGGCGTCACGGATATCGCCGGCGATGAATTCTATGCTCTTTTTCACTTCCGCCAGCCGGCGTGGCGCGCCGCGTGAATTATCGTCGAGCACGCGCACGTGATGGCCGCCGTGGACGAGGGCTTTCACGAGTCCGGAGCCGATGAAACCACTGCCGCCGGTGACGAGAATACGGCTCACGCGCGGGCTCCTTTTTTGACACCCGCCTGCGTCACGTCGACCCACGCACCTGACTGATGTGAGCGCCGCGCCGCATCGATCAGCACCTGCACACGATAACCCTCGGCAAAACCGGGTGTCGCGACGCTGCCGGTCTCGATCGCGTCCAGGAATATCTTGGCCAGACGCGACACGGGCGCGATACGGCCGTCGGGATATTTTGCGTCGGCCGGATCCTCGACCGGAATGCACGCGAGCGTCGACGGCCTCTTGGCGTGAAACAACTCAAAGCCGCGCATGTAATCGGCGCCAGGATTGTGCAGCACCAAGGTTCCGTCCTCCCCGAAAAATTCGATCTGGTGTCCAATGCCGAGATAGGACGCACAGCTCATCGACAGGCTGGCCATTGGACCTTTCGCAAATTGCAGCGCCATCGCGACCGTCGTTTCCAGCTCACGGTCATCGGGCAAGCCCGCCACGCGCGCCGAAAGCCCGCTGATCGGCCCGCAGAACCACTCGAGATAATGAAAGCAATGTGAAATGAAGTTGCCGAGCACGCCACCGCCATCATCGCCCAAGGTCTTCCAGCTGCGCATGCGGAGCTGGATCGCACGGCTCTCCACGTGCCAGTGCACGGCAACATGGCGGAGCGCTCCAATCGCGTTGGCGTCGAGCATCGACTTGGCGCGTTGCCAGCTCATGATCTGATGAAAATTAAAGTCGATCATGGTCGGTTTGCGGCTCGACGTTGCCTGCTTCAGCATCGCGTTCGCACTGGCAAGATCGCTCGCCATCGGCTTTTCGGCGAACACCGGCTTTCCCAGTTCCAGCGCACGGATTGCGATCTGCGCCTGCAGGCTTGGCAGCGTGGCGATGGCGACCGCCTGCACGTCATTATCTTCGACCAGCGCGCGCCAGTCGCCATGACCTTTTGGGATGCCTTCAGTCTTGGCCAATTCAGCCGCGCGCACGGCATTGCTGCCGGCAAGCGCAATCACCTCGCAGCGGGGGTCGGCACGGAATGCGGGCAGCTGGACGGTGCGTCCGTAATTGCTGCCGACGATGCCTACGCGGATCACGGTTTCAAAGCCCACCAAAGAGGGATTTTGTCAGACGCGGCATGGATTTGAGCCAAATCGACATGCTACGCAAGGGCGAATTGGCGCCGGGCCGGGACGACATCGATGACCGCACCGCACGAGGACGTTCCCGGCACCGGGTGGCGCAAGCTGGCTGCGCTGATGCTGTGCATCGTCGCCATCGGCCTGCCGATCAACAATTTTTCGGACTATGCGCTGCTGGTGATTCTGGCAGTGGTTATTTTCAGTGGTGAGCTGCGCACCAGCGGCCGCGCCTGGATGGCCGCAGTTGCGATCGCGGCGCTTGCGGTGCTGGGGCAGGCGCTTTTGTCGCCGCCCCGCATTCAGGAAGGGCACAATGTCTTTTTGCCGAGCCCGGCCCTTGAACGGGGCTTGCCGCGGGATGTCTATGATCATCTGGTGGCCGCGTTCGATGCGCAATATCCGCCCGGGAAGCGTTGCAAGCCGGAAGAATTCGGCTGCTGGCAAAACAACGGCCTTCCCGATTCAACGTTCGCGTTTTCGGCGGACGGAATTTGGCACGCGCCACGGCATTCGCGCGCGGTGAGCGCGCTCGATTTTGCCAATCCGGTCTGGCTGCACCTCGGATTTGCCAACGAGCTTCGCTACAACTGGACCGGCGATAGTGACCTGCGCCGCGCGCAACGTGATCGGCGCTTCTGGATGGGTCTGGATCGCTGGCAATTCACGATGCCATGGTTCGAGGTCGTCAGCCTGCCCGCGGCTTACGTGGGAGGCGAATTGTGCTGGCGCGGCGAGGTGATGTGGGAAGGCGAAGGCCAGCATTTTGCGCCGCTCGCCGGCGACAATTGCCGGACCATCACCGGCGCTGACGTTGGCAAGCGCATTGTCGGTGTCGGCATCAAACCGGATACGCTGGCGATGCATTTGACGCCGTCATGGAGCGTGCGCCTGCAAAATTTTGCGCGCGGAATTTTGTTGTTGGCGGCGGCGGTCGCGTTGATTGGCGTTCTGGTGCGCGTCAGGACCGGCCGGATGCTGTTCCCGCTTATTATCGTCGGCCTGTCCGTGCTGGTCATCGCGGTCGATGATGCCAGTTTCCTCGGCGGCCTGCGCCCGTTCGATGGCGGCGACGATGGCCTCTTTTACGATGGCGTCGGCCGCGTGATTTTGCAGAAACTGCTCGCCGGCGATTTTTATGGGGCCTTGGAAGGCGGCGAAAAGGTTTTTTACTACGGCGGCCCAGGCCTGCGATATTTCCGGGCGCTCGAACATATTGTCTTCGGTGAGAGCTACCTTGGCTATCTCTCGCTGGTTCTTTCATTCCCCTTTCTGGCCTTCGCCTTGTTCCGCCGCTTCTTGCCCGAACGCTGGTCGCTGGCGCTGATTTTCATTTTCGTCGCTATTCCCATTGGCACTCTGTTTGGCACCAGCTTCGTGCAATACGAACAATGGGCCTCCCGCGGCTTTGCCGACCCGGCCGCATACATCCTGTTCGTCGCCGGTACCGTGTTGATCGTACCTCCGCGGTCAGACGCGGATCGAAATTTCCAACGCGCGTTTTTTGGCGCGCTGCTGTTGGCGCTTGGAATTTGCATGAAACCGATTGTTGCGCCGGCCGCGGCCGTGTTGCTCGGCGGCGCGGGTGTCACAGCACTTTATTGGCGGCAGTGGGTGCGGCTTGCCGGCCTCTGCGCCGGGTTTCTTCCGGTATTTTCCATGGCGGCGCACAACTGGGTCTATGGTCATGTCTTTGTGCTGTTCAGCGCCAATGCCGAACACGCAGCCGTGCTTGTGATGCCGCCGTCAGCCTATGCCGCAGCCGCGCACGAACTCGCGACATTGGCGTTGAACGGTGAGCATCTCCGGCATCTCCTTGTGCAGGTTGCGCAATGGCTGAGCGGGCCGGCGGAATCGTATGTCACGATCCCGCTGAATGCCGCAGGCGTTGCCATTCTCATTTACGTCGTTGTCCGCGGTCGCCCATTCGATCCCTGGCTGCGCCTGATCGGGGCCGCAGCGCTCGCGCAGCACAGTGTGGCCCTGTTTTATACGGCCGCCGTCGCGCGCTATCACTTCCTCACCTGGTTACTCACCATGCTGGTGGCGGCGGTCTGGTTTCACCAAGTCGGAATTGAGTGGGCGAAACGGCGTTTTCCCGCCTTTTCGCAGCAATTCGTCGTGCATCCGTGGTCGGGGCGGCTTGCATCCGGTCTCGCGTGGCTGCAAAAAGCATCGGCATGAGCAAAAAACCCACTGGTATCGCCAACGGTTTGACCAACTACGGCGATCGCGATTTTTCCCTTTATCTCCGTCGCTCGTTCGCGCGGTCGATGGGCTATTCCCAGGAGATGCTGGCCAAGCCCGTGGTCGGCATCGCGTATACCCCGTCCGGCTTCAATAATTGTCATCGTCATTTCCCCGAGCTGCTGGACGCGGTGAAGCGCGGTGTCTTGGCCGCCGGGGCGCTGCCGATCGAATTTCCCACGATTTCGCTCGGGGAGGTGTTTCTCAATCCGACCAGCCTGAAATTCCGCAACCTGATGTCGATCGACACAGAAGAAATGGTGCGCGCGCAGCCGATGGACTCGGTGGTGCTGATGGGCGGCTGCGACAAGACCGTGCCGGCGCAGCTCATGGGCGCGGTATCGGCCAACAAGCCGTCGATCATGCTGGTGGCGGGCCCCATGATGACCGGACGTCATCGCGGCGAGCGCCTGGGCGCCTGCACCGACTGCCGGCGCTTCTGGGCGCAATATCGTGCCGGCAAGATCGACGACGAGGAGATCGCGGAAGTCGAAGGCAAGCTCGCCACCACGGCGGGGACCTGTGCCGTGATGGGAACGGCGTCAACAATGGCCTGCATCGCGGAAGCCCTCGGAATGATCCTGCCGGGGACTGCCGCCATTCCCGCCGTCCATGCCGACCGCCTGCGCGCGGCGGAAGCCACCGGCGCGGCCGCGGTCAAGTTGATTGGTTCGAATCTGACGCCCGATCGCATCGTGAACCAGAAGTCGGTCGAGAATGCGTTGCGCGTATTGCTCGCTATTGGCGGGTCGACCAACGCGATCATTCATCTCACCGCGATTGCCGGCCGCGCGGGAATCCCGGTGTCGCTGCAACGCCTCAACGAATTGTCCGATACAACGCCGGTGCTGGTGAATCTGAAGCCGGTCGGCAACGGCTACATGGAGGACTTCTTCGCCGCCGGCGGCGTCGGCGCGCTGCTGCGTGAACTCAAGGACCTGCTGCATCTCGATTGCATGACTGTGACCGGCGAGACACTCGGTGAGCGGCTGTCGCATGAGGGCGATGGATGGGTTGACCGCACGATCATCGCCGAGCGCAAGAAGCCGCTCGAGCCGCAAGGCGGCCTGGTCGCGCTGTTTGGAAATCTGGCGCCCGAAGGCGCGATCCTCAAACGCTCGGCAGCCGATTCCACTCTGTTCGAGCATGAGGGGCGCGCTGTCGTCTTTTCATCACTCGAGGATCTTGCCGCTCGTGTTGATGATCCGGATCTCGATGTCGATGCCAAGGACATCATGGTCCTGCAAAATGCCGGCCCCCATTCAACCTCGGCGATGCCGGAGGCGGGGTACCTGCCGATCCCGAAGAAACTTGCGACGAAAGGCGTCAAGGACATGGTGCGCGTCTCGGACGCGCGCATGAGCGGAACGGCGTTCGGTACCATCGTATTGCACGTGACGCCGGACAGCGCGTCCGGTGGCCCGCTTGCATTGGTCCGGACGGGTGATCGAATCCGTCTTTCAGTGAGCAAGCGGCGCATCGATCTTGCCGTCGACGATGCGGAGCTCAAGCGGCGCGCGGCGGCGTCCAAGCCGGCCGCGCCGGCGCCCACGCGCGGCTATGCGCGGCTTTATGCGCAGGAAATTCTCGGCGCCGATCAGGGCTGCGATTTTTCATTTTTGAAACCGCGCTGATCGTCATTCGTCGCACCGTCAATCAAACGCGGCGCGCGGGCGTTTACGCGCGCGTAGTGTTAACGCCGGTTAACCATCGGTGCTGTCCGAATTTAATGCGGTCAAAGACTTGATCCGTCAGAATTGCGAAAACCCCGGTGAGCGCGCGCCAATGCGCCGCAAACGTTGCAGATGCGGGTTTCATGTTTCGCGGATTGAAATTTTTCGAGACGAATCGCCGGCGGCGAAAAGCCGTCTTTGCCGGCGTGCTGGCCGTTGCGGCCATTCTTGCGATCGCTGAGGCCGTTTACATCTTCTTTGTTCCTCCCGGCACGATCTTGTTCACGCTCATCGTCGTTGCCGCCGTACTCGGCGTCTGTCTTGTCGCGTCGATGTCGGCCCGCATTCGGCAGAAGATGAGCGAGCAGAACCTGCAACTCGACGTCGCGCTCAACAACATGAATCAAGGCTTGTGCATGTTCGATGCACAAAACCGGCTGGTCGTCTGGAACGAGCGCTATCGCGACATGTACAACATCAATCCGCGTCATATCTGGCGGGGATGTACCATCCGCGATCTGCTGGACGCGCGCATTGCAGCGGGAACGTTCCCGCTTGATCCGGCGCGTTACGACCGGGAACTGCGCGCTGCGCTGAAGGAACGAAAGGCTTTTACCCTCAACATCGAATTGAAGGATGGCCGCACCATCGCGGTCGTCAATCAGCCGATGAAGGACGGCGGCTGGGTCGCGACGCATGAGGACACCACTGAGCGCAAACGCTCGGAACGTGAGCTTGAGCGGACCCGCTCATTCCTGAACACGATCATCGAGAATGTTCCGTCGCCGATCATTGTGAAGAATATTTCCGACTTGCGATATTTGCTGATCAACCGTGCCGCGGAGAAATACCTGGGTGTCAACCGTTCCGTCATGTTGGGCAAGACCGCTGGCGAAGTCATGCCGCGATCCAGCGCGGACAAGATCGAGGCCGAAGATCAGAAGCTGATCGAATCGGGGGAAATCGCCTTCCTCGGCGAACACGCCGTGGCTACACCGGCCAATGGCACGCGCATCGTCACCGCAACGCGGCTGCCGGTGAAAGACACGGATGGGATGCCGCAATATCTCATCAGCGTGATCAACGACCTCACCGAGCAGAAGCATCACGAGCAGCGCATCGAGCATATGGCGCGCCACGACCCGCTGACGGACCTGCCCAACCGCGCGGCATTCAACGATTGCATTGCCTCGACGATCGGTCTCGCCGCCGGATCACGTGAAAGCTTTGCCCTGCTGTGCATGGACCTGGACCGGTTCAAGGCTGTGAACGACGTATTCGGACATGCGGTCGGCGATGCCTTGCTGCGCGAAGTGGGACGCCGTCTTGGGGCGGTATCTCATGGCGCTTTCCTGGCGCGGCTTGGCGGCGATGAATTCGCCGTTATCACCTCCACCGGCATGCAGCCGGCGGCGGCCGAAACGCTGGCCGAGCGGCTTGCCGCCGCGCTTGATACCGATATCGAAATCAACGGCAACACGTTGCGTGTCGGGGCAACGATCGGCATTGGCATTTATCCGCAGGATGGCACCGACGCAGCGGCCCTCATCGCAAACGCCGATGCCGCGCTCTTTCGCGCCAAGGCCGAAATGCGCGGGTCGATCCGGTTCTTTGAAGTGTCGATGGACAAGCAGCTGCGCGAGCGGCGCGCGCTCCAGCAGGACTTGCGCTCGGCGAGCGCGCACGACGAGCTGGCGCTCCACTATCAGCCCCAGGCCCATATTGACGGCGAGGTCACCGGCTTCGAGGCGCTGGTGCGCTGGCATCATCCGCGTCACGGTCTGGTGCCGCCCGACACATTTATTCCGCTCGCCGAAGAAAGCGGGCTCATTGTCACGATGGGGGAATGGATCCTGCGCACGGCTTGCCGCGAGGCGGCCTCCTGGCCGCGGCCGCTGCATATCGCGATCAATCTGTCGCCCGTCCAGTTCCAGCACGGCGATCTGCCGCGGCTGGTCCATCAGGTTTTGCTGGAAACCGGACTTGCGCCGTCGCGCCTCGAGCTTGAGATCACCGAGGGCGTGCTGATCGGCGACTTCACGCGCGCGGTAGCGGTTCTGCGGCGCCTGAAAGGCCTCGGCGTGCGCATCGCGATGGACGATTTCGGCACCGGCTATTCATCGCTGTCGTATTTGCAGTCCTTCCCGTTCGACAAGATCAAGATCGACCAGACCTTCATTGCCAATCTTGGTCACAGCCAGCAGGCCGCAACCATCATCCGCGCGGTGATCGCGCTCGGCCGTGGGCTCAATCTGCCGGTGGTGGCGGAAGGCGTTGAGACCGAGGAGCAGCTTCAGTTCCTGGCGAGCGAAAACTGCAACGAGATTCAGGGTTATCTCGTAGGCCGGCCGCAACCGATCGACGAATATGCCGAGGTCGTAGGCCGCGGGCGCGCCGCGCCGCGCCGGCCGCGGCGCAAGCCGCTGGCGGCCGCGGGCTGATCGAGCGTTAAACGCGACTCAACGTGGCTGACGCTGCAGCAACCGGACTCGCGCTTATTTGCCGTCGTTCCAGATATCGGAGGAGATTTTCCATCCGCCGAAGACCCTTTCCCATACGACAAGATATTTCCCCGAAACCTCCTTCGGCGAAGGCCCCTTTGTCGTCAAGGTAAAGGTCCCGATCTCGCGCGCTGCATTCGGGCCCAACCGTTTTACGTCCACAATCGTCAGCCGCGGATTGCTCACTTGCTCCGCCATGCTTTTCCACATTTTTCCGATTGCGGGTCGACCTTTGACCATAGGGGAGCCCGGCGGCAATGCAGTCGCGTCCAGGGTATAGAGCTTCGCGAATCCTTCAAAATCGCCCTTGTTAAACAATTCAACCCATTTGGCATTCGCTGCTTCAATTTTGGCTTTCTGCGCGAAAGCCGGTGCGGTGAATGCAATCAGGAACGCAATGACCAGTGCAACGTTGCGCATGATTGGCTCCATACTTTCAATTGAGCGACGCGTGAATGCGCGCAACGATGTTCCAATTTTTGCTGCGGGGTCAAGTTTTAGCCCCGCGATCGGCAGAAAGCGAACCTCGCGCGGACTTGCCCGCGGGACTTGCCCGCGGGACTTGCCTTTGTGTCCGCTTATGAATTTGTGATGCGAGCGTCCGGTATTTAGTCCCTGTCGGGAGCGCCCAACGGGAAAAAACTCCGGTAGGGGCGTGCCTCGTCAACGACACGGGCGACAGATGGCCGCGAGAGAAGGCGTTTCCGATAGGCTTTCAGCGCCGAATGACTGTTCGGAATCGGGTGCACCCAATCGGAATAGAAAAGAGCCGGAGCGCCTGCACAATCGGCGATCGTAAAGCGGCCGCATGCCGCCCATTCCCGCTCTTGTGCACGCCGGTCCAGCCATGCGTAGCAGCGATCCAGCGCCGCATGCGCGTCGGCGACGCCGCGAGGGTCCTTCTCGCCTTGTGCGCGCAGGGCGTCGCCAACGATCCGTTGCATCGGCGCCTGGATATAGTCATCGAAGACGTCAGCCATCATGCGCGCCTCAATTGCGTCGCGAGGATTGTTCGGGACCATCGGCGCTGTTTCTCCATGAAACAAATCGAGATATTCGATGATGGCATTGCTTTGCGCGATCTCCGTGTCCCCATCGATCAACGCGGGAAACTGGCCCGTCGGAGACAGTTCAGCGATACGCGCCTGGTTTTCCGGATGGTCGGGGCCCACCATCCGGAACGCGAACATCACGCCGCGCTCATAGAGCGCAATCAGCGGCTTCCAAACGAATGAGGCAAACGGATGCCCATACAGTATTGGCGTCATTGCGGGAGTCCGGTGGATAAAAGTGGTGCTGCCGGAGTGGATTGAACACTCGACCTCCTCATTACCAATGAGGTGCTCTACCACTGAGCTACGGCAGCATGAAAATGCGCAACGGAAATCGGCGCGGCGCGAATGCGGCGGAAACTGCCATACGGCTTCCGGTGGCGCAAGGCGATGGGTCGTGTCTGCGACACGACTTGGCGATGAGGCGGCTTGCGAAATGATAAGACGGACGCATAAATGCCCGCATGGCGCGCCAAAGCAAAGATCAGGGCAAGGACCAGGACAAGACCAGAAAGCCGGCCGGCCGTGACGCGCGTCTGGCGGCGGCGCTGCGTGAGAACCTGCGCCGGCGCAAAGCGCAGGAGCGCGGACGGGGCGCGCCGGCAGGCGCCGAAGCGCCCGATAAACCGGGCCAAGAACCGGGCCAAGAATCGAGTCCTGAGCCGGGTGGCGGGCGGGTCCGCTGAGGGAACCGGACTTTCGCCGCAATTGCGCGGCGAAGGTGCTAGGCTTCCGGTGCGAGGTATTGTTATTGGCGGTCGCGGGCCAACACGGTTGGCGCAGAAACCGGTCATAGTGATCGGGTGCGGGCGGGGCGGGCATGGATCGGATACGCATAGTCGGCGGGCAGCGCCTGAATGGCACGATCCCGATATCGGGCGCGAAGAACGCGACCCTGCCGCTGATGATCGCCAGCCTGCTGACAGACGAAACCTTGATCCTTGAAAACGTGCCGCGGCTGGTCGATGTCATCCAGCTTCAGCGCATTCTCGGCAATCATGGCGTCGACGTGATGATCGCCGGCAAGCGCGCGGGCGATGATTTCAACAACGGCCGCACCATTCATATCTCGGCCAAGCACATCGTCGATACCACCGCGCCTTACGAACTCGTTTCCAAGATGCGCGCGAGCTTCTGGGTGGTGGCGCCGCTTGTTGCGCGCATGGGCGAAGCCAAGGTGTCCATGCCCGGCGGCTGCGCGATCGGCACGCGGCCGGTCGATTTGCTGATCATGGCGCTCGAGAAGCTCGGCGTGGAGATTGAAATCGAAGGCGGCTACGTCATCGCGCGTGCTAAAAAGGGCCTGCGCGGCGGCGAGATCGTTTTTCCGAAGGTCACCGTCGGTGGCACGCACACGGCCCTGATGGCCGCAGCACTCGCCCGCGGCACCACGGTCATCGAAAATGCCGCACAAGAGCCCGAAGTTGGCGATGTAGCGGACTGCCTCAACAAGATGGGCGCAAAGATCACCGGGGCCGGCACGTCGCGCATTGTCGTCGAGGGCGTTTCGAAATTGCATGGCGCGCGTCATTCGGTTCTGCCCGATCGGATCGAGACCGGAACCTACGCGATGGCGGTGGCGATGACCGGTGGCGACGTGCTGCTGCAGAACGCGCGTCCGGAGCTGTTGCAGGCTGCGCTCGATGTGCTGGCGAAAACGGGAACCACTGTTACGCCCACCAATGAAGGAATTCGTATTGCCCGCAACGGTGCACGACTTGAGCCGGTGGACGTGACCACCGCGCCGTTTCCTGGATTTCCCACCGACCTGCAGGCGCAGTTCATGGCCTTGATGACCCGCGCCAAGGGCACGTCGCACATTACCGAGACTATTTTCGAAAATCGCTTCATGCATGTGCAGGAATTGGCGCGGCTCGGCGCGCACATTCATCTCAATGGCGAGACCGCGACCGTCGAGGGCGTCGAGCGCCTGCAGGGCGCCCAGGTGATGGCGACAGATCTGCGTGCTTCGGTGTCATTGGTGATCGCGGCGTTGGCGGCCGAAGGCGAGACCATGGTCAACCGCGTCTATCACCTTGATCGCGGCTTCGAGCGGCTCGAGGAAAAGCTCTCCCGCTGCGGCGCGGCGATCGAGCGGATCAGCGCATAATTCGTCTCTTGTCTCCAAGTTTCGTCATGGCCGGGCTTGTCCCGGCCATCCACGTCTTGTTTTCTAGGCCATGAAGACGTGGATGCCCGGCACAAGGCCGGGCATGACGTCGATGGGCGGAGGAACTGACTGTGGCTGACACGAAAGTCATGAGTGCGGGCGCCGTGAAGGCCATGGTCGCCGCACTCGGCGCCGAGTTCGAACACGACACCGGCAACAAGCTCGATCTGAACTTCGGAACGGCCGGGTCGCTGCGCGACCGCATCAAGGGTGGCGAGGTGGCCGACCTCGTCATCTTGTCGGAATCCGCCATCGCCGAATTGGGAAACCTCGGCCTTGTCGTGCCCGACAGCCGCGTCGACCTCGGCCGGACGGTCACCGGCGTGGTCGTGCGCGAGGGAGCGCCCATTCCGGACATATCCACGCCGGAGGCCTTCAAGCGCGCTTTGCTCGATGCGCGCAGCGTCGCCTACACGGACCCAAAGGCCGGCGGCTCGGGTGGCATCATGTTCGCCGCGTTGTTGCAGAAGCTCGGCATTGCCGACGAGATCAACAAGAAGGCAGTCCTTGGCAAGGGCGGCCATGACGTGGCGGTTTCGATCGCCGAGGGCAGGGCCGAATTTGGAACCACATTCATCAGCGAAGTCCTGCCGGTGAAAGGCGCCAAGGTGATCGGCCCGCTGCCAGGCGATTTGTACAGCGCCAATACCTATTCAGCTGCCATTCACGCGCGCGCGCAGGATGGCGCCCGCGCGTCTATCTTCCTGCGCAAGCTGACGGATCCGGCGACCCGTCCGCGCTGGACGGCGGCCGGCCTGGAGCCCGCGTTTCCCGACCGCTGACCATCTTGCGCCTTCAGACAGGCTTGCCTAACTACGCCGGGAGGGGAGCGCGAACGCCAATGGACCCGCTGAAATTCGTGGTTCTCGACGAGGAAGATCTCGAGGTTGCTTCGGCTCACCTGCAGGATGCGGTGGTCAAGGTTTCCGACATCCTGTGGCGTGCGCAGGAAAAACGCGTCGTCGTCGCGCTCAATCGGTTCGACTGGGAGGGCGCGCAGAGTGCCGAGCCGAAATACCAGCGGCGGCGGGCGGCCCTGCGTTTCGAGCGGGTGCTGTCCTGCAAGTGCCGGCAAGTTGACCCGGTCCGCAAGGACGCCGTGCTCAATCTTCTGGCGGTTGAATTCTCCGAAACCGAAGCGCCGTCCGGGGTGATCACGCTGACCTTTTCAGGCGGGGCGTCGGTGCGGCTCGAAGTCGAGTGCCTGGAGGCCGAACTGGCGGATCTTGGTCCGTCCTGGGCAGCGGCGTCGTGCCCGGCCCATGCCGATGTTGATGTCGGCAATGCCAACGCGAAATCCGCATAAACCGGCAGGACCGGCCTGCATCAGGGCTCCGCTGCGCGGCGGGGCTATAGTTTGCGGGTGCCGCGTGAGGGTTGACGCCAAGGCGCGCATCACCCATTGACCTGTCAATCCGGCTGCGTGCCGGCAGGATCAGGCCATGCCCATTCGCTTGGACAGTCAGAGTGCGGAGTTTCCGGAGCGTTTTCGCAGGTTTCTCGCGACCAAACGCGAGGCGGCGCAGGACGTCGAACAGGCCGTGCGCAGCATCGTCGCGGATGTCGCGGCGCGCGGCGACCGCGCATTGTTCGAACTGACCGCCAAATTCGACCGTATCGATCTCACCAAAATCGGCTTGCGCGTCGCGCCTTCTGAAATCGACGCGGCGGAGAAGGCCTGTCACGGCGCTGCGCTGGACGCGCTCAGGCTCGCGCGCGAGCGCATCGAAAGTTATCACCGCCGCCAGAAACCGACTGATGAACGATTCACCGACCCGCTCGGGGTCGAGATGGGCGCGAAATGGACCGCGATCGAGGCGGTCGGCCTCTATGTGCCGGGAGGCACCGCGGCCTATCCGTCGTCCGTCTTGATGAATGCGGTACCGGCCAAGGTCGCCGGTGTACCGCGGCTGGCCATGGTGGTGCCCGCGCCCGATGGCAAATTGAATCCGCTGGTGCTGGCGGCCGCAAAATTGGCCGGCGTCGACGAGATTTATCGCATTGGCGGCGCACAAGCCGTGGCCGCATTGGCCTACGGCACTGAATCAATCGCGGCGGTCGCCAAGATTGTCGGGCCTGGCAACGCCTACGTGGCGGCGGCGAAGCGCCTGGTGTTCGGCAAGGTCGGCATCGACATGATTGCCGGACCGTCCGAAGTCCTCGTGCTGGCGGACAAAACCGGCAATGCCGACTGGATCGCGGCCGACCTGCTGGCGCAGGCAGAGCATGATGTCAGCGCTCAGTCGATCTTGATCACCGACGATCCTGCTCTTGCGGCGCAAGTCGAAAAGGCTGTCGACTCCCAGCTTAAATCACTGCCGCGCGCGGATATCGCCGGCGCGTCGTGGCGCAATTTTGGCGCGATCATCATCGTGCCGAGGCTGGCGGATGCGGCGGCGCTGGTCGACCAGCTCGCGCCCGAGCACCTGGAAATCGTCGCCGCCGATGCCGAGCCGCTTGTTGCGCGCATCCGTAACGCCGGCGCCATCTTCATCGGCGCGCACACGCCAGAAGCGATTGGCGATTATGTCGGCGGCTCCAACCACGTACTGCCGACGGCGCGTTCGGCGCGCTTTTCGTCTGGCCTCGGCGTTCTTGATTTCATGAAGCGCACCTCGCTGCTCAAATGCGGGCCGGAGCAATTGCGCGCGCTTGGCCCCGCCGCGATCGCGCTCGGCGAGGCGGAAGGCCTGGACGCACATGCCCGCTCCGTGGCCATTCGTCTCAATCAAAAATGAGCGCGGCAAAATCACCGCCTGCTGCGATGAAGCGGCGCCTCGTCGGGGTCGTTCTCGACGAGGAATCCATCGGCCGCTCCAATCCCGACGTCGAGCATGAGCGCCAGGTCGCGATCTATGACCTGCTCGAGCAGAACTCATTTGCGCCAGTGGGACACGGTGATGGACCGTTCACGCTTCATCTGAGCATCAACGGCAACCGCCTGGTGTTCGACATCCGGCGCGAGGACGGCACGCCGGTCGTCGCCCACCTGTTCTCGCTGACGCCGCTGCGGCGGATCGTGAAGGACTACTACATGATCTGCGACAGCTACTATCAGGCGATCCGCACCGCTACGCCGGACAAGATCGAGGCCATCGATATGGGACGGCGTGCCATCCACAACGACGGCTCGAATATCCTGATGGAGCGGCTCAAGGGAAAAGTGGTCCTCGACCTCGACACCGCGCGCCGGTTATTCACGCTGCTCTGCGTTCTGCACTGGAAGGGCTAGAGCATGTGTCCGGAAACCTGGTGCCGTCTTTCCAATATCTTCATGCGCAGGGATTGATCCGCGGATGACCGCGCCCGAGTCTTCTTCGCGGCCTCACGCGGTGCTGTTTGCCTGCGGCATGAACGCGGTGCGCTCGCCGATGGCGGCCGCCCTGCTTCAGCAGATGCTCGGAACCACGGTCTATGTCGGTTCCGCAGGCGTGCAGAAGGGCGAACTCGATCCCTTTGCGGTTGCCGCCATGGAAGAAATCGGCATCGACATTTCCCGCCACAAGCCCACCACGTTCGAAGAGCTGGATGATCTCGAAGGGCTCAATTTCGATTTGATCGTGACGCTGTCGCCGCCTGCGCATCACAAGGCTCTTGAAATAACGCGCAACATGGCAGCGGACGTGGAATATTGGCCGACATCCGATCCGACTGCGGCCGAGGGAAACCGTGAGCAACGACTTGGCGCCTATCGCGAGGTGCGCGACCAGTTGGTGGCGCGCATCCGCGAGCGCTTCGGGCGGCCGGGCGGCGGTAATGAATGACGTCGTCTTTGACGCCGGTTCGGGTTGTGAAAATGAGCCTGTTCCGCTAGCGTCCGCGCCCGTCCATAACGTCCCTTAAATCATCGCCCTCACGCGAACATATGATCGGCCGCCCCAAATTCGTGCTCGCTTCCGGTTCGCCGCGCCGGCTTGCCTTGATCAATCAGGCCGGCATCGAACCTGATGCTCTCAAGCCCGCGGACCTCGACGAGACGCCGCGGCGCGGCGAGATTCCGCGCGCCTACGCAACGCGGCTCGCGCATGCCAAGGCGAGCGCGGCGCTGGAAAATGTGAAGCTCGACGATGAATTGCGCGGCGCCTATATCCTGGCCGCCGACACGGTTGTCGCTGTCGGCCGCCGCATTCTCCCGAAGGCAGAGCTGCTCGACGAGGCGGCGCAATGCCTGCGGCTGCTTTCGGGCCGCAATCATCGCGTCTACACGGCAATCTGTCTGGTGACGCCAAAAGAAACCTTCCGCCAGCGTCTCGTGGAAACGCGCGTGCGCTTCAAGCGTCTGACCGAAGAGGACATCGAGGCTTACCTCGCTTCGGGCGAGTGGCGCGGAAAGGCGGGCGGGTACGCGGCACAAGGCATTGCCGGTACTTTCATGGTCAAGATCGTCGGTTCCTACACCAATGTCGTGGGGCTGCCGCTTTATGAAGTCATGACGCTCCTGGGCGGCGAAGGCTACCCGGTTCGCTTTGGCTGGCTCAACGCGGTCTAGCGCAAAGCATTCGCGCGCTCGCACATAACGCCGAGTCCTCTTCACGATGAACGAAATCAATCGCAAGATATCGCCAGGGCAAGGCTGCCCGATCTGCGGCAGGCCGATGGAAACGGCCTTCAAGCCGTTTTGCTCCAAGCGTTGCGCCGATATCGATCTCAACCGTTGGCTCTCCGGCGTGTACGCGGTTCCGGCAAAGGAAGATGAAGACGAGGACGGCGACCGGCCGCCCGACGGCGAGGCGGGTGAGACATGAGTGCAGGCCCTGCTCATTGGCCAGATCAACTGTTCGACACGCTAAAGCGCGGCGGCATCCGGCAGGTCGGGTATGTGCCCGACGCCGGGCATTCGCGTTTGATTGACCATTGCCGTGCCGACGGCGAGATCCGCGATATCGTGCTTACGACGGAGGAAGAGGGTGTGGCCTTGGCCGCAGGCGCCTGGCTCGGCGGCGAGCGCGCCGCGCTGCTCATGCAATCCAGCGGCGTCGGCAACTGCATCAACATGCTCTCGCTTTCGCGCGCCTGCCGTTTTCCGCTGCTGATGTTCATCACGATGCGCGGCGAGTGGGAGGAGTTCAATCCCTGGCAAGAGCCGATGGGCTCGATCGTCGAGCCGGTCCTCAAATTGTGCGAGGCGGAGATTTATCGCGTGCGGACGCCGGAGGAGGTTGCGGGCGCGGCGGACCGCGCATTGCAGCACGCTTTTGGAGACGAGCGTATCGCTGCCGTGATTCTGTCGCAGCAGCTGATCGGCAAGAAGGTGTGGACCAAATGAAGCTCGATCGCCGCGCCGCCATGGCCACGCTGCTCGCCGATCGCGGCGATGACCTGCTGGTCGTTCCGGGTCTCGGCTCGACCGCATGGGATGCCGCCGCCGCCGGCGACAATGACCGCAATTTCTACCTGTGGGGCGCCATGGGTGGCGCAGCCATGATCGGTCTGGGGCTGGCATTGGCGCAGCCGAAAAAACGCGTCGCGGTGATCACGGGCGATGGTGAAATGCTGATGGGGCTGGGCGCGCTTGCGACCATCGGCATCCAGAAACCACGCAACCTTGCGGTCATCGTTTTCGACAATGGCGTCTATGGCGAGACCGGGATGCAGCCGAGCCACACGCAGAGCGGCGTCGACCTCATCAGCGTTGCCGGGGCCTGCGGAATCGGCACCTGCCTCGACGTGCAGGACGAGGCCGCTTTGGCCGATCTTGCCGGCCGCCTGAAGCGCCTCAATGAGGCGCTCTTCGCCCGTGTGCTGATTGCCGCCGACGAGCCGCCCCGCGTGCTTCCGTTGCGCGATGGTGTCGCGCTGAAGAACCGGTTCCGCGCCGCTATTGGGCTGAATCCATGACAGGGAGTCGTGATCCGGACGCCGGCGGCTGGCGTTCTGGACAGTGTGGAGTCCAGCCTTTATAACGCCCGCGCTTCACCGATTGGCCCGTTCAGGGCCAATTCGGCGCCCAGGTAGCTCAGTTGGTAGAGCATGCGATTGAAAATCGCAGTGTCGGTGGTTCGATTCCGCCCCTGGGCACCACTTCACGTTCGCGGATGCGGCGATTGTGCAACTGTCCTGTTGCATGCCGACGAGGGCCATGTTCATGGAGCCCTCATCCACTGCACAAATTGCGGATCGTATAATTCAACGGGCGCCTGACCGCCTCAGTGTTGGAAGCGGAACGCTCCGCTTGGGCGTCGATCTACCCGATTTCGCTAACGAGTCGACGTGACTTGTCGTCCCTCGGTTTGGTGGATGAATCACCGAGCAGACGGTCAAATTCAAGCTTGGAAATTTTGTAGCATTCACATGCGCGCTTTTGCAGGCGCTTGCGATCGAGAATTTTGACGCGGCCGCGCGAATACTCGATGAGGCCGGCTTTTTGCAAATCCGTCATCGTCAGCGAAACACTTGGCCGCCGGACACCAAGCATCATTCCGAGAAACTCCTGCGTCAGTAAAAACTCGTCGGAGGGCATCCGATCACGGGTCATCAACAGCCAGCGACAGCATCGCTGTTCAACCTTGTGAAGGTGAGCACAGGCGGCGGATTGCGCCACTTGGTTAAACAAGGCGTGGATATAACGAAGCACAACAGCATGGAGCGTGGGACTGCGTTTAAGCTCCTGGCGAAACATGCGAGCGTCCATTCTCAGCGCCTGACCCGGAACCTGTACGTACACGGTCGAGGGCGCATGTCGATCGCCGAGAACAATCGGTATTCCTACCATTCCCTCGCTGCCAATCGTGCCGACTTCCACACCGACGCCGTTTCTCATTTCAAGCACGAGTGACGCGACGCCGTCGATTGGGAAATAGACATTTTTAATTTCACGACGTGCGTCGTATAAAACCTTTCGATAATCCAGCCTGGATACCGAAAAATGCGGACGCAGCCGCTCGTAATCATGATCCGACAATAGCGTCAGAAGCCGGTTTGTTCTCTGTTCAGTGGCAAGTACCATTTTAACTGTCACAAGAATATCGATTGTGTGGCGAGAAAGCTCACACCAATTATTGCGGCACTGACGAACAATATTGTTTTACTCATGAATTATTCTTCCGTGCGGTGACCGAAACAGACCGCCTTTAGTGATTATGGAGACAAATTAAGTATTGTGTCCGGTTCCGGACATAGTTGATCTGGATCAAAGCAGGTTCCGGATCAAAGGAACAGGCTAAATCATCATCGAAACAGATTCGGGCCTCGGTGACTGAGAGACGCTCCTGCGCTCCCGCTCGCGCTTAGTGAGGCTCGTATGACTATCAACTCGATCAAAGACATTTGGTTCGACGACGCCGCGACTTCGGCGATGGGCGAGGCCTTCGACCGTGCCTGCAAATCGTTCCGAAATAGCGGGTCTGCCGTCCCTGAGCTTATAGCGAATCTGATTATTCAAGCCGCCAAGAACGGCGAGCGCGATCCGGGTCGTATTTATGAGCAAGTATCAAAGAACTTTGGCGTCGAAAGTATCTTGGTGCCAATTGCCAGCGTAGGTAGTCTCCCTGTCCACGCCTACGCTTCGGTCACGCACACAGCGTGATCTAAGTGAGCCCGGCCGACCCCGAGCCGGGCTCCCTTTCTTCGATCTGACAAGCAACAGAGAGGCCGCCGAAGCGGCCTCTTTTATTTTATGTTCAAGGAAATTACCGGATGGTGCTGGGATTGCTCGGTGAATTTGGGGCAAGCGGACCGACGTGGCTTGCCGGCGACGGAGCCGAGCCGAGTAGCACTCCGATCACCGACAGGATGGCGATTAGGATGATCAAGCCCTGGCACACCCGCTTCATGTTACCGGGCATCGTCAACATCTCGACGACGTAGAACAAGATGATCGCGGCCAGCGCCAACTCCGCCGCGTAGATGATCACGGAAATTATGTTCATGAGTGTCTCCCAATGAGCCAAAAAAACGCGAACGGTCACATCTCTAACATCCGACAGCGGTTTCAAAGTGCAGTTGCCGCGACGTACGCTGTTGACGACATTTCCTTGCGGAGGGCGCGGCTTTGTCAAACATATGGGGGCGGCGGCAGGCCTTTGACGAGCTGGCTCAGCGAGGCGACGTCCAGTTCATGGAGAATTTCGTTTAGTTTCTTGTGCCCGGGTTGTCCGGGCGCAAAGCTCTGCCCATAGGTTTGACGCAGGGTCGAAATGAGCGTGTTACCGTGCTTTTTGCTGATTTCGCCATTCTTGTCGCGGTGCCGATTATCAAGGCCAGGTTCTTCCATTGGTATCTCCCCTGATCCGCCACGGACTGGGCGGCTCCAACCGCGAAATCACGTCAGACTTCGTTTGGCGGGAGCCATCAGGCCGGGGAAGCCAAACTCCTCTCCCAGCGATGTCAAATTTTTAGATCGCGTTTTCGCTACGATCTTTGCGCTATATCAAGCCCATTGAAGAATATTACCACCACCGCACCGGATAGCGGACGTCTCTGTGTCAGAACCCGGTAGTCGGCTCCATTACTCTACCGCGACCGGCAAGACGATCGGCCCGGTCGATATGAATTGCGTTCGTGCGAGCCTGGCAAAGCGGCCGCCAGCTGTTATGAGTTCGTCGAACGTGCCGGCTTCGACAATCCTCCCCGCATCGAACACGAGAATTCGTGACGCCTTACGCACCGTCGACAGCCGGTGCGCAATGACGAACGTGGTGCGGTTCTTCATCACTTCGTCAAGCGCCTGCATAACCTTGGCTTCCGTATCGGCGTCAAGCGCGCTCGTGGCCTCATCGAGAATGAGAATCGGCGGATTCTTCAGTAACGCGCGCGCAATCGACAATCGCTGGCGTTCGCCGCCGGACAGCGAACGGCCCCGTTCACCGACGTTTCCGCCGAATCCCTGGAATTTGCGCTCGATGAACTCGAGCGCTTGCGCACGCTTGGCCGCTTCTCGCATCTCCGTCTCGGTTGCATCAGATTTGCCGACCCGCAGATTGTCGGCGATCGAGCGGTTGAACAGCAACGCTTCCTGGAACACGACACCGATGTTCCTGCGTAACGCGGCGAGCTTGAATTGGCGGATGTCAGTACCGTCGATCTCGATCAGGCCAAACTGCGGGTCGAAGGCGCGGTGAAGGAGGGCAATTGCCGTCGATTTGCCCGCGCCGGTGGCGCCGACCAAAGCAATCGTCTCGCCCGGCATTGCTTTGAAGTTCAGTTCCGCCACAGCCATCCGCTCCCCGTCATAGGAGAACGAAACGTCCTTAAACTCGACGCGCCCGCGGAGGCGGCCAGGGTCGATTGCACCCTCTTGGTCGCGAATAGCCGGAACTGTGTCCCAGACCTGAAAGAATTCGCGTAAGCGCGGCACCTCCGACATCACCCGGCTGATGAAGCTGACGGATTGCTCCAGCCGAGTAATGATGAGGCCCGCAAAATTCATGAAGGTGACCATCTCACCGATGGTCGCCTGACCCTTAATGTGCAACAGCGTGCCCACGATAATAATGGACAGCACAGTCAACGTCGTCGCCGTCCGAGTCAGAACGACAGCCAGCGCCCACCACGAAAGCACCGGCATTTGCGCGGCCAACAGGCGCTCGACGATTTGGCGCAACTCTATGACTTCCGCTTCAAGCCGGGAAAAACTCTGCACCAGCGCGATGTTGCCCAGGGTGTCGGACGCACGCTCCGCAAGGTCCGAGTAATGTTGCTCGACCGAGCTTTGCATGGTCTGTGTCTTGTGCACGATCAGTGCGGTTAGGCCTGCGAAAATAACGCATAGCGCGATCAACAGCGATGCAAGCCGCCAATTGATAAATAGCGAGATTGGCAGCAAGACGAGCAGCGAGATGAACGAGGCAAGGTGATCGCGAAAGAACCCGACCCAAAGCCCCCACAGCGCGTCCGTGCCCTGCAGCATCACCTTCATCAGCCGGCCGGAATGGGTATTGCCGTGATAGGAAAGCGGCAGCTGCAGCACGTGTTCGAAATAGCCGGTCAGGACGACGTGACGGCGGCGATGCGCCAGGCGGTCCGCATACAGCGCGATCAGCGTGCCGCAGACAATAGTGAAAAGTCCGAAGCCGGCCCATGCGGCTAGCAGCACCCCCAATCGTGACCAAGATGGAAGCTCGCCGCGAGTTTGTGCGCCGGTCAGGGTGTCGATGATGCGGCCCAGCAGCACCGGCTCGGCAAACTGCGCGGAGGCCAGCGCCATGTTCGCCAGCGCCAACGCCCACGCCAGTCGGCTTTCGGACCCGAGCAGAGCGAGAACACGCCCATAAAGACGAAGGATGCTCATATGTGGGTCTCGATCGGGAGAGCAATTTCCAGCCGTAAAGGCGCCGCAAAAGGCGCGCGAAAAGCTCAATTTGAAAAAGGGTATGCCCCAAGCCACGGGGTGTTCATGACCTAGGTCAATGAATTTGGCCTGTGCCGCGTGTTGTATTTTGCAAAGCGATCTTATTTGGCATTCCGCGCCAACAAGTGAGCGTCTCGATAATGTATCAGCCGCTTCCCGCAATACCGTCCACCGGCCGACCACTCATCCGGCGTTTTTGGGCGAGTGCGAGCGGCTTTTGGTTTGGCGACAGCCGTCGCACGGCGTGGCTGCTGACCCTCGGTCTCGTTGCGCTTATTTTCATCCAGCTCGGCTTTCAATACCGGATGAATATCTGGAGCCGCGACATCTTCAACGCCCTTGAAAGAAAAGACGGGGCCGCGGTCTCGACGCAAGCCCTTGTCTTCGTGTTGCTTGCGGTGACAATGGTGGCGCTTGGCATCGTCGCTGTATATGGGCGCATGACGATCCAGCGTGAGTGGCGCAGGTGGTTGACCAACCATCTGGTCGGCAGATGGCTGGCAAACGGCCACTACTATCAACTCGACCTGGTGACGGGTGACCATCAGAATCCCGAAGGCCGCATTGGCGACGATGCGCGTGTCGCCACCGATGCACCAGTCGACTTCGTCGTCGGCATCTTCAGCGCAGCAGTCACGGCAATTACGTTCATCGGAGTGCTCTGGATCGTCGGTGGCGATCTGAAGCTCGGCACTCCGCTCGCGCCCATCGTCATTCCCGGCTTTTTGGTGATCGCGGCCGTCATTTATGCGGCCATCACCAGCACCGCGGTCATTTTGGTCGCAAGCCGCTTCATTGCGGTCTCGGAGCGCACGAATCAATCGGAAGCCGAATTCCGCTATGCCCTGACCCGCGTGAGGGAAAACGGTGAAAGCATCGCATTGCTTGGCGGAGAGACGGAAGAGCGCGCCGGACTGCGGCAAGGCCTCGCGGCGGTCATCCTCGCATGGCGCAACCTCTGCCATCAACATATGCGCTACACGCTTGTCTCCAACACTCATTGGCTGGTCGCGCCGGTGATCCCGCTTATCTTGTGCGCGCCGAAATACGTGGCGGGGGAGATGACGCTCGGCGCGGTCATGCAAGCGGCCGCGGCTTTTGTTCAAGTTCAATCGGCTTTCAATTGGCTACTCGACAACTATCCGCGGCTGGCGGGTTGGGTGGCATCGGCCCGCCGCGTCGCATCGCTCATGGTCTCTGTCGACCATCTTGAAGCTGCCGGTATGCCCGGTGCGTCCCGCGCGATTACCAGGGTCGAGCACGAAGGTGCGGCCCTTCGCATACAAAACCTCTCGGTCGAGCTGGACGATGGCACCGTCGTCGTCAAAGACGCCGACGTCCTCATCGAACCCGGAGAGAAAGTTCTCCTGGTCGGAGAATCGGGAACGGGAAAAACGACGCTCACGCGCGCTATTGCCGGTTTGTGGCCGTGGGGGCAGGGCAACATCGCCGTTCCGAGCGGTGCCAAGATGGTCCTGATGCCACAGCGGCCCTACATTCCGCTTGGCACCCTTCGCCGCGCCGCCACATATCCGTTGTCGCCGACCGAAGCTCCTGACGGCACGGTGCGCGAATTGCTGGAGACAGCAGGTCTCGGCTACCTGGTCGAACACCTCGATGAAGAAGCGCCCTGGAACCGCACCTTATCCGGCGGAGAGTGTCAGCGCCTCGCTTTCGTGCGTTTGATGCTGCATCAACCGGATATTGTCGTGATGGACGAGGCGACGTCGGCGCTCGACCCGCCGAGCCAGGAACATTTGATGAAGCTCGTGGCCGAGCGGCTTCCCAAAACCGCCATCGTCAGCATCGCACACCGGCCGGAGCTCGAAGCGTTCCACCATCGCAAGCTTGTATTCGAGCGGCGGCCGGGCGGATCTCGTCTCATAGACGACAGCATCTTGCTGCCGCCGCCAAAAGGCTTCCTCCCCCGGATTATTGCATGGCTGCGCCGTTTCCCGATGGCAACCTTGGCCCGTGAGCCAGACGTCAGGTTGCCGCGTTGATCTAGGTCAACGCGCAATTTTGTTCATCTGACAAAAATTATGCCGGCGGCGGCTTTTGTCAGGTGGCAATTGCAGGGGGCACTATGAATCGCAACACTCTCTACCTTGTCATCGCGGCACTCGCCGTCGTTGTCGCGGTCGTCGGCTATCAACTCTATCAGGAGCGGCAGAAGACAACCGGCATCGAGATCAACGTCGGTAAGAGCGGTATTTCCATCGAAAAGAAGTAGTTCGACGTCGCAGTCTGGATTACAAAGAAGCGCAATGTTCAACTTGGTCTGGTCAAAGGAGATTGCACAATGTCCCTGGGACTCATCCTCGTTATCATCCTTATCATTTTCCTGGTCGGTGGTTTCAGCGGCCGCTTTGGCGGCTACGGCTATGGCTACGGTCACGGCGGCGTTGGTCTCATCGGCACGATTTTGATCATCATCGTCGTTCTGATGTTGCTTGGTCGGCTCTGAGTCGTTGAGGCGAGGGGGTATCGGATGAGCCGTCTGCGTCGGCATCCGGAGCAGCACCTTGTCGAGCGCATTGGTTGGCTGCGAGCGGCCGTGCTCGGGGCCAATGATGGCATCGTCTCCACTGCAAGTTTGATTGTCGGCGTCGCAGCTGCGGCCGCGACGCAGAACGCCGTCCTCGTCGCCGGCGTCGCGGGACTCGTTGCCGGCGCCATGTCGATGGCTGCGGGCGAATACGTATCCGTCAGTTCGCAATCCGACACCGAACGGGCGGATCTCGCGCGCGAACGCAAGGAACTGAGCGAAAATGTCGGGTTTGAACAAGACGAGCTTGCCGAGATCTACGTCAAGCGAGGCCTCGATCCGACGCTTGCGCGGCAGGTTGCCCAGCAGCTGATGGCGAAAGACGCCTTGGCCGCCCACGCACGCGACGAGCTTGGGATTTCGGAAATAACAACTGCGCGTCCCGTGCAGGCCGCATTGACCTCAGCTGCATCGTTTTCAGTCGGCGCGGCAATGCCATTGCTGATGGTCGTCGTAGCGCCCGCCTGGGCGCTTGTCCCGGTTGTGTCGGCTGCGTCCCTGGCATTTCTTGCGCTTCTGGGTGCAATCGGGGCGAAAGCAGGGGGTGCAAATATCTTGCGCGCCACCGCCCGGGTGACGTTTTGGGGCGCGTTGGCGATGGCGCTCACCGCCGGCATCGGGAAGATATTTGGAACGGTTGTCTGACGATCGCGCCCGAGGTCTCCCCAGTAACACGCCCACTCAGCAGTCATTTTTGCCCGACCGAACGACCTTCGGGTACCCATACGATGTTGAGACAGACCTGCGTTAATCCCGAAATGCCGAGTTCGCGCGCGGCAACCTGCGACACATCAATTATTCTTCCGCTGACGAAAGGGCCGCGATCAGTGATCCGCACCAATGCCCACCGCCCGTTTTCCTGGCGGTCGACGCGTACCAGCGTTCCAAATGGCAGCGTTCGATGGGCGGCGGTAAAATTCTCGGGAAGTGTATCTTCTCCGCTTGCCGTCTCCTCCGTCGTGGTTGCATAGACCGATGCAAGGCCGCATTCGTCCGGCTTTTTTTCATCTGCGGTCGCCGGTCCCAATAGAAAAACGTGCAGTAGAGCAGCTGCAAGAAGGTGCGAGTTTGTAATCATTGATTTTGTAAATTGGAACGGAGGCCAATTCGCACAGCGAAACTAGAAATCATCAGCGAATGGGCACAGTGACATTGCGATTGATCAACTTATGGCCGAAATCGCCTGAGGCGTACTCGAAAAAATTCAGGACATTTCTTTTTTCGCGAAATTCTCAATCGGGTGAACAGGTCAGCAGTTCGCAATTTTATGTGGCGATGCAACAATGTCAGGAACCGGACATTGTTGATATATATCAATGCCACCCTGGCCGTCTGCGTGAAACTTTACCCGTTAATAGCATCCGGTCTTCTGTTCGCTTTTCGCAGTCGCTGGTCGTAAGCGATGAATAAATCGCAACAGAGAGGATTTGCCCATGGCCCACAAAACCAATTTGACGCGCGTCTGCGTTATCAGCGCAACTCTGCTTGTTGCGACCGTTGTGTCTACGCCTGCTGTCCCGAGTGCGGCGCAGGATCGGCCAGCGGCCAGCACCGAGTTTTCCGCTCAGCAAGAGCAACAAAACAAGGGGCAGCAAAAGAAAGCCGCGCCGGCCGGTCGTGCGGCTCCGCAGCGTGCCGCCCCGCAACGAGCCGCACCACGTGTGGCGGCGCCACAGCGGACGGCTCCGCGAACGGTTACTCAGACTAAAACCCAATCACGCGTCGTCAGGCAACCAACGGCAACTTCGCGCACGGTCAGGCAACCGAAGTCCACTTCGCGCGCGGTCACGCAGCCGAAGGCCACGTCGCGCACGGTCAGACAACCGACCGCCACCAAAAAAGTGGTTGCCCCGAGCGCCGTCGGACGCAATGTAGTGTCGCCCGCCGCCGCTCCGCGGGTCGTCACACCAACCGGAACAAGAACAGTCACCGCGTCGCGCTTGCGCGGGGTGCCGGTGCGCGGCGCCGGTAGCGCTGTCATCCGCGGCCAAAATTATTCAGCCTGGCGTAGCGGCTACCGCGTACGCCACGGTGACAGTTGGTGGACGTTTGTCGCGCTCAGCACATTGGGTGCCATCGCAATCGGCGCTAACCAGTACTATCCCTACGCTTACATTTCGGCGCCCCAGCCTTATTGCGAAGGGCTGACCGAAGATGGCTGTGAGCTGATGTGGCAGGAGGTACAGACGATTGAAGGCGAGGTCGTAAATCAATGCGTGGCTTATTGTCCGTGGCAGTAAGTCCGATTGTCGAAACCGTATTGATGCTGACTTGACCAGCCTTCAGCGATGCAAGCATGAATAAGTGCGGACGAGTTCGCGGCTGGCCGCCGGGATCGTACGATCGCCTTTGCTGTTTGCGGTCGCCGTTTCGCAGGACAGCCAAAAGTATGTATTCGCCGGATCGACGACCAGCCGGTTTGGCGCAAAGTTGCCCACGATCACGGACAGATATTGTGTCGTCGAAAACCAGGACAGGCGGTTGAGGTCGGTGTCGATTCGATCTGACGAGACGAAATGTGGATCACCCAATGATGGGTCGGCTGCGTTACCGATGGCCAGCGCCTTCACGGCGGATTTGTAGTCCGTCCAGGCCGAGACGAATTGCCCGGTTTCGACGGCGTAGACCAGTGTCACAATCATAAAGGCGCCGGCGAACGCTTCGGCCGTGATGCCTTTGGTCAAGGCGATCATGGCGCGCGGCAGGCTCGGCACGCGCGGCGCCAGCCCATCGGCACGCAAGGCATAGAATGCAGCCAATACGCCGAACGCCGGAGTGGCGATTACCAGCAGGGTCCGCATGTAATATCGGTGGTCTGCGAGGATCGCCTGGTCAAACCCAAACCAGTAAATGGCGAGGATCACCGTCACGATCGCTGCCGCCCAGAGATGTGCTTTGCCGGGAACGAAGCGGGACAGGATGGCGAAGGCAGCACCGTAACCGGCCAGCGACGCAGCCAGCAGAAAGACAATATTGACCTCGAAGGTTTCGGGATCGAAAAAGTGCAGTGCCGCCTTGACGAAGACGCCGGCAAAATAGTTGCCGGGTGGCAGCAGGACTTTGACTTCGACCCAAACCATCAAAACTGCGACCATTGCGCCCGCTGCACGGCGGAACAAGGCGTCGCGCGTGCCGCGGAGCGTGGTCGTGGCTACGATCGTGAGTGCCAGCACCAGGGCGCCCTCGTGCGTGAGTGCCAGCGCGAGCAGCATCAAAAATACAAGGGCGGTCCCGGCGAGGCCGCGCCGCACGTAATGGGCGGCCGCGAGTGTCGGCCAGAAAAGCGCGTGCGCCATCCACATTTCGGTCGGGAATCCGAAGACGAGAGGGCAAAGCAGCGCGGTCGAGAAACAGGCATATGTGAAAATTATGCGGTTTCTCGAACGGTCGGCCGAGAAGGTCGCAAGCAGCCCGAGCAGCGGCGCAACGTAAAAGAGAAATCCATAGGCGACGACGCCGTCCCACGGGTTGCCGGTTGCGCTGGCAAACAATTCGGCCGGCCATAGACTCAGGAGAAAGACCGTCAACCGCCCGGAAATATTGTGCCAGTGGAACGCCCAGACGTCCTGCGCCGCAACCGCGTAGGAGAACATTGCGCCGTCGCCATAGAGCTGCAAGTCGTATTCCAGCGCAACGACGACGAATGCGACGGACCAGCAGAGTCCGATGATGACCACGAGCGCGCGAACGACATCGGCGCCGGATCGTGCGGCGCTCCAGGGCAGGACGGCTGCGTTTTCCCTAACTGCGGTCACGGTCCTGACGATCCAGAAGTTGCTTGAAGACAGGGCCGGCATTCTTCGTCACCTGATCGAGCAGGCGTTCGCCGAATTCCGCGGAAGCGGTTTTCGGGTCGCCGATCGTGCCGGCATCGGCGATTTTCTTTTCGCTGGTTGTCCACGGCCACGTCACCGCCTGGTCGAGGATGACCGTGCGCACCGCGTCACTCTCCAGATTGATTTTTTGCGGGATCAGATCGCGCCGGACCAGGTGGGGCGCAATTGCGAGCATCATGGACGTCTCGTTTTTTCCGCCATGGATTTCCGGTATCGCGCCGGCGTTGCCCGCGTCCGCCCAGACCGCGGGGTGAAGGATGCAGACATTGAGCGCGAAGTCGGCGCGCAGATCCTGCGCCAGGGCTTCCAGTATTCCGCGATTGCCGCCATGACCGTTGATGATTGCGAGATTGCGGGTCGGCAGGCCGCGCGCGATCTCGCGGCCAAGATCGCGCACCAGTGCGGTCATGCCTTGAATCGACAATGACAAGGTCCCGGGCGCCCATTCATGCTCACGGGCAAGACTCACCGTGAGTGTCGGCAACTGCCACAGATCGTAGGTCTCGACCCAGCGGGCAATGATGCGGCGGGTGAATTCTTCCGCCAGCACAGCGTCGGTGTTGAGCGGCAAATGCGGGCCGTGCTGTTCGATCGAACCGATCGGCAAGCAAAGAATCGACGCCGCGCCGAGACGCTTCGGAATCTCCTGAAACGTGAGCTCGCCGACCAACCGGCTTGGCACATTACTCGCCATGGCCGTTACCATCCCCAGCCGCGCCTATCGTGTGGCGCTTGGCATGACGATACCCAGCATCGTCACAGTTTGCCAGTCTCAGCCAAACGGCTTCGATCAGGAAGGGTCGCCAAGCGATGCGAGGAGATGATCCAGCCTGTGCCCGGCGCGTTCTGCCTTGGCCGTCATGTAGCGGCGGTTATCGGCGTTGATCGGCGCCTCAAGCGGCATGCGGCTGGCGATCTCAATCCCGGACTTGGCGAGACCCTCGAGCTTGGCCGGGTTGTTGGTCAGCAGCACGATGCGCGTGCAGTTGAGCATCTGCAGCATACGGGCCGCGATACCGTAATCCCGTTCGTCATCATCAAAGCCAAGCGTGGTATTGGCATCCACGGTATCGAAGCCGTGGTCCTGCAACTGGTAGGTACGCATCTTGTTGGCGAGGCCGAGGCCGCGGCCCTCCTGCGCCAGATAGAGTATAATGCCGCCGCCAAGTTCTTCGACGCAGGTGAGCGCGAGGCGCAGCTGATCGCCGCAGTCGCAGCGCCGCGAGCCAAAGACGTCACCGGTCAGGCAAGCCGAATGCAGCCGCACCGGGACCGGCTTGGTAAAGTCGGGCTTGCCGACAATGATCGCGACTGAGCTATCGCCGATTGCATCGTGGAATACGACAAAGCGCGTGCGCGTGCCGGAATTGAGCGGCACCGACGCCTCGCTCGCAATTGTCAGGGACTGGATTGCGTCGTTGGCAAAGCGCGCCACCGCAGCGGCCTCGACCGTGATGATGGGTGACGTGGATGAAATTGCCTCGGGCGCAACATTGGCGGCGAGCACTGCCGGCAGCCCCTGCGCCAGTTTGACGAGCTGGATCGCGGCCGCGTCCCCGCGCCCGGCGGGAACGGATTCCGGCACACGATCGCTTGTCGCGTCGGTGACGAATGAAAGGATTGTCTTGGCATCGTCGGCTGCGGAGACAAGCAGCGCCATCGGTTCATCGGCATGAATACCGAGCGCAAACGCACGCCGCGCGGTGACGATGAGACGGGGCACGGATGGCGCACACAGCGCCCTGAACTCAGCCAGCCGTTGCCGGTCGAGGCCTTCGACGGGCAGGGCGAAGATCGTTTCGCCGGCTCCCTTGATGACAACGGGCCGCCGGCTCTGGAATTCGGCTAAACCGCGGCTGACGCTGGTATGTCCTCGAGTGCCGAATAACGCTGAGCTCACGCTCGTCCCCACCGCAGTCATTACAAAATACCCTGCTTCTTATTGGTCGCAATAACAAACACCGCGCACGGTCTTATTAGTCCAGGTCGTAAATAGATCAGATTTATGCCAGCTTCATGGCAGCCACCGAGATACAACGCGCTGATCGTACTTTTGGTCGACTCGTGTCATTAAAAAACTTCGTCCCACTAAGCGGCGGTAACCATGGCAACCAGGGGTCTGGCGACCCGTGGGCGGACTTTAGCAATGTTTTCCGCTCTGCGGACCAGCCTTTGCCGCAACCCTGGGGCGCTGTATTTGGCCCACTGCGGCAGGGCTCCGTGGACGACCTCGTGGTGGTCGGCCAGATTGGCCAGTCCCTCGATGGCCGCATCGCGACTGAATCCGGGCACTCGAAATACATCAACGGCCCGGCGGGTCTTGCCCATCTGCACCGGCTGCGGGCACTCGTCGACGGTATAGTCATAGGCGTCGGCACCGCCATCGCCGACGATCCGCAACTCACTGTAAGGCGCGTGTCCGGGCCGCATCCGGTGCGCGTGGTCATCGACCCGAAAGGCCGGCTCGGCCGCGAGGCCAAGGCCTTTGCTTCGGATGGGACGCGCCGTTTGTTGATCGTTGCGCAAGGCACGCGCTGCGCGCCGCCACCCGGCGTTGAAACAATCGTCTTGCCGGCACGTGACGGGCAGATCGCTCCCGCGGCGATCCTTGCCGCGCTGGCCGGCCACGGGCTTCGCCGGATATTGATTGAGGGCGGCGCCGTGACGGTATCGCGGTTTCTTGCCGCCGGTTGCCTCGATCGGCTGCACGTGATGGTGGCGCCGGTCATTCTTGGTGCGGGGCACGCCAGCTTCGCTCTGCCGCCGGTCGAACGTGCCGACCAGGCCTTGCGTGTGCCCATGCATGTCCATCAGATCGAAGACGAAGTGCTGTACGACTGCGATCTGTCCGCTCAGCGCGTTCCGATCGGCGCCGCAAAGACGTCGACATGACCGACGCGGAGCGATGAGCGTCCGGCCGAAACGAAATCGCGGCGCCGCGTCAGCCAGGCCGCGGTGTCGGCGAGCGTGAGCGCATCCATCTCGCGCGCGGCGTGCGCCCAGCCCGCCATAATTTCGTTTTGTATCTCTTGATCCTGCGGACCGATCACCCAATCGGACCGGCCGTACTTCACGGAATAGCCGAGCGATTTAAAGCGCGCGATCGCGGCGTCCGCCGCCGCCGGTCCCAATGCAGGGCCGAAGCCTTTGTCCGTGCGCTGGTGCGCATTGGCGGCGGCAATGATGGCTGCATCGAGCGGATCACGCGGGGCAAGTTCAATGGTGCCTTCGTAGCTGAGCGCCGCATAGAACGGGATCGCGCGCGCGGCGATTTCCACGGCCAGCCGCTCCAGCCACGCCTCGGAGACCAGATCGAGCAGCGCGGAGGTGGTGACGAGATCGACCGGCCCATCGAGTGCCGCTTCGAGGTCGCGATTGAGGTCGAGCGGAATCCCGATAATGGCCACATCGTCCCGATGCTCAGTTGCCGTCGCGCGGGCCAGCAAGCCGAGATCATTGTCGACAAGATTCCAATTCTGCCGCAGTGGAAGCCGTACACTCAATGCGCGCAACGTCGAACCTGTGCCGCAGGCAAGGTCGACGATTCGAACCGAAGGATATGTCGCAAGCGAAGCGGCGACCGCATCGAGAACCGCAGGATTACGCGCGCGCGTATCGAACGGCTCGCGCAGCGTGAGCCACTCCGCTGAAAAGCCCGTCATGTCACGGCCTCCAGCGCGCCTGCGAACAGTTTCGCGGACTCCGGCCAGGTCGGGAGTTGGCCGGCCGCACTCCGCGCGGCATATGCATAGCGCCGCCGCTCATCTGAGTTGCTGATCAAGCGGCGCAACGCGGAGGCAAAGGCAGTTGCATCGTCCGGCGCGACGAGCAGGCCGGCATCCGGCGGTACTGTGCCCGGAATGGCGCCTGCGTTCGTTCCCACGACCGGCACGCCGTGCGCAATCGCTTCGGCAAAGGCCATGCCATAGCCTTCAAAGCGGGAGGCGAGGGCGAAGACATCGGCTTGCGCATACAATTCGCCAAGCTGCTGCGCTGACACCGCACCAAGAACGGCCACGCGGTCGCCGAGCCCATGGTGTTCAATATCGGCCTTCAATTGCGCTGCTGCCTTCGGATTGCGCGTGCAATCGCCGGCAATGGTCAGGATCCATGGCAAATCAGAAAGGGTCGCCAGCGCCGTGATCAAGACGTCATAGCCTTTGCGCGGCACGACAGCGCCCACCGACAATAGTCGCACCTTATTGTCCGCACTGCGCGGCGCCGGATGGACCGGATCGGATCCGGGCCGCACCACGGTGATGCGCTCCGCGGGGACGGCGTAGTGGGACGATAATTGTTGCGCCGTTGCGGCGCTGGTGACCACAACATGCCGCGCCGCCGATAGCGCCGCTTGTTCGCTGGCGCGCAAACTTTCAGCTTGTGCGGCGCTGATCCCGGATTCGACGGCGAGGGGATGATGCACAAGTGCGAGCAGACGGCGGAGTGCTCGCGCCGATTCCGGCAGAACGCCGAGCGCCAGGCCATCGACGACCACGACGCGATCGGCAGGAATGGCGAGCAGGCGCTCGTGCGCCGCCTTGCGTGTCGTATCGTTTGGAAAAGGAAACCCCGCGCCAAGATTGACGATTTCGATCTGCCAGCCCAGCTTGCCGAGTTCGGCAATCATCCGCCGGTCATAGGCATAGCCTCCGGTCGGGGTTGAAAGATCGCCCGGAACCGCGAAGGCAAACCGCTTCACCACAAATCCGCCTCGTACCAGGCGCGCGCCACATGAGATTCCGACAGCGTGACGCGGATTGATTTGATCTCGCGCGCGGCGCGGCCGAGCTCGCCGGCGCGCGCGGCTGCCGCCAGGCGGTCGAAGATATGCTTGGTGAGAAACTCGGTGGTCGTGTTGGTGCCCTTGAGTTCGGCCAGATCATCGAGATTGCGATAATTGAGCGGCGTCAAAGCGGCCTTCAAGGCTTCGTGGGCGCGGCCAATATCAATAACGATGCCATTGTCATCGAGCTTGTCCGCGAAGAAAGCGGCATCGATGACGAATGTTGCGCCATGCAGCGCCTGCGCCGGTCCGAAAACCGCGCCGCGAAACGAATGGGCAATCATGATGTGGTCGCGAACTTCGACGGCGAACACGGGAACCCCCTCAATAGGCAATGAGCTGGCAAAGGGTGCCGCTCTTCGGATCGAGAATAGCAGGAAGCTTCTTCGGCAGATCCTGGAACGCAACGGCGGGCGCCAGCAAGGCATCGAGCCGCGCATCGGCAAGCAGGACGACAGCGGCGGCGAGCCGCCGCGCGTGCGTCCAGCGCGGCCGATGCGAGGGCGCGATCTGTCCGACCTGGCTGGATATCAGCCGCAGGCGGCGGCTGTGGAATGCGCCACCGAGTGATGCTGCCACCGATACGTCTCCATACCAGCTCATTTCGAGAACGGTCGCCTCTTCGCCCGCTAGCGCAATCGCGGTAGCAAGTCCGGCCGCGCTTCCGCTTGTGTGAAAAACAATGTCGCAGTCGCCTTTTGCCGTCTCCGCCTTCGCAAAGCGAACACCGAGCTTCTCCGCTAATTCCCCGCGCGCCGGGTTGATATCGACGAGCGTCACATCTGTGCCGGGGATATTGCCGCAGAGAAACGCGACCAGCGCACCGACCGTGCCGCCGCCGACGATGGCCACGCGATCGGCGGGACCAACGCCTGCATCCCAGACGGCGTTGAGTGCGGTCTCCATGTTCGCCGCCAGCACCGCCCGTTGTGGCGGAATATTATCGGGCAACACGACGGCGAGCTTTGCGGCAATATTGAACAGGCTCTGGTGCGGGTGAAGCGCAAACACGTTACGGCCGTACAGTTCGCTCGGACCTTCTTCGATTTTGCCGACCGTGGCGTAACCATATTTGACCGGAAATGGAAAATTTCCACCCATCAGTGGTGCGCGCATGCGCTGATGTTCGCTCTCCGGCACGCGGCCGGCGAAGACCAGCGCTTCGGTGCCGCGACTAAGCGCACCAAAGAGCGCGCGCACCCGCGCCTCGCCTTGGCCGACCGTCACGAGCGCTTCCTGCCGTATTTCGGCCTGACCAGGCGCGATATACCAGAGCGCATGCGCAAGCGTGTCTGTCTTGCTGGTAACCACTGACTCTCACACCCCGAATTGGACTATTGGTGCCATTTCACGTGTTATATTACCAAACTTGCACGGTCCGCCGGGGATTAGAAGTCGCAATCGCGTGTTAAAGCGTCTCCCATCGCAACCCACGCAAATCGCCCTTGCCGGGAATTCCATGACCGGCCGGCGTGTGCTGTTTTGCGTTTTATTTGCCGCCACGATGGCCGGGTCTTTGCTGCTTGCCGCCCTGGCGCTGTCGCCGGGCGGCATCGGCGTCATTGATATAGTGTTGCTTGTGTTCTTTGCGACGACCTTGCCGTGGATGGTGGCCGGTTTCTGGAACGCAATGATCGGGTTCCTGATCATGCGTTTTTCGGACGATCCGATTGCGGCAGTGGTGCCGATCACGGGCCAGCTGCGCGGCGACGAGCCGATTACCGCTTCGACGGCGATCCTGCTTTGCATCCGCAACGAATTGCCCGATCGCATGATCCGCAATCTCGAGCCCATGCTGGCCGGCCTGGCTGCGTCCGGATTTGGTGGCCGCTTTCATCTCTATGTTTTGAGCGACACCAGCGATTCGGACATCGCAGCAAAAGAAGAGGCGCGCTTCGATCTGTTGACCAATCGCTGGCGCGGCCGTCTCGCGATCACGTATCGCCGGCGCGACATCAATACGGGTTACAAGGCGGGAAATATCCGCGACTTTTGCGAGCGGTGGGGCGCGCTGCACGAATTTGCCGTGACGCTCGATGCCGACAGCTTCATGACCGCAGACGCAGTCCTTCGCCTGATCCGGATCATGCAGGCTGATCCAAAGCTCGGAATTCTGCAGGGCCTTGTCGTCGGCCTCCCTTCGACCAGTACCTTCGCGCGCATCTTTCAATTCGGCATGCGGCTCGGGATGCGCTCCTACACCATCGGCAGTGCCTGGTGGCAAGGCGATTGCGGGCCTTATTGGGGCCACAACGCTGCGATCCGGCTCAAGCCGTTTATCGCGCATTGCGCACTGCCTGTTGTGTCGAAGGATGGATCCGACGACCGGCATATCCTCAGCCATGACCAGATCGAGGCCGCGCTCATGCGCGCCGCCGGTTATGAGGTGCGCGTGCTGCCGGAGGAAGATCTTGGCTGGGAGGAAAACCCGCCGACCTTGATTGAATTTATCCGGCGCGATTTGCGCTGGTGCCAGGGCAATATGCAGTACTGGCAATTTCTCGTCATGCCCGGCCTCAAATGGGTGAGCCGCTATCAGCTTGCATTGGCAATCATGATGTTCATCGGATCGCCGGCATGGATCGGCATGCTGGTCGTGGCGACGCTTTCGCTCGCCTTTGTTGAATCTCCAGGCCAGTACATTCGTGCGGATGCAGGCGTGGCGCTTTTCATCTGCGTCCTTGTGATGTGGTTTTCGCCGAAGCTCGCCAGCGCCATCGATATTCTGTCGCGGCCCACGCTGCGCCGTGACTTCGGTGGAACGACGTGCTTCCTGATCAACTACGCGATCGAGACCATCTACTCGATCCTGTTGTGCCCGATCCTGTGGTTCGGTCACACGGTGTTCCTCGCCGGGCTTTTGTTTGGCCGTGAGATAGGCTGGATCGGCCAAACCCGCGACGACCACGCCGTGCCGTTTGCGCTCGCGCTCCACAATCTCTGGCCGCACACGCTCCTTGGTTTTGCGACGCTCGGCACGTTGGCGCTGACGCAACCGGAAGCGATTCCCTATGCGCTGTTTCTTGCGGGCGGACCCGCTTTGGCGGTCCCGTTCGCGATCGTCACGTCGTGGCCGTGGCTTGGCACTCTGTCGGCGCGTATCGGCCTCGGGCGGTTGCCGGAAGAAATAACGCCTCCGGCTCCGTTGAGCGCCTTGATGCTGCCTGCGATCGAGACAGCGAGGCCGTATCCACGGCCCAGTACGGTTTGACGCGGTGCTCGACGCTTTTCGGACCTTACGCAGCGTTATCCGGTCCCTGCGTATCTACTATGGCGATCGTTCCCATGCGCCGGCCATGGATCGGCTCTATGGCCACTTCGTCCAGCGTGGCGATCTGGTATTTGACGTCGGCGCGCATGTCGGCGACCGCGTTGCCTCCTTTCGCCGCCTGGGTGCGCGCGTCGTTGCGGTCGAGCCGCAGCCGGCCTTCGCCAGATTGCTCCGTTTGATCTATGGCCGGAGTCGCGATGTCGCGATTGAGGCGGTGGCAGTGGGGCGCGAAGCCGGATCGACGCGCATCATGATCAATCCAGACAATCCGACTGTTTCAACGGCCTCGCAGGAGTTTGTCAGTGCGGCCCGCAATGCGCCGGGATGGGAAACACAGCGTTGGACCCGGTCGCTGATCGTGCCGGTGATAACGCTGGACGCGCTGATCGCACGGCACGGCACGCCAGCCTTCATCAAGATCGATGTCGAGGGGTTCGAGGCGGAGGCTTTGCAGGGGCTGTCGCAGCCCGTGAAGGCGCTGTCGTTCGAGTTTACCACCATCCAGCGCGCAATCGCGCTGGCCTGCATTGACCGTTGTGTCACTCTCGGATTGTCGCGATTCAATGCTGCGCTCGGCGAGAGCCAGATGTTTGCCCATGCCGGCTGGGTTGACCGCGCGGCAATCCACCGGTGGCTCAACGAGCTACCGCATGACGCCAATTCCGGGGATATCTATGCCGCGGCGTGATGATGGTCCCGAATCATTCTGGCCCGCGCGCCTCGCGGTCATCGCGCTGCTCCTGGCGGGCTATGGGTTGACGCTGCTGGTCTTCTATCCGGGCGTCATGACCTACGACGGCAAATACGTCTACGAGGACATTGCGAAGGCGGTGTGGGGTGATTGGCAGTCGCCGGCGATGATCGCGCTGTGGCGGTTCATCAATCCGGTTGCGCCCGGTGCCGCCAGCATGTTCCTGCTGATTATCGCGGCATACTGGCTCGCGTTTGGCCTGCTGGCGATGGCATTCGTGCGGCGGGCGATCTTGCTCGCGTATTTGCTGCCGCTGCTGGCGCTGACGCCACCGGCATTCGTATTCGCCGGGATCATCTGGCGCGACGTGCTCTTTTCGGTCACCTGGCTGCTGGCCGGCTCTATCGCATTTGTTGCAGCTGATCGTGCCGCCGTCGCGCGCGTGCCGCTTCAGACGCTGGCGCTTGCGTTGTGCGGCTTTGGCGTCCTGCTCCGTCCAAATGCTCTGATTGCAGCGCCGCTGCTCGCCGCATACACGATTTGGCCAAATCAATTTAGCTGGAAGCGAACGGCAATCCTGTTTCTGCCGGCCATGGCGGTGTTTTTTGGCCTGGTGCAGGTCGTCTACTACGGTGCGCTGGGAGCCATCCGCCAGCATCCGCTGCAATCGATCATGGTCTTCGATCTCGGCGGGATCAGTCACTTCACCAGGCAGAACCAGTTTCCCGTGCGCTGGAACGAGGCCGAGACCGATTTGCTCCTGAACGTTTGCTACAAGCCGACCGAGTGGGACATTTATTGGACCCGCACGCCATGCCAGTTCGTGATGCACAAGCTGGAAACGGAAGAAAAAGTGTTCGGCACGCCGGCCGTGACCAGCGCCTGGATCAACGCCATCACGCACCATCCGGTCGCCTATCTCGAGCACCGCACGGCGTTCATGTGGAATTTTCTCGCGGGTTCGAATCTCACGATGTGGCTCATTGATATCGAGGACACGACGAAGATTCCATTTCCGGACCGCTCCGCCTTCGTCGCGGTCAAAAATATTCACGATGCGCTCAAGCCGACACCGTTATTCCGCGCCGGCTCCTGGCTGCTCGTTTGTATTGCGCTGTGCGCGGTCGGTTGGCGCCGGCGCGACCGGCCGGAAGGGGCCTATATCATCGGTGTTTGCGGCTCGGCGGTGGTCTATGTCCTGACCTTCTATGCCGTCGGCGTGGCCTCCGACTTCCGCTATGGCTACTGGGCGGTCCTCGCCAGCCTGACGGGTTGTGTCGTTGCGGCCGCCAGTGCCCTCAGGCGTCGATCGGCAAAAACTGCGCCTTCGTCAGCTGCGTGAAGCGGCCGCCAAGCCGGTGCAATTCTTCGAATGTGCCCGACTCGACGATGCGGCCGCCGTCGAACACCAGGATGTGCGTTGCCTTGCGAATGGTCGCGAGACGGTGCGCGATGACAAAGGTGGTGCGGTTTTTCATGACCTCGTCGAGCGCGGTCAAAACACGCTGTTCGGTCGCCGCATCCAGTGCGCTGGTTGCTTCATCCAGAATGAGAATCGGCGGATCCTTGAGCAGCGCGCGGGCGATCGACAGGCGCTGACGTTCGCCGCCGGACAGTGATCGTCCGCGCTCGCCCACATCGGCGTCAAATCCATCCGGATTGCGATCGATGAAATCGAGCGCCTGTGCGCGCGCTGCGGCGGCGCGCATCTGCTCGTGGCTGGCATCGGGCTTGCCGACGCGCAGGTTTTCCGCGATCGACCGGTTGAACAGCAAGGCTTCCTGGAAAACGACGCCGATATTGCGGCGCAGCGCGCCGAGCTGCATGTCGCGCACATCCGTACCGTCGATCTTGATGCAGCCCGATTGCGGATCGAAGCCGCGGTGCAGCAGCATCAGCGCCGTCGACTTGCCGGCGCCCGTTGCGCCGACCAGCGCGACCGTTTCGCCGGGTTCTACGGTGAAAGTCAGACCTGACACCGCAGGCCGGGTGCCATCATAGGCAAAAGAGACGTTGTCGAACTCGACACGTCCCACGAAACGGCCGGGGTCGATCGCGACGGGCTTGTCCTGCATCGCCGGAATGGTGTCGAGCACCCGAAAGAACTCACGCAACTGGGCAGAATCGAGCGACATGCGATTGGCAAAGCTGACCGCCTGTTCGAGCCGCGCGATCACCATGCCGGCCAGCGCCATGAAGGTCACGATCTCCCCGATCGTGATCAGGCCGCGTTGAAACAGCCACGTGCCGAGCGCGATAATGGAGAGGACCGCCAGCGTCGTCGATGCGCGCGTGAGAACGGTTACCACCGCCCACCACGACAGGACGGGAAACTGCGCCGCCAGCAGCCGCTCGCTCACCGACTGAAGCGCGCGCACTTCCGATTCAACGCGCGCGAAGCTCTGCACCAGCGCGATGTTGCCGAGCGCGTCCGACGCGCGTTCGGCGAGATCCGAGTGATGGGCCTGCACGGTGTTTTGCAGCGTTTCGGTCTTCCGCAAAACCAGGGCAGTGAATACGGAAAACACCACACAGAGGACGATCAGCAGAATGGCCAGCCGCCAATTGATCGTGAGCGCCACCGGCACCAAAATGATCAGCGATACAAAAGCGGAAAGATGTTCGCGGAAGAAACCAAGCCAGAAGCCCCAGAGCGTGTCGGTGCCCTGCAGCATGATTTTCATCAGCCGGCCGGAATGGACTTCGCCGTGATAGGCGAGCGGCAATTGCAGCACGTGCTCAAAATAGCTGGTCAGGACCGCCAGGCGCCGGCGGTGCGCCAGCCGATCGGCAAAGAGCGCCACCGTCGTTGCGCAGACGATCGTGAAGAGGCCGAAGCACACCCACGCCAGAAGCAGCAGCCACAGATTGGCCCAGTCCGCCGCCGCCGGATTGGCCTGCGCGCCGGCCAGCACATTGACGACGCGCCCGAACAGCACCGGCTCGGCGAACAGCGCCATGGCCAAAGTGACGTTGGCGATCGCCAGGAACCAGCCGACGCGGCGGTCGGGCCCCAGCTGATCGAGGACGCGCCCGTAAAGGCGGACAAAACTCATGGCGCCATTGTAGCGGCTTGGGAGGCTATTTGCTCTCCGCCGGAGGGGCTGGCGGTGCCGGAGGCGTGGCTGCCGGCGGTTCGGCAGCAGGCGGTGGCGCGGCGGCCGGCGGCGGGGCGGGAGGCGCTGGTGGCGGCGGAGGTGCCGTCCAGGCTTTGTATTCCGCGTCCTTGATGCTCGGCAGTTTCTTCAGGAAGGCGACCACCGACCAGATCTCGTCATCTTTGGCGCCGGCGAGGGCAAAGCTCGGCATGCCGGTCATGTTGATGCCGTTCTTGATGACCCAGAACAATTGCGCGGGCGTGCGATGATCAACCACTTCCTTCAGGTCCGGCGGATCCGGGTGCAGTCCTTCCGAAAACTTGGCCCAATTGACGCCGGGGGCACCATGGCAGTTGGCGCAGCCCATGGCGCTGTACGCCTTGGCACCCGATTGCACGCTGGCGGGATCACTGATGCTGGCGGGCGGGACGTCAGTGGCGTAACGGTTGATCGATGCCGTGCGCACCTGGATCAAAGCCCATTTAACGATCCCCGGCTCTTCGGCGGTTCCGGCGACGCTGTAGTAGCCGCCAAAGAAGAATGCTGCGGCACCGACGCCAATGATGATCGCAAGCGCGCCAACAAGAGTCAGAATACGCATGAAAGACCCCAATATTTCAAAACGCGTGAATTATACCGGTAAAGGATACACCGGATGCGGGTCTTTATTGCGTGAAATTTTCGTGAGCAAAGCCAGAGTGATGACCGGAAAAAATTCTCCGCTGCCGCCTTGGCGCTGCTAAAATAACCGGAAGTCCGGCCGGGAGGCATGTTTTGACACGTGAAAACGCGACGTTGGCCGATTTCAAGTCCGGTCGTTTTGGCGCCTGCAAAATTGCCGTTCTCGTGCCTTGCTACAACGAAGAACAGTCCGTCGGCAAAGTGATCGACGACTTCCGGACCGCGCTGCCGACGGCTGCAATCCTCGTTTACGACAACAATTCGACCGACAATACGGCGCGCGTGGCCCGCGCCGCCGGCGCGGAGGTTTTCCACGAGGCGCGTCAGGGAAAAGGCTTTGTCGTGCGCCGCATGTTCGCCGATGTGGACGCGGACATTTATGTGCTGGTCGATGGCGACGCCACTTACGATGCGCCGAGCGTCAGGCGGATGATCGGGCAATTGCTCGAGAAGCAGCTCGACATGATCGTGGGCGCGCGTGTGGACCGCGAAGAGGCGGCCTATCGCGCCGGACACCGCGCCGGCAACAGGCTGCTGACCGGTTTCGTGGCGCGTATGTTCGACTCAAATCTCAGCGACATGCTGTCGGGCTATCGCGTGCTGTCGCGCCGCTTCGTCAAGTCGTTCCCGGTGTTGTCGGGCGGATTTGAGATTGAGACCGAACTCACCGTGCATGCTCTTGTGCTGGGCCTCGCGGTGGAGGAGGTCGATACGCCGTATTACGCGCGGCCCCAGGGTTCGCTATCAAAGCTCAACACGTGGCGCGACGGCCTCCGCATCCTTCGCACCATCGGCAACCTGTATCGCGCCGAGCACCCGTTGCCGTTTTTTACCGGCATCGGTCTGGTGCTGGCGCTGATCTCGGTCGGTTTGGCAATTCCGATCGTCACGACGTTTCTGGAAACCGGTCTGGTGCCGCGGTTGCCGACGGCCGTCCTGTCGACCGGCCTCATGCTGCTGGCATTCTTGTCCGCCGCCGTCGGCCTCATCCTCGACACGGTGACGCGCGGCCGGCGCGAATTGAAATTGCTGGCCTACCTGTCGCACGATTTGCCGACGGGGGGATCGACAAAAACGCAGCCGCGCAACGAACCAAAACGAAAAGCTGTGTCGGGCGCGAAGGGCGCGCGGAAATAATGACATTGAGCGGCGTGCTGAGTGCCCGGCGAGAAAGATTGGACTATCTGGGCGTGAACCCCTGACTTAGGGCGGAGACAGCCTCATACTGATTGTGAAACCAGGTCGTTGACTGGCTTCGTCATTATTCGCGCGATATTGCTGTACCCACAAATCTGCCCACGAACCGTGCGCAAACAGGATAGGGACGTTCGCGGTGATTCCGAACGCGGCATGTCCGCTATTGGGTGTAAAGCGGACATGCGTTTTTGCACTGCACATGTCCGCTAATGACCCATAGCGGACATGAGACGAACAATCAGTCGGTTCTGGAAGATGTCGCTTCGGGCGGATTCACTGTACGTGGCTGATCGGCCAGCAGGACACTCAACAACGAATTATGGACTTCGAGATGTCCGTTGTAATCAATAAACCCTAGTTGACGAAACTTGTTCATAAAGTGGCTCACGCGCGACCGCGTCGTGCCGATCATTTCAGCGAGTGTTTCCTGACTGATCTTTGCGAGGATTGGTTCCGGCTTGCCTTCCTTTCCGAAATTAGCCAATAGCAGCAACAGTCGCGCAAGCCGTTTTTCGGTCGAGTTGAAGAGCTGATCGACTAAATCCTCCTCGACCCGGGCATTCCTCGCCAGTATATGCGAGACAAACATTTGCGAAAATGTCGGCTCGTCACGAAGGACCCGCTGGATTTCCATTTTTGATACACGCATCGTCTCGCATTCTGTCATCGCTGACGCAGTTGCCAATCGCTTGGGTTGTCCGAGCAGGCATCCTTCGCCCACAAATTCGTTTTCCCCCATCAGCGCTACGATGGCTTCATTTCCCTGGTCGGATATGACGGCGACTTTGACCTTGCCCTTTTTGATATAGAAAACTGCATCGGCGACGTCGCCCTGAGTAAAAATGATCGCTTTCTTTAGGTGCTTGGGAATGTCGCGACCAACGCCCGCCGTCGCTAAAAAGACCGCAGGATCAAACGGCGGTGCGACCGCTGTCTTGCGGGTTGTATTTGGTTTGGTGGGCTTTGATCTAGCAGGTGTACGAGACATTACAGCTTCCCCTCCGTTCAGGCGGGAGCTCAATTGTCTCTCAGTCACCGACGCCTGGGCACAGACCCGTTGTCGGTAATGCGCCAGTGTACGCTTCCTGACATATGGAACCAAGAAATATTCGGGGACGTAAATGCCTGCCGGAAGCGTGACTTAGCGACCTACAGTGCGCTAACCGAACAAAATAAAGATGGAAGAGTGGTCTGTATGGACCAGCTATTGCCTTTACCCGAGGGGTACCGTTTTCCATCACCGAAACGGCTTCGGGCCTCGGTGACTGAGAGACAGTAGCAATATCGCGCTCCCGCCCGTACTTTTTGGGAGGTGCCAATGAATATCAATTTAATCAAAGACGTTTCATTCGACGGTGCCGCCACCTCGGCGATGGGAGAGGCGTTCGACAAAGCCTGCAAATCGCTTCGAAATTTAGGGTCCACCTCTGAAGTGCGTGATCTCATTGCAAAGCGAATTTTAGACGCCGCCAAGAATGGCGAGCGCGATCCAATCCGGCTCCGTGAGTACGCATTAATCCCATTCGGCATCGAAGATTTTTCGATGCTATTTATTGGCGTAGGTCCCCCTGTCCCCACCTACGCTTTGGACACGCAAGCAGCGTGATCTGAGAGAGCCCGGTTTCCCCGAGCCGGGCTCTCATTCAGCTTTGCTGGCACGCACTCAAATTGCCTACCCCTCGACATTTCGGACATGATCCGAGCAAACGTTATGATTGGAACCTATCTGGCTCCGCGCGAGTTGAAAAATGTATTCAGCCAATCGATTTGGTTTTGAAACGGCGCCAGTCATCGCGGACGTTATAGGCGACACATTCTCCGCGACGCCTCACTCTAAAGGAGGCTTCCAATGGAATTACTATTGATTATCGTCGTGCTGTTCCTGCTCTTCGGTGGCGGAGGATACTTTGGTCGCCGTCGCGGCTACTGGTGAAGCCATTTTTGCTCTAAGCGATAAAGTTAATCGGCTCTGCTGTTCATATCAAAGAACGCGAGCCAACTAAGGAGAGTTTTGGTGAAGAAAACAATGCTGTTCGCCAGTTTGGCGTCAATCGGTGTGTGCTTTCTGACTTCACAAGCAATAGCTCAAGGCGTTCCACAATCGGTTGAGATAACCAAGGTCGATGTTCAAACGGTGGCAGCTGGCTATCGGGCATCCAATGTTATCGGTAACAAAGTCGTCAATGATTCGAACGAAACGATCGGGAAGATTGACGACCTTCTTGTGACCCGCGATGGCAAAGAGCCGTACGCCGTTTTATCGGTCGGTGGTTTCCTAGGCATGGGCACCCGCATGGTGGTTATCCGTTACGACAGCCTCAAATTCGCCGATGACAAGATCATGCTGCCGGGCGGGACAAAGGATGGGCTTAAGATGCTGCCTGCGTTTCAATACGCTAAGAAGTGATCGTTCGCGGCGTCGATCCGGAGTGTTATCCGAGCAATTTTGGAAAGGCCGCCGCGAGGCGGTCTTTTTTTCGTGCGTCCAATGTCGGTTTTTGGCACTTAGCGGACATGCCGAGGTGTACTGCACATGTCTGCTTTTGACCCAAAGCGGACATTTGACCGGGCCTTCGCTCCGGGCCATCGAGAACTTGGATCTAGGTCAAGAACCGCCAAGGCTCCTGACCGCCCAAACCAACTTCTTTACCGCCCCGCGCCAACGCGATTGACGCCACCGTTTGCATTGCCGCCGGCATTGTGCCGGACCGCAGCGCGTGCCACCGGACGCGGCCTGAGCACAACGCCGGCCCTGGCAACGCAACCGTGCGGATAGTCAACGTACTGGCAGTACACGACTGCCCCAGCTGGGGGCGCACTGAGAGTGACGGCACCAAGCGCCAACAGAACGCTGGTCGCAATCCCTGCAACCGTCACTGACTTAATCGAAAGATGCTTCACCCGTTGCATGGTGGTTTTCCTCATGCTGCAAACAGAAAGCTGACTGAAGCCGCCCATCGCGGGCTCGCGCCGGATGCATAACGCGCCTCCCGGGTAGCGAACTCACGGCCAATACGCTCACCCACCACGGCGAACTTGTTAAATCACGATTTCGATACTCACTTGGCGGTACGGCCGCCACGGACAATCAGGGCAGCCTATCGCTGCAGCAACTGCCGCAGATGCCTGCTTTCGGCGGTAAAGCGGACTTGGCGTTTCGCACTTGCACAAAATTATTCCACGGAAAAAAAATGGGCATGGATGCTTCCACCGCTCAAATGACGGCCGATGCTCGAAAATTAATATCAATTTTTTTGCAAAGTGGCCGCGACACTTTTCACCCCGTCAATGTGGATACATACTGTTACTGTCATTGGCTGGAGGAAATCGATGGACAGGGTGTTAGCGCGCGTTGCGTACCGTAAGGTTTCCCGCAAAAATTCTCCGTTTCGAACATTCAATTTCTCACAAGAGATTTTGCGCGATTGCAACCAGCAAACCGTAAAGAAAAGTATTCTTGCGCTTCGGCGCGGTCCTATCCGTTACCGCCGCAATGCGATGATCGTGTGTGAGGGAGACCCCGCCGATTACGTCTACCTTGTTGTCAAAGGCACCGTCCGAAGTTGCAGAACCTATCAGGACGGCAGTCGGGGCATCGTCGCTTTTTATTTCTCGGGCGAACTTTTGGGCTTGACCGGCGATCCAGCACATTCGCTCTCCGTGGAGGCAGTAACAGATACGCTGATATTATTTTTTAAACGAAAGGATTTGCTTTCTGCCGCCACTCGGGACAGCAAAATTGCACGTTATTTGTTGGCTGCAACCACAAATGAGCTTCGGCGTATCCAAGAACATTCACTGATGTTGGGCAGGCTTGCCACCTGTCGCGTGTCGACCTTCTTGGTTGACCTGTCAAATAGGATGGGAAAGCCGAAATACCTCAGACTGCCCATGAACCTCGTTGATATTGCCGATCATCTTGCGCTTAAGATGGAGACCGTCAGTCGGGCCATCGCTACGCTGGAAAAGTCTGGTTCGATCGTGCGCTCATCGTACCGAACGGTGGTTCTGACGGACCGCGCTTCAACCGTCACTGGTTTTAACAACAGCGCTTTGCGTTAAGCGAACTCAGAATGAAGATGCGAGATGTCCGCTATTGGCACTTAGCGGACATGGCCGTGTGCACCGCACATGTCTGCTTTTGACCCAAAGCTGACATCCTCCTTCGCGAGGGTTAGCTATCAGATGCGGTCGGGCGCCCGCTGCTGCATAACAGCACCCCAAATCACCAGGACGATTATTGCTCCGACGACAGCACCTATCAGCCCCGCGCCTTCGCCGGGGCTATACCATCCCAAGGCTTGACCCAACCAGGTAGCAACGAACGCACCCACAATCCCAAGAATAGTTGTCAGGATGAATCCAGAGGGCTCATTGCTGCCTGGTGTAACCAACTTCGCGATTACGCCTGCGACGAAACCGATGATGATTGTCCAAATTATGCCCATGGCGTTCTCCTGCTCAAGTGGAAGCGGTGCAACTATTTCTTCACGTTTTACGCACTTGAAAGTTCGGCTTCCGTCGGGAGCCGCCCTTGCGGCGTGTATTTATCAACTGCATTGGGGAGTTCGCGGGAGAGTCGCGAGAGCAGATCTTCTTGCGTCAGGCCGGTTTGTTTCGAAAGAGTGTTCAGCGTATCCGGGCCGATCGCCTGCTCAAGCTGGGCGGGCGTCAACTGTTTGTTGGGACCCGTTTTAACCCAGGACTCCGCGGTTTCGCCCTGGCCACTCTGCTTGAAGCGGTCGACAATTTCGCTGAGCCCGCCACTAAGAATGCCGCCGGCGCTGGCACCACCGAGACTGCTGCTCAGCTGTCCGAGCAATCCACCGAGACCGCCTTGCCCAGCAGCTCCCGGCGTCCGCTGTCCCGTTCCGCCCAGCATTTCGGAGATTTTGTCTCTGTTCTGGTAGCCCGCGATCGCGAGCAGCCCCAGAAGAGCGGTCATGGATGGAAGTCCGCGGCTCATTATTTTGCTCCTTAATTCTAATGAGGAGCAACAGCGGGTCCGGACATAAGTTCCGTTGCATCAACGGAATATAGGCTCCGGCGACCCACCGGGGCTTTTTATTGCGCGATCTATGTGCGCTATTGAGGTAAGTACGACGATCACCTTTGGGAGCAAATCTGAATTTTCCTCAAGACGCGGCGGCCGCGGTCACCAACAAACCATTGCCACCGCCATACGCACCTCCGTTCAGCAGGCGGATCATAGCTGTAGTACGGACCGGTATAGGGCTTTGCTCCGAAGGTGAACCCGGCGCCCGACGCTAGGCTAAAGCCTGCAAAAGTGACAGCCGACAAAGCAATAAGGAACGTTGTTGCGGTCTTAGTAATCACGACGCTCACCTAAGCGGCGGGGGCTGTTTTGACGCTTTTTTCGCAGAGCGGCGATAATCCTCTATTGAGGACCTCGAACAACGAGGCGCGATTTCAATAGTGCCAGTGCCGATGATGCCAATGCCGTTGGTGGCTGTGCCGGTTGGGCACGTAGGCATATGCGCGGTGACCATTCCTTGGCACTCCCGGCGGCATCGCTCCGCTCGCGGGTTGTCCGAAGCTGTCAACTTGAGAAGGCGGGTTTGGTCCGTAGTTTGGCAAGCTTTGGGCAAACGAGGCGGTTGCTGCGCTCAGCAATATGGCGCTCGCAATTAATACTGTTTTCATCGGAAGCCTCTGGGTTCCAGTCATTTCATTGATAACTCCTCTACGCACCTTTGGTTCGGCAATACTAAAACCAAGCGGCAAATCGGGCGACCGAACAACCTGAACACCAAAAGCCTAGGGGCGCGATGGAAAGGAAACTCGAGGAGGGCGTCAGTCAATGTCACTCAAACGCGCCGAAGACCAAGCATTATTGGTTTCTGAATTAAAGCTTTTGGGCATGTTCTACGCCGATGCGCTCTCGCAGGCCGTCAGTCTCCGAAACAAGAACTTTCCCCGTTGTCGGATCGATCCGACGCACACTGGAAGCTGCTCCTTGCGAGCCGTAGAGGCCCTTGAGTGCCTCAACGTAAGCTGCCTTTGCGAAGGACTGATATCCAGGCGGACGCTTCCTTGTGACACGCTTGGGTTTGATCTTGAATCGAACAGCTTCACGCATCGTGGTCCAATCGTTCTGAGGTCGGCGAAAAGAAACCGGCGTCCATGTGGCACTTAGACGCCGGTCCTTGCATTCGTGATGCCCGCGAACCAGTGCCATTGAAGGGGGATCGGGAAGGACGGCTGGCTGGCTCGCGGACGTCGCGTTAATGCACAGCGAACCAATGCGTTCCTCGGAATTTGTTAACTGCCATGTTTTGTAAATTCGCTTGCGAAAGCGGCGGCTATGGAGGGATCACCGAAGCACCAACGGATGACGCTGCCACTGGCATCATGTCGACCATGCCCGCGCTTGCGTGGAACTCGTACATTGCGTCTAGTTTCGTACCGAGGCCGCCGGGCGGTACGACGATATCTACGAAGTGCGGGAAGTCTTGTTCAACAGCCTTCGCGCTTTGTCTGCCCCTGCAGCGGCTCATGCAGCCACCGCCTCAATAAGCGTCGGGTCGCTATCATCCGCGCGCGAGCTGTTGACGCGCCGTCCGGTTGCAACCAGGACACTGAGGATCGTCTCTCAAATGGTGGAAATCGGTTCGGTCGTTGGAAGTCACCTGCAATCCACATTACAGGCGGGAGCACAAGCACACTCTCTGCGAGTGCGTATTCAAACTGCCGTTCCCTCGACAATTTGAAACGCCAGCCGCCAGCAGACAAAGCCGGGGTTTTCTGTCGCCTGTAATGGCTGTCACAAGATAAGGCTCGACTGCTTCGCCATAGAGGCGCAGGTTATAAATATGCGAAGGATCATCCAAGCAAATATCGACAGGCTCAAAGAACTGCTGAAAACGGAACCTGATCCAACAAAGCACGTAATGGAAAGACGTCTTCTCGCTGAGGAGGAGGCAAAGCTGAAACAACTGCCTGCCTACGACAAGAAAGAGCCCAAGGCTTATTAATTTAGCGGCTGTCGGCCCATTTGCGCCAATGTGTCGGCACGATGTCGATGCGCTTATTGGAAGCATCCACCCAAACGGTTCCGCTTTTACGGACCGGGAATACCAGTGAATGGATGCCGCTCTTGTCCATCACAGCGACTTCAAGGTCGGCATCGGATGGCGCAATTGAAACGGGCAACCATTTGTCGGGTGGCCATTGATCTTGCAGCATTGGGTGAATGAACGCCTGCACTGATCAGACCGTGTTGATATGGATCAACGTTTTTCGAGCGAATGTCCGCTGTTGGCACGTAGCGGACATCGCCCCGTGCACCGCAATTGTCTGCTATTGACCCAAAGCGGACATGGCCCACATGTAAATTTCGCATAAATAGCAATTGATAGGCCCCTAGGCAGGCCCGTCGGAATTGGCCAAAGTCGATCGGTGGCAAGGCGTTAAAGTTTTGGGGGCGAAGATGTTGCGGAGTAAATGTACCGCGAGCATGGCCGTAGGCTTGCTGGCGGGTATGGCGGCCTTTACGAGCCCGGCGCAGGCACTCACTGTCGCCGTCGATTTGTCGATATCGTACTTTGCGGGGTCGTCACCCTCGCCACCGGAAATCTTTCCAAGCACCACGCAGTTGAGCGGCCTCGCGTCGTTTTATATCGACACCCTGAATAGTCCGATACCGTTGCCTCCAGAAATCGATATCGGCCATCTCAATGTGGGAGATAGTTTCGTCACAACGTTAATTCCGGGCGACCCTTGTTTCGCGGCCGTCTCATGCCGTTTGAATTTCAGCTTTGGTGGGCAGACCAGCATCCCGGGCAACCCGATCACTCCGTTTTTTCTTGCCGCCGCTTTCCCGCTCGGAAGCAATCTTGCGAACGCAAGTCCGACCCCACCGGAGATCATGCCGTTAGCCTTCTTTCAAGGCGGTGCTCCGCTCTCATTCTCGGGACCCATCGTGGCGTTTGACGCTCCTGTGATCGTCGGCGAATGGGACATCACCATCCATGAGGCGACCGCAACGCCACTGCCTGCGGCGCTCCCGCTCTTTGCCTCAGGCCTCGGCGCGTTAGGCCTGCTCGGCTGGCGCAAGAAGCGGAAGCAAGCCGCCTAGACAATTTGGTATGTGGCCGGGAAACCCTCGGGCGAAACGCTCGGGAGTTTTTTGTTGAGCGGCGTGTCGTTCGCAATGTCCGCTTCTGGCACTTAGCGGACATCCGGCGTGACCCGATCAATGTCCGCTCTCGAGGGCAAAGCGGACGTGCAAAAGGAGACTATGCCGTCCGGTCGGTCCGACCAACGAGCAATTCGCGAAAGGCCTTCATATCGCTGACGACGAAATCGCAGAAGGCACGCACACGCGGGGTCCGCTGCATGTCACGGTGAATGAGCAAATAAAACGGCAGCCTCAACTCCGGTATCGAATCAAACAAGCGGACCACGTCGGGTTCTTCTTCAACGGTGATAACGGGCAGCGGTGAAATTCCTGCGCCGGATTTGACCGCAAGCACAAGCGCTGGCGTGCTGGTGCAACGCGCCGCAATACGAGCCTGTGGGGCAACCCTCCTAAGCCAGTTTGCGCCGGGATGTCCGGCAATCGGGCCGTCGAACTGGACCACGTCATGACTGCCGATCTCATCTAGGCTCTTTGGCGCTCCCCGACGCTCGATATAGGCACGGCTTGCAAATACGGCCCACGGCACTTCCGCTACCTTGCGCGCCACCAGGGCGTCGTCCTTTGGGTCAGAGGTCCGGAAAGCGATGTCGGCTTCGCCCTTTGCGAGATCGAGGACTCGATCAACCATGATCATCTCGACACGTAGGCCCGGATAGCGCGCGTGAAACGCTTCTAGGATCGGCGACCTCATTATCCGGTAACCGGCCGTCTCAGGACATGTAACCCGAATGGTCCCTGCAAGCTCGGTGACACTTGAGGCGCTGTGACGTGTGAAATCGGTGACGTCAGTTTCGACGCGTTCCGCAATTGGAAGAAGCTGCCCGCCGACACGCGTGAGCCGGTAGCCCTCAGGGCGCCGTTCGAACAAGCGACGACCAAGCTGACGTTCGAGCGCTGCGATGCGACGTTGCACGGTCGATTGATTCACTCCGAGCGCCTTGGCCGCCTGAATCGTGCTTCCATGCCGCGCGACGGCCAGGAAGTATCGAAGATCGTTCCAATCGAACATGACATGGTTATGCATGTTTGCCTGCCAATTTGGCAAACTCGCACCTCCCCAAAGCTCTCCGCGACGGAATAATTTCATCTGCATCGTTTCCGAAATAGGAGGAATTGCATGGCCTTCCGCCGATTATCCCGCCGCTCGGTGGTTCTTGGATCGGCCGGCCTCGCCGCCGGTCATCTGCCCCAGGCTTACGCGGCCATGGGCCAAGGCTCGGCCCCGAAAGGGTATGTGCTCGCTCCGAGCGAAGGCGAGCATTTGATCCAGCGCGGCGGAAACATCTTCATCAAGGCCGATCCTATCAAGGGATCCAACGCTCTCGCGATGGGAACGCAACAGGTGCTTGCCGGAGTCGGGATACCGATTCACCGGCACTTCGAAATGGACGAGGCCTTCTACGTCGTCGATGGCGGTGGGACTTTCATCCTTGATGACGTGCCCCATCCGATCGACAAGGGCAGCTCGATCTTCATTCCCAAAAACGCCTGGCACGGCTTTCAGAACCCGGACCGCGAATTGCTCCTACTGTGGATCGTGGCTCCGCCCGGACTGGAAGCATTCTTCCGTGAAGTCGCGACGCGCCCCGGCGTACCTCCCGTTCAGCGAACGAAGCAGCAGCTGAACGAGATTGCGCAAAAGTATGCAACCGAGTTTCGTTGACCGCCGAACGGGAAGGCGGCAGTTCGAGCGCGTCGTGTTGCAAAGCGGATTTTCGGCTTGTGGCACTTAGCGGATATTCCAACCGCGTCGTCGAATGTCCACTTTCGGCGTTAAAGCAGACCTGGCACCGACATCACTCGATGTCCGCTACTGACCCAAAAGCGGACACTAGGCAGCGGACCCAAAACGCTGCGGTAAATTGCTTGAGTTAAGCGATTGCGAATTCGTCGCCACCAATTCTAGTCGCGACACCGTTCGGACCGGTCTTCTTCTTGAGTTCGGCCGCAACCGCCCTCACGGCTTCATCTCCGGCGCTATGCCCGTGCTTGTCATTGAGAAATTTTAGATGGTTTATATCCAAAATAATGATTCCTGTCCGGCGGTCGGTTTCACGCGCTAACGACAACGCCAACTGCAGCTGCGCATCGAACATCGCTCGGTTTGGCAACCCCGTTAGCGATGTAATCGGTGAGATCAAGCTCAAGCTTCTCAATCACTGCAGGCCTGCGGAAATGTCCGAATCAAGCGTCCGGGCGGAGTCGGCTCTGACTGGCTGAAAGGTTACCCGCGGCGAGTTAATCCTTGCCCGTCAGCTGCGCCTTATTTGATTCAAACTCGACGGTCCGACAACGATGCCGGGCGAAAGCAGCTAGACAGAAACGGTAAGCGGCGGCAGCTGGAGCTGAGAGCCTCAATACTCCCAAAAGTCTTTTTGATACTTTTAATCATCCAAGCGGATCACATTCTTTTTGTTGGCATTTTTGGGCAATAAACAGTCAATAAACAGAACAAAAAACCATTTGTCAGGAATCGGACACAGGGCTAAAGAAGGTTAGCCCATCAAGGACGCTGGATAACCAGCACCGCAAGTCCGCAGTTACAAAATAACAAAATAAGCGGAAGGCGATTGAGTTACGACTAGCTCGCCCGGGTCACAACTAGAAATGCCAAAACCGAAATGGAATGCACGGTAGGTGCGTAGCGGCGCACCTACGGTGGTTTGGCTTCGGAGAATCTCTATGACAACCAAAACTGTGACTGATTTGGCTCTGCTTCCATGAATAGACTGGTGACGGAAGCGTCCTTCGACGTAATTGGATTTCTCACCCAACAACAGTTGGCAAGGAACTTAACGAAATATCGAGCCGAACAAACTGTGTATACACAGGCCGATCGGGCGGACTCTGTTTTTTACATCCACACGGGCAAGGTCAAAGTCACCGTCCTATCGGCACGCGGGAAGGAAGCCGTTGTTGCAGTCCGCGGGCCGGACGAATTCTGCGGCGAGGGAAGTCTGACCGGCAAGCCGTTGCGCTTGGCATCTGTTGTTACAATGACGCCATGTGAGATTGTGCGGCTATCGAATGAAACGATCGCAGGCCTTCTCCATCGCGAAGAGAAGTTCGCCGACTATTTTTTGCACCATCTTTTGACCCGGACCGCCCGCGTTGAATCGGACCTGGTCGATCAACTATTTAACTCCAGCGAGATGCGACTGGCGCGTACCCTTCTGCTTCTGGCTAATTATGGCGTGAACGCTGGCGCGGAACCGATGCCGATAAACATGAATCAAGAGTTGCTCGCCGAAATGATTGGTACGACCCGGTCTCGCGTAAACGTATTCATGAATAAGTTTCGGAAGTTAGGTCTGATCAAATACAACGGCAAAATAGAAGTTCAGAGAGCACTGCTGAACTACGTTCTGCACGAGCGTCCGGAAATCGAGAAAGTTGAGCGGACCCCGTGACGATAGGCGTCCGCTATTGTGAAACAGAGGACATAGCGCAGATGCCGTGGACTCCAGAATTTCTCTAAATCAGATAAGCCATTAATTGGCACCATGATACCGGCGCTGCAACTTTATTTTTGCACGCGTGTCCTGTCATGCTCACTTCAATAGTGCATAGATATCACGGGCCTAAATTTTGGATCGCCGAATTTGAATGTTCAATTTTGAACAGACAACCCTCGGCGAATCAGTGCACGCGCCCCTCGTGTGATTGCGTCGGCGCGATTTGCGCCACCGCACGCTGCCATCACAAAACGATCGGCGCGTTCGTCCGAGTTGCGTAAGCAGAAAACGCATTCGGTCCCCACAGTACTCACATCAAAGCGCGTCAGGCGAAAGCAGCACGCCATGCCTAAGCCAGCAATTGCGTGGGCGCTCCGGATGAGATCCCAATCGATTTTGCTGCCGCACACGAGCGGCCAGATTCAATGGCGGCTGCCGAATTCCATAACCAATCGGCGTCGATCGAAAGTCTTAGCCTGCGTTGCATTCGCGAATATTGCGGCAAGGACTCTTTTCGCAACGGTATTTATTCTGCCGCCTGTTTTTGCTTTTGCGGATGGCGGCAGCGCGGGGGGCGGCGGTGGTGGAGCTGTCGGCGGCGCCGGCGGAACCGGTGCAGGCGGAGCGGGAGGCAATGGGAACGCGGGGGTCGGCATTAACGGCGGCGGTGGCGGTGGCGGTGGTGCCAGCGACGGCACGGGCGGTACGGGCGGAAACGGCGGTGGCGGAGCGGGCGGCGCTGGTGGTGGAATCGCCGCCGCGGGATCCGTAGGCAGTGCTGGCGCTGTCAACCTTGGCGGTGGCGGTGCCGGTGGTGGCGGCGGCGGTTTAAGCGGCAGCAGCGGCGTCAGTCTTCCTGGCGGGGCACTGACTGGCGGCACCGGTGGAGTTGGCGGTGCCGGTGGCGCTGCGTCGGGTGTGGGCAATGGCGGCGGCGGTGGGGGCGGCGGCAGTGGTGGCTTTGGCGCCCTCGTAACTGGAGCAAGCATCAATACCAACTCCGTTACCATTCAAGGCGGCCTGGGCGGTGTCGGCGGCGTCGGCGGTGCGGCCGCCAGTGGAATCGGCGGGAGTGGCGGTAACGGTGGTGACGGTGGCACGGGTATCTTTTTTTCCGCGCCGGGTGCTTCTCTCACCAACAATGGCACGGGCATCATCCAGGGTGGCAGCGGCGCTGTCGGTGGGGCGTCCGGAGCAGGTGTCGGGGGTAATGGCCTCCCCGGCCTGGGTGGCAATGGTGGCGCGGGCATCGTCGGAAACGGTCTCACGATCATCAACAGCGGCACAATTTCGGGCGGCTTCGCCAGTGACGGTGTCACGCGCGCCAACGCGATCACCTTCATAAGCGGCGTCAACAGCCTGACGATCCAAAATGGCTCGTCAATTACGGGCAACGTCGTCGCAGTCAGCGGCGGTACCGACACGTTTGCACTCGGCGGCGCGATCGATAGCTCCTTCAATACGACGCTAATTGGGGCCCAGTATCAAAACTTCACCGCCTTCAATAAGACTGGCGCGAGTACGTGGACGCTCACTGGAACGCCGGGTCAGGCTACGCCGTGGGTGATTTCGAACGGCACGTTGCAGGCCGGCGCAGTCACCAACGTGTTCGGCGCCACAAGTGCGATTACAGTCAACACTCCCGGGATTCTCGATCTTGGCGGTAACAATCAGCAGATAGGCTCGCTTGCCGGCAGCGGTACTGTGACCAACAGCGCTGGCGCCAGCGCCACACTCACAACGGGCGATGCGACAAATACCCTCCTGAGTGGCGTAATCCAGAACGGCGTTGGCCAGACGGCTCTTACCAAACAGGGTGCCGGCGTATTTACTTTGAGTGGCACCAACACCTATGCCGGTGCGACCACGATCAATGGCGGCACGCTGGCGCTGACGGGCGGCGGCAGCATCGCCAATTCGAGCGGCGTGAACGTCGCCAATGCGGCCGGCGTCTTCGACATTTCCGGTACGACCACCGGAGCTTCCATCACCACCCTGTCGGGCGTGACCAACAGCAGCGTCGCGCTCGGCAGCAAGACGCTGACATTAGCGAACGCCTCAACCACCTATAACGGCGTCATCAGCGGGACCAACGGCGCGCTGACGCTTACGGCCGGCACGCAGACACTAACCGGCACCAACACCTATACCGGTGTCACCACCATCAGTAGCGGAATGCTTCGGCTTGGCAATGGTGGCACGTCCGGCACCGTCACCGGTAACGTAACGAACAACGGAATATTGGTGATCGACCATTCGAACACGTTAACATTGGGCAGCAATATTTCGGGCAGCGGCGCGTTTCAGCAGGACGGTTCAGGGACCACGGTTCTTACCGGCGCCAACACATATTTGGGCGCGACGACAATCAACGGTGGCGGGCTGCAGGTAACCAGCTCAATTACGACCTCGTCCTTGACCACGGTCAATAGTGGCGTCCTGTCTGGTACGGGAGCGGTCGGCAATACGATCGTTGCGAATGGTGGTAGTTTTCAGCCTGGTTCCGTCAGCCCAGGCTCGTCGATGACGGTGACCGGCACTCTCGGTTTTGCATCGGGAAGTTTCTACAACGTCAACCTAAACCCGGTTACGTCTTCACTCACCAATGTGTCCGGCGCGGCGACGCTTGGCGGCGCAACAGTCAATGCGAACTATGCGGGAGGCAGCTACGTTACCAAGCAATATACGATCCTCAATGCGGGCAGCGTGAGCGGCACGTTCGGGTCACTCGTCAACACCAATCTGCCGGCTAATTTCACCGCCGCCCTAGGCTATGATGCGGCCCATGCTTATTTGAATCTAAGCTTGAACTTCGTCCCGCCTGCACCCGGCCCCAGCTTCGGCCAGCCACTCAATATCAATCAGCAGAATGTAGCGAATGGGCTGATCAATTCGTTTAATGCGAATGGCGGCATCCCGATTGTCTTTGGCGCGGTGACGCCTGGCGGGCTGACTCAGCTTTCTGGAGAGATCGGCGCGAGCTATGCCCAGGTCGCCTTCCAGGCCGGCGCGGCATTTCTCAATTTGATGCTCAATCCATCATTCGACGGTCGCTTTACTCCAGACGGCTTCGGTCCGATTGGTTATTCCGACGAGGCGCGGCCGGCAGCGGCGAAAGTATTCGAAGCGCTCGATCGGCAGCAATCGTCGTCGCTAGACTCTCGCTATGGTGTCTGGGGATCGGCCTATGGTGGCAGCGGCAGCATCAGTGGCGACAGCACAACCGGTTCGCACCGCACCACCAGCCAAACTTACACCTTCGCCAGCGGTCTCGATTATCGCGTGACACCGGACGCACTCGTCGGCTTCGCGCTCGCCGGCGGCGGCACGCGTTGGGATCTTGACCAGGCCTTGGGGAGTGGGCGTTCCGACATTTTCCAGGCCGGGGTGTACGGCAAGGCGCGGTGGGACGCCGTCTATTTCGCCGCCGCTCTCGCTTATTCCTTCCATAATGTAACCACTACCCGTACCGTAACGATTGCTGGAAGCGACGTGCTGGCAGCGAAAGTCCAGGCCAATGTTTTCAGCGGGCGCTTGGAAGGCGGTTATCGCTATGCGATGCCATGGCTGATCGCCACGCCCTACGGGGCTGTGCAAGTCCAATCCATCGTGCTGCCATCCTACGGTGAGAGCGCGATCTCCGGGTCATCCCAATTCGCTTTGAACTATGCGTCGCAGAGTACAACGGCGACGCGCACCGAATTGGGGGCGCGGTTCGGCAAAAGCTACCTATTCGATCGAGGCGAGACTCTCACTTTGTATTCGCGCGCGGCGTGGGCGCACGACTTCAGTGACAGCGCGCGTGCGAGCGCGATCTTCCAAGGGCTGCCGGTGTCCAATTTCATCGTAAATGGCGCTACACCTGCTCCGGACGGTGCACTCGTGACCGCCGGCGCGGAATATAGGCTTGCGAACGGCTGGTCTGTGCTCGCTAAACTCGACGGCGAGTTTTCCAACTCTACAGCTGTTTATTCTGGCTCAGGGACTATCAGGAAAACTTGGTGAGGTCAGTATTAACGCCAAACCGAAGTGTTATGCGCGAACTTTGATGTCTGCGTTAAAAAACGGGGTCCGCCATCGGCACTTAGCGGACATTTTTGAGCTGCTCTCAACGTGAGAAGCAGGAACGAGCCGCGAAGGGGAAATCGGGCATACGCTGGTGCACCGCACAGGTCTGCTAATGATGCAAAGCGGACATCGGTATGTAAAAGGTATGTCTAACTGTCCTAACCTGTATTGGCTGTCACGAATATAAGCCACACATGTTCGCCTTCGAAGGTAAGGCGGACACGCTCCCAAGAAAACCATAAGAGGGCCGCTCTTCTACGTAGTGAGACGGATTGCATCCGCGCATTTAAGTCTTAGGTCCAGCACTACGGCGCGTCTGAAAGACAAACAACATGCCAGACCAGGTACAAGTTCTTGAAGCACGGTCCCGCCAATGCCTAGTGTTGGCCGACGGTGCCTCTAACGCACAAGTGCGGCAGATGTGGTTGAAGATGGCTCGTACTTGGACCGCTCTTTCGAAAAGCCAAGCTCGAACCACCGATTTCAATTCGGGGCCGAGAGGCGTTCGCGAAAACGTAGGCGATTGAGCCGCGAACGGTAGTGGCCGTTCCATCATATATTCAAACAGTGCGGGCAATACGCTTCGACATTTTGGGCAACGCCGCAAAGTGTGCAGCGGCCAAAGAAAGGGCCGCGCGTTTTGACAGCGGTGGCTCAATCGCGCAGCGGCAGTATCATTGTCGACAATCGATACTCTAGATCGGCCGCAGGTATCTAATTAGCATACAATTCATCAATTCCTAACTACGTCATCACCATTGCGCCAACGCCTGCTGCAACCTTGACCCGAGTCAATCGCTTACACAGGCAGCAGATCAAGAGTTTAATTGTTTGGCCGTGTTAGGAAAAAATGGTCGTGCATCGAGCGGTCGCAAATGCAGTTGATTGGATTCCACACTCATGGGCAGCGGCGGCCCACTGTTATCACTATTTTCATTCGCAAATCCGGCCAGCTTCTGGATTCGCGGGATTGCCGGTTTTCCTCATGCTCGTTTGCTTCCCGGATATTTCGGCGGCGGCCACCGCCGAGCAAGCGAAGGCTTTCTCCGAGCGCGCGGCAGCCCACATCAAACAGGTCGGAGAAGAAAAGGCCTTTGTTGACTTCACGCGACGTGACGGCGGCTTTATTGACGGCGAACTCTACGTCTTTTGCTACGACAACAAAGGCCTGAACAAAGCGCATGGTGGCAACCCCGCCTTCGTCGGCCGCAACCTGTTGCACATAAAGGATCCGGACGGTGTCGAGCCGAACGCGCTGATCGTCAAGAAAGGCTTTGAGCAAGGCAGCGGATGGGTGGACTTCAAGTGGCCGAACCCGGTGACGAAGAGAATTGAAAGCAAGTCTGCTTATGTGATCCACACCAACGATGTCGTGTGCGGGGTCGGATATTACAAGCCATAGCCGCGGATGAGTCGGCGCAGAGTCATCGTGTGAGTATCGTCAAGCGAATATTCCTGCTGATCGCGGTGACGCTGGGGCTGGTCGCCGGCGGCGCACTGTTCAATGGGCTGCATCTGCTCCAGAAGCGATCCGAGGAGTTGCGCGGCGATACTGTACAGCTTGCACGCGTCGCCGACCTTGACATGGGTCGAGTTCTCGACGGGACGCACCAGCTTCTAGCGACTCTCGCCAAACTTCCAGCGGGGCATGGTTGGGATGCGCGGGCGTGTTCGGTCATCGAGGCCGCTGCGAGCAGTGATTTCGAATATGACCACCTGGTCGCGACCGATCGCGACGGAATTATTCAATGCAGCAGTAACGGACCTACATACGTTGGCACTGCAATGCCCGACCGTGAACTGCTCGATCGGGTGGTAGCAACGGCGGGTTTCTCGGTGGGGGTCTATGGCGTCGGCCGGTTGTCACAAAATGAGGTGATCCGTGTCGGCTTTCCGGTTGTCGACGACGCCGGCGCGGTTGTCGGCACGATCTACGCCGGAATTAACCTGACGTGGCTGAATACGGCCATCAGTGAGTGGCAACTTGGCGAGAAAGCCACAATCGACATTACGGACCGCAACGGCATCCTGATCGCCCACCATCCCGATCCGAGGCGGGTCGGTCAACCAGTAGCCGATAAATTGAGACCCTACCTGTCGGTGGCAGGTATGGGGACCGCCGTTGTGGCTGATGTTAGGGGTGTGTCCTACCTGTATGGATATGTTCCGATCAATGTCGGCCCGTCTAATGACCTGGGAGTGTTCGTTGGGCGTGACCGGGGACAGGCCCTGGCAGATGTATATCGCTCGATCTGGTTGAATGCGGCGGTGATTCTGATCGGGCTTTTGCTCTCTGCAGTTTTCGCGGTTTTTTATGTTCGCCGATTCCTGTCGCGGCCATTCCAGGGCCTATTGACTGCTGCGGGACGTTGGCGAAACGGTGATTGGTCGGCACGCGCCGGCGCGGCGAGTGGAATTCCTGAATTTGACCGTCTCGCATCGGCCTTCGATGGCATGGCCGCCGAGGTTTCCGCCCGAGACAAGGCTCTGCAGAAATCAACGCAGTCATTGCGGCAGGAACGGGATTTTACCGCTGCCTTGATCGATAGCTTGCCGGGGCTTTTTGTGTTGATCGACGAGCGAGGGCGCTTCGTTCGTTGGAATGCAAATCTGCCTGCCCTGACCGGCCTTCCAAGTGAGCGGCTTCAAGGGCTTCAAGCGCTGGAGATCGTGGGCGAGGACGACCGCGACCGGGCGCGAACAAAAATGGGCGATGCGTTTGCGCAAGGGGCTGCAGACTTCGAGGGTGCCATATCCACAAAGAATGGTGACGCGCGAACCATTCAGTTCACCGGCCGGACGATAATGAGCGATGACCGCCGCTACTTGTTAGCAGTCGGGACGGACGTGACTGATCAACGCAATGCCGGTCTCCGGTTGCGGGCAAGCGAAGAGCGGTTCCGGGCAGTGAGCGAGGCCGCCCAGGACGCGATCATCATGATCGATCAAGGCGCCAAGATCGTCTACTGGAACCGGGCCGCCGAACGCATCCTTGGCTACACCGCCGATGAAGCCATCGGTAAAGGCGTGCATGAATGGCTTATGCCGCAACATTTTGGTGGGGAGGCTTACGCCGAAATACGGGAATTTGCGGCGACCGGTCGCGGGAACGTGCTGGGGAAGACAATTGAAATGGCGGCGGTCCGAAAGGACGGCGTCGAAATCCCGGTCGAGATTTCGATTGCGAGTATGCTTCTTGGGTCTTCAAGGCACGCGGTCGCCATATTGCGCGATATCACCGAACGCAAGCGGATTGAGGCGGAGATCACGCGGATCGCGCGCCATGACATCTTGACTGGCCTCGCCAACCGCGGCGTGTTCGTTGAGACTCTGGAGGCAACGATTGCCTTGGCGCGGCGAGGTGGAATGGGTTTTGCCGTACTTTACATGGACCTCGACCATTTCAAGGATGTCAACGATACGCTCGGTCATCCGGTTGGCGACCTATTGCTGCAATCGATTGCCGAACGGTTGTGTGCTGCCATGCGTCAGACGGACATCGCAGCGCGGTTCGGCGGGGATGAATTTGCCTTGATCGCGACCAATCTCAGGGAACCAGCCGACGCCGCCACCTTGGCCGACACCGTGCTGACGGCGCTCAGCGAGCCATTTTCGCTCCAGGGCGTTGAACTTCGCACCGGCGCAAGCATCGGAATCGCGGTCTATGGACCGGACTCGCTGGAGGCCGAGACGCTCCTGTCGCACGCGGACGTGGCGCTGTACCGGGCGAAGTCCGAAGGGCGGGGGACTTACCGGTTTTTTACCGACGCGATGGATGCCGAAGTACGGACACGTGTTCTGATTGGTACCGAGCTTCGCAAAGCCATCATTTCCGACCAGCTTTTTCTTGCCTACCAGCCCCAGGTCGACATATGCACCGGCCACATCATTGGCGTCGAAGCGCTGGTTCGCTGGCAGCACCCTACGCGTGGTGTCGTCATGCCTAACGAGTTCATTCCCGCCGCGGAGAAGAACGGCTTGATCGTTGCGCTTGGGCATTGGGTTATGCGCGAGGCTTGCCGGCAAATGAAGCTGTGGTTGGACGCGGGAATTGCGCCGCCCCTTATCGCGATTAATCTGTCTGCGCTTCAATTCAAAACGCCGCTGCAATTGGAAAAAGACATATCAGAGATCCTGTCTGAGACAGGCGTGCCGCCGCAGAAGATAGAGCTGGAGCTCACGGAAAGCGCGCTCATGGACGCGTCGCGCGCCCATGGCGATGTGTTGTTGCGGCTTCGCAAGGCGGGCTTCCGGATCGCGATCGACGACTTCGGCACAGGATATTCGTCACTTGATTATCTCCGTCGTTTTCCGGTTGATCGCATCAAAATCGCGCAACAATTTATGACTGATCTGGCGGATACCTCCGGTAACGGGGCGATTGTGCAGGCGGCGATCGCACTCGCGCACGCGCTCAAGCTTGACACCATGGTGGAGGGTGTGGAAACGGCTCGACAGTTAGAGTTGGTCAAAACTTGGGGCGCCCGCGCGGCGCAAGGCTATTACTTCTCAAAACCCGTTTTGGCCGAACAGATGACGGCCCTGCTGAATAAACGTACGATCCATCCCGTGCATCCACCGGTCATCGTCGACGCCGCATAGTTTGAAGATCAGCCCGGCGCAAACGCTATCATGTCCGCTAATGACCCAAAGCAGACATGTGTAGAAAGCCCAATCCCATCTATAAAAATATTGGTAGCCGGCCCGCCACTAGAGAATTTAAGTGGGAGTGTCACATTTAGCGTCAAAGATCTCGAATTACGTTGTTATCGTCAATGACCTATTACAATAGGTTGCCTAAACATCGAACGAGCAATGGTGTCATCCAATAGCGCGACAGGACAAGGACTTTTGAAGTTGTGCCGTCGCGAGTTTATCGACATCAATAGTTCGGTCCGCGCGTAGCGGACGTATCTGGGCACCAGACGCGCTCGAACTTCAGCACAATACTACCGCGTGCATTTTTGCGCTGTGCAATTTGGAACAGCGCGCCAATTAAATCGAAGGTAAAAACGAATCATTCGTTGCGCCAATCGTTTCTAATTCCAAGTGCGTACAAAATTACCCGTACCCAGAATGGGCAGCAGAAAGCGACCTTCAATCAAGGTCTCTTGCAAGTCGCTGGCGCGACGACCTTTGACGTCCATTTGGCCGGCACACAGGCGATGATGATCGGACGCAGAAAACCGATCGGCGAATTGAGTGTGCGCGCTCTTGCAAAAGGAAAAGCTCATGAAGTCGAAAATCGTCAAACGCTCCATCGTCATCGATGGCCACAAGACCAGCGTGAGTCTTGAGGATCCATTCTGGAGCTGCTTGAAAGAGATCGCGCATGGTGACCGCATGACCATGTCGAAAGTGGTGGCTGCGATCAATCTGGCGCGCCAGCATAGCAATCTTTCCTCAGCCATCCGGCTATTTGTGCTCGACCGCATGCGCACAGCGAGACATTCCGTCGATCGGTTCGATGGCGCCAAGACTGACACGTTGATTCAAGGGAACATCGAAGCGCGCGTCTAAGCGCATCGCATCCGCTACCGAATTCCATCGCGCGGTCTGCGATGGGAGCAACGACTGTCATCACTTCGGTTAGCGATTGAGCGGGAATACAATGGGCCAGCCCGGCACAATGGAGCAAACAACGCGTTGCCGCAGCTTGCGGCAACGACATGGTCCTCGCGGCGGTCGTGCCACACACAATCAACGATTGAATGGAACGGCAAAAGTTCGTCTGCGCCAGATGCAATCAGACCAGAACGTATGTCGTACGGGCCAAATAGGCCCTCTGATTTTGCAAATTGGGCGCCGCCGGTCAAGAACGATCGCGGGCGCCGAGTGGATTTGACTCTTGGCTATTCGAGTATTCATCGCGCGTGTTGCGCAGCTTTTGTGTGCTGCAGGCCGTCCCGTATTGACGGCGGCAAGCGCACAGCGTACGGCGAGCTTTAGTTTTATAGGATGGCTCACTGCGCTCGAGACCTACAAGCTCGCAGTCATCCACGACGCAGTGCCACCTCACGGGTCTGACGCACCGATAAAAATCAAAAATGTTGAGCAGACGGCGCCATCGTTTCGGTTAGATGTGCACGAATTCGATGGATCAGATGCCGGACTGAAATCTGACCAGAATGTCACGGTCGTGCCGTCGGCAACGCCGCAAGGGCATGCCCATCTTGATGACGATAAAATCCAGGTTGCAATTGGGTCGTCAACGGATCCACGAATTCTTGTAGAGCCACATCCGTCCAATCCAACGATTAACGCAACGCCCGCTATTTCTTCCGTTTTGGGATATGATGGTCAAAGTGCCAGCGTGGAGGGCCCGAATGCGTTAACGGGCCAAGCGGCTGTTTTGCCTGTCGCTCGCGTGACCGCGCCGCAGCCCGACACGACGCCGCCGACCGTGCCATTGGTTGTGATGTCTGGCAGCGACATCGATGGGAGCGGCAGTGGTGACCTCAATGCAGGTCACGTCGTCACGCTGGCGGTCTCCATGAGCGAGGTGGTGGCGGTTGCGGGCGGCTCCCCGACGCTGTCGCTCAACAATGGCGGGACTGCAAACTACAGCGGCGGCTCCAATAGCAATGTGCTGACCTTCAGCTACACGGTCGGTGCCGGAGAGGATGCCGGCGACCTAGCGGTGACGTCGTTCAATCTGAATGGCGCAACGGTCAGCGATGCGGCCGGCAATAACGCCAACGTATCGGGGGCAGCGACCAACCCGCCTGGCATCCTGCAAATCGATACGACGGCGCCGACCGTGCCATTGGTTGTGATGTCTGGCAGCGACATCGATGGGAGCGGCAATGGTGACCTCAATGCAGGTCACGTCGTCACGCTGGCGGTCTCCATGAGCGAGGTGGTGACGGTTGCGGGCGGCTCCCCGACGCTGTCGCTCAACAATGGCGGGACTGCAAACTACAGCGGCGGCTCCAATAGCAATGTGCTGACTTTCAGCTACACGGTCGGTGCCGGAGAGGATGCCAGCGACCTAGCGGTGACGTCGTTCAATCTGAATGGCGCAACGGTCAGCGATGCGGCCGGCAATACCGCCAACGTATCGGGGGCAGCGACCAACCCGCCTGGCATCCTGCAAATCGATACGACCGCGCCGACCGTGCCATCGATTCTCACTATTACGCTGGGTGGTAGTGGCGGCAATCATTGGGTATTGACCGGAAACGCTGAGGCAAACAGCACCGTCGTGGTATTCGACGGTAACACTCAGCTCGCTGCCGTTACGGCTTCAGGTTTGGGTGTGTGGAGTTACACCACCACCGGCTTAATTACGAATTCCAGTATTCACACTTTTACGACGACCGCGTCTGACGCTGCTGGGAATACCAGTGGACCCTCGCCGGCGTGGATTGAAGGGGCGATAGGCAACGATACATTCACGTTCAGTTCTGAGGCGCAGCTCACCGAGCCAAGAATAAATGGCAACGGCGGCGCCGACACAATCTTGATGACTACGCCGTGTACGCTCAACAGCGGCGATTGCGCCAATATTAATGGGGTGCAGTCCGTACAACTGACCGGCGCAAGTACCATCATATTGGGTGCGGACGCTGCGACCGCCGGCATTGTGAATGTGATCGCGGGCAACGGCACAACAAGCATTGTGGATTCCAACGGCGTCACGCTGAATGTCAACGCCACCGCGCTTGCAGACAACACTGCGTTGAACTTGTCGGGGGCAGCGGGCTTTACGGTGACCGGCCTGCAGGGCGACCTCACGGCCACCGGTGTCAGCGGTGCTCTGAATGTGACGACGGTTGCGGTTGCTTCGGGCCTCTCGATTGCAACTGGCAGCGGCTCCAACACAATTACGGCGAGCGCGCTGACGACGGGACAGACGTTGATCTTGGCCGGTGGCGGCGCAGCAACGGTGACGCTCAATGCCGGTGCATCGAGCGGGAACCTCGCGGCCGGCGCTTACACGGGCAATCTCACGGTGACGGGTGGCACTGGCGTCAATACGATCACGGTCGGAAACGGCATTAATACGATCACCGGCGGTGGCGGCGCAGACGTGCTGACCGGTGGCACTGGCAGCGACACCTTCAACTTCAGTTCAGCAGTCAATCTGGGCGCCGCTGCAACCATCGCAGGCGGGGTGGGCAATGACACCATTAAGATGACGGCGGCGGCAACGCTGACCGACGCCAGCTTCCTGCATGCAACGAGCATCGAGACACTGGGACTGACCGGAGCCAGCACCATCACGCTCGGTGCGAACGCAACCAGTGCCGGCATTGTGAATGTGATCACGGGGAACGGTGCCACCAGCATCACGGACACCGGCGTCACGCTCAACACCGATGCAACGGCATTGGCCAACAATACGGTGCTGACGCTGTTAGGATCTTCGACCGAAGTAGTGACCGGACTGATCGGGAACATTACGGCTGGTTCACTGACCGGCGCACTGACGGTGACCACGAGTGATGCCACCGACAATGGCATCAGCATCACGACCGGGTCGGCGGCAACCTCGATTACCGACAACTTCAACACCGACACGCTCACGATCAATGCGACCACCCTAGCGCAGAATACGGGGCTAACACTTTTTGGGTCCGCGGCGGACGTGGTGACCGGACTGGTCGGAGACATCAATGCCGGCTCACTGACCGGAGCGCTCACCGTGACCACGGGGAATGCTGCCGACAACGGCATCAGTATTACGAGCGGTTCGGCTGCGACCTCGATCAGCGCGAGTGGCGGTAGCGACATAGTGACGATCAACGCAACGACGCTGGCACAGAATACGGCGCTGACCCTGACAGGGTCTGCAGTCGAGGTGGTCACGGGTTTGGTCGGGGATATCGCAGCTGGGTCACTGACCGGAGCACTGACGGTGACCACAGGTGATGCTGCCGATAACGGCATGTCGATCACGACTGGTTCGGCGGCAACCTCGATCACCGATACCTTCAATACCGACACGCTCACGATCAATGCGACAGCGCTCTCAAACAATACAGCGCTGACGCTGTTAGGATCTTCGACCGAAGTAGTGACCGGACTGATCGGGAACATTACGGCTGGTTCACTGACCGGCGCACTGACGCTGACCACCGGTGATGCGACCGACAACACGATCGCGATTACGACCGGCTCAGCGGCGACCTCGATCACCGACAACTTCAACACCGACACAGTAACAGTGACCGCCACGAATCTGGCACAGAATACGGCGCTGACTTTGACCGGGTCTGCGGCCGAAGTGGTGACTGGACTGGTCGGGGATATTGCCGCCGGTTCACTGACCGGAGCGCTCACCGTGACCACCGGTGATGCCGCTGACAATGGCATCAGCATCACGAGCGGCTTGGCGGCAACCTCGATCACGGCGAGCGGGGCTGGCGATACCGTGACGGTTGACGGGACGGTATTGGCTAACAACACGGCGCTGACGCTGGTAGGATCTTCGGCCGAGGTCGTCAGTGGGCTGATTGGGAATATTACGGCGAGTTCACTGACCGGTGCACTCACCGTGACCACCGGTGATGCGACCGACAACACGATCGCGATTACGACCGGCTCAGCGGTGACCGCGATCACCGACGTCTTCAACACCGACACGGTAACAGTGACCGCCACGAATCTGGCACAGAATACGACGCTGACCCTGACAGGGTCTGCAGCCGAGGTGGTGACTGGACTGGTCGGGGATATCGCGGCTGGTTCACAGACCGGTGCGCTGACCGTGACTACGGGGAATGCTGCCGACAATGGCATATCGATCACGACTGGCTCGGCGGCGACCTCGATCAGCGCGAGTGGGGCAGGCGACACGGTGACGGTCGATACGACCGCGTTAACGCAGAATACGGCGCTAACGCTTTCGGGATCTTCAGTCGAGGTGGTCACGGGTTTGGTCGGGGATATCGCAGCTGGTTCACTGACCGGGGCACTGACGGTGACCACGAATGATGCCACCGACAATGGCATCAGCATCACGACCGGGTCGGCTGCGACCTCGATCACTGATGCTTTCAACATCGACACGGTGACGGTCAATGCCACGACGCTGGCCAACAATACGGCGCTGACGCTTGTTGGGTCTGCGACGGAAGTGGTGAGCAGTCTGATCGGGAATATCACAGCCGGTTCACTGACCGGCGCGCTCATCGTGACCACGGGCGATGCGACCGACAACACCATCGCGATCACGACCGGCTCGGCGGCAACCTCGATCACTGATGCTTTCAACACCGACACGGTGACGGTGACCGCCACCGCGCTTGCAGACAACACTGCGTTGAACTTGTCGGGGGCAGCGGGCTTTACGGTGACCGGCCTGCAGGGCGACCTCACGGCCACCGGTGTCAGCGGTGCTCTGAATGTGACGACGGTTGCGGTTGCTTCGGGCCTCTCGATTGCAACTGGCAGCGGCTCCAACACAATTACGGCGAGCGCGCTGACGACGGGACAGACGTTGATCTTGGCCGGTGGCGGCGCAGCAACGGTGACGCTCAATGCCGGTGCATCGAGCGGGAACCTCGCGGCCGGCGCTTACACGGGCAATCTCACGGTGACGGGTGGCACTGGCGTCAATACGATCACGGTCGGAAACGGCATTAATACGATCACCGGCGGTGGCGGCGCAGACGTGCTGACCGGTGGCACTGGCAGCGACACCTTCAACTTCAGTTCAGCAGTCAATCTGGGCGCCGCTGCAACCATCGCAGGCGGGGTGGGCAATGACACCATTAAGATGACGGCGGCGGCAACGCTGACCGACGCCAGCTTCCTGCATGCAACGAGCATCGAGACACTGGGACTGACCGGAGCCAGCACCATCACGCTCGGTGCGAACGCAACCAGTGCCGGCATTGTGAATGTGATCACGGGGAACGGTGCCACCAGCATCACGGACACCGGCGTCACGCTCAACACCGATGCAACGGCATTGGCCAACAATACGGTGCTGACGCTGTTAGGATCTTCGACCGAAGTAGTGACCGGACTGATCGGGAACATTACGGCTGGTTCACTGACCGGCGCACTGACGGTGACCACGAGTGATGCCACCGACAATGGCATCAGCATCACGACCGGGTCGGCGGCAACCTCGATTACCGACAACTTCAACACCGACACGCTCACGATCAATGCGACCACCCTAGCGCAGAATACGGGGCTAACACTTTTTGGGTCCGCGGCGGACGTGGTGACCGGACTGGTCGGAGACATCAATGCCGGCTCACTGACCGGAGCGCTCACCGTGACCACGGGGAATGCTGCCGACAACGGCATCAGTATTACGAGCGGTTCGGCTGCGACCTCGATCAGCGCGAGTGGCGGTAGCGACATAGTGACGATCAACGCAACGACGCTGGCACAGAATACGGCGCTGACCCTGACAGGGTCTGCAGTCGAGGTGGTCACGGGTTTGGTCGGGGATATCGCAGCTGGGTCACTGACCGGAGCACTGACGGTGACCACAGGTGATGCTGCCGATAACGGCATGTCGATCACGACTGGTTCGGCGGCAACCTCGATCACCGATACCTTCAATACCGACACGCTCACGATCAATGCGACAGCGCTCACCGCTAATACGCTAACGTTGTCTGGCTCGGCAGCCACGACAGTGACTTTGGGGACGAGCGGCAATCTGGCGGCCGGCGCTAACACCGGCAACCTTACGGTTACCGGTGGCAGCGGAGCCAATACAATTACGGTAGGCAGCGGCAACAGCACGATCACGGGCGGCGGCGGCGCGGACACGCTGACTGGCGGCGCCGGCGCCGACCATTTTGTCTTTAATGCGACATCAGACTCGACAGTGGCGAGTCACGACACAATTAACAATTTCGTCCACGGCTCGGATTTCATCGACACATCAGCGATTGCTGGCATTACTGCGGTTCAGGGTCTGATTGCCGGTGCTACCCAGGTCGCCGCACACAGCATTGCGTGGATCCAAAGTGGCGCGGATACCATCGTGTACGCCAATAGTACTGGCGGTGCGGAGAACCAAGCAGCAGCGGACTTGGCCATTACGCTGCACTCGATCACGGCAAGCGTGCTCGCGGTGAATGATTTCATCCACAACTGAAATTCGGAACTTTTGATATGAAGTTCTCCGCTACAGATATGAATCCTCCGTATCCGCTGCCATAAATGCGGACAGCACTCGGAAAAGCTTGTCGTATTGTTGGCCGGACGGGATGCTATCCCGTGTTCTCATTGTGAGGCCAAAATTAACCTCGCAACTCCAACAAACAAACTTCTGATCTCCGCGACTGCAGCAAGTTGTGCTCGCTTAGGCGAGGCCCTGATGAAAGGCCTTTAGTCAACCATTGGAGATATCTTAATGTGTCGCCGACGAACACAGAACTTGCACCCAATACCGTTTCATAAGCCGACTGGAACGCCTGAACTAAACGCGTCGGCGCAGATACACGAGCCAGTAGACCCCACCCACCATAAGGCTGCCGCCGATGAGATTGCCTAATGTCGTGACGATGATGTTATGCAGGACGCCGCTGGCGGTCAGATCCGGGTAGGCTGCCGCAGTCTGCCCGATCGCGCCCCAAAACTCCGGCCCGGCCCAGGCTTTGATCGCAAGGCCGAAAGGCAGCAGATAAAGGTTGGCCACCGAGTGCTCGAACCCGGCGGCGACGAATGCCGCAATGGGCGGCACGATGACCATCACCTTATCAGTCACGCTACGCGCCCCGAACGACATCCATACTGCCAAGCAGACCAGCACGTTGCACAGCACCGCCAGGAAGAACAGCTGGATCGTCGGCAGGGCCGCTTTGACCGAAGCGATGGCGAGCGCCGTCTTGCCGACGGCGCCGCCGGCAAACCCATGCTCTCCGGCGAGGAATACCAGCGCGGCCGTTCCCACCGCGCCGACGATATTGCCGACATAGACCAATGACCAGGCGCGCAGCAGCGCGCCCAGTGTAATGCGCCGGCTGGCGCAGGCCACGATCATTAGCGAGTCGCCAGTGAACAGCTCGGCGCCGCCCACGATCACCAGGATAAGTCCGAGCGAAAAGACCAGACCGGCGAGCAGGCGCGCAACGCCCCAGGGCAGATCGCCGGCTCCGGTCAGCACCACGGTCATGAAGATCGCGCCGAACGCGATGAAGGCGCCGGCAAGTAGTCCCAAAACGATGAGTGCGAGCGCGTCGCGTCCGGCCTTGAGGGTACCCGCGGTCTCGCAGGCGAGTGCCATCTCAGGTGGCGGCAAGGCGTCGATGATATTGGCGCTGTTCGCTTTCGTCGGCGTCTCGGTCATTTTTTATACTGCAATGCGAGGCGAAATTAAAGCAATTGAAAATAAGCCAGTTTTTCGTGAAGCTTGGCGTTTTCCTTCCGTGCCAAATCGAACTTCGTTTGCAAGTCGCGGATGTAGCCGTACAACGGCTTTGGCAGCGCGCTGATGCTGTCTGCCGTCGGCGCCCACGTATCCGGAATGTCGAGTGTTGCCATCTTATTCTCGTGGTCACGCATGATTTGCCCTCCGCAAGCCTCCTTGCAATGCACCTGCAGGAACACAAGGTGCGTAAAACAGACGGACGGCCTATTGATGTGTGCAGCGAGGTGCTCGTGAATTGTAATTGAGATTCGGTGCCGTAAGGCAACCGAGGGTCTGTTCGCACTTTGTTGCGGCCCCAGCATTGACCGACGTCAACAGCTCTCATTCAATTCAATAGTCATCGAGCGTTTCGACGTCGAGGCGCAGCTAAGTCCGCTTTCGGGGGTAGATCAGACATAGCTTCTGCATCGCAAAATGTCTGCTAATGACCCAAAGCGGACATGATTGCACGCCCGAACATTTCTCGTCCGTACGCGCCTATTTGTGTTCGTCGGGATGACGACATTTCATAATGCATTCTTGGACGCAAACAAATTGCCGGCTCGCACAGGTATAGTCTTGGCATCTTTCTGAGCAGGCTTCGCTTGCTGTTTTAGGCTTGTTGGATACGAGAGTGATTGTCCAAAAAACCGACGCGCCAACCACGAGTGCAAGTTTTTTCATGATGCTCGCCTTTGATTTTAACGGATGTTGAATCGGATCGGGACGGTGAAGTCGAACCTATCGCCCGGCATATTCGGTGGCGGTGGCGGAAATGGTTGCGCGCGCCGCACCGTGTCGATCGTCTCTTGATCGAGGGCCGCAAATCCTGACGTCCGGACCACGCGGCTGGCTAGTAGCGAACCTGTTCGATCGATCGTAAATGCCAATTCAGCGGTGCCGGTCTCATGCAGAGCGCGCGCTGCAGGCGGATACCCTTTATGCCGCTCGACCTGCAGGGCGATCTTGCGGTGCCAAGAAGCAACTTGCGCGGCAGAGGGGCTTGGCTTTGGTGGCGACGTTTCTGGGAGGGCCGGGCGCGGCTGCTCTAGCTGTTTATCGGGGGGCTTGACCGTGTCGGCAGGCAATTGAACGTCCGCGTCCGGGCTGGGTTCGATCGTCTCCAGCGGCTTTTCTTCGGGTTTGGCTGTCGGCGCATCCGGTGCAGCTGTTGATTGTTGTTGCTCAGGCCCCGGTGCGAGGTCGCTCTTGCTTTCCGTCGGTGGTGCGGTGAAGGGCGCGAGATCCACAATGATAGCTTCGGTGCCTTCGTCGCCCGGGAGTGGCTCGTGCCAGCGTGTGAGCGTCAATGCGAGTGCGGCGTGGATACCGACTACAATCGCCGCGCTGAGAACCCAGCGATGAAGGTCGTGCGTGTCGGTAGCGGCAGCGGTCATGTTTTCTCGAGACCGACCAGTGCGACTTTGAGAAAGCCGGCCGCTCTGAGCAGGTTCATCACCTCCATCAATTCGCCATACGGGACGACCTTATCGGCCCGAAGGAAAATGCGGGTTTGCTTGTCTCCATTCGTTACTTGCGCAAGGGCTGTGGAAAGTTGCTCGCGCGCAACCGGTGCCTCCCCGACAGCTAGTGAAAGATCTGGCTTAACTGTGAGGTATACAGGTTTGTCGGGATGCGGCTGTGGCTGCGCCGTGGACGATGGTAGATCGACGGAAATATCCACCGTAGCTAGAGGGGCCGCGATCATGAAGATGATCAGGAGTACCAATATGACGTCGATGAATGGCGTCACGTTGATTTCGTGAACTTCTTCGAGTTCGTCCTTGCCGTGATCGAGACGGACACTCATCGCGTTACTCCGCAGCAGTGAAAGCGGTCTTGCGGACCGGTACGCCGCGATCGAGATCGCGACTAACGAGCCGAAGGACCTCTGATGATGTGTCTGAAAGCGCGGCGCGATAATTCGTGATCTGGCGCGAGAATAAATTGTAGATGACGACTGCCGGAATTGCTGCCGCAAGCCCGAGGGCCGTTGCAAGCAGCGCTTCGGCAATACCTGGCGCAACGACTGCCAGATTCGTCGTGTGAGATTTCGAAATACCGATAAAGCTGTTCATGATGCCCCAAACGGTGCCGAACAGTCCGACGAAGGGGGCGGTGGCTCCGATTGTGGCAAGAATCCCGGTGCCGCGACTGATCCGACGACTTAGTGCAGCCTCGATCCTTTCCAGTCGAGATACGATGCGCTCCTTTAGCCCGTCTTTGTCAGTGACCCCCTCGGATAGGCGCAATTCGGCCACCGCAGCGGCGCAAAAACGCGCTACTGGTTCTTTCAAATTCGATGTTTTGGCGTTCGCCAGGGTTTGGATAGAGCCCAGTGCGTCCAACGCGGCGCGGACTTGCCGACGCGCTTTCACCAGTTCAATCGTCTTTGCGAGCCAAACGGTCCATGTGACTACCGAGGCAACCACCAAGCCGACCATGACGGCTTTCACCACGATGTCGGCTGACATGAACATGCCCCACGGACTGAGATCACGGGGCAGCAAGCTCATGCCAATTGGCTGCTCGCCCGCCGGTCCCTGCGCAAGAGCCGAACCGGTAGCGGCCAACGACGGCAAAGCAATCGCAGCGCCGCGCACCCGCTTCGCTGTGGATACCAGATGTGTTTTCATCTTCATTTAGAACCTCAAGTTTGCAAAAGCGCGCACACTTGCGCCGGGCAACAAGACTTCGTCCTTCGTGTACGAAACGCTATTGCGGATGTTCTGATTGAGCAGATTCGTGCCGGTGAGCCCGATCGTCATCTCGCGCGGACCAAAATCAGTGGGCCGCAATTTCGTGCGGTAGCTCAGTTCAACGTGAAGATCGTCGTATCCAGATGTTGGCGTTTCGCCGATGACCGCAATCTCATTCTGTGCGAAGGCATGCAGGAGATTGACGCGGGCCAGCCACGCTGAATTGCGCCAAAAAACGCCACCACCGATGCGTACTGGCGGGACGCGCGGCACGTTGGTGCCATCGGTAAAAGTGGCGCGCACGACATCAAATTGGTTCTCAATTCCGAAGATGCCAGAACCAAGCGGCGTTACATCAAGTTGGCTCTGGAATTCTGCACCGCGGAAGATTGCGTCAGCCTGCGAATAGATCGCCTCGTTGAGGTCGCCTGCGCCCGGACCACAAACACCGGTGTCACCATCACAAGTGTTCCCGGTTAATCGCCGAAAAATGAACCCGTTAAACCGTGTGTAAAAAGCCGTCGCCTCGAATCGGAACGAGCCTTTGGCGCGGCGCACGCCAGCTTCGATCGATTCCGCCGCCTCAATTTTGAGATTGGGATTTCCCTTGTCAAAAGTGGCCGTCGCATCATGTCCCCCGCCAGAAAATAGTTCGGCTGGCTTGGGCGCTCTCTCGACGTATTGACCAGTAATGCTCCCGACGAGGTCCCATGCGAAATTCTGGATCACGCCGATGCTGATGCTCTTTGGAGTGTAACTTGGCGAAACGGGCGTCGACGTCATCGTCCCAGCAGCATCGAAGCTGCGCCCGATTCCTGAGAGATCGACCTGTTCGATGCGGCCTGCGATCTGTGCCTTCGTCGCCTCGCTGAATTTGAATTCGTTAAAGGTGTACCCGGCGAATCGGCTGTTCGAGTTCGGGTCCCAAAGTCCGGCATTGTCGGGACTGGGAGCAGTGAGCCGCTGATGGCCGAGTTGTGCGCCTATTGCGGTAGTTAACTCGGCGAACCGCAAATTGAGGGGCGATAGAGTCGCCTCAATGCGAACTTCCTGCTCCTGGTTAGTGAAAACCTGACGGACGCCATCACTGCTAAGATCCGTGTCATCCTTCAAACCAAGTTCGTTGTGTTTGTAATCGGTTGCGCCCCACCAGAAGCGAATGGTGTCGACACCCGGGGATTGCGGGCGATATTCGCCTTTCCCGGTGACTTTGGTCTGATGTGCGTCGATGCGGGTGTTGTGGTCATCCCCGTCAATTCCCGGGATGTGATAGAGCGCGTCGTTCTGGGTTACCGCGAGGCCAGCGTAGCCACCAAAAAATAGGTAGGACGCACCCACTGACTCGCCATTGGTCTGTAACGCCGAATTCGGCTGACGCCCGTTAAAGTTTACTGGCTGGGTAGCATGAGGAGCGGATGCTGAGTCCGGCGGGACCAGATACGGGTAACTCGGAATGCGATAATCGTCGGCCCTGCGTCCGAAAGCGTCAGCATGAAATGCCCAATGATCCTTACCGGCATCAAGCAGCACTGCCCCGTCCAGACCATTGTTTACCGTCGTCGCATTGCCTCTGAACTCCGTAACTACTCCACGTTCCGGGATGGCATCCGGTATGCGGTTGTTGGTGCCGCTGACAACGCCACCGATCGATTGCGAGCCGTAACGAAGGGTTGCGGGCCCGCGGATTACTTCAACCTGATTTGTCGATAGGGGGTCGATCGGCACAAAGTGATCTTCACCGAGATCTGAAGCGCCACCCGCCCCGACGCCGTTTTCAACGATGCCGACACGGTTGACATCGAGACCGCGAATGATTGGACGACTGGACGCACCCGGGGCGAAACTCGATCCGGTTATTCCGGGTTTCGAGAATAAAAGATCACCCAGCGTGCTTGCGCCACTGCGTCGGATTTCCTCGTTCGGCACGACCGTGACGGTCGCAAACTGGTCCGTGACGATCGGGATCGTCCCCGGTAGCGGCTCCTCCGATGCTGGGGTGGGTGCCGACTGCGTTGGCGCTGGTTCGCCCGGCGCGGGACGTGTTGGTGCACGCCGGGCGATCGGACTTGCGACCGTAACATCAACCTGCGGCAACGCAGTTTGAGCGTGCGACGTGGTGGTAAGGAGGGCTACAGCGGACGAAAACGCGCTGCATGACACTAAGAATTTCCTCAACGGGAAATGCATCGATGACTCCAACGGACTACGGACGACGTTATGCTCCCGCACCTTAGATGCGGGATTGCGAGCCTCAGCAGGTGAGGCTGATTTCAGTCGTGGTCAGATGGAGCGAGGAGGCGCGCGTGCCTGGAAATGAAAATGCTGTTCAAATGAAACTTGCGTGGTACGATAGTTGGTAAGCCACTCGTACGGCCGATCAATCGGGACCGCGGGCAACGATATGGTTGGCAATACCGAGTTCGAGGTAAGGCTGAGGGCCGCGCAAATGGCACAGAAGTCATGCCCATCGCCGTCGTGATGATTGTCGGTCGGCGTTGTACCGCTGGTGTCCGCTGTCTGGAACTGCGCCGCTGCGGCTGCAGAAGGCCCCAGAATCTCTTCTGGATGCATGTGTCCAAAGGACAGCGCGAGTTGGATGATCAGCGCGCATAACGCTGCCCAGGAACCAATCCGGCAATTCTTTCTGACCCAATGCATCTCAGTTGCGACGATATTACTCGAAGTGCGAAGAGTAAATCGACAATTAGCCCGCTGGTAATCTGGTCCTAATTGGCAAAGTGATTCCCGAAGCTGTGCTCAGCGACGTCCGCTATTGGCACTTAGTGGACATTGAAGCATTGCCGTTGAATGTCCGCTTTCGGGGGTAAAGCGGTCATCGCGATTGCAGCGCAAAAGACCGGCTAATGAGCGAGACCTTAAGTAGGGAGCGAGTTCACTGGTCGCGCTTCCTCGGCCCTTTTTTCTTTTGTCGATTATGTGCGATACCTCCCGAAAGGATTTGGCGAGGGGGAGGCACGCACGATGACTTCACTTCGAATGCTTGCTGCCCTTTGCGCGACGGTTATTTGGGCTGAATTGTGCTACGCCGATTGCTCCTCACTCCACGCCCTAGCCCAACAGCACGCTAATGATATGGCGCGCCGCAATAGTCTCGATCACGCTGGTTTCATGAGGCGTCGTGGGCCGGCGGGCGCCGTTGCCGAGAACGTGGCGATGGGATGCGACACCGAGGCCTGTGCAAGGCGAATGTGGATGGGGTCGCCGCCTCACCGCGCGAACATGATGCTCGGTGGATGCCAGGCCGTCGCGACTGCGGTATCAGCCAGTGGCCGCCGGTATTGGGCGATGGAGATCGGCGGCACTAGTCTTGCCGGTACCAACAATAGTCGCGCGGCTCTAGCTCGAGCCGCCCGCAGCGGCAGCGGTCACCATGGCATTGTCAGCCGGGATTTTTCCATCGATGGAGGCAACGCACCCTGATGCCCTCGCCGCCGGCTCACACAATGAATTTTTTCAAACAGAAAAAATCGTTATTGCGATAGGCAATTGATTTCTCGCGCTTCCCAAAAGCGTGCGCCGTGCGGACCTCTATCAAAACGATTTATTTTGGCTTCTGTGAGCCAAACAAATTCATCTGTTGCCTCGCGAGCGGACAGGATTGCGGAGGCTTTCGTGGGAGGCGTCAAAGATTCAGCCTGCGTTGGTCCGGTGCTCTGCCTTGGGGCTATTGCGCCGAGCCCCAGAATTCCCGCGCAGCTTCGACAACCAATGCCAACTTACGGCGCTCGTCGGCCTCCGTGACTGGATTGCCAGCGACAGTGCTAGCAAATCCGCATTGCGGACCGATGGCGAGCCTGTCGAGATCGATGTGACGGGTTGCTTCGTCGAGGCGGCGCTTGAGCGCGTCGAGGCTTTCCAGCGCCGGCGTCTTTGAGCTGATCACGCCTAGGACCACCCCTTTGTCCTTCGGCACGAAACGCAGCGGCGCGAAGTCGCCGGCGCGTGGCGTATCATATTCAAGCAGGAAGTGATTCACTTTTGTATCGGCAAAAAAGCGCTCGGCGACCGACTCGTAGCCGCCTGCGCCCAGGTAGTGACCCTTGAAGTTGCCGCGGCACATGTGCACGCCGACTGTTACTTCGGATGGGCACTCCGCGACGGCGCCGTTAATGCTTTTAATGTAGAGGTCAACGAGCACATCCGGCTCGCTGCCCGAGCGCTTTATTTCGTCCCGGATGGCTGGATCGCACAAAAGTGCGACGGCGACCTCATCAAGCTGTACATAGCTGCAGCCCGCCTTGGCAAGCTCGGCGATCTCCTGCCGGAATACTCCCGCAAGATCTGTGAAGAATGAATCGACATCAGGATAAGCCCCGCGATCAGCATAGTCATTGCAGCGATAGAAGTGCATGGTCGAAGGCGCTGGGAGGGTGATCTTGCCAGTGAGCTTGGTCGCGCCACGCAAAAACATATATTCATCGAGCGCCAGCGGCTGCAACCGCTTGATCTTTCTCGTGGCGTAAGGCGCGGTGAACTCGACCTCGTGGCCGGCGTCGTTGCGGAATTTGAAAGAGGCCGGTTTGATGGCAAAGCCGTCAGTGCGCTCGACGAAGCGACCCCAATAAGAGCCGCGGCGGAATTCGCCATCAGTCACCACTTTGAGCCCAACCTGCTCTTGCATCGCAACCACCTCGCGGATGCATTCGTCCTGCAATTTGCCGAATTCGGCGTCGCCCATTTCCTTCGCCGCATGGCGGCGGAAGGCCTGGCGCAAAGCGGCGGGGCGGAGCAGGCTGCCGACATGGTCGGCGCGGAAGGGCGGTCGGCCTTTAACAGCACTCATGCACGCGGCTCCCGTATAAATTCTATAGTTCAATAGATAGAATGTAGATCGCCTGCGCAGCAGAAGACAATGGCCTCGACGGCGAAAGCGTGCGACAATTCCAGGCGTCCTCCAGAAGCGTGCCACGCGAGCAATCGACATGAATGTTCACGCCTTGCCATCGAGCCGGCGCAGCGGCAGCCAGCGCCGCCGCGCGCCGCAGATTATCGATGCTGCTGCGCGGGTCTTCGCGGAGCGCGGCTTTCACGGCGCCACCACGCAGGACATTGCCGACGTGCTCGGTATCCGGCAGGCGAGCCTTTACTATTATTTCTCATCAAAGGAGGCGGCGCTGGAGCTCGTCTGCCTCAGGGGAGTCGAGGGCTTCTTCGAAGCCGCCAAAGCGATCGCTGCCCGGCCGGAAAGCGCTCGAAAGCGGCTGATTTCATTAATCCAATCCCATCTGTCGCCTTTGGTGGACCGGGCCAACTTCGTCAAGGTGTTCCTCAACGAGCGACAGCACCTGCCGCGCGAAAGCCGCCGCCGCATTGGCCGCTGGTCGCGTGGGCTTGAGCGCATCTTCGAGGAGGTGATCGGTGAGGGCGTTGCCAAAGGCGAATTTCGCGCCGATCTCGATATTCGCCTCGCCACGCTAGCCATACTCGGCATGTGCAATGCGGCATCGAGTTGGCAGCGCAAGGAAAATTTAGGTGTGGCGGAGATTGCCAAGGAATTCGCGCGCCTCGTGATCGACGGGATGGGCAAGCGCCCCACGATGCGACGAAAGTCCCGCTGAACGCCGACGTTGCTTGACGCGAGCCCGGATATCGAATTCGATAGAGTTATAGAATTTTAGTCAGGCCAAGCGCGGGAAAAGCGCACGATGACCGTGACGGTCGATCGCGACAGGCTGCGCCATACGACCGCTCTGCATCTCCTGTGCGAGCGGGCGCGAGCAATGCCGGATTCGGTCGCCTTCCGCTCCAAGCATCTCGGTATCTATCGCGAGCGCCGCTGGCGCGACTATGCGGTGCTGGTCGCGCACGCCGCGCGCGCGTTGCAGAGCCTCGGCATTGCGCGCGGCGAGCGCGTCGCCATCATGGGTGATGTCTGCGAAGAGTGGATGATCTGCGATCTCGCCGCGCAATCGCTCGGCGCCATCACCTACGGCATCTATCCGACAGCCGCGCCAGCTGAGGTCGAATATCAAATGCGGGACGGCGGCGCTTGCGTTTTCATCGCCGAAGACCAGGAATATGTCGACAAGATCCTACCGATCGCTGGCCGGTTGCCGGACCTGCGCGCGGTCGTCGTGCTCGACGATTCCGCGATGTTCGGCTACGCGCACGAGAAGCTGTACCGCTTCGCCGATCTGCTGACCACGGCGGAAAAGCCCGACCTCTCGTGGCTCGAAAAGAAACTGGCAGGACTTTCGCCGGCCGACCCTGCTTTCATCGTCTATACTTCAGGCACGACCGGTCATCCGAAGGGTGCGCTGGTCAGCCATGGCAAGCACCTTGCCGCCACCGACACCGTCATCACGCATTATCCGACATTGCGCGAGAAGCCGCATCGCACAGTCGTCTATCTCCCGATGTGCCACGTGCTCGGCCGCGACGTCGCCATCACGCTGCCGCTGATGTCGGAGCTGGTGCCGCATTTCGGCGAGGACCCCGAAGACTTCACGGCGACGCTGTTTGAGGTAGCGCCGACCGTGATGTTCACCGTCCCGCGCTACCTGCAGAAATTCGCATCGCATGCGCTGGTCGGCGTGCTCAACTCCGGCCGCATCAAGCGCGCGGCTTACGAGCTTGCGATGCGGTTTGCGCGCAGGCACGCTCGCCGCCGGTGGGATGGCACGGCAACTGGCCTGCAGGAAGGCCTCTATCGCATCCTGCAGGCGCTGGTTTTCCGGCCGATTCTCAACAAATTCGGCTTCGACCGGCTGGAGCTTGTGGTCAGCGGCGGCGCCTCGCTGCCGGCCGAGACCGCGGTGCTTTGGCAGATCTATGGCCTCAACGTGGTCGAGATGTACGGCCAGACCGAGGAGGCAGGCGGCATCATTGCGGGCCAACGCGGCCCCTTCGTGCGCCCCGGCAATGTCGGCACGGCCGTCGAAGGCGTCGAGGTCAGGCTTGCCGAGGACGGCGAAGTGCTCGTCCGCAGCCCGGATCTGTTCGACTGCTACTGGCAAAACGATGAGGCAACGCGCGAGATCAAGCACGCCGACGGCTGGCTGCGCACCGGCGATATCGGCGAGTGGCGCGACGGTGCTTTACGCCTTGTCGATCGCGCACGCGACTTCATTGTAACCGTCGGCGGCAAGACGATTTCGCCGTCCTATATCGAGAACGCGCTGCGTGCGAGTCCTTATGTGGCGGAAGCCGTGGTGTTCGGACACGGCCGCAAATATCTGACGGCCGTCATAGAGATCGATTTCGACACCGTCGCCGACTGGGCGCGCACCAACAACGTCGGCTACACCGGTTTCACCAGCCTCACCACCCACCCGCAGATCGAAAAGCTGATGCGTGTCGAAATCGATCGCGTCAACGGCGATCTTGCGCGCGTCGAGCAGATCAAGTCGTTCCGTATTTTACCGAAGGCGCTCGATCCGGAAGAGGAGGGCGAGCCGGTGACGCCGACGCGGAAGGTGAAGCGCAAGCTGATGTACGAGCGTTTCCGCGATCTCGTCGACGGGATGTACGACGACAGCGAGGAACGTCTGATCGCCGCCGGAGCGGGCGATGTAATGTTTTGGAGGTAGCAGACAATGACAAGGGGAGGGAACACCATGTTCAAGAAGGCTTTGCTCGGCGCTATAGCGGCGACTGCTTTTGCGCTGCCCGCGGCCGCGCAGGATTACGTCGTCGGCGTAACGGCCGCGCTCACCGGCCCGCCGTCGAGCACTTATGCGCCGGCAGTGGATGCGATGCGTCTCTACATCGATCGGGTCAATGCCGCCGGCGGCGTTAACGGCCGTAAGATCAAGCTTGTGATCGAGGACGACGGCGCGCAGCCCTCAAAGGCTGCAGCGAACACGAAAAAGCTGATCACGCAGGACAATGTCATCCTGATGGTAAATGCCAGCCTGTCCTCCACCTATGCGCCGGTGATTGCCGAAACCAAGAGTGCGGAGGTGCCGCTCTTGTTTGCCAGCGGGGTCTGCCCGCAGAGTGTCTATCCGCCGGCCGATCCGCTGCAGTTCTGCACCACCGGATACGCCTCGCATTTCGACAGCCAGGCGACGCTCGACTTCATCAAGGCGACCGCGAAAGGTCCGGTGAAGATCGGCTTCTCGGCGATGGCGATTCCGCTCTCACGCGGCGAGATGGACTACGCCATGGACCTGTCGAAGAAGGTCGGCATGGAGCCGGTTGACCAGGAGGTGATCCCGCCGCCGACCGCCGACTACACGCCCTTCGCGACCAAGCTAAAGGATGCCGGGCCGAACTGGGTCTATTCCTGGGCGCCGTGGGTTACGCAGGTGCGCACGCTCGAGGCGCTGCGGAAGCTTGGCTGGAGCGATGACTATGTCGCCTGGGGCCATCTCGAGGCCGAGGCCGAGCTTGTGCGGCTGAAGGACGGCAAATTCTTTGTCGTCAATTCAAACGCGCTGTTCCAGGAAGACCTGCCGATCCAGAAGGAGATCGATGCGGCCGCCAAGCAGGCCGGTTCAAAATATCCAGCGCAGACCATGACCGAAGGCTGGATCGGCGGCATGGCGATCGAGGCGGCGTTGAAAGCGGCCGGCGCATCGACTGACAGCGCCAAGCTGCGCAGCGCGATGGAAAACCTGACCATAGATACCAAGGGCCTGCGCGGCGGGCCGATCGTCTGGACCAAAGACAATCACTTCCGCACGCAGCTCTACTACCGCGTCTACAAGTGGGACGGCAGCAAGATCTCGCGCGTGCAGGACTGGAAGAACTACGCGGTGAAGTGATCCGCCATCTGTTATTCCGGGACGCGGGCGTAGCTCGCGAACCCGGAATCCAGACGAAAAAGGCAGGCAGTGTGGATTCCGGGTTCGCGCCTTCGGCGTGCCCCGGAATGACGACAACATTCTCTCTCACGTTGGATAGCTTCGTCCGTGCAACTTGTCGTCAACATTGTCGTCCTCGCGTCGATCTACGCGCTTATCGCGTGCGGCTACGTGTTGATCTATCGCGTTAGCCGCGTGCTCAATCTCGCGCACGGCGAACTGATGATGCTCGGCGCTTACATGGTGCTTGCGACCGCGTCTCTCTTCAACGGCCACCCTGTTATCGCGCTGGCCGCGGCCATTCTGCTGAGTCTCGCTGCCGGCGCGCTAGTCTATGTTTTTCTGATGCGCAAAATGACCGGCGAGATGGTGCTTGCCGCGATTCTCACGACGGTCGCCCTCGGCATTCTCATCCGCGGCCTGGTGGCACTGATCTGGTCGGCGCAGCAGCAATATCCGGCGCAGGCACTCGGCGTACCGAACCCGTCGCTGGTGCTGTTGGGCGGCGCGCGCATTTCGATGTGGTCTGCCGTGCTGGTCGCGACAACGGTCCTCGTCTATGCGGCGCTGTTTGCTTTCCTGCGCTTCGGCCGCTGGGGCATGCGCATGCGTGCCGCCGGGCAGAATCCGCTGCTGGCGGCGCAGCGTGGCATAAACCTGCACGGCATCTATGCGCTGGCCTGGAGTCTGTCGACGCTCACCGGGGCGCTCGCGGGTATTTTGATGGCTCTCGATTCCGGTGTGACGGGCGGTATGACGGTGATCGCGCTCAAGGCCTTTCCCGCCGCGTTGGTCGGCGGCCTCGACAGTCTGGTGGGCGCGCTGGTTGGCAGCCTGATCGTCGCAGCGGCTGAGGTGCTTCTCATTTATTACGTCGACGCGCTGCTGTCCGACGTCGTGCCGTTCCTGGCGCTGATCGCCATGCTGGCGGTGCGGCCGTGGGGCCTGTTCGGCACACGCGAGGAGCTCGATCGTGTTTAGGCCGGCGCCGCGCGCGAGCGGCTATTACCGCACCGGCTACGGTCAGGACCTGGCGCTGGTACAGACGCGCGCCGAGCGCATCAGCCTGGCCGTATTCATGCTGACACTCGCGGGGTTTCCTTTCATCGCGTCGCCCTTTGCGCTCGATCTCGCCTGCCAGGTCTTTCTCGCCTCGGTCGGCGCGCTCTCGCTGATGCTTCTCACCGGCTATGCCGGGCAGATCTCGCTCGGCCATGCCGGGTTGATCGCCGCCGGTGCTTTCACGACGGGGATCCTCGCACGCGAAATTCATGCGCCGTTCTGGATTACGCTGCCTGCGTCGGCCGTGACCGGGATCGTGCTGGGCTTCGTGTTCGGCCTGCCGTCGTTGCGGCTGCGCGGGCTCTATCTCGCGGTGAGCACCCTGGCGCTGCATTTCGTCGTCATTTATCTCGGCGGCGAATACGAGACCAAGCGCGGATTCTCGACTGGCATCATAGTCGAGCCCCCGAGTCTTGCCGGATTTAAACTGAGCGGCGGCCGCGTCTGGTATTTCGTACTGCTGGCGGCCGCGGCCGCCAGCCTGCTCATCTGCATCAATCTCTTGCGCAGTCGCTCGGGCCGCGCCTTCCGTGCCGTTCATGCGCGCGAGACGGTTGCGGAAGCGCTCGGCATCGGCATCGCCAGGTACAAGCTGCTCGCCTTCGTGATCTCGTCGAGCATGACGTCGGTCGCCGGCTGCCTGTTCGCCTATTACCGCGGTTTCGTATCGATCGAGGCCTTCGACCTGTTCCTGTCGATCCAATACGTCGCGATGATCATCATCGGCGGCATGGGCTCGCTGCTCGGCGCGCTGCTGGGTGCGACCTTCGTAACGCTGTTTCCTTATGCGATCGAAGCGCTGCTGCATCTTCTGCCGAATGTAGAGAAGCTCGCTGGCGATATCTTCGCGGTGAACTACGCCTCCTTTGGCGCGGTGATGATCCTTTTCCTGGTGTTCGAGCCGCTTGGGCTCGTCGGTATATGGCACCGGCTGCAGAACTATTTTCTGCTCTGGCCCTTCAAGTACCGGCCGCTGGCGGGAGCACGCAAATGAGCGAGGCCTTGCTGCAGGTCGAGAAGATCGAGGTCGTCTATAAGCGTGTTATCACCGCCGTGCAGGGCGTCACTTTGTCGGTCCGCCCAAAACAGATCGTGGCGATCCTCGGCACCAACGGCGCCGGCAAGACAACGACTTTACGCGCAATCTCCGGATTTCTTGGACTCGACGATGCACGCATCACCGAAGGCACTGTGTCATTTGAGGGAAGGCGCATCGAGAACGCGCCGCCTCACGATATCGCGGCGCGCGGCATTGTGCTGGTGCCTGAGCGCGACAAGGTCTTTCCCAATCTGACGGTTGCTGAAAATCTGGTTGTGCCCGTTTCGCGCGCCGGTGCGGCGGAACGCCGGCGCCAGGATGAGCAGATTTACAGCCTGTTTCCGCGCCTAGCCGAGCTGCGCCAGCGGATCGGCGGCCTGCTTTCGGGCGGCGAGCGACAGATGCTGGCGATCGCCGGTGCATTGATGTGCCGGCCAAGCCTACTTCTCGTCGATGAGCTCTCGTTGGGGCTGGCGCCTGTTGTCATACAGGATCTTACGCGGCGCCTACTTGCGGTCCGCGACGAGCTTGGCATTGCGGTCTTGCTCGTCGAGCAGAGCGCCGCGGCCGCGCTGGCAATCGCCGACTATGCCTATGTAATGGAGAACGGGCGCATCGTACTCGACGGCGATCGCGAGCGGCTCAAGAGCCATCAGGACGTGCAGGAGTTTTACTTGGGTCAGGCCAGCGGTGAGCGCCGCTCGTACCGGGCCGTCAAGCAATATCGCCGGTCGCGGAGGTGGTATGGCTGAGCTCGACGTCGCTCATTTATGTCTGCGTTTCGGCGGCCTGACCGTGCTCGACGACGTGTCTTTTTCGGTTGCCGCCGGCGAGCTGTTCGCCCTTATCGGACCCAATGGCGCCGGCAAAACCAGCGCGCTCAACTGCATCAGCGGCATCTATCGCGGCAGCGGCGCTATCCGTTTCCGGGGCGAGGACATAGCCGGCCGTGCGCCGCACGAAATTGCTCCGCTCGGTCTCGCCCGAACATTCCAACACGGCGAGCTATTCCCTCAGATGAGCGTGCTGGACAACCTGCTGACCGGCCGCCATGCGCGCATCCGAACAAATCCATTGGCGGAAATGCTGTTTCTGCCGAGCGTGCGGCGCGCCGAAATCGCGCATCGCGAGGCAGTCGAGCGCATCGTCGCGCTGGTGGAGCTTGAACGCTATCGCCACGCTGCCGTCGGCAGCCTTCCGTTCGGCGTGCAGAAGATTGTCGGCTTTGCTCGCGCGCTTGCGCTCGAGCCCACCGTCATGCTGCTCGACGAGCCGTCGGCGGGTCTCAACCGCGAGGAACGGGAGGATCTCGCCCGCTTCATCTTGCGCATCAAGCATGATTTGAACATGACGATGATCTGGATCGAGCACGATATGCAGATGATCGCTGATCTCGCCGACCGCATCCACGTGCTCGACTATGGCCGCACGATTGCCGAAGGCGCGCCCGAGAGCGTCCTTAATGATCCGCATGTGCTTGCGGCTTATCTTGGGGTCGAAGTGTAAACGAATGGTGACATCATCGATGCGAGAACATCGCTGGCGTTCGTCCTCGACCGCCCAAATCCTGCGTCACATCGCGGGTAAATTTGTGGGTACAGAAGAAGCTCATTCATAGTAGTCTGATATTGCAGAGCAAATTCAGATTTTAGGAGGACACTCCCTCCGCCTAACGATCTTAGATTGGCGGAACAGCTGGTTGCAAAAGATGGGTCTGCTCCCAAAGATTTCGCGCAATCTCTAGGGCGTTGATCTTTAGGCCTTCCCACCAGACCACCTCATTCCCGGCCTGATGAAGCTGCCGATGGTGTCCACGGCATAGGGGCACCGTGAATTCATCACTCACTTTGAGCCCAATCGCGCGCGGTTGCGCAAAGCGCAAGTGATGAGGGTCTGACGGAGTGCGTCCACACACCAGGCACGGCTGAGACGCCACGAATTTCAGATGCGCCTTGTCACGCAGCCGCTTTGGTTCGGCGATGGCGAGTTGGCTCTTGTCGATTTTGCCCGGTGTGGAGGCGGGAACTGAAGGCGCCAATGGCGGTGCGCTCAAAGCCTGTTGTTTTGTGCCTTCTCGATCGGTTCGAAGAAGCGCATTCATCGAGCTCTGATGACGTCGGCCATAGTAATGGGATGGTCGGGGGATCGGTGTCGTATCATCAGGGTGGAAACCAACGCGTGTTTGCGTCGCTGCACTCGCCGCCACAGGCTGAGCAGGCATGGCGTTGGGCCCCTGTGAGAGTTTGTCCTTGCGATAAAGCTCAAGCCCGAATGGTTTGCCGAAAGTTGCCAAGGCTCGCTTGGTGGCGTCGGTTTCCGCAGCCTTGAGTGCGATATCGTGAACTTCACCTGGGGATGTGCCGCGGCCTTCGCCGGTGCCGTGGCCTTCGCGGATGATTCTAGCCCCGTGGGCACTTACCGTAATACGCACTTTTGCAGTGTAGAGGGCGAGGAATGTCCCGCGGTTCTCCCGGGCAAGCACGCAACGAGATTCCACGGTTTCCCGGTTCCAGCCATCAAAGCCGAAGATTCGGTTGGCCTCCGAGATGACGAACCAGCCTTCGACATAGGAGAGCTCACGGCCGTCCGCGTTGCGGGACCGCACGTGCCGGGCATCCAGATCACGCCGCAGCGTCTGGATTTGTTTGGTTGAAAAACCCATCACCGTGTCCTCACACTCAAGACAGGTTCAGGATTTGAAAGAGCAACGCCCGTAATCTCGGCGCCGTCCTTCAGCTCGCTCAACAATCCTTGCCGGTTCAGGCGCGGCTCGCTCGGCTGCCAGTAAATACTCGGCACAGCGGCTTCATCGAGGACCAGGAGGGCTGGCATCCCCGGGCGGATTGAGACCGTAAAATCCGGTGCTGTGATCTTTTTCAGGTCAAGCTCGACCATCACATCCTTGGCAATTTGCCGGCGCTTGGAGGCGCGGTCCTGTAGCCGATCAAGACGCTCTTGCATCTCGGCGATATGGGATTTCAGTCCCGTGGCGAGCGCTTCATCGGCCAACGCCGAACGGATGATGGCGGTGACGATCTCATGCAGGTCGGTGAGCCCCTCGACCGTATCGGCGAGGGTCTGCTCATCGATCGTGGGGTCTTCCGCCCGGATCCGGTCGCGGATCGTGCGGTAGGAAATCGCAGAAAACTCGAGGGTCATGGACGCGCTCCAACGTTATGTTTATCAGTCGCCAATGCGTTTTGAGCGTTGGCAACCGAACACAATTGGTGCGTCGAGCCACAACTTTGGCATCTGTCTGGTGCGGATGAATGCCAAGCTAGCGGGACGCAAGCGCAAGTCGATACCGTTGTTATGCCTGTAGCAGGGTGGGCAGCGATTACGTCCACCCCGATGCGCTTGGTGCGACGCGAGCACTGCGGATTACCCTTGGTTCCAGCGCCCTCATCCAGTACGCAAGATGCGGATGCAGTGCGGCCCACACCAGCATTGCGACCGAGATCGCAAGATCATCGTGGTGCCCCTTGGGCGATGTGTAGACTGCGCCGCCCTGCCGGTAATCAACTTCAAGATTCATGAGTTGCTCATAGGCCCGCATGCACTCCGGGCCATGCAGCATCCGGATCTTGTCGTTGCAAAACTCCCGGTGCAAAAGATCGAACAGATGAGTGCGCCCGACCGGGTAAACCAGCATGATGCCATCTTTGACCCGCCACTCTTGCGGTTCCAGACCATCTCCGTGCCGCGTAATGTGGACGCCGATTACGCGCTGACCAAACCGCGCAAACATCATCTCACCATACGCCGAGTCATTGCTGAGATCGACAATAATGAGCGTCTTGTGATCGTAACGGCGGTCAACCGATGCCACGGCTTCAGCGCGCGCGCTCGCAAAAAGTCCTTGGCGGAGTTCTTCAAACTCCTTGATACTGATTAAATCCGGCGAGAAGGGACTGATGCCGCCCACCACCGCGGTGGAGCGATCTTTGGTCCGGCCCACGTCGTGGGCAATCAGGAAAGGTTTGCAGCAATCCCAGCTGTAACGGTGGACCGGAGTCTGCGTCGCCCGTTCACAAAGGTCGAAAGTAAACGGACTGACCTGTCCGCCGGCCGGAATGCCAAGATATTCGCGCTTGAAGTAATCCTCGCCTTGCCGCCGCTCGGCCTCGATAAATTCTTTCGGTAGCAGATCCGGATAGAGGTCCACGGTTGCCTGCAACCGCTGCCAGGACGGTTCATCGCTCGCCCAGGCCAGCCAGAACTGATCGGTGCGGCTCCAGGCGGTGGACAACATGACCAGCCGTGCTTGCGGACACCGCGCCCGCATTGGACGTAGGGCGGCAATAAGGTCCGCTGAAAGACGCGCGGCCTCATCGGCAACGATCCAACCATCGACAGTCAAGCCACGAACGGATTCATCGCTGCCGGGCAAAGCCAGCACGCGCGATCCGTTGGCAAGCTCAATTGTGTAGACACTATCGTTTTTAAGCTCTGCGCCGGCCCTGAGCACCATATCGCGAACCTTACGAATCGCTTCTGCGCTCTGCCGCTGACTGGGACAAGCAACGACAGACAAAGAGCCAGGCACAAAAAACGCAGTATGCGCCATTCCGATTGCCGCAGCTGTGGTCTTGCCGACCTGGCGCGCCGTCAATGCGAGTATTGATTCACCGCGTTTTGCACGTAGAAAAGGCTTTTGCCATTCGTGCGCGTTGATACCCAACACATCCTTGGCCCAGACAACGGGATCAAGGCGGTAGGCGATTTCATGTTTGGTTTGCATGGCTGTCCTCCAATAGTACCTGCGCTATCCGCGCCTTGGTTTCCGGTTGATGATCGAACGCCTGAATGAGGCGTTCAGCGATTTGAACGGCGCCGGTATCGACGTTTGTCTGTACGGCGACGTTCACCTGCGTCCCGGCGGGCTGGAGGTGGCCCGCAAGGCGCGCAAGACTGTCAAGGGTCTGACGAAGAGAATTCAGCCCCGAGATCGCAACATTGAGCGACCCCTGCTGCTGTGCTTCATTGACGATCTGATCGATCTTGTTGCGCAGATCAAAGTACGCGCTGCCGAGCGTTTCCTTTGTTGGCAGAAGTGCAGCAGCCGCGGTCCCGCGTGCGGCCTCCTTCATGATCACGTTCGATGACGCCAGTTTGAGGCAATTGACCCGATGGCGATGCAGGCCCGACAGACTGAGGTCGTAGTCGCGCGCGACCTGCGCCGATGGCTCGCCATTGGCAAGCCGCCGATCGATTTCGGCACGCTTCAAGTGCTGACATGTTTTGCATTGCCTGCTCATGCATGAAGTAAAGACCCGCTAGGTATATGTTGGATTAATGGATTGGAGGCGAATTGTGCCTGATTTCAGCGGCTAACTTGAATTTCGAAAAATTTCGTTATTCCGCCCGCAAACGATTTTGTATTTCGATTGGCTCTGTGATGTTTCGGCTCACCCCAACAATTTTGCGAACGGCTGGGCCAACGTATCGGGAGTCGGTATCATTCGCCTTCTCACTTGGCAGCGTTAATTGAGGTGCCCAACTACACCTGTTCGGCGTTGAGATAGGCGAGCCGTGCTCCGCAAAAGGCGCAGATCAGCCCGAGCCCCAGCGCCGCCAGGCCCGCAATCACGTCCACGGTGCCGCCGAGATTGCCGGTCTTGCTCATGATGCCTCCGGTGGTCGCGGCCACGAACACCAGCGCAATCAGGAATCGTTGGGCGAGGCGATATACAAGTTCCCGTTCGCGCGCGGCGGCGATCAGGTATGCGGCTGCAGCCCAACCTCCGACAAAGCCCGCGCCAGCGGTCGCCCACCAGGCCATGGCCGAAATAAATTGCTGCTTGTTGCCGGCGCCGCCGCCACGCAGAACTGCGTCAAGGCCGAGCCCGAAAACCGTCAGCAAGATGTGCATGACCAGCGCCGCGAATACGCCGCAGGCAATGGCTGCTGCATAATGGAGTCGGCGGAGGGCGTCGGTATCCATCGCGGTTGTCCGAAACAGGCTGCGGCGAGGTTGGCCGCCGACGCACCATACCCGATCGTGACGTCGCGCGTGAACCGTGAATTTCAGCGGCCGGTTACTGGCGCTCAACCGCCCGGAGATGCGGGCTCAGGCTTTGCGCAGGGGCCACGCCCGTTTCCCGGTCGACGATGAATCGGGGCCGTGATTTCGCCTCAAAATAAATTTTGCCGACATATTCGCCGATCACCGCAATCGCAAACGTTTGAAACGAGGCGATAAGCAGGAACAGCAGCATGACTGATGTCCAGCCTTGCACCGTCTGGCCTGCCAGCCAGGTGCCAAAGACCCAGAGGCTCATCGCCATGAATACGACGAATAGGATGATTCCCATCAGGGCAATCATGCGGATCGGGCGTACCGACAACGACGTGATGCCATTGACGGCAAGGCCGACCATCTTCGCGAGCGTGTATTTGGTCTCGCCGTGCAGCCGCGGAAGCCGGTCGAACTTGACTGTCGCGGTCCTGAAGCCGAGCTGAACGACGAGCCCGCGAAGGAATATGTGGGTTTCACCATAGAGTGAAAGCGCACGCAGCGCGCGATCTCCCATCAGCCGGAAGTCGGCATGGTGCGGGATGATATCGGCCCCGAGCCAATTGAGCGTGCGATAGTAGAGATCGGCGGTGCCGCGTTTGAACCAGCTATCCGTGGACCGGCCATCGCGCACGGCGAAAACGATCTCGGCGCCGTTGCTGAAGTGCTCGATCATTCGATCGACGACCGAAATGTCGTCCTGCAGGTCCGCATCGAGCGAGATGACTGCGTCGGCCTTGCCGACCTGGCCGAGCAGGCCGGCCAACAGCGCGTTTTGATGCCCGACATTGCGCGACAACTTGAGGCCGCGAATGCGTTTCGCGTTCGCTTGCGATGCGGCTTCGATCAAACTCCAGGTGCGGTCTGTGCTGCCATCATCCACCAGGACGATATAGCTTTTGGCTGAGACGGCCTTGGATTTCTCCAGCTTGTCGAGATCGGCCGTAAGACGCGCGAGCGTGTGCTGAAGGCCTGCCTGCTCATTGTAGCAGGGGATGACAAACGCAATGGTGGGTGGCTTGACCGCGGTCATGTTCAAATTTTAGTCGCTTGCGTTCGCACTCTATTTTCTTGCCGCGCTGGTTTTGGCGACCTGCAACGGCGGTTCCAAAGCGGATGAAGTGAGGCCGTACGACCGCTTTGCCCGGAAGTATGCCCGGGCAACGTTTACAAAGGTTTTATCCGCGTAAATACAGGCGCTTATGGCCTGAAATCGGCCGGTTCCGCATTCCAGTGCACGGGGATTGATTGTATCGTCGAGGCGTCCTAATCCTCAGCGGGACGAGAGTTAGAACGACAAAAATCGGTGGAGGAAACTTTGCGGTCCGAACGTGGTCCGGTCGCGCAGCTTGTCCATAGTCTTGTGCGCAAGCGCGACTTTTATGCCGGCGGGCTCGTCATCCTGTTTGGCCTTGTGATGGCATTGAAGGGTCCGAGCTATCGGCTCGGCACCTTGATGCACATGGGGCCAGGCTTTCTGCCGACGGCGCTTGGTATCATTTTGATCTTTCTCGGGCTCCTGATTGCGGGAACCGCGATGGTGACGCCCGAAAGTGATGATGAGCGTATCCTGCCTGAGCACCCTGAGTGGCTCGGCTGGGCCTGCATTCTCTCCGGTCCGCTGTGCTTCATCCTGTTCGGCAGCTTGTTCGGCCTCATCCCGGGCATTTTCTTCTGCGTCTTTGTTTCCTCGCTTGGTGACCGCACGGCGACGCTGAAAAGTTCAGTCGTGTTAGCGACGGTGGTGACTATTTTCGGGGTTGGGTTGTTTTCATATCTGCTGCAGGTGCCGATGCCGCTGCTGACGTGGAGAGGCCTGTGATTGAAACCGCACTGACCGACCTCTGGTACGGCTTCGGGGTCGCGCTGCAGCCGCATAATCTGATGTGGTGCTTTATCGGCGTGCTCGTCGGCAACATGGTCGGCGTGTTGCCGGGCATGGGCCCGCTTGCGACCATTTCAATCCTGCTGCCGCTGACGTTCGGCATCAAGCCGGTGGGCGCGATCCTGATGCTCGCCGGTGTGATGTATGGCGCGCAATACGGCGGCGCTATCTGTTCGATCCTGCTCAATTTGCCGTGTCACCCGCCGCACGCGGTCACGTGTCTCGACGGCTTTCCAATGACCAAGCAGGGCAGGGGCGGTGTCGCGCTCGGGCTGACCGTGATGGCGTCGTTCGTCGGCGCCTCGTGGGGCATCACGGAAATGATTTTTCTGTCACCGATCCTGGTGCGCGTTGCGCTTGAGTTTGGTCCGGCGGAGATCTGTTCGCTGATGTTGCTTGGCCTGTTGGCCGGGTCGACGCTGGCGCGCGGCTCGCCGCTCAAGGGCGTCGCTATGACCGTGATGGGTCTGATGCTCGGCATCGTCGGCACCGATCTCGAGACGGGCGCCGAACGCTTTACGTTCGGGATGACTCATCTTGATGACGGCATCGAGCTGGTTGCGCTTGCGCTGGGTCTGTTCGGCATCGCCGAGTTCATGAACAGCGTCAACCAAGTATCGCAGATCAATACGGCCTATACGAATGTCCGCCTGCGTGACATGCGTCCGAGCAAAGCCGAAATAAAGCAGGCGATCGCGCCGATGTTCCGCGGCACACTGGTCGGCAGCCTGTGCGCGCTGATACCTGGCACGGGTCCAACCATTGCATCGTTCGTCGCCTATGCGACGGAAAAGAAGATCTCGAAACATCCCGAGAAGTTCGGCACCGGGCTGATCGAAGGGGTGATTGCGCCTGAAGCATCGACCCACTCGTCGGTGCAGGGCGATTTCATCCCGACCATGAGCCTCGGCATTCCGGGCGACGCCGTAATGGCGCTGTTGCTCGGCGCGCTGATGATCCAGGGCATCGTGCCCGGTCCGCAGCTGATCAAGGAGCATCCGGATATCTTCTGGGGCCTCGTCGCCAGCTTCTGGATCGGCAATATCATGCTCGTTCTGCTGAACGTGCCGCTGATCGGAATTTGGGTGAAGCTGCTGACGATCCCGTACAAATATCTTTATCCGAGCGCACTGTTCTTCGTGAGCATCGGCGTCTACGCCGCCAACAACGACATGTTCCAGGTTGGCGAAACCGTCGTCATTGGTATCCTGGGCTACGTGTTGCTGCGGCTCGGCTTCCATCCGGCGCCAATCCTGCTTGGCTTCGTCCTCGGGCCGCGGTTTGAGGAGAACTTCCGGCGAGCCATGTTGATTTCGCGGGGCGACATCGCTGTGTTCGTGGAACGGCCGATCAGCGCCGTATTCATCTTCCTGTGTTTCTTGCTGATCGGATTGCAGATCTACGTCCGCCTGCGCGGTCCCAAGGCGCCGATCGAGATACCAAGCGTGCTGGAAGGCGCCGAATAGCGGGCTAGAGCCCCGCCAACTCGCGCATGATCCGGTAAAGCCGGGCCTGGCCCTCGAAGCCAATGCCCGGCCGATCCGAGAGCGATATCGTGCCGTTTTCGACGCGCGCATCGTCGGCAAAGCCACCGAAATCGCCGAATACGCCCGGATAAGATTCGGCGCCGCCGAGTCCGAAACCGGCCGCAATGGCGAGCGACATCTGGTTGCCGCCATGCGGGAACATGCAGGCGCGCGGCCAGCCATGGCGTGCCAGCATTTCGAGCGTGCGGGCATATTGCACAATGCCATAAGCTTGCGGCGGATCGATCTGGATGACGTCATTGCGCCCGGGCCGCAGGCCACCGAAGCGGACGAGGTTCTCGACGTCCTGCGTCGAAAACAGATTCTCGCCGGTCGAAAGTGGCGGGCCGTAAGCGCTCGCGATCTCGGCCAGCAGCGCAAAGTCGAGCGGATCGCATGGCTCCTCGAACCAGCGCAGGGCGAACGGCTCAAGGCCACGCGCATAGGCAAGCGCTGCCGCGCGATCGAATTTCGAGTTGGCGTCAACCGCGAGTAGCGCGCCTGGTGGCAGGATCGATTTCACCGCCTCGACACGGGCGAGATCATCGGCCAGCGCCATCCCGCCGACCTTCATCTTCACCATGGTGTAGCCGGCGTCGAGATGGCGGCGCATCTCGTCCTGCAGGTCTTTGGTGGTCTTGCCCGGCGCATACCAGCCGCCGCCGACGTAGCAGAAGACCCTGTCGGGTAATTTTCCGCCGTTAAAGCGCTCGGCCAATACGCGATAAAGCGGCTTGTCCGCGATCTTGGCGACGGCGTCCCAAACCGCAACTTCAATCGTGCCGATGCCGACAGAGCGTTCACTGTGACCGCCGGACTTCTCGTTCTGCATCATGACGGCGAGAATTTTATCCGGCGCGAAATTTCCCAAGTCGTCGAGCAATGAGTCGGGCTTTGCCTTGAGGATGCGTGGAATAAAGCGTGCCCGCATCTGCGCGCCGCAGGCATAGCGGCCGGTGGAATTGAACGCAAAGCCGCAGACCGGCTTGCCGGCGCGCACGACATCGGTGATCACGGCGACCACCGATGTCGTCATCTCCGAGAAATCGATGCTCGAATTGGCGAGCGTCGAGTTGAGCGGGACCGCAGTTTCGCGGATATCAACAATGCGCATTTACGCGGGCCGGTCGCCGCTCACTGGATTTGCGGGATCTTTGCGTCCTTGATCACCTTGGCCCATTTCTCTACTTCCGCCTTGATGTAAGCGGCAAATTCGGCCGACGAGCCGCCATCCGGTTCGAAACCAAGCGGCGCCATTTTCGCCTTCATGTCGGGATTTGTGACGATCGCCGCAATTTCCTTTTGAAGGAGGTCGACAATCTCCTTGGGCGTACCTTTTGGCGCGAAAACGCCTTGCATGGTTTCGGAGTCCTGCCCGGTGATTCCCGCTTCGGCCAAGGTCGGGACATCGGGCAATGCCGTGGACCGTTTCTTGGTCGTGACCGCCAATGCGCGCAGTTTGCCGGTGAGAACAAGTTGCGTGGTTGGAGTCATTGCGACAAACGACGCCGGTACTTCGTTGGCGAGTACGGCCTGCGCTGCCGGGCCGCCGCCTTTGTAGGGAGCAATGGCGAAATCGAGGTTGTAAGTGACCTTGAACAAATCGCTCGCGAGGTCCGGCGTGGTGCCGAGTCCAGGCGAAGCGAACGTGAATTTATTCGGATTGGCCTTGATGACCTCGATCAATTCCTTCGCCGTCTTGGCTTGCACCGATGGATGAACGATCAGAATGTTCGGCGTGATCGCGGCCAGGGTGATCGGAACGAAGTCCTTGTACGGGTCATAAGGACAATTCTTGTACAGGCTCGGGTTGACCACATAGCTCGAGGACGCGATCAGGAGCGTGTAACCATCTCCGGCCGCGCGTGCGACGTTGACGGTGCCGAGGTTTCCGCCGGCGCCGCCGATGTTCTCGATATAGAATTGCTGGCCCAGTTTTTCCGACAGTTTTTGCCCAATCAATCGGGCCATTACGTCGGTCGGGCCGCCGGCAGCGAACGGCACGACGATCTTGACCGGATGCTCCGGGTAACCTGCGGCCTTCGCCGGTTGCGTACCGACGAGGGCCGCGAACAGCGCGGCGCCGACTGTCAGGCTTTTTATGCTTACGGGCATGTGTCCCTCCCAATTTTTTGCCATCGTAACATTGCGCCAGAGGAGCGCCAGTAGGGCTTGCATCGTGCGCTCGCACAGGCTGTATTCCCGCGGCCTCCGCCTTTCCCTTTCGTCAGAGGAAATTCAATGCCGGCTCGAAAGATCACCCGTCAGGACATGCGCGACGCTGCCGAGAAATACAAAAATTGGGGCAAATGGGGTCCCAACGACGAGGTCGGCACACTCAATTACACGACACCGGAAGACATCATCGCCGCGACCCGCCTCGTCAAAAAAGGCAAGGTCATTTCGCTCGCGCTCAATTTCGATCACACCGGACCGCAGGGCGCGAAAAGCAAATATCCGGCAATGGGACGCACCAACCCGATCCACAGCATGCTTCGCACCGGCACCGACGCCTATTCCGGTGTGCTCGACAAGCGCGGTATCCGCGCCGCCGACGACATGGTGACCATGCCGCTCCAGTGCGGCACGCAATGGGACGGGCTCGGCCACGTGTTTTATGAGAACTACATGTGGAACGGCTACGATTGCCGGGAAGTTACATCCGCGGGTGCGCAGAAATGCGGAATAGAGAAGACGAAGAACAGGATGGTGGGGCGCGGCGTGTTTCTCGACGTGGCGCGCTACAAGGGCGTCGCGTCGCTCGATGACGGTTACGGCATCACCAATGACGATCTTTACAAGACTGCCAAAAAGCAGAAAGTGGAACTCAAGCGCGGCGACTACGTCATCGTGCGCACGGGCATGATGGAGCGTTGCCAGAAGGCCGGAAGCTGGGATGGCTATCCGGGCGGCGACGCGCCGGGTTTTTCATTCGAAACGCTCGATTTCGTCAAGGACACCCAGCTTGCCGCGCTGGCAAGCGACACCTGGGGCTGTGAAGTGCGTCCGAACGAGAGCGAGGAGGGGATCAACCAGCCGTGGCACTGGATCACAATTCCCATCATGGGCATGACGATGGGCGAGATTTTTGATTTGAAAGAGCTCGCTGACGATTGCGAACAAGACAAGGTCTACGAATTTCTGTTCGTCGCGCCGGCGATCCCCATCACGGGGGCGGTGGGCTCGCCGGTCAATCCGCTGGCGATCAAGTAGCGGCAGTTCCAGGAGCGTGGTTATGGCAAAGCAATATCCGGTCACTCACAGCGACGCTGAATGGCGGAAGCTTCTCACGCCCGAGCAATTCGCAATCATGCGTGAACACGGCACCGAAATGCCCGGTAGTTGCGCATTGCTGCACGAGAAACGCGCGGGCACCTTTCGGTGCGCGGCTTGCGACCAGCCTTTGTTCGTTTCGAAAGTGAAATTCGAGAGCGGAACCGGCTGGCCAAGCTTCAACGATCCGTTGCCCGGCGCAGTCGAAGGCGAGACGGACAGCAGCCACGGCATGGTACGCGATGAGGTTCACTGCAGCCGCTGCGGCAGCCACCTTGGTCACGTCTTCGATGACGGGCCGCCACCAACGCATTTGCGCTATTGCATCAATGGCGTCGCACTGAAATTCGAACCCGCGTGAGTACAGCATGGTAACCGTCGGACATAACGCCAAACGCATCGGCGCCGAAGTTCTTGCGGACATGCTGGCGGGCTATGGCGTCACGCATGTATTCATGGTTCCGGCTGTCCTGCGGCGCACCTTCGCCGAAATGGAACGGCGCACGAAAATTGCGCGCGTGCATTGTCACGGCGAGAAATCCGCCGCTTACATGGCCGACGGGTACGCGCGAGCGTCCGGAAGGCCCGGCGTCTGCATGGCGCAAGTCATTGGCGCGCTCAATCTTGCCGCCGGTCTGCGCGATGCGCATCTGGCGCATTCGCCGGTCATCGCCATGACGGGCGGACGCGACCCCAAGACCAAATTTCGCAAGGTCTACCAGGAAATCGACGACGTGCCGGCCTTCGAGCCGGTGACCAAGATGAACGTCACAATCGACGATGTCGCCCGAATACCGGACATGGTGCGGCAGGCATTTCGTGTTGCGACAACGGGCGCGCCTGGTCCCGTACATCTGCAATTTCGCGGCAATGAAGGGCAGGTCGATCTCGAAGAGGCCGAGATGGAAGCGCTGGTGGAGACGCAGTTCGCCAGCGTTCCGCCGTTCCGTCCCGAACCGGAAAGCGCGCACGTCAAGGTCGCGCTCGATCTGCTGCAGAAGGCCGAGCGGCCGATTATCGTTGCCGGCGGCGGCGCGCGTGCATCGGGCGCCGGACGCGAATTGGTTGCGCTCGCTGAAGCGCTGCAGATACCGGTTGCGACGTCGCTCAACGGCAAGGACATCATCCCCGGCACGCATTCATTGTCGGTTGGTGTCGTGGGAAGCTATTCGCGTGAGAGCGCCAATCGCGCAGTCAACCGGGCCGATTTGGTTTGTTTCATCGGGACCGAAACCGGCGGCATGACCACGCATTTCTGGGCGGTGCCAAAGATCGGCACGCCCGCGATCCAGATCGATATTGAGGCGGAATCGCTCGGCCGAAACTATCCGCTGCAGGCGAGCGTTTTGGGCGATGCCAAGAGCGTGCTGGTGCGCATGTTGGGCCAGATCGACAAATCAAGCGCGGCCAAGCGCGAGCCCTGGATCAAGGAAATTTCCGCGCTGCGTGGTGAGTGGTACGCGAAATACAAACCGATGCTGGAATCCGACAGCGTCCCAATTCATCCGGCTCGCATCTGTGGCGAACTCTCGCAACATGTGCCGGACGACGCCATTGTCGTGGTCGACACCGGTCACGCCGGCATGTGGATGGGCGGCATGTACGATTTGCGCAAGCCAACCCAGAGCTACATGCGCAGCGCTGGCCACCTCGGTTGGGCGTTTCCGGCCGGCATCGGCGCCAAGGCCGCCTGTCCGGAGCGGCCTGTGGTGGTTTTCACCGGCGACGCCGGCTTCTGGTATCACATTGCCGAAGTCGAAACTGCGGTGCGCTGGGGCATCAACTCCGTCACTGTCGTGAACAATAACGGCGGCGGCAATCAATCAAAACGCGGATTTGACCGCGCCTACGGCGGCGAGCAGACCGCGCAGGCGCGTGAGCTTTGGACCTACAATCCAATGAATTTCGCCAAGCTCGCCGAAGACATGGGCGCGCTTGGCATCCGCGTGGAGCGGCCGGGCGACATCGCGCCCGCGTTGCAGCAGGCGCTTGCCGCCAAGCGGCCGGCGGTGATCGATGTGGCGACCGATATCGAGGCGTTGGCCCCGACCGCGGTGGCCTAGGAACTCAGCCTTCGCCGATTTCGCGCAGAATTTCCGCGCCATGTTCGCCAAGGCGCGGCGAGGGGCGTTCGGAGGCCGCGCGCCAGCCATCGATCACGATTGGCGTGCGCACGCCGGGGATCGTGCCACTCTTTGCGGCACTGCTCGGAAGATCGAGCTTCATGCCGCGGTACTTGACCTGCGCGTCATTGAACACCTGCTCGAGATTGTTGATTGGGCCGGCTGGGACGCCCTGCGCCTCGAGCCTTCCAAGCAGATCGTCGCGTTTCATTTTTGCGGTCAGTGCAGCCAACTTTCCGACCAGCTCGTTGCGGTTTTTCAGCCGTCCGACATTGTCCTTGTACGCCGGATTTTGCGCGAGCTCGGGCGCGCCCAGAACATTGCAGAACTTGACGTACTGGCCGTCGTTACCGGTCGCCACAATCACATGGCCGTCGGCGACCGGGAATTCCTGGTAGGGCACGATGTTGGGATGCGAATTGCCGATACGCTTGGGGATTTCGTTCGACACCAGATAATTGAGCGCCTGATTGGCCAGCACGCCGACGGTTGAATCCACCAGCGCGGTGTCGACGTAGCAGCCCTTCCCGGTTTTTTCACGCTGAGCGATCGCAGCCAGGATGCCGATCACTGAATAGCAGCCTGTGAAGATGTCGGAGATTGCCACGCCGACGCGGGTGGGTGGGCCGTCCGCCATGCCCGTGAGGTCCATGATGCCGCCCATGCCTTGCGCCATGAGATCGTAACCGGCGCGCTTGGCGTAGGGTCCGTCCTGCCCGAAGCCGGTGACCGAGCAATAGATCAGCCTGGGGCATTCATCCTTGAGACTTTTGTAGTCGAGACCGAATTTTGCCAATCCGCCAACCTTGAAGTTTTCGATCAGAATGTCGGACCGCGCCGCCAGCTTGCGCACGATGCGCTTGCCGTCCTCGCTTTCGAAATCCATCTCGATCGAGCGTTTGCCGCGGTTGGCGGAATGAAAATAGGCGGACCCGATATGGTTGCCGTCGGCGCCTTCCACGAACGGCGGCCCCCAGCCACGGGTATCGTCGCCCGTCCCTTTGCGTTCCACTTTGATCACGTCGGCGCCGAGGTCAGCCAGCATCTGCCCGGCCCAGGGCCCGGCAAGGATGCGGGCAAGCTCGAGGACGCGAAGGCCCGCTAACGGCTTTGGCATGTGAAGAAACTCCCGGGAAGAACGCGGAATGGATAACGATGCCGGGGGTTTATAAGGTCATCCCCGCGCGCTGGCCATAGTGCGAATTACCTATTGGTCGCATACGGTTACAGGCAGATTTGGTGCTCTGGCTATGGCGCTAGGACGCACCTGCAGCTAATCTGAAATCGGGCGCGGCGAGGGGATTTTGGTTATTGTTCGAAATCAACCAAACGCAGCGGCATTTCCGCTGCCAAAAAAGACCCCATGGAGGAACACACGATGAGAAAAATCTCGACATTATTCGCAACGGCGGCGGCGGTGTTCGTGCTGTCGACGGCAGCGCAGGCGCAATTGACGATGAAGGCGTCGCACCAGTTTCCGGGCGGCAAAGGCGACGTCCGCGACGATATGGTGCAGATGATCGCGAAGGACGTGAAGGACGCCAATGTCGGCATCGACATTCAGGTTTATCCGGGCGCTTCACTGTTCAAGCCGAACGACCAGTGGAATGCGATGGTCAACGGGCAGCTCGACATCACGTTGTTCCCGCTCGACTACGCCAGCGGCAAGGCGCCGGTCTTCAGCGCCACCTTGATGCCAGGCCTGATCCGCAGCCAGGAACGGGCCAAGCGAATCAATAATTCCCAATTCATGAAGGACATGCGTGCCGAGATCGAGAAGCGCGGCGTCATCGTTCTATCCGACGCCTGGTTCGCCGGTGGCGTTGCAGCTAAAGGTGGCTGTATCGTTCGGCCCGATGATCTGAAAGGCCGCAAGTTCCGCGCAGCCGGCCCGACCTTCGCCGGCATGTGGGAAAACGCCGGCGCCAGCATCGTCAGCCCGCCGTCGAACGAAATCTATAACGCGTTCCAGAGCGGTGTCGTGAATGGCACCGACACCAGCCTTGGCACCTTCCAGTCGATGCGTCTGTACGAGGTCACCGACTGCCTCACGGCTCCCGGGGAAAACGCGCTGTGGTTTATGTACGAGCCGGTGCTGATGTCGAAAAAGAGCTTCGACAAACTCGACAAGAAGCAGCAGGACGCGCTGATAGCGGCCGGCAAGAAGGCCCAGGTCTATTACGAGGGCAAAGCCGACGCAGTGAACAAAGAGGCCATCAAGGCGTTTGAGGACCACAAAGTGAAAGTGGTGACGCTGAGCGATGCGGACTATCAGGCATGGCTCGATGTGGCGAAAAAGAGCTCCTATGCCGAGTTTTCCAAAAATGTGCCCAACGGTCAGAAGCTGATCGACGAGGCGCTCTCGGTGAAATAGCAGCAATGGCGACCAGTGGGCGTCTTGCCCACTGGTCTGCTTTTTGAAGCGCGGTTGCGTCGCGTACAATCCGGACTTTCGAACAAATTGGAAAAGACAGGCCCATGGACGCTTACATTCGGGCTGTAAATTTTTTGTCGCGCGTAGCGGGCGTGACGGCAGCCTTGCTCATTGCACTTGCTGTGCTGGTGATCTGCGACATCGTGGTGGAGCGTTTCATTTTGGGTCTGACGACGATCTGGCAGATCGACGTTGTGACATACAGCATCGTCGGGGCCACTTTTGTCGGCAGTTCCTATGTCTTGATGACGCGCGGACATGTCAACGTCGACATCTTGCCATTGCATTGCGGCCCACGGGCCCGGTATTGGCTTGCCTTGTTCACAGGCCTTCTGGCGCTCACGTTCTGTATCGTCATTTTCATCCTATGCACCGCGTATTGGTATGAGGCCTATTCAGAGCGTTGGCTTTCCAACACCGTGTGGCGTGCGCGGCTCTGGATTCCCTATTTGTCGATGCCGGTCGGTCTGGGCCTTCTCATCCTCCAGTATGTGGCGGACCTGATCAGCCTGGTGACGGGACGTACGCCGCCGTTCGGAATCAAGGATCAGTTGGCTGCTGAGGACGTAGCTCGAGCGCAGGCGGAAGAAGCATTGCGGGGCGCGTCATGAGCCCGACCACGCAAGGGGCGCTCGTCCTCGTTGTCACGTTGCTGATGCTGGTATCCGGGATTCCAGTTGCCTTCGGTCTGGGCGCGATCGCCATTGCATTTCTGGCGTTCTTCCAGGGCTTTGATGCCCTGCATGTCGTCGCTGAGACGTTCTGGTCCGGCCTCGACGAATTCACGCTCGTTGCCATCCCGATGTTTGTGATGATGGGGGCGGCAATCGGTTCATCTCCGGCAGGCAAGGACCTTTACGAAGCGCTGGACCGCTGGCTCTATCGACTGCCCGGCGGCCTTGTCATTTCGAATCTCGGCGCCTGTGCGATTTTCGCCGCGCTGACCGGATCGTCGCCGGCCTGCTGCGCGGCCATCGGCAAGATGGGCATTCCGGAAATGCGCCGCCGCGGCTATCCGGATGACGTTGCAACCGGTTCAATCTGCGCCGGCGGCACGCTCGGCATCCTGATTCCGCCGTCGATCACTTTCATTCTCTATGGCATCGCTACAGAGACTTCGATCGGCCGTCTGTTCATCGCCGGTGTTTTGCCAGGATTGATGCTCACCGGGCTGTTCATGCTGTGGACAGTATTTATCATCTGGAAGCGCGGCTTCCGCTCGCATGCCATCGATTTTCGCTATTCGTGGAAGGAAAAATTCCAGTCGATCCCGAAGATCGCGCCATTCCTCTTCATCATTGGCGGTGTGATGTATGCCCTCTATGGCGGCGTGGCAACGCCGTCGGAGGCGGCCGGCGTCGGCGCCGCATTGTGTCTCTTCCTGGCAATCCTGATCTATCGCCTTTGGAAGGTTGAGCAGATCTGGCAGATCCTGCGCGACACCATGCGCGAGTCGGTGATGATTTTGACCATCATCGCGACCGCTGTGTTGTTCGGATATATGCTGACATCGCTCTATCTCACCCAGACACTGGCGCAGGGGATCGCCGACCTGCACGCCAACAAGTGGATGTTGATGTTCCTCATCAACATCTTCCTTCTGGTGTGCGGTTTCTTCATCCCGCCGGCCGCCATCATCCTGATGACCAGCCCGATCCTGCTGCCCATTATTACGGCAGCCGGTTTCGATCCGGTGTGGTTCGGCGTGATCCTGACCATCAACATGGAAATCGGGCTAATTCACCCGCCGGTTGGCCTCAACATATACATCGTCAACGCCATCGCCCCCGACGTGCCGCTCGCGCAAGTCATGTGGGGGACATTGCCCTATGTCATTTGCATGATGCTGGCGATTGTCATCTTGTGTATCTTTCCTGAAATCGCCACATGGTTGCCTAATCATATGATGGGCGTTGCCATAGGGCCTAAATGAACACCTCGTTTTTCGGCGAGCTGCTGCAGACGATTTCAGACCGCGGTCGCGCGCTGCTTGCGCGCGACCGGCGTGGCGAGGCCTCTGCGCACTCGGAAAATCTTGTGGAACTTTGCGAGGATCTATTGTCCGGGCGCGGCGAGGCGTCGGGGGTGGCGCTGGCGCGTGAAATTCTTGCTCGCTACATGACGCTCACCATCGGGCCGCGGATCGCTTTCTTCGAGGCATTGGCGCAGCGCTTTGGCACCGATCCCGCCCGCATGGAGTTGGCAATCGCTGCCTGGCGCGCTGGACCGTCGGACGCGGCCGCTGCCGAAGTCCATGTCGCGTCGGAGCCGCGCCGGCAGGAGTTGTTCCGGAGGCTCAACCTTGCGCCGGGAGGAACCGCCTCGCTCGTTCGCATGCGCGAGCAGCTGATGGACTCGCTCGATCACCGCGAAGACCTGCGTGCGGTCGACGATGATTTCGTCCATTTGTTCTCGTCCTGGTTTAACCGCGGCTTCCTGGTGTTGCGCCGCATCGACTGGTCGACACCGGCAATCGTGCTCGAGAAGATTATTCGCTACGAAGCCGTACATGAAATCCACGATTGGCAAGACCTGCGCCGGCGCATCGACTCGCCCGACCGGCGTTGCTACGCCTTTTTTCATCCGGCGCTGGTGGATGAACCCCTCATTTTCGTCGAAGTCGCGTTGACGCGTGACATTCCGGCTGCAATTGCGCCAATCCTTGTCAAGGAGCGCGAGGTGGTGGACCTCGATAAGGCCCGTGCGGCGACATTCTATTCGATATCAAATTGCCAGCGCGGTCTCGCCGGTGTTTCGTTCGGCAACTTCCTGATCAAGCAGGTGGTTGAGGAAGTCAGCCGCGAAATGCCCAAGCTCTCGACCTATGTGACGCTCTCGCCGGTGACCAATTTTGCCGGCTGGCTCAAGCAAGAGCGCGCGGAGGAGAGGTCCGCCGCACTGAACGAGGCCGACAAAGCGGTACTTGCTGTACTCGATCAACCCGCGTGGTGGACGAACGAGGAAACGGCTGCGCAGGTACAGGATACGGTCATGCGGGCTGCCGCGTGGTATTACCTGCGCGCGCGCAATCAACGTGGCCTGCCGGTCGACGCAGTGGCGCGTTTCCATCTCGGCAATGGTGCTCGCCTCGAGCGCATCAACTGGCTCGGCGATACGTCGGAGCGCGCGATGGCGCAGGCCTACGGTCTGATGGTGAATTACCAGTACGATCTCGACGACATCGAGAAGAACCACGAAGCCTATGCGGAGGGCCCGACCGTGGTCGCCTCCGGTTCTGTGCAGCGGCTCTTGCGCGCGCCACTCGAGCTGGTGCCGATCGCCGGCTGACGCGTCTCTCGCCCGCTCGTCCCCGCGAAAGCGGGGATCCAGCGCTTTCTCTGATTCTGAAATGATTATCTGGATTCCCGCTTATGCGGGAATGAGCGGAACTAGGACTTTCCGTAGACCGGAACGATCGCGCCGCGCGTGACACGATTGTCGGGCGAGGCGAGGAAGAGGATTGTCGCTGCAACCTCGTCGACTTTCGGCCAAGCATCGAAATTTGCCTTCGGCATGGCCTTGCGATTGGACAAGGTGTCCATGATCGACGGGGCGACCGCATTGACCAATATGCCGCTCTTGGCAACTTCCTCGGCGAGCGCGACCGTCAGGGCGGCGACGCCGGCCTTGGCGACCGTATACGCAGTCATGCCGGCGCCGCTTCGCCATTCAAGGGCCGGGCGCGCAGCAACATTGACGATACGCCCGCCGCCGGCAGCCGACATACCTTTTGCGGCAGCCCGGCAGCACAAGAAACACGATGTAAGATTGCTGTCGATCTGCGCCATGAGCTGCTTTTTGTCGGTGTCAATGACAGTGCCGGGCGCAAAGCCGCCGGCAATGTGGATTGAGGCCCAGGGCTTTAGATCCGCATAGACTTTGACGACTTGCGTCTCGTCGGCGAGATCGGTGACTGCGATGAGCGTCACGTTCGGATCGCCGCGACTGGAAAAACTTTGCGCCTCTGCCTCGTGCACATAGGGAACCGTGCAGGTCGCGCCGGCGGCAAGCAGCTTCGCGACAACTGCGGAGCCCAATGCGCCTGTGCCGCCCGTCACCACAACGCGTTTGCCGGAAAAGTCCATCTCACAATCCCCTGCGCATGATCTTGTCCGAAAACCGGTTCCCACTTTTCGGGATCATGCGCTAGCCTCGGCCGCGCTTCACGCGCGTCGGCAATACCTGGAATTCAACCCAGTTTGCGACTTCGCTGACACGCAGCTTTTTGTCGAGCACATTCTTGCTCACGCCATGCCGCCAGGCCAGCCGCTTGCAGGCTGGGTCGCAGTCGAGCGTGTCCAGATCACGCGCAAAGGTCTTGATGTCTGACTCGTCGGCAAAGAAACCTTCTTCAATCAGGCGCGTGCCGATGCGTCTGACGATCGCCGCGACCTCGCGCAGCGGGTATTCCGGATGATATTGCACAGCCCATGCGACGGAACCGTTCGTGCGGATCTCCGCGCTCTGCACGTCCGATACGGCATTGGTGGCAAGCACAGTGGTGCCCGGCGCCAGCGCTTCCACCTCATCGAGATGGACGGTCGGCGCATTGAACACGTCGAGCTTGCCGGCATACATGGGATGTTTGCGGCCAGCTTCGGTGAGGCGGATGCCGCGCCCGAAACCGATTTCCCGGCCTTTCGGGTTCTTGCGGACGCTGCCGCCGGCCGCCGCGGTGATGACCTGCAGACCCCAGCACGAGCCGAACAGAGGAGTGCCGGTCTTGAGCGCCGCACGCACCAATTCGATCTGCCGCATGACTTCCGGGCCTGCGTTGTAAACGTGCAAGCTCGAGCCGGTAATGGTGATGCCGTCATAGCCTTCCAGCGAGGCGCCTTCCGGCAGCAGTGCGGCGGGGTCGCCGGGATAACAGATATCGACCTCCGCGCCGGGCAGAAGCTCGCGCAACAGGTCGGAGTAGCCTTTGCTCGCGACAGTGCCACCGACCGCCACGTGATCCGCCATGGTGTCCGGGGAATTGCCTTCAATGACGAGCAGGCGGGGCGATGGCATCGGTGCTGGTTTCAGGTTCCCTGGAGGCAGCCAGGACGCGAACAACAAGGACTGGTGTGCTTGATATGGCTGCGCCACCGCCATTTTGCAATCGTGGCGGGTTTTTTTGCGCAAACGCGGGGTTAACGGCTTCTTGTTCTTGAGTGCGCTCCATAAGCCGCTCATTCTGCCCAACGAAAGCGAATCAGCACGCAATGGCCGACTTCGATCTCGCAATCATCGGCGGCGGCATAAACGGAACGGGTCTCGCTCGAGACGCTGCCGGCCGCGGCATCAGCGTCCTGCTTGTTGAAATGAACGACCTCGGGTCGGGTACGTCTTCGGCCTCGAGCAAGATGATCCACGGCGGCCTGCGCTATCTCGAGCATGCGGCATTCCGGCTCGTGCGCGAGGCTTTAAACGAGCGTGAAGTGCTTCTGCGGATGGCGCCGCACGTCGTCCGTCCGATGCGTCTGATGCTTCCGCCGCTACCGGGATTGCGCTCGCCTCTATTGCTGCGTTTCGGGTTGCTGCTTTACGACTGGCTTGGCGCGCGCAAATTGTTGCCGGCTTCTCGAACCGTTGATCTTACGCATCACGTCGTGGGTCAGCCGCTGAAGCGGGAATTCCGGTACGGCTTCGAATATTCGGACTGCTGGGTCGACGATTCGCGGCTGGTGGCGCTCAATGCGCTCGACGCGGCCGAACATGGCGCCGTCATTCGCACCCGCACGCGATGCACACGCGCGGAGCGGCGCGACGAATGGGAACTCGTGCTCAATGCGCGCGGCCATCGCGATGTGAAGACCGCCCGGGTTCTCGTCAATGCAGCAGGTCCGTGGATCGGCGACGTGGCTGACACCATTCTCAGGCAACCGCTGGCGCGGCCGGTACGGCTGATCAAGGGCAGTCACATCGTGGTGCGGCGCCAATTCGAGCACGACGACGGCTACCTTTTTGAAGCGCCCGATCGGCGGGTCGTGTTTGCATTGCCGTTTGCGGAAGAATTCACCCTCATTGGCACCACCGACCTGAACTTCGTCGGTGATCTGAACTCGCCCGCGCCCGATCCGGACGAGATTATTTACCTTTGCGACGCCGTGAATCAGTATTTCCGCAAAAATATTACGCCCGATGAGTTGGTCTGGTCCTTTTCAGGCGTACGTGCGCTCTATGATGATGGCGCCGATAAGCCGGAGGATGTCACGCGCGACTACGAACTTGTATTCGATACGCACGATGGGCAGGCGCCGCTGCTCACGATCTACGGCGGCAAGATCACCACGCACCGCAAGTTGGCGGAGGCCGCGATGGCGCAAATTGGCCACTTCTTCGAGGCGACACCGGCATGGACCGCGACGTCGAGGCTTCCGGGAGGCGAGTTTCCTGCCGAAGAGTTTGATGCGCTCGTGAACGAATTTATTGCGCGATGGTCTTTCTTGTCCGCAGCGCACGCGCGGCGGCTGGCGCGCGCCTACGGCCGGCGGGTCGAGCGGTTCCTCATGGCTGCACAAAGCATGGAGGACCTGGGCCCGCGCTTTGCGGGCGATCTTACGGGCGCCGAAGTACGCTATCTGGTGGAAAATGAATGGGCACGATGTGCCGACGATGTGCTCTGGCGACGCAGCAAGCTCGGACTAAAAGCGACGCCCGAGGAGTGCGCGGCGCTGGACCGCTTCATCGCGTCGCTGGGTGCAAAGAGCTGAGGACATACACGTGTCGACCGTTCTCATTGCTATCGATCAAGGCACGACGTCGACGCGGGCCATTGCATTCGATGGCACGCTGCGACCGATTGCAACCGCTCAACAAGAGTTGCGACAGATCTATCCAGCGCCGGGTGAAGTCGAGCACGATCCGGAGGAGATCTGGGCGGCGGTTGTCGCGACCGTTCGCGCCGTCATGGCTCAAGCCCGGGTCACCGCAAAAGATGTTGCGGGCATCGGTATTACGAACCAACGCGAGACAACGGTGATTTGGGATCGCGGAAGCGGGAAGGCGATTCACAACGCTATTGTCTGGCAAGACCGCCGCACCGCAGATTTCTGCGCAGCGCTTCATCGCTCGGGTCACGAGGCTGAAATTGCTCGCAAGACCGGATTGCTACTCGATCCTTATTTCTCCGCCAGCAAGATCGCCTGGCTGCTCGAGCATGTCGACGGGGCGAGAAAGGCAGCGGAAGCAGGTCGGCTAGCCTTCGGTACAATCGATAGTTTCCTCCTCTGGAGACTTACCGGAGGCAAGGCGCATTTGACCGACGCAACTAACGCCGCGCGGACTCTGTTGTTCGATATTGGAACGGGCATATGGGATGATGATCTGTGCCGGTTGTTCGGCGTGCCGAATAGTTTGCTGCCCGACGTGCGCGATTGCGCGGCCACATTTGGGGAGACGCATCCCGACCTGTTCGGCGCGCCCATTCGCATTCTCGGCATGGCTGGCGATCAACAGGCGGCGACCGTCGGGCAGGGATGCTTTACCCCAGGCATGGTGAAATCAACCTACGGGACAGGCTGTTTCGCGCTGCTCAATACCGGCACCGAGCGAATTGTCTCACGCCACCGTTTGCTGACGACCATTGCCTATCAGCTCGACGGAAAACGCTGTTACGCGCTGGAAGGTGCGATTTTTATCGCGGGCGCGGCCGTGCAATGGCTGCGCGATGGGCTGAAACTTATCGCGAAATCGTCGGATATTGGCGCCCTGGCCCAGCAGGCGGACCCGGCTGAGCAAGTCTATCTGGTGCCGGCTTTTGTCGGCCTCGGTGCGCCGTATTGGGACGCGCAGGCGCGCGGCGCAATCTTCGGCCTGACCCGCAATTCGGGAGCCGCCGAGCTTGCGCGGGCGGTGCTGGAGGCGGTCGGCTATCAGACCCGCGACCTGCTTGATGCCATGCGCGCCGATTGGCCGGCATCAAAAAGTTCTATGACGGTCCTGCGGGTCGACGGCGGCATGGCCGCAAGCGATCTCACCATGCAGTTTCTTGCCGATATGCTCGCGAGTCCGGTGGACCGGCCGGTGGTCATGGAAACGACGGCGGTCGGTGCGGCCTATCTCGCCGGTCGCATGGCGGGCGTTTGTCCCGATCTCGCCGGTTTTGCCGCGCAGTGGCAACTCGATCGCCGTTTTGAACCGCGCATGGATTCGAATACGCGGGAACGCAAATATGCCGGTTGGAAACAGGCGGTACAGCGCACGCTGACAGCCCCTGCGCCGATAAGTTAGCGATTTTATATCCCGGGTTGAGTGCGCTCGTGTGTCCCGCTAGCGTGCGCGCCACGGCACGGGGAATCGATGGCGTACGACGGAGAAGCGGCGGAAAAACGGGCGGTGGGTGAAACGATGCCGCTGGTCCGCTTCGAGGCGGTCAGCAAGCGCTTTGGACCGATTGCGGGAGTCGATGCGCTCACACTGGATATTGCCCACGGCGAGTTTTTCGCTCTGATCGGCCCCTCAGGCTGCGGCAAGACAACGCTTTTGCGTTTGCTCGCCGGGTTCGAGACACCAAACGCGGGCCGAATTCTGCTCGATGGCGAGAACATTGCCGCGGTTCCGCCGCACCGGCGGCCGGTCAACATGATGTTCCAGAGTTATGCGTTGTTTCCGCATCTCACGGTCGAGGGAAATATTGCGTTTGGGCTGCGTCAGGAGGACGTGAGCCGGGCAGACATTGCCGAGCGTGTGAGCGAAATGCTCGCGCTGACGCGCCTGCAGGGGCTTGGTGGTCGGCGGATCGATCAGCTATCCGGCGGGCAACGCCAACGGGTAGCGCTGGCGCGCTCGCTGATTAAACGGCCGCGCGTGCTCCTGCTCGACGAGCCATTAGCCGCCCTCGACAAGAAGCTGCGCGCCGAGACCCAATTCGAACTGATGGAATTGCAGCGGAAGCTCGGCACCACCTTCGTCATCGTTACCCACGATCAGGAGGAGGCGATGATCGTCGCCGACCGGATCGCTGTGATGGATCGTGGCCGGCTGCTGCAGGTCGCGGCGCCGGCGGACATCTACGAACGGCCCAATTCGCGCTGGGTTGCTGATTTCATCGGCGAAGTGACTTTGATCGAAGGGCGGATGGCAGCCCTCGGCATAGTCGCGAGCGCGCTTGGCGAACTACGCGTTGCGGATGCCGGCGCTGTTAAACCGGGGGAGCAGGTCTGGCTGGCACTGCGCCCGGAGAAGATCAGGATGAGCAAGGAACGGCCGGATGGAGACCCGAACGTTGTTGCGGGTACCGTGTTCGAGATTGGCTATCGCGGCGATATGTCGATCTACAAGATAAGGCTCGCCGATCGTTCGCTTATGAAATCAGCACTTGCCAATATGAATCCACGCAATACGGCCCGCTTCGCTGTAAATGACCTTGTGTGGCTGTCGTGGCCGCCGGATGCCGGCGTGGTGCTGACGGGATAGACGATGGGATCGCACACTGACAAACGCAGCTGGGGCACGCGAATTGTTGTGCTGGTTCCGTATCTTTGGCTTCTCCTGTTCTTCCTTGCGCCCTTCATCATTGTGCTCAAGATCAGCCTGTCGCAAGCCGCGCTGGCCCAGCCGCCTTATCTGCCCGTGCTCGACCTCGCTGCCGGCTGGGCGGGATTGAAGGAATTTGCCGGGCAGCTATCAGCGGACTCCTTCAAACTTTTGGCCTCCGATGCGATTTATTTTCTGTCTTATGTCAAAAGCCTGGAGGTCGCAGCGGTCTCGACGATTATCCTGGTCGTGATCGGTTACCCGATTGCCTATGGCATCACGCGCGTTCCGCGGGCCTGGCAGCCGCTGCTCGTGATGACGGTCATATTGCCTTTCTGGACATCGTTTTTGATCCGCGTTTATGCCTGGATCAATATTTTGCAACGCGACGGGCTGCTCAATGAGGTCTTGCTTCGCCTGCACGTCATCGACGCACCTGTCGCTTGGTTGTCTTCCGACACAGCGATTTATATCGGCGTGGTCTATTCGTATTTGCCGTTTATGGTGCTGCCGCTCTACGCCACGCTGGAGAAAATGGATGAAACCCTGCTGGAAGCGGCCGCAGATCTCGGCTGCCCGCGCTGGAAGTCATTCTGGCTCGTGACTTTTCCATTGTCGTTGCCGGGCCTCGCGGCCGGTACGCTGCTCTGCTTCATTCCGATCGTCGGTGAATTTGTCATCCCGGATCTGCTGGGTGGTTCAGAGACGCTGATGATCGGGCAGACGCTTTGGACCGAGTTCTTTTCCAATCGTGACTGGCCGGTCGCCTCCGCAATCGCGATTGCATTGCTGATGCTGCTGCTGGTTCCGATCCTTTTCTATGAGCGTTTGCAGCAACGGTCGCTGGAAGGAGGCCGGTAATGCAGCGCGGTGCTTCAGCCTTCAATATTGCAGCGGTCGCACTTGGCTTGGCATTCCTCTATTTGCCCATCACCATCCTTGTGATTTTTTCATTCAACGCCTCCCGGCTGGTGACGCTCTGGGGCGGATGGTCGCTCACCTGGTATCGCGAGCTCCTGCACGATGACGCCTTGCTGGAGGCGGCCTGGATCAGCCTGCGCGTTGCATTTCTGTCGGCAACCGCAGCCACAATGCTTGGCACCCTGACGGCCATCGCGCTCGCGCGCAGGGACCGGTTCCGCGGGCGCTTGCTTTTTTCCGGCATGATCTACGCACCCCTGGTGATGCCGGAAGTCATCACCGGAATATCGCTGCTGTTGCTGTTTGTCGCCTTCAACGTGGACCGTGGGTTCTGGACCATCGTCATTGCGCACACCACGTTGACCATGTGTTTCGTTACGGTGATCGTGCAATCGCGGCTTGCCGGCTTTGATCGCAGTCTGGAAGAGGCAGCCATGGATCTTGGCTGTCCGCCGTTCAAGACCTTTCTGACCATTACGTTGCCGCTGATTGCGCCGGCAATCGCGGCGGGCTGGATGCTGGCCTTTTCACTGTCGCTCGACGATCTGGTGATCGCCAGCTTCACCACCGGTCCAGGCGCAACAACTTTGCCGATCCGGATTTATTCGGAAGTGCGGATGGGCGTTAAGCCGGAGATCAATGCGGTATGCACGATCATGATCTCGGTCGTAGCGTTTGGCACGATCGCGGCCTCGTTGCTGGTGAAGCGCGGCGCGGCTCAGCGCGAGCGCGCTGCGCTGGGTGCGCAGGTCTGAGTTTTCCGAATAAAACCTCAGTCGCTGCTGCTCTTGCCGGGCGGCCGGAACAGAAAAACCAGGAACCAGATCGGCACAATCACCACCGAGCCGAGCAGGACATTCGGCCAGGCCCACGCGAGGCCCTTTCTTGCATACTCCTCGAGCCGTTCGGTCGAGAGACCGAATGCCTGCATCAGTTGATCGGCCGTGATGCCGAAATGAGCGAGGATTGTTCCCACCACCAGCGAGGCGACGGCGACCTTGACCAGCGTTCGAAAGAGAGGATTCAGCATCCACAGCCCGTACGCCGGGTTTCCGGCAGGTGATTCGTCTCGTGGCCGATAATAAAGGAATGCTAGTCCGGCAGCACGTGCGCGGTGGCGCTCCGTGAGAGTCTGGCCGGTTATTGGGGCTTTTCGGACGTTGCGGCGGGCGTCGCCGGTTGTTCGTCCTTCGGAATGGTGCCGGAGGGCGGAGTTCCTCCGGTCAACCGTTCGATCGCGGAACGAACCGAGTCGCGATCGCGACGTTCTCGTATGGCATTAAGCAACGGTGCAGCAGCGCCTGAGCGCCGGATCAGGGCTTCCGGGTCAGGCAACATGATCGGATCGTCCCACGAGCCCTGCACGATGAAGGGCAGTTCGAACGGTGCGACGCCGGGTTTTGGTGGCGCGACCAGCGAGGCTGTGCCTTTGAGGTCGAGTTCACGCGCTGGAATAGATGCCGAGCCTGCGAGCGCCAGTTTGACTGCCGCGCCCTCGATCTTGACGTCTTCAACGGTGACGGTGCCTTCCGCAATTTTCAGTGCAACTGTGATTTTGTCATAGGGTGTGCGGCCGCTTCGAAATTCCCCGCCACCGGACAAGGGCCGGCGTTCCAGGCGCCGCAGCAACTGTTCGACATTCAGCCCGGCGAGCGCGCCGTCTGTTCCCACCAGACCGGCGGTACCAGTCAACGTGTGAGTCAGCGCGAGTACGCTATCGCCGGTCCCTTCGACCGCCAGCGAAATATTGCCCTTGCCCTCGAGTCGCCGCAGCCCGAACAACTGGCCGAGGCAACTTTCAAGATCGACGTCGGTGAATTGCAATTGCGATTTGACGTCGACACCTTGTTCGAAATTGGCGAGGGCCAGCGACCCTTTGATCACCCCGCCATAGGCTTGCGCTTCACCCACGGTAATCACCAGGTGGCTGTTACGCAGGTTGGCAGCGATGGCGGTCCGACCAAGCTTGGCATTGGATACCACGACATTGGCCGCGGAAAGCCGCAGATCAAGATCGATACCTGCAAGACCGTCAAGCGTGATGCGTCCGTTATTCCACGCGCGCTCGTTGGCCGTGAGGAGCCGGACTGTGGAGATATAGGGCGTCAAATCGAGCGTGTCCGCGGCAAGCGTGCCTTGCAGGGTTTGTCGACCGTCGGCTGCAAACGTGAGGACGCCTTCGACGCTGTTGCCGTCCAGCTCGGCGTTGACGCTCGAGAGGCTTATGGTTCCTCCGACGACATTGGTCCGGGCTTTGATCGAAAAACGGCCGAACCCCCCGCCAGGGAGCGGCTTCTGTCCGGCCCAGGCCAAAGTATTCCGCAGGGACGTCGCGTCTGCCGCAAGCGTACCTTCGATTTTCAGGGTCGGCTTGAGACTGATCGCTCCTTCGAATGCGGCCTTCCCATGCGAGCCGGAGAGACGCAACTTCAGCCCACTGCGGCTCCCGGCAAGCGCGGCCGGAAAATCGGCAAGCGCCAAGCTCGCGTCCACCGGGGAGTCGTGCCAAATGAAATGTCCGGTGGCGCCGAAGCTTTTCGAAATCGAGGGCCACGCCAGCGAAAACTCGACTCCATAGAGAGTTTCGACAATCTTGCGGGCTTCATCGCGAATGACGACAGTGCCGCCGTCGATTCGCATCTCGGAAAAAGCAGCAAGGCGTTGCGTCGCACCCTGGCTGCGTGTCAGCGCTTCGATCAAGCCGGACCAATTGGATTGGCCGTTCGATTGCAGCTCAACAGCAATGTTCGGGTGATCCAACGAGACGTCGGCTATCTCGACCCGGCCGATCAGCAGCGGAAAAAACCGCAAGCGCGCCGTCAGGCGTTCGGCGGTAAGGGCCGGTTGCTTGGCATCGCCAAGCTCGACATCGGCGAAGCTGACGCTGCCGGTCGGAAACAGTGAGACGCTGGCTTTCCCCCGCAACAGCGGCTCGAGGCCGGTGACCGCGCGGATTTCTCCAACGACCTGTTGGCGCACAGTATCCGCTGAAATCAGATACCCTGCCGTTGTAAGCACGACCAGGCCGCCCGCGATTACGGCGAGCAAGACAATTCCCAGGCGCTTTAGGCCGGTGGCGGCGGTCAAAGGGGGTGTTCCGGTAGCTTCAGCGTCTATGCCGACGGACTATAGCATCGGCTCCGCTGCCGCCATACCTGACCGGGCTATGTGACCCTTTCATGGCTGGCTATTGCCCCGTTTAAGCCTATCGCTGAAAAGATCCGCCAGCGATCCGCCAGAGATCCGCCAAGAATCCGCCTGGCCGGCGTCGGCAATTTCGGCGATCATTTTCTTGACGATGGCCTGCCCGAACGAATTGAAGTCCTTGGCCTCCAAGACGAAGCTGCCGGGCCCGCCGATGACGTTGTCGCGGTAGTATTTGGTCAGGCCTCCCGGCGGATTGGTGTGCTCCGGATTCCAGGGCAGCGGCGTGTCACTGAGGATAACCAGTCCGTTGATCGTGATGCCGAGCGCCAGCGCTTCATCTCGCGCCAGACCGACATCGCGGCCGGCATTATTGGTGCCGTCTCCCGAAACGTCGATCGTTCGCCGCTCGGCGCTAAAGGGTGCCCGCGCAAGCTGTGCCACGGCTGCATCGATACCGCCGCTGATAGAGGTTCGATCGGCGAATGAGCGCGGCGATTCAAGCAACCGATCACCAAATGCCTGTGCCGCTTTCGGCCCATCAACAAGCATCCAGTCAATCACGACCTTCTGGTTGCCAAATCCCGACCATTCGAGAAACAACACACCAATACGGCCATTCCGACCGGCACGGATCGCGTCGAGGACGCGGGGATTGGCGAGTGCTGCGGCATAGCCGTCCCGCTGCAACTGGAACTTCTGGCTATCGACGCTTCGCGATACATCGGCCGCGAGAATCAGGAGGAGATCGACAGGTTCCGTAGCGCTCGCGCGCAAAGCGGGCGCGCCAATCGAGAACGCCAGCACGACGATCGCGCAGCGGAACCAATAACCCATATGGGGAGCCTATCCGATTTCGGAATTACTGCGCCAGCACCCGCGTGATCGGAAATGAGAGTTCGACCAGTGTGCCGTCGTCCACGTGGCTGGTTATACGGAAGCGGGCATGATTGGCCTCGGCCAAAGCCTTGGTGATCGGAAGGCCCAGCCCCGTCCCGCTCGAACCCCAACGTGCCGCGGTCGCGACTTGACGGAATGGCTCGAGCGCGGTCTGCAACTCCTTTTCGCTCATGCCGGAGCCGGTATCGCGCACGCGCAGCACGACCTCCTGATCGTCGGTCAACGCCGTGGAGATGATCACCTGGCCGCCAGCGCCGGTGAATTTGATCGAGTTCGACAGCAAATTCAGCGCTATCTGACGCATCGAGCGCGTATCCCCGACAATCTGCGGCAGGTTTGGGGGCAGCGACGTGCGGATGATCACGCGCTCACGGTTTGCCTGTTCCTGCATGATGGCAACGCACTGTTGCACCAGGTCGTTGAGGTTCACGCTCACGAATGTGAGTTCGAGCTTTCCAGCTTCGATTTTCGAGAGGTCGAGCAGGTCGTTGACCAGCGAGATCAGATGGCCGCCCGAGGCGTGAATATCCCGGAGATATTGTCGATAACGCTCATTGCCGATGGGACCGAAGCGTTCGTCCATCATCACTTCGGAGAAGCCGATGATGGCATTGAGCGGTGTACGAATTTCATGACTGATCTTGGCGAGAAACTCGGATTTGGCAGTAGACGCCTGCTCGGCCGCACGCTTCGCGCCGACCAGTTCTTCTTCGTTGCGTTTCCAGGCGGTAATATCCCGCAGCACCGCGCACAGCTTTTCGCCGTCCTCGATGCTGCCCATGGTCATATAGAGTGGAACAAGGCCGCCCTGACGCACGCGTCCGATGACTTCGTAGCCGGCATCGAGCATGCCGGCCCCCGCGCCACGCGCAAGCCGGTCGAGATGTTCCAGCACGGCCTGTCGGCTTTCGGGCACGAGCAATTCGCCGACCGTCAGTTCGGCAAACTGTTTCGCTTCGTAGCCGAACAATGCTTCGGCACTGCGGTTGGCCGAAAGCACGCGGCCGCTGCGATCGAGCACCAGTACGCCGTCGGTGGCTGTATCGAGGATTGCTCTCAGCTCGTCGTTTTCGCGGCGCAACGAATTGTCCGTCGGTGCGACGTCAACTCCGGCCTGGGTATTGATCACGAGGACCAGCGCGTTTTCTTCATTCCAGACCGCGCCGAACAAGCGACCCGCGACCGGTTTCTGCTTGCCATTGACGGTCGCAATGGTGAGCGACTTGGTGCCACTGCGCGCGTCCTTCGGTGACGAGTCGCTTTTGGCGTCGATGAAAAGGCTATCGAGGCCACCAGCCTCGCCCAGGGCTTCCAGCGACGGATAGCCGGTCCACTCAAGGAACGCCCGGTTGGCATAGACCAAGGTATTCAGGCGATAGACCAGAACACCAACGGGCAGGCGATCGAGAATTGAACGGTTTTCCTGCGCGTCGCGGCCGGTCTTTGGCGGCTCTTGCGGCGGCCGCGGCGGTTGGGCAGGCGCAGAAATTGGCTCGGCACCAAAATCGTCGGGAACTGCTGCCTCGTCTTTGGCGGACGGTCGTTTGAGGCGTTCGCTGAGTTCGCGTGCAAGTTCCTGAAACGCGCTGCGGTCGCGGGCATTGAGCGCCGGCTTTTCCGCGGGAGGCGGCGGTGGCGCCGACGGAAATGGCAATACCTTGGATTGTGCCTCGACAACGATCGGCGACGGCTGAGATTGTGTTGCCCGGCGCTGCCGAATGTCCCTCAGCCGATCTGCGTGGCGGCAGACGCCAAAACCGCGAAAGCCTTTGAACTGGCGGTCACGGTCGAAGACAGGCAGTCCGGACATTTCCACCGCAATCCGCTCATCATTATGATCGGCCGGCCATGAAACGACAATTCCGCTGAAAGTTTCGCGCGCCGTAAGCGCGGCGGCGATTTTCCCCTCTGGGTCGAGATCGAGGACGCGCGCCGTTTCGCGCCAATTGCGGTTGAGCGCGGCGGCGGTTTTGGGTCCGACCAGCTCGGTAAATTCCTGGCTCGCGAGCGTGAAGCATCCCTCGGCATCGGTTTCCCAGACGAAACGAAAAGGAAGGGGCTGCAGAGCGGGGCCCGCTTCGACCGGATTGGGTACAGAGGGTGTTTCGGATTTCAGCGGCGCATCAAGCGCAATAGCCTGCGCGCCGAACATGACAAGCAACACAAATGTGGCCCCCGCACCGAGCTTGAGGACGTTCACATGCCCGGCCTGTGTTTCGCCTTCGGCGGCCCCGTTGAGCGTTGCTTCGCGGGCGAGTTTATCCGCGCCGAAGGCCACAAGATCGAGCTTGTTGCCCAGCAGCTCTCGCGCCGACGGACGCGCATGGATCAGTTCTCCATCCGCAGTAAATATTGCCGCAGGCGCGCTGCCGTTCTCGAGCAAACGGCGCGCCCGCTCGGGCAGGGCGAGTTCTTTGCCAGCGCGCTCGATCGATACCACCAACACGGCAGTCCGATTGTCTGTGAGTGTAATGCGGGAGCACAGGCAGATCAGTGTGCCGCCGAAGCTGGCGCCGAAACCGCGCAGTCTTTCCAATCGCGGTGCGTTGCCTTGGGGTAGAGTTCCGGCAAGACGCGCGATCTGCGCCGCAGCGACATGACGCGGCTCGAATTTCCGTGCGGCAATTGCGCCGGGCGAGGCAGCGTCAAAGATTGCAGCACCGGTCGGGTTGGCCCAGAGAATGCGATCGGCATCCGCGCTCCAAAGCCAGACAGGCGCGGGATTGAGCGCGTGCCCAGCGAGCTGCGGCTCGCGCAAATATTTGAAATGCAGATTGGATTCCGTCATCGCGGTGTCGCACAAGTTACGGCTAATGAAACCTTAATAGGGCGGCCGGTGAGCGACGTCCACGACTTGCCGGAGGTATCCAGCGGCAAGCCGCAATAACCTTAATGCCGTCGAGTTCCATCCCTGGCGCGTGCAACGTATCGACCCATACAGGGTTAACACCACGGGCGGCGGGCATGCAGGAGGGATCCATGGCAGCAGAAGATGGCCCGCGGTTCGAGATCCCCGCCGACATGCGTGCGTTGGCGGAAAAGAGCGTCGAACAGGCCAAACAGGCTTTTGATATTTTCATTTCAGCGGCTCAGCACGCGGTGAATACCGCTGAAACCCAGGCGGTCAATGCGCACGCTGGCGCCAAAGAGATGGGCGAACTCGCCATCGGGTTTGCGGAACGCAACATCACGTCATCATTCGCCTTCGCCCAGAAACTGCTCCAGGCGAAGGACCCCAAGGACGTCGTGGCGCTGCATACGGAATACGTGAACAGCCAGATCGCGACGCTCACCGACCAGGCGAAGGAATTGAGCAAACGCGCGGCCAAAATGGGTGGGAAAGACACCCAGCACTGAGGCCCGCAATTCGCGTCCAAAGCGTTTTTCCGCCGGACCTTATTGGTCCGGTGCCGGTGGAGGTATGCTTTTATTGTGCGATGCAATATTTTTTATTGCAATGCACCAAAAACAGGACTACAATAATTTTATTCAGTCCACCTCGCGCCGAGAGACATTTGCGCCGGTGGGCATTGCGACAGCGCGGGCCGGATTGTCGAGGGTGACGGCCCTGACGCGAACAGCGCCCTCCCAAGTCAAGGATGACTGTCATGGCTGAAACCACGTCGAGTGCGGCTAGCACGCCGAAATCGAAACCGAAGCCGGTCGCCGTCAGCGCGCCCGCTTTTGACATGCCCAAGTTTGAAATGCCCAAGTTTGAAGTGCCAAAATTCGAAGTGCCGACGGCATTTCGGGAATTTGCTGAAAAAGGCATCGCGCAGGCCAAGGAAAATTACGACAAGGTCAAAAGCGCGGCCGAGCAGGCCACCGATGTGCTTGAAGACACTTATTCCACAGCGTCCAAGGGTTGCGCGAGCTACGGCCTCAAGCTGATCGAGACCGCGCGCGCGAACAGCGATGCGACCTTCGACCTGATGTCGGAGCTTATGGCTGCCAAGTCCTATTCCGAGGTGGTTGAGCTTTCGAGCGCCTATATGCGCAAGCAATTCGATGCCGTGGTCGCCCAGGCCAAGGAGCTCTCGGAGCACGCGCAAAAAGTCGCGACCGAGACCGCCGAGCCGATCAAGGAAAGCATCAGCAGCACCTTTAACAAGGCCGCCTGACGCGTTCGCCACAAATTGCTTGCTTGGGGAGCAGGCTAGCCAAAGCCCGGACCGCAAAGTCCGGGCTTTGTTTATTCAGATGTGCCGGTTGTTCATGCCCGCTTGCCAAAAAGCCGGGCGGCACCTAGGTTCCGCCCGCTTGGATCGGGCAGCGCAAAAAGCCGATCACGCATGCAGGCGTAGCTCAGTTGGTTAGAGCGCTGGTCTGTGGAACCAGAGGTCGGTGGTTCAAGTCCACCCGCCTGTACCATCTTGCAAATGTCCATTGCGAAACAAAACGCCGGCGAAATGTTTCGCCGGCGTTTGTTATTGACTGGAGATCCAGGGACTAACGCGCGCTGTAGCGGCCGTTGCCGTTTCCGCGCGGGGTGGTCGGAACGTTGCGCGGCGGGTAGGGGCGTGGGCCGGCTTGTGCTCCGCCGAACATCCAATCGAAGAAATTCGATCCGCCGCCGCTGTAGCCACCGCTGTTGCCGCCATACATGCCAACCGGCATGCGCACAGGCTTGGATGACGAATTCGGCGCGCGTTCGACCGCGAGGTCGGCAACCTTGCGCTCGCTGCTCTTGAGGATCGCGATCATTTTCGCATCACGGCCGTACACATCGTCACGGAGTTGCAGCTTGCCCGCGTCATCCACAAAGGCCGTCTGATACGTGAGATGGACGGGAATGAACTTCGGGAAGTTGATGTTGATCTCGCTGCCGCCAAACATGCTCTCCAGACGGGCTTCCGTGTAGCGCTCCTTCGGCAGCACCAGCGATAGCAGTTTCTCGCCATACGTGAGCGGATTCTGAACCCGCATGCAGCCGTGGCTGTACGCGCGCTTGTCGCGGGCAAAGAGGTATTTGTCCGGCGTATCGTGCTGGTAGACCAGGAACTTGTTGGGGAAGTTAAAGCGGATGCGGCCGAGCGCGTTGCCGGCGCCTGGCGGCTGCGAAATATGAACGGTGCCATCCGCATCTTGCGTGAGTTTCAACCCGATACGGTCAAGCGCCTGCGGATCTTCCTGCAGGGCCGGAAGGTATTCTTTCTCGATAATCGACGGCGGCACATTCCATGTCGGATTGACCGTGATGAACTTCATCTCGGCGCTGACCAACGGCGTGGCCTTGTCGGGCTTGCCGACGACGATCCTGGTTTTCCAATAGACCTTGCCGTCGTTGAATAACGACAAGGAGTAGTCAGGGATGTTGACGACAACGTGCGGATTTCCCAGGTCGCGTGGCAGCCAGCGCCAACGCTCCATGTTCACGATGATCGTATCGACTGGATTGGCGGAGGGGCGGTGCGCTTCTTTTTGCTCGCCATTCATCGCGCGCACGGTGTTCGGACCAAGGTTCCCGTCGACGCCAATGTCGCTTTCCGTCTGGAACGTCTTGACCGCGTCACGCACTGCGTCGTCATAAAGCTGGTTGTCTTTATCGCCCGCGATGTCGAGCCGCTTGCGCAACGCCGCAACGCGCGCGTCCTTCATCCCAGGACGGAGAATCTTGCCCTCCGGCACATGCACCCGCGACTGGGCTGGTTTGTCCTCGGCCTTGCTGTCGGCAACTTTGCCGCCGCGCACTTCGGCAAGCTTCGCCCGCAGGGCCTTGAATTCCGGCTGCGGCGGATTGAAGCCATCCAGCACGGCGCCCGCGTCGCTGCCATTGGCGAGTTTCGCGAGAACGTCGGCCGGTTCCGGCGCATTCAGATCGAATTGAATGTCCGCGCTGACCCGCGTGAAATGGATGCGCCCGATTTGCGCCTGACGCGCAAAGGTGAGGGCAGATGCAGTGAGCTTCAGTTCGGCCTCGGCCAGTGCGTCCGCGTTCGAGGCCGCCTTGAAATCGGGGGCCGGGTAGTCGCTCGGGTCAAGACCGACGGCATCGGCCTGGGCCAGGTAGGCGATCGCTGATTTGGCGCGTTCATTCGCTGCGTTGTTGCTCACCCAGAGCGGCGCATAATTGTGCGCGCCGTAATAGGCCTCGATACCGGCACGGTCAGCCTTTCGGCTGACGAGACGATCGAACTGCTTGCTCGTGATCAATTCGCGGATTTTGTCGCCAAGGCCGCCGTCGGCGGTGGCGGCCGGTGCTGCGACCGCTTTGGCCGGTTCGGCGGCGGGAGCTGCGGCGTCCTGCTTGGGCGCTACCGGGGCAGCCTGGGGAGCGGCCGGCGCCGGCGTCGCCGCGAAATCCTTGGCGGTCAGGGGCGGGGGGAGCGTCGTATCGGGGACAGGCACCGCTGCCACAACCCGGTTTTGGCTTTGCTGCGCCACGCTTGCATGGCTGGACAGGGCCAGCACCAGCGCGAGCGCGGTCGAGGCCAGCAGGCGTTCAAATCGGGCACTTTTCACCACGTGTCTCCCAAAGCTGTCAGGGGCAGGCGCGGCCCCTTATATGTCCAACCCATTGTAACTCATAGTGCATAGCCAGTTACGTATTTCCCAATAATCCACCCAGAACACCTGTGGACTGTGGCTATTTTGCACGGCGGGCCAAAAAGGGTGGTTCGCGCTTATTTTGGCCCGTCAGCCGCAGAAGCCTAAGGCAACAGCGGGCTGGGCCGGCGGTTCCTAGACGGTTTTCAACGGTATTTCCTCTGACTTTTGCGTGAGACCGCAGCGCCATCGAAGATCATGCGGCGGGCGCATGGCTTTTGGATGACACCTTGGCGCGGCGCGGCGGGCGTCCCGGCCGGCAATCATGGTTGGGGGCGGGGACTCAGTCACATCAGCGATTCGAGCAGACGCAGCACCCGTCAATTTCATACGCATGAAAAAACCGGACCCCGTGCGGGGTCCGGTTTCAGTGATTGCCGGCGTGGGGGCCGACAATATCTTCCAGAGGGGAACATGCTGCACACCGGCGATTCTGGGAGGATATCCATCCGGCGCCACAGCGAGATCGCAGTATGCGAAGCGCATCCGACTCGGACAACGCCAATAGCGACATGTCAGCCATGCGATCCGGTATGAAAGCGATTTGTTTGCGCACCGTCATTCGGAGAGCGGAATTAGTTCTGCAGCGTCCAGCATTCATCTCCGCGGACCCTCAATTGTCATCACCGGGCTTGTCCCGGTGATCCCGCTTGGGTGGGCACAGCGTTGCCCAATGAATCGAGATGGCCGGGACAAGCCCGGCCATGACAAATGCAGGCCGCGTGTGGCGCGGCTCACATAGCAAGTCGGGAATGTTATGTTTCGCCGATAACGAAAATCAGAAATGCCAGCGCTGCGCATTAGCGACGAGAAAGTCGCGGAAGACCTGGATGCGCGCGACTGACTTGAGTTCTTCCGGATAGACAAAGTATGCATCGAGCGCGAGCGTGTCGGCTTCACCGAACAGCTGCACTAGGCCGCCGTTTTCCTCCACCAGGTAATCCGGAAGCACGGCGACGCCCAACCCGCGCTGGCACGCGCGCAGAACGCCAAGCACATTGTTCACTGTCAGATGCGGCGCGCGCGGCCCTTGCCCGTCGCGGCTGATCTCGAGCAGCCATCGCCGGTTCTGCAGATGCGCCGGCACCACGCCGCCGCCAAGCAGGATGATCCGGTGCTTGTCGAGTTCCTCGTGCGCGCGTGGCGTGCCGAATCGCTTGAGATAATCGGGCGAGGCGTAAGCATGAAAGTGAACCGAAAACAGCTTGCGCTGGATCAGGTCGGGCTGCGTCGGCTGGCGCAGCCGGATCGCGACATCGGCCTCGCGCATCGCGAGGTCCAGTTCCTCATCGGTGGTGATGAGCGTGATGTGGATGTCGGGATACAGATCAAGAAACTCGCCAAGTCTTGGCGTGAGCCAATGCACGCCGATGCCCGGCGTCGTCGACACCTTGAGTTCGCCGTTCGGTCGCTCGCGGCTGTCGGTGAGCTTTGTGCGGGCGGCCTCAAGTTTCATAAAGACTTCGTGGGCGGTGCGGTAAAGCAATTCGCCCTGCTCGGTCAGGATCAAGCCGCGCGCGTGCCGGTGGAAAAGCGAAACGGACAGCTCGGATTCCAGCGCTGAAACCTGGCGCGACACCGCCGACTGCGAAAGCCCGAGCCGCTCGCCGGCATGCGTGAACGACCCGGCTTCGGCCGCGGCGTGAAACACCTTCAGCTTGTCCCAATCCATCGATGTGTTTGTCCCGGCCATGGCCTATTCCGCCGCCGCGCGATCATGTTCGTGCGCAGCCAGGAATTTCTCCGCCTCGAGCGCCGCCATGCAGCCTTGTCCGGCGGCGGTCACTGCCTGGCGGTAAATGTCATCGGTGACATCGCCGGCGGCGAAGACGCCGGGCACCGAGGTCGCGGTCGAATGGCCGGCAGTCACGATGTAGCCGGATGACTTCATCTGAACTTGCCCGGTAAACAGTTCCGATGCCGGTGAATGGCCGATGGCGATGAAGACGCCGTCGACACGGCGTTCGCTCACCGCGCCGGTCTTGATGTTCTTGAGCCGCACGCCGCTCACCTTGAGCGGGTTGTCGCCGCCGGCGACGTCGTCCAGCACGCTGTCCCAGACCACTTCGATCTTGGGATGCTTGAACAACCGGTCCTGCAAAATCTTTTCCGCCCGGAAAGTATCGCGCCGGTGCACGACCGTGACCTTGGATGCGAAATTCGTCAGGAACAGCGCCTCTTCGACAGCGGTATTGCCGCCGCCGATCACGACGACTTCCTTGTTGCGATAGAAGAATCCATCGCAAGTCGCGCATGCCGACACGCCATAGCCCTTGAACTTCTGCTCCGACGGCAGATCGAGCCAGCGCGCCTGTGCGCCGGTGGCAATGATCAGGGCGTCGGCGAGATAGATGTCGCCGGAATCGCATGTCAGGCGGAACGGGCGCTGCGACAGCTCGACCTTGCTGACATGATCGGTGACGATGCGGGTGCCGACATGCGTCGCCTGCGCCTGCATCTGTTCCATGAGCCACGGGCCCTGGATCACATCGGCAAAGCCCGGATAATTTTCGACGTCGGTGGTAATCGTCAGCTGTCCGCCGGGCTGGATGCCCTGGATCAGGATCGGTTCCAGCATCGCACGCGCTGCGTAGATTGCGGCCGTGTAGCCTGCCGGCCCCGAGCCGATGATGATGACCTTGGCGTGGGTGGTCTTTGCCATGATGTACGCCCCCCTGGATGGGCGTTGCGTGGCGCTTGTCGCGCGGGTGGCCGGACCCGTGGTCGGACCTTTGGCCGGCTCTTTTGCCCTGCCCGATGTATGGCTTTCGGCCGAGCTATGCAAGATACGCAACCCCCCGGCCCACAGACTTGGCCATTTGCGCCAATCACGATCGGTAGAGCGCGCAATATTCTTTCGCGAAATAATATTTCGCGTTATGACTGTTCACGCCAGTGAACCCGCCAGAGGTGCGTTCCGTGCCCGCCCGTCTCGACGCCATCGACCGCAAAATCCTCCGAGAACTTCAGGACGACGGCCGCATCACCAATGTGGAGCTGGCGAGCCGGGTTGGAATTTCCGCGCCGCCGTGCCTGCGCCGGGTGCGGGCGCTGGAGGAGGCCGGCTACATCAAGGGTTACCGCGCGCTGCTCGACGAGAAGAAACTTGGCTACGAGGTGACGGTCTTCGCAATGGTGCATCTGGCGAGCCAGGCGGAAGCCGACCTCGTCGGGTTCGAGGAATTCGTGCGTTCGCAGCCGCTGGTGCGCGAATGCTGGATGCTCTCCGGTGAAATCGACTTCGTGCTCAAATGCGTCGCGCCGGACCTCAAGACTTTCCAGGCTTTCGTCGAGAAGCTCACCGCCGCGCCGAACGTGCGCAACGTGAAGACGTCGCTGACGCTGCGCAATTCAAAAGACGCGGCCATGGTGCCGATGGAGTAGGGGGCCGGCTGTGGCCGGCCACCGTCATCACCGGGCTCGTCCCGGTGATCTCGATTCAATTGGCACGGTATTGCCCTGCTAAGCGAGATGGCCGGCACAAGGCCGGCCATGACGTTGATAGTCCGACATCACGGGGCACTCTCGGCGCCGCAGCCGTCACGCGGCGCGGACGCGGTTGAAGAACGTCGAGACTTTCGCTTCCAGATCCTGCGCCCGCGCGGACACCCGTGCCGTCAAGTCGGCGATGTCACTGAAAGCCTTGGCGCTGCGGTCCGCGGCTTGCTCGACCGAGAGAATCTCGGCGGACGCGCTCGCGGTGTGATCGGCCGCCGTCTGGATGCTGACGGCGATTTCGCCAGTGGTCATGCTTTGCTCTTCGACCGCCGAGGCGATGCTGGTCGCGGCAACCGTCAATTGGTCGATCGAGCGTGCGATCGAGGAGATCTCGTCGACCGATTTCCGGGTGGCATCCTGGATGCTGGCGACCTGCTGCGAGATTTCGTCGGTCGCGCGCGAGGTCTGATTGGCGAGCGCCTTCACTTCGGAAGCGACCACCGCGAATCCCTTGCCGGCCTCGCCGGCGCGTGCGGCTTCGATGGTCGCATTGAGCGCCAGCAGGTTGGTTTGTGACGCGATCGTCGAGATGATGCTGACGATCGAGCCGATGCGTTCGGCGGTGTTGTTGAGCGAGCGGATCGCCTGCTGCGCGCGCTGCGTATCGTCGACGGCGGCCCTTGCCATGTCCAGCCCGCGCGTGGCTTCCTGGCCAATATGTTGAATTGATCCCGACAGTTCTTCGGTCGCCTGGCTGGTGATCATCACGCGCTGCGTGGTTTCCGACGCCGCCTTTGATGCCACGGCCATGCGGTTGAGCGTCTCGTCGGCAACCTCGCGCATGGTCGAGCACGTTGCAGTCAGCGACATGGAAGCATCGGTAATGGCCTTGAGCACGTCGCCGATGGCGCTGCCGAAGTCGGCAATGGCTTCATCGATGGTCGTTCGCCGCACTTGCGCGGCCTTCGATGCCGCCTCCCGGTGCAGCGTCATTGCGTTGGCGACGTCGAATGCAATGGCCTGGGACAGCAGCTTTGTGCTTTCGGCGAGCTTGCCGGGTGCAAATCGATGTTTGCGCGCGAGCGCGTCGATCGCGGCCCGCAGCACGTAGTTTCCCGCGGTACTGCGCAGGCGCGCATCGAACCCGAGCGCAGCTTCCTGCTCAACGGTTTTTTTGCAGGACTCAAAATAGGGTGCGCCAAGTTCGCCGTTGAGCAACGCTTCGAGGTGCGACAGCTCAAGTTGTTTGATCAGGGCACGGTGCTGTCTTGTGATCGCGGCGACGCTCGGCAGGTTCGATGCCGCGTCGAGGATCGCGTCCACCGCTTTCTCGATATGCGGCGCGATCGTCGGCCACATAAGCTTGATGGCGCTGCGGGCCTCCGCGCCGAGTCCGTAAAGCGCGTAGCGGGATTCAACCCCGTGGATGGCTTCACCTGGCGACATATCCGCGGTCCGAAAGGCTGCCGAAATTATGGGCGCGGATCGACGGTATTACAGATTGGTTGTGCCAATCTTAACGATCAGGAAACCATTCGGTAACGCGGGGGCACATCAACGCATCCACGCTGTCATGGCCGGGCATAGCCGTTCCAAGAACGGCGTGCTTTCGCACGCCTATGTCCCGGCCATCTCGCTTAGCACGCTGTCATGGCCGGCCTTGTGCCGGCCATCTCGCTTAGGAAGGCAGTGCCTATGTAGTCGGGATCACCGGGACAGCGGCGTTCGAAGAACGCCGTTCTTCGAACGCCTATGCCCGGTGATGACAATTGAGGGACCACGGCGATGATTGATTCGAAGCGCACAGCGGTGCCACATGAATCGAGATGGCCGGGACAAGCCCGGCCATGACGGCGCGGCAAGCGCCGCGCCTACTTCCAGTCGACCTTCTTGATCTCGTAGCCCTTTGCGCCGCCGGGGGCGTTGACCTCGACGACCGCGCCCTTGGTCTTGCCGATCAGCGCCTTGGCGAGCGGTGAGGTGATTGAAATGCGGCCCTTCTTGGCGTCGGCCTCGGGCTCGCCGACGATCTGCCACACCTTCTTTTCGTCGGTATCCTCGTCGACCAGCGTCACGGTCGCCCCGAACGTGATGGTGTCGCCGGACAGCTTCGACACGTCGATCACGTCGGCGCGCGCGAGCTTGTCCTCGAGCTCCGCGATGCGGCCCTCGTTGAGGGACTGCTGTTCCTTGGCGGCGTGATATTCAGCATTCTCCGACAGGTCGCCGTGCGTACGCGCCTCGGTGATCTGCTGGATGATGCGCGGACGCTCCACCTGCTGGCAATGCTTGAGCTCGGTCTCGAGCGCCGTATAGCCGGCGGCCGTCATTGGAATCTTTTCCATCGTCTCATCTCCTCCCGGCGGACGCCCGAAACAACCAGAACGACCTTCAGCGCCACCAAGAACCTTTCACCGTCGAAGTTCCGTCCAATCGACTCGTAATTCGACTCCGGCCACGGTCACCCGCGAAACCGGAGTCATGTGAACGAGGGCCGGTCAAAAAAACCCGTCGCGGCCAGCCTCACCTGATGCCGCGACCATTCAATTTCCGGCCTTACTCGTGCCGCCAACGGGGTCTGGGGACCAAAAAAGGCCGTCAGCCCCGACCGCCGAAGTAGCTCTGCAGGGCGTGAACCTCGAGGTCGCCCTCAAGATAGGCTTTGATGCCCTGCGCCGCAGCGACGGCTCCTGAAAGAGTGGTGTAGTACGGCACTTTATGCAAGAGGGCCGCATGGCGTAGGGAACGGCTGTCGGCCAGGGCGGCAGCCCCTTCGGTGGTATTGAAAACAAGCTGAACACCGCCGTTTTTGATGGCATCCACGATGTGCGGACGGCCTTCCAGCACCTTGTTGATCTTGGCTGTCTCGACCCCTTGTTCCGCGAGGTAACGCTGGGTTCCCGATGTCGCGATGGTCTTGAACCCGAGGGAGGCCAGGAGTTTGACGGCCGGCAGGATGCGCGACTTGTCGGCATCCCGCACCGAGACGAATACTGTTCCGTTGCGCGGCAGGTTGGTGCCGCTGCCGATCTGGCTCTTGGCGAAGGCGATCTCGAACGAACCGTCGATCCCCATGACTTCGCCGGTTGATTTCATCTCCGGACCGAGCACGGTGTCGACGCCGGGGAACCGTGCAAAGGGGAACACCGCTTCCTTCACCGCGCGGTGCTTGAGATGCGATGGCTTGAGGTCGAAGCTCTTGAGGGTCTCGCCCGCCATGATGCGGGCGGCGATCTTGGCGACCGGCAGTCCGATCACCTTGGCGACGAACGGCACGGTGCGTGACGCGCGCGGATTGACCTCCAGCACATAGATGTCGCCGTCCTTGATGGCGTATTGCACGTTCATCAGGCCGCCGACATTGAGCGCGAGCGCCAGCGCGCGGGTCTGCCGCTCGAGTTCGGCCAGCGTTTTCTTGTCGAGCGAATGGGGCGGCAGCGCGCAAGCCGAGTCACCGGAATGAATGCCGGCTTCCTCGATGTGTTCCATGATGCCCGCGATGAAGGTGTCCTTGCCGTCGGCAAGACAATCGACGTCGACCTCGGTGGCATCGGACAGATAACGATCGATCAGCAGCGGGCTCTTTTTCGAGACGACCAGTTCGCTCGGCCTGTCGAGATCGGATGACAGGCGCGTCAGATAACGATCGAGCTGGGCCGTGTCGCGCACGATCTCCATGGCGCGGCCGCCGAGGACGTAGGAGGGACGGATCACCACCGGGTAACCGATCTCTTCGGCGATCGCGCGTGCCGCATTGGGCGATGTCGCGATTCCGTTCTGCGGCTGGCGCAGCTTGAGCTTGTCGAGCAGCGTCTTGAAGCGGTCGCGGTCTTCGGCGAGGTCGATCATATCGGGCGAGGTGCCGAGGATCGGCACCTTGGCTTTTTCCAGCGCCTCGGCGAGCTTGAGCGGGGTCTGGCCGCCGAACTGCACGATCACGCCGTGCAGCGTTCCGTTGCTGCGCTCGGTGTCGATGATCTCCAGCACGTCTTCCGGCGTCAGCGGCTCGAAATAAAGCCGGTCGGAGGTGTCGTAGTCGGTCGACACCGTTTCCGGATTGCAGTTGATCATGATGGTTTCAAAGCCTGCTTCCTTCAGAGCGAAGCAGGCATGGCAACAGCAATAGTCGAATTCGATGCCTTGGCCGATGCGGTTTGGACCGCCGCCGAGAATGATGACCTTCTTCTTGTCGGATGGCGCCGCCTCGTCGGCGACCTTTCCGGCGAACGGCGTCTCGTAGGTCGAATACATGTAGGCCGTCGGTGACGCGAATTCGGCGGCGCAGGTGTCGATGCGCTTGAAGACCGGCCGCACATCGAGCTTGCGGCGCTTGGCCATGACCGTCTCGGCCTCGTTGCCGGTCAGCTTGCCCAGCCGTTTGTCGGAAAAGCCCATGGCCTTGAGCCTGCGGAACGGGGCGGCCGTCGTCGGCAGGCCCTTGGCCCGGATTTCGGCTTCCATATCCACCAGTTCGCGCATCTGGTTCAGGAACCAGGGATCGATGCGGCAGGCATTGTGAATGAGTTCGTCGTTCGCCCCGAGCCGCATGGCCTGCGCGATCTTGAGCAGCCGGTCCGGCGTCGGTGTGCCGAGCGCGGCGCGGATCGCCGCCTTGTTGTCGGCATCATCGATGCCTTTCGCGGCATCGAAGCCCTCGATGGTGATTTCATCGAGGCCGGTGAGGCCAGTCTCCAGCGAGCGCAGGGCCTTCTGCAGGCTCTCCTGGAAGGTGCGGCCGATCGCCATGGCCTCGCCCACCGACTTCATCGACGTGGTGAGCACCGGCGATGCGCCGGGGAATTTTTCGAAGGCAAAGCGCGGAATCTTGGTGACGACGTAGTCGATCGTCGGCTCGAACGAGGCGGGTGTCGCGCCGCCGGTGATGTCGTTGGCGATTTCATCGAGCGTGTAGCCGACCGCAAGTTTTGCCGCGACTTTCGCAATCGGGAAGCCGGTCGCTTTCGAGGCCAGCGCCGATGAGCGCGACACGCGCGGATTCATTTCAATCACCACCAGCCGTCCATCGGCGGGATTGATGGCGAACTGCACGTTTGAGCCGCCGGTCTCCACGCCGATCTCGCGCAGGACCGCGATCGAGGCGTCGCGCAGGATCTGGTATTCCTTGTCGGTCAGCGTGAGGGCCGGCGCGATGGTGATCGAATCGCCCGTGTGCACGCCCATCGGATCGACGTTTTCGATGGAGCAGATGATGATGCAGTTGTCTTTTTTGTCGCGCACCACCTCCATCTCGTACTCCTTCCAGCCGAGCACTGATTCCTCGATCAGCACCTCGTTGGTCGGAGAGGCATCGATGCCGCCCTCGACGATGTCGATGAACTCCGCCTTGTTGTAGGCGATGCCGCCGCCGGTGCCGCCGAGCGTGAAGGACGGGCGGATGATCGCGGGCAGTCCGATGTCCTCGAGCGCTTCCAGCGCTTGCGGCAAGGTCTTGATCTGGTGCGAGCGCGGGGTCGGCAGGCCGATTTTGGTCATTGCCTCGCGGAAGAGCTCGCGGTCCTCCGCCTTGTCGATCGCTTCGGCGGTGGCGCCGATCATCTTGACGTTGAATTTTTCCAGCGTGCCCATCTTGCGCAGCGACAGCGCGCAATTGAGCGCAGTCTGGCCGCCCATGGTCGGCAGCAGCGCGTCCGGGCGCTCTTTTTCGATGATCTTGGCGACGATCTCCGGCGTGATCGGCTCGATATAGGTCGCGTCGGCAAGATCCGGGTCGGTCATGATCGTCGCCGGATTGGAGTTCACCAGGATGATCCGGTAGCCCTCTTCCTTCAGCGCCTTGCAGGCCTGCGTGCCGGAATAGTCGAATTCGCAGGCCTGGCCGATGACGATCGGGCCGGCGCCGATGATCAGGATCGACTTGATGTCGGTGCGTTTGGGCATCGGCTCCCGGAAAATCGGCACAAAAAAAGGGCGCGCCTATGCGCGTCCTCGGGGCTGGCGCAGAGGCACAGCCCCGCGCGCGAGGGGTGCTTAGACCAGATTCGACGGGCAGGGAAGGGCAGCCGGCGCATAAGCGGTGGACGGAAAGTCCAATAGAACCCGTCTTCGCGCTCCGCGCTACGACGGGCAACCTTCGCGCTATGAAGGCGGGCTTGCCAACCGAAGCGGCTTTCGCCGCGAAGGTTGGAGGCCCGGCCTGGAATCGAACCAGGCTGGAAGACCTTGCATGGCTTCTGCGTTGCCACTCCGCCACCGGGCCATTTGCAGCAATAGGATGTCGCCCTTGCTGCAAGGTGTACGGTCGTCGCTGTCGTGCGGCGCGGTTAACCGGCCGTTACATCGGCCGCGCCAGAAACGTCATGCGCTGTTGGTTGTGGCCGATATTGTGACCGGCACGCTGGGGCGCATAGCCGGCGCGCTTGAGTTTCTCCAGCATGGCCGCTTCCGCGTAGTGCGACAGCCCCACGGTCTTCTTCAGCCGCAAGTAATCGGACACGAAGATTCGCATCAGCCCGAAAGCTGCCGCCCAGAAAAATCCGTTCGCGGCGCCGAAGCGCAGCAGCGCAAGCGCCGCTGCCGGCGCGGCCAGATGCGGCGGCACGATATCGCCGAGAACGAACAGTCCGCCGGGCTTGAGCAAGGAATGGAATAGCGCGAGCAGCCGGTCGAGTTCGGCTGCACTCAGATATTGGGCGACCGAATGCATGACGATGAGATCGAACGAGCCCTTGGGCAGCGCCGCGGCTTGCTCCGCGGAGATAACGGTGATCTTCGGGTGACCGGCGTAACGCTGCGCGAGCGACGCGCGCACATGGGGCGCGGCTTCCACCAGGGTCAGTCGTGCGCAAGCGGCGGCGACCAGATCGGCCGAGGTTGCCTCGCCGCAGCCATAGTCAAGCACATGCGCGGCGGGCGAAGGCACCAGCTTGCGGATGTCCTCGGCAATGGTGCGGTAATGCACGTCGCGGTGACGCGCGTTCACATAGATGACCGAATGCTTGAAATCGTAGAAGTCGATCCAGTTGCTCATGCAAACTTTCTACCGTGCACACTCATGCAGCGCCAGCACAGCACCCGCTCATCCCCGCGAAAGCGGGGACCCAGGGGCGAAATTTGCGTGCCTCTCACTTGTGAGCCTGGATTCCCGCTTTCGCGGGAATGAGCGGAGTTTGGATGAAGCAAGCTGTCTTACCGCCGCCAGAGGCGGGGTAGCGGACCGTCGGGGCCGATGACCGGGTCGGTTGCCGGCACCGGCACCTTGGCGATCGTGGTGAGCGCCTTGTCGTGGTCCGCCGGATTATCGCCGCGGCAGAGGTCATAGGTGCCCGCGGGCGGATAGGCGCCGATGACCAGAAGATCGTCGCTGGCTGAAAGCCGCTGATGTCCTGTGCCCGCCGGCAACACCACCACATCGCCGGCCGCAAGATCGAACACCTCGCCGTGAGCTCCGCCGAGCTGCACTTTGGCGCGGCCCTGTGCGATGCCGAGCACTTCGTGAATCATCGAATGGTAATGTACGAACGGATAAATGCCGTCGCGCCACTGGCCGTGCCCCCAGCCATTGGCCCTGAAGAGGTTTTCGATTGCGGCAGCCGGGGCGATACTTTTGTCCAGATCGACGGCGTTTTTGTACAGCAGCACCGGCAGCGCCGGATTATTCGGCACCTTGCCGTCGTCTTTGAACATGATGGTGAGAGGTTCGGTAGGCATTGCGGATGAGAAACCGTCGTGCGTTCGGATCGTTCCGGGGGCGAACGGCCCTGCGGTCGTCATGGCCGGGTTCGTCCCCACAGTTTGTCATCGCCGGGCTTGTCCCGGCGATCTCGCTTAGGAGGGCAACGGTCGTGCCCAATGAATCGGGATGGCCGGCACAAGGCCGGCCATGACGGTGGAGATTCTATGGTTTCAATTCACGCAATCTTCCGCTTGGCCTGCCGCATCATCTCGATGAAGCGCGTGAAGAGATAATGACTGTCGCGCGGGCCGGGCGAGGCCTCGGGATGGTACTGCACCGAGAACACCGGTCTGTCCTTGAGCGCGATGCCGCAATTGGAACCGTCGAACAACGACACGTGCGTCTGCTCGACATTCTTCGGCAGCGTCTCTTTGTCGACGGCGAAGCCATGGTTCATCGATGTGATCTCGACCTTGCCGGTGGTGAGGTCTTTCACCGGATGATTGGCGCCGTGATGGCCCTGATGCATCTTCATCGTCTTGCCGCCGACCGCGATCCCGAGCATCTGGTGGCCGAGGCAAATCCCGAAGGTCGGGGTGCCTGAGTCGATCAGCTTCCTGATCACCGGCACCGCGTATTCGCCGGTCGCGGCCGGATCGCCCGGGCCGTTCGAGAGGAAGACGCCATCCGGCTTGAGCGCCAGAATGTCTTCGGCCGATGTCTTGGCCGGCACCACGGTGATCTTGCAGCCGGAGCCCGCCAGCAGGCGCAGGATGTTGCGCTTGATGCCATAGTCGACCGCGACCACGTGGAATTGCGGATTGGTCTGGCGGCCGAAGCCGGTGTCCCAGCCCCACGGCGTTTCGTCCCAGGTAAAACGTTGTCCGCTCGTCACCATCGGCACCAGATCCATGCCGACGAGGCCCGGCCACTCCCTGGCTTCATTCTTCAATGCGGCGAGATCGAACTTGCCGTTCGATGCGTGCGCGATCACGGCATTGGGCATGCCATTGACGCGGATCAGCGCGGTCAACGCGCGCGTGTCGATGCCGCACAGGCCGATGATGCCGCGTGCCTTGAGCCAGTCGTTGAGGTTTTTGGTGGCGCGATAGTTCGATGAAGCTGTGATCGCGCTTTGCAGGATGACACCGCGCGCGCCCGGCGTGGCCGCCATGTTGACGGTCTCGATGTCTTCTTCGTTGGTTCCGACATTGCCGATGTGCGGGAACGTGAAGGTAATGAGTTGCCCGGCATAGGACGGGTCGGTGAGGATCTCCTCATAACCCGTCATGGCGGTGTTGAAGCAGACCTCGCCGACCGCATGCCCGGTGGCGCCCAGCCCGAAGCCTTCCAGGACGGTCCCGTCGGCCAATACCAAAAGCGCCGTATGCTTGGGCTCAGCCCAAGATTCACCGGAAGTCCCGGCGGGGGCGGCTTTGGTCTGGGTCATGGGCTCTTAGTTGCGTATTATAGAGAGAGAGGCAAGGGGCCGCCGGAAGCTGCCCCCAAACCTTTAGAATCTTTACGAAAGGGGTTCCCGTGCTGCGCGATGACATTAACAAGGCTCTGACCGAGGCGATGAAAGCCAAGAACGAACGGGCGGTTTCAACGCTGCGCATGGTCAATTCCGCGCTCAAGAATGCCGATATCGAGGCGCGCGGCGCCGGCAAGCCGGCATTGACCGACGCCGACGTGCTGCCTTTGCTGCAGAAGATGATCAAGCAGCGGCAGGAATCGGTCGAGCTCTATCAGAAGGGTGGCCGTGCCGACCTGGTGAAACAGGAGCAGGAGGAAATCGCCATCATCACCGGCTACCTGCCCAAGCAGATGTCGGACGCCGAGATGACGGCGGCGATCGAGGCGGCGGTGAAGGAAACCGGCGCTGCCGGCATGAAGGACATGGGCAAGGTCATCGGCGTGCTGCGCGGCAAATATGCCGGCCAGATGGATATGGCCAAGGCGAGCGGGATGGTGAAGGCGAAGTTGACCGGCTGATGAGCCGGTCATCACCGGGCAACCGGATCCGGCCCAACGGGTCCGCGCGAAGCGCGGCCCGATGGCAGGCTCCGGCCGGCCCGGCTGTAAACTTGTCCCTCCGCTGTCATGGCCGGGCTTGTCCCGGCCATCTCGCTTGAGAAGGCACTGCGTCCCTAAGCGAGATCACCGGGACAAGCCCGGTGATGACAAGTTGTGAGGACGAGGCCATGACAAACGAGAGGACAAGCCCGGCGATGACGGGCTAAATTGGCGCGACGGACTAGACGGGTGGAGCAAACGATGATGCGTACTGTCGCACTACTAGTTACCTTCTTTATCGCGTTGGCAACGCCCGCCTTCGCCGACGACTACCCGACCCGCCCGATCCATGTGCTCACCACCTCGAGCGCCGGCGGCATCAGCGACATCTTCATGCGCGTGCTCGGCGAGGAAATGCACAAGAGCCTTGGCCAGCCGCTGATCATCGAGAATCGTCCCGGCGGCGCCGGCAATATCGGCGCGCGTGCCTGCCAGGACGCGCAGCCGGACGGCTACACGATCTGCATCATCAATGCCGATCCGATGATCTACAACCAGTACCTCTTCAAGACTCTTCCGTTCGATCCCGAGAAGATCACGCCGATCATCAATCTCTTTCACCTGATCCAGGTGCTGGTGATCAATTCCGATCTCAAGGCCAAGACGGTGGATGAGCTGGTCGCCGTGTCGAAAGCGAAACCCGGCACGCTCTCTTATCTCACCGCGTCGATCCCGTGCGTGGTCTACATGGACAGCCTCAAGAACGAGAAGGGCGGCGACTGGGTGCGTGTGCCGTTCAAAGGCGGCGGCGAGGCCACCAATGCCATTCTCGGCGGTTCGACCCCGATTGGACTGATCGGCCTCGGCAACGTGATCTCCCAGATCAGTGCGGGCAAAATGACGGCGCTGGCGCTGGTCAACAACATCCGCACACCGTTGCTGCCGAATGTGCCGACGCTCGCCGACCTCGGCTACAAGGGCGCGGCATCGCAGACCTGGTACGGGCTGTTTGCGCCGGCCGGCACGCCGAAGCCGGTCATCGACAAGATCGCGGCCGAGGTGACGAGGATCGTCAGCGACCCCGGCTTCCGCGACAAATACATCATCAGCCGCGGACAGGTGCCGGCGATCAACACGCCGGCGGAGTTTGCGGCCGAGATCAAGGCCGACCGCGCGGCGGCGAAGGATGTCGTGAAGGCATCGGGGCTGGAGCCGCAGTAGGGCTTGGTCGCAGCGCTGCTGATGTCATTTCAACATCGCAACACCGTCATGGCCGGGCAACCGGGTCCGGCCCAACGGGTCCGCGCGAAGCGCGGCCCGATGGCAGGCTCCGGCCGGCCCGGCTGTAAACTTGTCCCTCCTCTGTCATCACCGGGCTTGTCCCGGTGATCTCGATCAGGTGGGCACTGCGTCCCTAAGCGGGATGGCCAGGACAAGCCCGGCCATGACGGGGCGTGGCGACAATCCGGGCTATGACAGACAGGCTTTGCCTGAGCAACGCCGGAATGGTTTGCGCTCCGGCCGACAACCTGCCTAGAGTACCTCCATTGATTTTGCGAGCACGACCTGCGGGGGGCGACCGTGGTGAGACGCTGCGCGGCAATTTTATTTTGTCTTTTGTCCCTCTCTGCAGCCGCGTTTGCGCAGAATGCCCTTCCTGTATTGCCGGCGGGCGATGCGGCCGTCGCGGGATTTTCCGGAACGGTCGTCGCCGGTTCACCACCTGAAGCGCGCCGCCTCGACAAGACTTTTATCGACCTCAACGGCCCCGCCCTGCGGGTGATCGGCCTGGACCGGTTGGGCGCCCGCGCCCAAGGCCAGCTCGTTGCGGCCAAGAAGCCGTTCACGGCAACCGCCCGCCAGATCGGCCAGGTCTTTTCGGTTGCGCTCGACGACGCGAACCCTCCGAACATCTACGCCGCTGCCACCTCCGCCTATGGATTGCCGATCGTTGTTCCCGATAACGATGGCGATGGCCTGCCGGATCGTTCGCGCGGCGGCGCACCGAATGCGGCGTTCATGCCCGGATTATTTGGGCCGCCGATTGCCGCCGGCGGACCCGGCTCGATCTGGAAAATCAACGGCAGCACTGGCGCTGTAACGCTGTTCGCCAATGTCACGCTGGCCGGGGTGCCAAATTCCGGACCAGCACTTGGCGGGCTGGCATTTGATGCGGAGTCGCACCAGCTCTTTGTGGCAGACCGCGACACCGGCATGATCCATCGCTTCACGCTCGACGGCGCCGAGCGCGGAGTTTTCGATCACGGCACGCAAGCGCTGGCCGCGGCGGGTTTGCCGCCGGTGCCGTTCGACCCGCGCAAGCGGATCAATCTGCAAAATCCGGCGTTCGACAGCACCAATCCCGAGACCTGGGGTTATGCGCCGCCGGCGCGTCGCGTCTTCGGCCTCGCGGTCAATCAAGGCCGTCTCTATTACGCGGTCGCCGCCGGCCCGCGCATCTGGTCGGTTGCGCTGTTGCGCGATGGTTCATTCGGTTCCGACGCGCGTGGCGAAATAACGGTGCCGCGCGGCGCGCAGGCCGGATCTGAAATCTCCGAAATTCTTTTTGACAATTCCGGCGACATGCTGGTCGCCGAACGCGGTGCACCGACCGGCGCCTATGATTATGAGGCGCTGGCGGAGCCGGGCGAGAGCCGCGTGTTGCGCTTCCGGCCGACGGCGCCCGACGATCCACCCAGCGAGGATTTCTGGTTTCCAGTTCCCAGGGAATATGCCATCGGCTTCTCGCCGAATTTTCACAACGACAATGGCGGTATTGCCATCGGCTACGGCTACGATGCGGCCGGAACTATAAACCGCGCGGTGTGCTCCGGTTCGCTGTGGACGTCCGGCGAGCGGTTGCGCATGTCGCCGGATCCGGCCATTTCCCGTCTGTTGCAGCCCGGCGGTCCGCTGGCCGTGCACGGCTTGCAGGGCAACCCGGTCGCGATGGTCCAGCCGCTCAATCTGCCGCCGTTCAATTCCTATTTCATCGACTACTACAGCATCGGCGAGCGTCCGGCCTGGGCAGGCCATCTCGGCGGTGTGGCGATCTGGCGCGTCTGTCCGCATACAAAGATCGACCCGGTGTTGGGGGAGATATTAACCGAGGCGGCGAATCAGACGAGTCAAGATTGCCCCGCAGGCTATACCACCGTTAACGATCAATGCGTCCCGACGTCTTCGTCGTGTCCGCCAGAGCAAATGACTCCAGATGGAAAGTGCGGACAGCCGGTGTGCAAGCCGGAGCGCCGACAACACGCGATCGGCATTCCGTGCTGCCCGGAAGGACAAGTCGCAAATAATGGCCGCTGCACGAAACCGAACGGACCGGATCTCTCGATCGATAAAACGATCATCAGTTGCACCGACAAAGGCGTGTGCAAATTCCGGATTACCGTCACCAACAACGGGCCGGGGAACTATACCGGTCCGATTATCGTGCTCGAAGATCTTAGTCCCGGCAACATCACCAGCAATCAGCTCATCTCGCCTGCGGGTGGCAACTTCAATTGTGGGCCGATCCCGACATCCAGCCTTCCTCAGAATGTGCAGCAGCTGGTGCCGCCTGGCGACCATTTACACGCGTGCGTGGTCTCCAATGCAACGTTGCGTCCTGGTGAAAAGGTCGTCATGGAAGTCGGCGGCAAGGTTGCTCAGACTTTGCATCCCGGCAAACCACAAAATTGCGCGGCTGTGATCGGCAATTCGTTGAATGAGTCGAACTACGCCAACAACGTGAAGTGCATCCCTATCCCGCCGCCGCCGCAGAAATACCACGTCGACAAGACTGCGCCGAAGAGCTGCACGCTGTTTCCAGCAGGATCACAGGTGGCCAATGCGTACGGATCCGGCGGGCCCACTTACTCTTGCAAATTCACGGTCACGGTAACAAACGACGGCACAGTGCCAGTCAGCGGAGCTGTTTTCATCGACACGCCGACGCCCCCCGCACGGGTCGGCGATATTGAGCCGGGCGAGAACAGCCCGCCACAAAGCTGGTCATGCCCTCCAAATCCCACCAGCACAACGTGCACCCGGTCTCCCGGTTATGACATTCCGCCAGGGCCCAACGGGCACGCCTCGCTTGATGTCTACGTGGTCATGCCGGTTTCCAGCGCGACGTCGGACATGGTCGAAAATTGCGCCGTGGCGCCCGGAGCGACAGCGCCAAATGCGGGCCCAATTCAGACCGGCAATTCGTTGCCCGGATCGGCGACCCAGGCGCTGTCCAATCAGCTGCAGCAGGGCCTCACCTCCGGGCCGTCTAGCCAGTCGCCGCAAGGACCCCCCGGGCCGCTGTCCGGATTAGACCCACTGCAACAAGGAGTCAGCTCCAAGCCGGGGACGGGAATAGATTCTGCCGCGCGGCTCCGTCAGGCACTGGATAACCAGTTGCGGAAGTGCGCGCATGTGCAGATACAGGTCGGGACGCCGCAACCGAGTACGCCGCCTAAGCCGCCTCCGCCGCCTCCACCGCCCTGCGCCGATGGCAGCGCCCGCAACAGCGACGGAAATTGTCCGACACCCACGACGACGTCCTGTCCCTTCCCGACGTTCAACGTGAATGGAACGTGCTGTACGCGAGAGGCGCTGACAGCAGGCACATGCGGCCCGACAGTGACGTCAACCTGTCCGCCGGCCCAGGTTTCTGTGAACGGAACGTGCTGCAACATCCGCGACTACCAAGCCGGCCGCTGTGGCGGCACCCCCACGGTGCCTTGCCGGGGCAAGGATTGCCCAACGCCCGGGACGGGGTTGCAGCCAACCTGTCCGTTCCCAAAACTACTGATCGGTGGGCAGTGCGTCTGCCGTGGTGGAACGGTTGGCGACGATTGCCACGTTCCCACGACGCCAACCTGTCCGAACGCCCAGATTTCTGTGAACGGAACGTGCTGCGACATCCGCGCCTACCAAACCGGCCACTGCGGCGGCACGTCGGACCTTTGCCCGAACGGCAAGCAGAAGAAGGATGGCAAATGCCCGACGACTCCGGATTGCACGGGCGGCAAGTTTTTTGATGGGAGTGCTTGCCGCTGCAAATTCGGCATGACCGAAGGCAAGAACGGCCAATGCGTCAGGTCAGAGGGTGACTCGAAAAAAACGAAGGATAAGACATGCGGGCGGGGCACGTACCTGGTCAATGGCGAATGCGTGCGTAGATCCCCGAATGTGAATCAGAAAAACAACAAGGGCGATCAAAAGATAAAGGCAGGGCAGGGTCTTAATAACAGTCGCTTGTTGGGTGGCAGCGGTCAGGGGGGCACCCCAAAATCCTCAGGTGGTAGCGGTAGCAAAGGCAAAGGAAATTGATTCTTTGAGCCTTTACCGACTGGAGTATCCGATGCGATTTCTCGCTCGTTGCAGCCTGATCATTGCAGCTGCGGTTGCGCTCGGCGCGCCGGCCAATGCCAAGGAACCCGGCTGGTGCGCCACATACCGAAACGGCGGCAACAATTGTGGCTTCAACACCTACGAGCAGTGCATGGCGGCGATCAGCGGCGTCGGCGGTTTCTGCAACAAAAGCCCGTACGCCGAGCCGGACAAACCCGCCGCGCGCAAGGAACGCAAGGAGCGTGACGCCGAGCCGAAAGCCAGACGCAAGGACAAGGAAGTAGTCAAAGAACGCGCAGCGCCGGCGCCTGTGCCGCCACCCGCCGCCGCGCAACCGGCGCCAGCCATAGTCCAGCCGCCGCCAGCTCCGGTCGCCGTGCAGCCTGCGACCGAGCAGCAGTTAATGAACAACTTCCAGACAGCGCGCGCGCTGATCCTGTCAGGAAAATACCAAGCCGGCCTCGCGGCGATGAAAGCGCTCGGCTATGACGACCACCCCGATGTCGCGAGCTCAATCGGATTTGCCTACGCCAAGCTCGGCAATCTCAACGAAGCGCGGGCCTGGTACAGCAGAGCGCTTGCTGCCGATCCCAATCACCTGGCCACCTGGGGCTATTCCGGCGCGCTCTTTGTTGCGCAGGGAGATATTGAAATGGCGCGTCGGGATCTTGACCGCGTCAAAGCGCTTTGCGGCGGAACGACGTGCCGTGAGTATCAGGAGCTCGACGGCCTGATCGCAGCGAAGAGCAGGTAGGGCGCGAACGCGGTTGCGGTGATTTTAGCGGCATAGCAACGATGTCATGGCCGGGCTTGTCCCGGCCATCTCGCTTAGGATGGCAGTGCCCTTCGAATCGGGATCACCGGGACAAGCCCGGTGATGACAACTGTGAGGGCATAGGCGTGCGAGGCACGCCGTTCTTCGAACGGCTATGCCCGGCCATGACGGGCTACTTTGACCGGATCATGTCGTGCGCGCCGAGCTCACCTTTGCAACACGCCGCCGAAATCTTCCAGCACATGCATGAGCGCTTCCGGCTCGACTTTCACGCTGCCGGCGAACGGATGGTCAATCACGATCACCGTCAACAGCGCGGAAAAAACCAGCGCCGCGAGAGCGCCCGTCATCAGCGCTTGCGCACGCAGGTTCTGGGTGCCGAAGAAGAAGGTAAACCCGACCGTGACGATGGCGCCGCCGAACAGCACGAACCAGAGAATATTTGGCACATTGCCATCGGCGGTGACGAAACGCGCGCGCCGCGCCGCGCTGATCTCGTCGAGCTGGCGCAGGATCTCCGCGATCAGGAGAGTGTCCGCTCCAGCGCCGGTCCGGGCATTGAGCAGCGTCACATAGATATTGCTGAGCGCGGTGGTGACGCCGGGATCGAGCGTGCCGCGCTCCATGGCCGGCCAGTCCTTGGTGATTGCGGCGCTGAGATAGGCATTCATGGCGCTGCGCAAAGCGGTGCGGCGCTCGGCGTTCAATCCGTCCGACAGGCGATAGATCGTCGCTGCCGCGCCCGCCTCCTTGGCCACATCGTTTTCCGAAACATTGAACTTTTCCCAAACGACGATGATCGCGAAGGCCAGCAGCACCGCATAGAGGACGCCGACGGTCGAAAACTTGAATCCGGCCACTTCGTTGTTGGTGCGCAGCCGTTCGAACCGGACAAAACGCCGGACAATGAAGGGACCAACCATGGCAATGGCCGTCGGCAGGGCGACGACGAGGAGGGTGGACAGCCACAACGGCAGCGTGGTCAGGGTCAGCATGTGAGTCTCGGGTCAGGGCGGGCGATCGCAAGCGTATCGCAGAGTGCGTGGATCGTCATGGCGGGGCAACCGGGACCGCGCGAAGCGCGGCCCGGCTGTAAACTTGTCCCTCTGCGTCATCACCGGGCTTGTCCCGGTGATCTCGCTTAGGGACGCAGTGCCTTCCTAAGCGAGATGGCCGGGACAAGCCCGGCCATGACAGGCAGGGCGGCGCACCTACACGATCTCATCGTAAAGATCGCGCCAGGTCGGATTGTTGGCAGCAATTGTGCGAGTTTTCCATGCGCGTGGCCAATGTTTGATGTTCTTTTCTCGCTGGATTGCGGCGTGCGCAGAATCGAAAATTTCGAAATGAACAAGTTTATTGATTGCATACTTCGTCGTGTGACGCGCCACGCGAGCATTCCGGTGCTCATGGACCCGCCGGATGAGGTTATTTGTCACGCCGACATACAAAGCACCGCCGGGACGGCTGGCGAGAATGTAGACGTAGTACTGTTTCACGATAGAACTTTTCGGAGCGACGTGTCATGGCCGGGCTTGTCCCGGCCATCTCGCTTAGGAAGGCACTGCGTCCCTAATCGGGATCACCGGGACAAGCCCGGTGATGACAGAAGAGAGACAAGTTTACAGCCGGGCCGCGCTTCGCGCGGTCCCGGTTGCCCGGCCATGACCTGCTGTGCGAAAGCCCGGTGATGACAGAGGAGAAGGCTGCTGCGCGGTCCCAAAACCGTCAATCCGCTGACCGGATGATGAGTATGCGTAAGCTTACCGCGGTGGGCGTCGCTGATGGCACTCCAATCCGTCATCGCCGGGCAACCGGGTCCGGCCCAACGGGTCCGCGCGAAGCGCGGCCCGATGGCAGGCTCCGGCCGGCCCGGCTGTAAACTTGTCTTTTTGCGGTTGTCATGGCCGGGCTTGTCCCGGCCATCTCGCTTAGGAAGGCAGTGCCTTTGAAATCGAGATCACCGGGACAAGCCCGGTGATGACGCCCAACCACGGTAGGCTCACCCCACCTCAATCAAAATATCCGTCAGCCGGTCGGGCGCGTCGATCATCACATCGTGGCCGCAGGGCACCTCGTAGGTGCGCCAGGTCCGGTCGGCTTTCGCGCGCGCGTGGGCTTTTTCGAAGGACACGTTCGGGTAGCCTGACGCGCGGATATAGGTCTTCTTCGGTACGCGATCGCGCGCGCCCGTGAGCCTGATCTTCTCGGTCATGGTGCCGATCGGCTGCGGCCCGGCAAGCGAATCCACCCAGGCGCGGTCGTTCTCGTTGACGTTGAACGCTGCGGCGTTGCGCACCGGTATGGTGGTGTCCCCGCGCTCCAGCGCCGCCTGGATGATCTCCTGCACCGCCGGCTGCACCAGATCGACCGTGGCATCGCCATTGTCGGGAATGAAAGCGTCGAGAAAGACGATCGAACGGATGGCGTCCGGCACGGCTTCGGCCACACCGGAAATCACGCAGCCGCCGTAGGAATGCCCGACCAGGACGAATTCGGCGAGCCGCTCGTATTTGATGAGGCCAAGCACGTCGGCAACATGCAGCGAGAGATTGATGCCGGGGTGCAGGAGGTGTGCCCGCTCGCCGAGGCCAGTGAGCGTGGGCGTGAACACGCGATGTCCGTGCGCCTTGAGCCGGTCGGCCACGCGCACCCAGGCCCAGCCGCCGTGCCAGGCACCGTGGACGAGGAGGAAGGTGTGTGAGGTCATGTTGTCCCCGGAAGTGATATGACGGCACCATCTCTCATCCGTCATGGCCGGGCTTGTCCCTCCTGTCATCACCGGGCAACCGGGACCGGCCGCTGGCCGGCCCGGCTGTAAACTTGTCCCGGTGATCTCGCTTGGGGGCGCACGGCCTTGCCAGACTAAGCGAGATGGCCGGGACAAGCCCGGCCATGACACCGCGAGAAGGCCATCGGCCTTCCACAGCCTCCGGGTCGCCCTGTGGAAAACTAGGATAGGGCCAGAAAGGACAGCCGCCTGCGGCAGTTTCGGGCTTCGCCCCGGAAAGTCTCAATTTGGGGGCCTATGATAGGGCGCACCGAGTCGCCAAAACCCATGCGCTTCACGCCCCAGTTCCTTGACGAGCTGAAAGCCCGGCTTCCGGTCTCGGAAGTCGTGGGCCGGCGCGTCAAGCTCGTGCGCTCGGGCCGCGAGTTCAAGGGCCTGTCGCCCTTCAACAAGGAAAAGACGCCGTCGTTCTTCGTGAACGACCAGAAGCAGGCCTGGTTCGACTTCTCCTCCGGCAAGAACGGCAGCATTTTCGATTTCGTGATGGAGAGCGAAGGCGTCAGCTTCCCGGAAGCGGTGGAGCGCCTGGCGCAGATGGCGGGCGTGGCGCTGCCGAAAGTCTCGCGCGAGGACGAACAGCGCGATGCGCGCCGCAAGACGCTGCACGACGTGATGGAACTGGCGGCGAAATTCTTCCAGGACACGCTTGCGTCCCGTACCGGCGCCAAAGGCCGCGGCTATCTCGCCGACCGCGGGCTCGACGCGGCGACGCAGCTGAAATTCCGGCTCGGCTATGCGACGGGCGAGCGCTTTGCGCTGAAAGAACATCTCGGCTCGCACGGCATTCCGGCCGAGGACATGGTCGAGGCGGGGCTGCTGGTGTCCGGTGACGACATCCCGGTGCCGTTCGATCGGTTCCGCGACCGCGTGATGTTCCCGATCACCGACTTGCGCGGCCGCGTGATCGCCTTCGGCGGCCGCGCGCTCGATAAAGATGCGCCGGCGAAATATCTCAATTCGCCGGAGACGCCGCTCTTCCACAAGGGCGCGACGCTCTACAACATCGCCGCCGCGCGCCAGGCATCACATGAGGGCGCGCCCGTCATCGTGGTCGAAGGTTATGTCGATGTGATCGCCATGGTGACGGCTGGTTATCCGGCAACCGTCGCCCCGCTCGGCACGGCCTTGACCGAAGACCAGCTCACACTGCTCTGGAAAATGGCGGACGAGCCGGTGCTCTGTTTCGACGGCGACAATGCCGGCTTGCGCGCCGCCTATCGTGCGGTCGATCTCGCGATGCCGCGCCTGAAACCCGGCAAGAGCCTGAAGTTCGCGCTGCTGCCGCAGGGACAGGACCCGGATGACCTGGTGCGCTCGGGCGGGCGCGAGGCCGTTGTCGAAGTCATCGACGCGGCAAAGCCGCTCGGCGCCATGTTGTGGGCGCGCGAAACCGAAGGGCATACGTTCGATACGCCGGAGCGTCGCGCGGCGCTCGAAGCGCGCATCAACGAAGTCACATCGGGAATCGGCGACGAATCCGTGCGGCGCTACTACCGCCAGGATTTCAGCGCGCGCCTGTCGCAATTCTTTGCACCCGCGCGGACCCAACAGCGCGAACAGCGTTCCGGCGGCAACTGGCGCGACCCGCGTAGCGGTGGCAGCTGGCGCGAGCGCAATGGCGGCGACTGGCAGCGCCGCGATGCGCCGCGCACCGCGGGGCGGGCGATGCCTTATGTGGTGGTGAGCCAGCAGATGGCGTCGAGCCCGGTGCACCGGGGCAATCGCTCGACGGTGTCGCGCCGCGAGGCGCTCATCATGCAGGCCGCGCTCAACCATCCCTGGCTCCTGCACGACCATCTGGAGGAATTCGCCTCGCTCGAGTTCCGTCATCCCGATGCCGAGAAGATCAAAGGCGCGCTGATCGATATCGCGGCGCATGCCCCGGCCCTCGATCCGGCGGGGCTCAAGGCGGAACTCGCTGCCCGCAACCTCGCCGAGGTGGTGGCCCGCATTGCGCTGTCGATCACCACCCCCTCGGTCTGGGGGGCGCGGCCGGAGGCTGCCCCGGACGATGTTTTGGTGACCTGGTCGCAGCTTGTCGCCTTGCATCGGCAATGGCATTCACTAACTAAGGAGCTCAAGGACGCCGAGCAGGCGCTGGGCCAGGACGCGAGCGAAGCCAATTACTTGCGGTTGCGCGACGTCAAAACCCGCCTGGAGCGGGTCGAGGGAACCGAGGCCTTAATTGAGGGCTTTGGAGCCTCTTCCGGTCGGGGCGTTCGTAGCTTATGAGTCCGCCCGCATTTGGGTGGCACGGCGGTTTACCGGGCCGGCAATGAAGCCGAATGGAATAAGGGTCGATTCCAGCGGTGTTCTTTTAGGTTAATCGGAGCTTAAGCGGGTTCCGACGACACTGGATGACCTGATTCGTGGGCGGCGCCTGTTGCGGGCGCGGCCCTTTTTGGCCGTCAGCCAGATCTGTGTATTTGCGCGACGGGCCAGGAGAGACGGAATGGCGAGCAAGGCAAAAGCGGTTCAGGCGAAGGAAAAAGAACCGGCTCCAGAGAAGGAAGAAGGCGCGCCGGAGTCCCCGCTGCCGCTTCTCGATCTGTCCGACGCCGGCGTCAAGAAAATGATCAAGGCCGCCAAGAAGCGCGGCTACGTCACCATCGACCAGATCAATGAAGTGATGCCGTCGGGCGAAGTGTCCTCCGACCAGATCGAGGACATCTACGCCATGCTCAACGAGATGGGCATCAATGTCGTCGAGACCGAAGAGGCCGACGGCGAAGAAGGCGAGAAGGCCGCCGACGAGGACGATGACGACGACGACACCGGCACGGAAGTCGTCGAGGCGAAATCGAAGTCGCTCGCCACCGCCGAAAAGAAAGAACCGTCCGAGCGCACCGACGATCCCGTGCGCATGTACCTGCGCGAGATGGGCTCGGTCGAGCTGCTCTCGCGCGAGGGCGAAATCGCCATTGCGAAACGCATCGAGGCCGGCCGCGAGGCGATGATTGCGGGCCTCTGCGAAAGCCCGCTCACCTTCCAGGCCATCATCATCTGGCGCGACGAGCTCAACGAGGGAAAGGTCTTCCTCCGCGACATCATCGATCTTGAAGCGACCTATGCCGGCCCCGACGCGCAGAAGATGCAGCCGCCGGTGATCGGCCCCGACGGCAAGCCGATCATGGCCGCGGTTGGCACGCCCGTTCCGGGCGCGCCGCACCTCCAGGTCGTGCAAACGCCGGCGCCGCCGGCAGCGCCGCCGGCCGCCACGCCGTTCAAGGCGCCGGGCGCCGACGGCGACGAAGAGCCGAAGGATCCGGCCGAGGCCGCGGCCGAGAGCGATTACGATGAAGACGACATGGAGAATTCCTTGTCGCTCGCCGCGATCGAGGCCGAGCTCAAGCCGAAGGTGATGGAGACGTTCGACACCATCGCTGACAGCTTCAAGCGCCTGCGCCGCCTGCAGGAGCAGGACATCCAGAACCAGCTTCGTAGCGGCGGCGGCTCGCTGTCGCCCGCGCAGGAGCGCAAGTACAAGAAGCTCAAGGAAGAGATCATCTCCGAGCTGAAGTCGCTGCGGCTCAACCAGGCGCGCATCGATTCGCTCGTCGAGCAGCTCTACGACATCAACAAGCGCCTGGTATCGAACGAAGGCCGGCTGATGCGGCTGTCGGAAAGCTACGGCGTCGCGCGCGAGGACTTCCTCAAGCAATATATGGGCGGCGAGCTCGACCCGCGCTGGCTCAACCGCGTCTCGAAGCTCTCGGCCAAGGGCTGGAAGAATTTCGTCGCCAAGGAAAAGGATCGCATCAAGGAGATCCGCGGCATGGTGCACGATCTCGCGGCGCAAACCGGCGTCGAGATCGGCGAATTCCGCAAGATCGTCCACATGGTGCAGAAGGGCGAGCGCGAAGCGCGCCAGGCCAAGAAGGAAATGGTGGAGGCGAACCTGCGCCTCGTCATCTCCATCGCCAAGAAATACACCAACCGCGGCCTGCAATTCCTCGATCTGATCCAGGAAGGCAATATCGGCCTGATGAAGGCGGTCGATAAGTTCGAATACCGCCGCGGCTACAAGTTCTCGACCTACGCGACATGGTGGATCCGGCAGGCGATCACGCGCTCGATCGCCGACCAGGCCCGCACCATCCGCATCCCGGTGCACATGATCGAGACGATCAACAAGATCGTGCGCACTTCAAGACAGATGCTCAACGAGATCGGCCGCGAGCCGACCCCGGAGGAACTGGCCGAGAAACTCGGCATGCCGCTCGAGAAGGTGCGCAAGGTCCTCAAGATCGCCAAGGAGCCGCTCTCGCTCGAGACGCCGATCGGCGACGAGGAAGATTCGCATCTCGGCGATTTCATCGAGGACAAGAACGCGATTCTGCCGATCGATGCGGCGATCCAGTCGAATTTGCGCGAGACCACCACGCGCGTTCTGGCGTCGCTGACGCCGCGCGAGGAGCGCGTGCTGCGCATGCGCTTCGGCATCGGCATGAACACCGACCACACGCTGGAAGAAGTCGGCCAGCAGTTCTCGGTCACCCGCGAGCGTATTCGCCAGATCGAGGCGAAGGCGCTGAGGAAGCTGAAGCATCCGTCGCGCAGTCGGAAGCTCCGCTCATTCCTCGATAACTGACGCAACGCGTCATGGCCGGGCTTGTCCCGGCCATCCACGTCTTCAAAGGATCCATCTTCACGTCATCGCCGGCCTTGTGCTGGCGATCTCGTTTAGGAGGGCAGGGCTGTGCCTCATCTATCGGGATGGCCGGGACAAGCCCGGCCATGACAGTGTTAAATATCCAAATCGTTAAGGCCCTCAGGGAAATCGAGATGGCCTATTCCTAAGAAGTTTTTTTGGGTGCTTGTGAGTTTTGAAAGCGCATTCTGTCCGAAAATATCAATGAACACTTGCGAAATAGTTGTCCTGGCGATATTTCGCAATTCTTGATCAAGTTTCGAAAAATTATCAGCGTCTTTATAAGCACCGAGATATGCTGAGATGGATTGCCACAGTTCTACGACTGTATCTTGTAGGGTGCTGCCGATATCAGATCGCTTTTGCAAAGCGTAATCGTTTTGAATCTGTCGTCTTATATTTGCGATTTTCTTATCGCTAATGCGTGCTACGTATTTGCCTGTAGAGCGAACAAAAACAATTTGACGACCTAAAAAATCAATAGGATCGCCTGGGCCAACAAAACTTGTCTTTGACCCGTCTTCAATTTCGGGGATCGACAATCTTATTTTTTTGAGAATTCCTTTAACGAGCTCATGGCCGGAGTATGCCGCTTCTTTGGTATGAAAAAAGAGCATTAGGTCGTCAGCATAACGAACCATCTCTATGTTTCTGCACTGAATCTGCTTGTCAAATTTTGACAGTACAAGATTTGCGAGAATCGGTGACAAAGGCATACCTTGCCGTAGACCAACTCCCATTCTTATTCCTTGCTTTCGTACTTTTTCTCGGTTGCCTGGGTATAGTTTGATGTCGCAATCAACAATTCGAGAGATGATGGGCACTAAGCTATGTCGCCCGAGCGCTTGAGCGACTCGTGATTTTAAATATTGTCGTGGAATGCTATCAAAAAATGTCTCGATGTCAGTTTTTAAGCACCAATCGTACTTTGTTCTGAGTTCGATAGCTCGACGAATAGCGGCCGGCGTGCCGAGGCCTTCGATGAATCCAAATGAGGATGAATTGTATATTGGCAATATTTTTTTCGACACGAGATACTGAACAATTGCCCGTTGGACCAAGCGGTCTGCGACGCTTGGAATGCAAATCATTCTCTCCTTCGTAGAGTTTTCTTTTGGTATGAAGACGGACTTCAGCCGCGTTGGTCCGTAAGCGCCCGATCGCAAATGTTTGGATAAGCTGTCTAGATTTGAATCTAGATTGGCCGCAAAACTTTGCGCGGTGACGCCGTCTATTCCGGGGCGTCCAGCATTAGAAGTAGAATCGCGCGACTGCTTCCAAGCGTCACGGAGCCTTGGTCTTGAAAGAAGCTTGGCCGGTTTTGGCGCATCTGCAGTTCTCCCAGACTTAGGTTCGAGCACTTGGGTGCACCTAAGTCTGTTTGAACGGGCGCCAACAGATGCTCAAAGGCGCATCTGCGGGGTGTTGGAGCTTTGCAGGTGTGCCGCATTCGCGCGACACGCTCGGCTCCTGACAGATCACCGTCGTGAGGTCAAACCTGACCTCGACGGGGTTTGTCATGATTAGTATCACGCCGAGGAGGCTGAGAACAAACCATGAATAAACGGTATTGGGATACCGTCGCCTCTCCTCCGCGGCCCTGTCACAATAGCACTTAGCCCGGCTCTTAGAATTGCGCACCACGGGCATCGGCACCTCCGTTAATCCGTCGCGCCAACAGATGCTCAAAGGCGCATCTGCGGGGTGTTGGAGCTTTGCAGGTGTGCCGCATTCGCGCGACACGCTCGGCTCAAGACAGATCACCGTCGTGAGGTCCGCCTCGAAAAGGAGGGGTCACCAATGCTTAAGCCTTAAATGTGGGTACTGAGTCGCGCAAGATTGAGCGCCCGATTTCACCGCAATCCTGTCCGCAGGACACCGTCGAACGTGGGTGGCGGCGGCACCCGCAGGCCCGGGCTTGGAACCCGGGCGCCCGGCAGGCCCCGGCCAGCGTCAACCGATCGCCAAAATCTCAACATCGCCGCCGGGCGCTTCGGCCACATCACCCACCGCCTTGCCGAACAAAGCGCGCGCCAGCGGCGAGACATGAGACAGCGTGCCTTGCCGCGGGTCGGCCTCGTCCTCGCCGACGATTCGGAAGGTCTGCTTGCGGCCGTCGTCGCGCGCGATCGTGACGGTGCAGCCGAACTGCACCTGGCCGGTTCCGGCAGGCGTTTCCACCAGCTGTGCGCTGGCGCGGCGGGCCGTCCAGTAGCGCAGGTCGCGCTGCGTCGCGGCAATGGCCGGCTTATCGCCGGCGCGCACGGCCGCCGCATGCGCGGCATCGAGCCGCGCCAACTCGGCCTCCATGGCGGCGAGGCCCGCGCGCGTCAGCAGATTGGGATGCGGCGAAACCGGCCGCTCCGGCAAAACGTCCGGCGTGTCGCCATCGGGCTCTTTGACGAAAGCGCGGCTCATGGCGGCTCGTCTCGCACTAAAGGGTTCATGGTCCCTATCTAGGTGTCCGGCCGCTTGCGCGCCATCAGGGACACGACTGTCGTCGTCCCCCTTGACTTTATTCCTAAAGCATATATTCCTATGCCCGTCACCCCGCGCGAGGGGCGTTCTGCAGGACACTGTCGAACGTGGGGTGGCGGCGGCGCCCGCGGGCCCGGGCTTGTAACCCGGGCGCTCGGGAGGCCCCGGCCAGTCGTCCGCCGGCACTATGACCGGCTGCCTTCAATGGCTGGACGCTGGGGCGACGACGGGCGGCGGAAGCCGCCCCGGACGGCGGGTCATTCCCGCGGTTTGCGCCCCTCGGAAGCACGGCGCCGGGGACAGAAAAGCCGCTCGGTGGAGCGCCGGACGGCGACGCGCCAGCGTCGTCGCAGGCGCGGCCCCGCCGCAAGGCGGGGGACTTCATGGATGCGCCGTTCGGCGCTCCACCCCCCTCCGTGCCGCGCCGAAGCCGAAAGGCGAAGGCGGGGCAGAAGGGAAGGCTCCCAAAATCCGGCGCGGCCAGCCGCGCGCGGAAACGATTTCTCATATTTGCACACACATCCCGGAGAAAATTTCATGACAGAGACAGCGGCATCATCGTTACAGACGCGCGGCAAGCGCAGTTACAGCACGCGCATTTACGAACGGCGGCTGAAGGCGGCCGGCCTCGACAACGACACAGTGCCCGACGACGCCGACGAATTCCGCAACCAGCTGGCGCGGCGCATCCACATGGCGGTCAACGAATGGCCGGGTTGCCCGGAGCTGTTGTGCCAGCGCAACCGCGGCTGCATGGCGCCGGATAGTTATTGCGCCAATGTGGGACCGCCGACGGCCGAGACCGTGGAACGATCGTGGCCGCGCGTGCGCGCGGAGATTTACAACGCGGTGAAGGAGCACGTCGCGGAGAAGGGTTTGGAAGAATGAACGATGGCCACGCTGTCATCGCCGGGCTTGTCCCGGCGATCTCGCTTAGGAAGGCACGGCTGTGCCCATTGAATCGGGATGGCCGGGACAAGCCCGGCCATGACGGCACGGCAAATGCCGCACCGTCAATTCGTCTTGCTCGCTTCCGCCACCGTCACCGGCTGGTCGCGCCAGAGATCGGGAAACAGCTTCTTCAGATTTTCCACCTTCGGCGCATCGTTGATGGCGATGTAGGGCTGGTAGGGATGATGGATCGCGTAATCCTGGTGATAGGCCTCGGCCGCGAAGAAAGCCGACTTCATGGAGTCGGTTTTGGTGACGATCGGCTTCTTGAACGCATGCGCCGCGTCGAGCTGCGCGATGTAGTCCTTCGCTACCTTCGCCTGCGCGTCGTTCTGCGGGAAAATTTCCGAGCGATATTGCGTGCCGCTGTCCGGCCCCTGGCGGTTAAGCTGCGTCGGGTCGTGCGCGACCGAGAAATAGACCTGCAGGATCTTGCCGTAGGACACCTGGCGCGGGTCGAAGGTCACCTTCACGGCTTCGGCGTGGGCGGTGCGGCCCGAGCTGACGGTTTCATAAAGCGCGTCCTTCTGCGTGCCGCCGGCATAGCCGGACACGGCATTGGTGACGCCTTTCACGTGCTGGTAGACGGCCTGGATTCCCCAGAAGCATCCGCCCGCGAGCACGGCGGTTTCGAGTCCCGTTCCTTGCGCGGGCTGTTCCGCCGCAGGCGGCGGAATGGTGACGGCGGGTTCGGCGTTGGCTGCGAACGGCGTGCAGGTGAGGGCGGCGGCGAAAAGGAGGGCGGCGCGATGCTTCATCGTTTCATCTCCCGGGATCGATTTGCACCTGCATATACGGACGAAACCGCGCCGCGGCACCACACGAAGTTACACGTCTGCGTGAGAGGGGGGTACGTCATGCCCGGCCTTGTGCCCCACGCCGTCATGGCCGGGCTTGTCCCGGCCATCTCGCTTAGGGAAGCACGGCCGTGCCCAAAGAGTCGGGATCGCCGGGACAAGCCCGGCGATGACGCGGCCGAAGGGGCCGCGTCACTCAATCCCGCTGATGATGCGGATGTCGCGCACGGCGGCGTCGCCGAGCGCGCGCAGCGCTTCCTGGTAGCCCGCGCTGTCGTGGCCGGCGACGGCCTTTTCAAGGCTGGGGAATTCCGAGACGACGACGCGTTCCTTCAGGCCGGACTCGTAAGTCGCATCGGGCGTGCCGCGGCAGAGATAGCGCACGCCGAAAGGCGCGAGCGCGAGCGGAGCGAGCTTGGAATAGGCGGCAAGCTTGTCAGGGTCCTTGATCTCGCGATAGGTCGTGATCCAGTAAGCCTTCGGCATATGGTCGCCCCCTCTGACGCGTTTCTTATGACGCGTAATCCTAGCGCTTTCGGGCGCGCGTGCGGAGGGTTTCCAAATCACGAGGCCGTCATCGCCGGTCTTGTCCCGGCGTCGTCATTCCGGGGCGCGAGCGGGAGCGAGCGAACCCGGAATCCAGAACCACGTCCTGCGCCAACGTCTGGATTCCGGGTTCGCGCCCATAGCGCGTCGAAGACGCGCGTAAACGCGCTTATGGGCGCGCCCCGGAATGACGTGGTGGGACATAGGCTTCGGCTATGCCCGGCGATGACAGTGAGAGACAAACGCTGTCATCGCAGTGTAAAGATCACCGTGGGGGCAACGCAGGACCATTCATGACAAGAATCATTGCACTGTTTTTGTTTGTGCTTTTGTCGGTCTCATCCGCCCACGCGGCCCAATGCGGCGGCGATTTCAATGGCTTCCTGTCCGCGATGGGGCGCGAGGCGCAAGCCGCCGGCGTCTCGCGCGCCGTCATCGACCAGGGCTTCGCCGGCGTGACGCTCGACCAGAACGTGCTGGCCTTCGACCGACGTCAGCGCGGCATGTTCCACGCCAAGAGCTTCGAGGAATACGCCGCAACGCGCGTGATCCCGCCGCGCATCAAGCGCGCCAAGGGGCTGATGGCGAAGAACGCGCAGCTGCTGGCGCGCATCGAGCAGCAGTTCGGCGTGCCGAAAGAACTGATCATGGCGATCTGGACGCTGGAAAGCGACAACGGCACCGGCGACATGGGCAAGCTGCCGGTCGTGCGCACGCTGGCGACGCTCGCGCATGATTGCCGGCGCACCGAGCTGTTCCAGAACGAGCTCATCTCGGCGCTGAAGATTCTCCAGCGCGGCGACCTGCCGTTGCGCGATCTCATCGGCGCCTTTGCCGGCGAAATCGGACAGACGCAATTCCTGCCGTCGTCCTACATCAAGTATGGCGTTGACTATGACGGCAACGGCCATGTCGATCTGCGGCACAGCGTGCCGGATGTGCTCGCGTCCACCGCAAATTTATTGAAGACCAATGGCTGGAAAGCCGGCGCGCCTTTCGGCGAAGGCACGGAAAATTTCCAGGTGATGCGCGAGTGGAACAGGTCCGAGGTCTATCGCAAGACCATGGTGCTGTTCGCGCAGAGGCTGAGGGAGTAGGGGGAGTCGGTACCGCTCATTTGTCATGGCCGGGCTTGTCCCGGCCATCTCGCTTAGAGGGGCACGGCAGTGCCCAATCAATCGGGATCGCCGGCACAAGGCCGGCGATGACAACGGTGAGGGACAAGCCCGGCCATGACAGCGCACCCAGCCAAATCGCCGCAGCCTCCATTGACCCATGTCAAAAGCGCGCTCACGACTTGCCCTAACGTCCGCGTGCAGTCACGCGAAAGGTCCGAACCCATGAACATGACTCACTACATGGAGCTGCTGTCGGTCAATCAGCCGTGGAATCTGCTGATCTTCATGGCGGCGCCGATCGTGCTGGCGGAAACGATTGCCGTCACCGAGCTCTACATTCTCTATACGCGCGACTACAAAGGGCCGGTGCGGTCGCTCAATCGCTTCTGCAGTGTCGTGGTCGGCCTCTATTTCACCGGTGTGTTTCTCTATCTGCTGACGAATGCCGTCATCCCGATCACCACGAGCGGTAACTGGCGCGGACCCGGCGACATGATCGCCGTCGGATTTTATCTGCTCGGCATCGTGCCGCTGCTCGGGCTGACATTGGTCGATCTCAACATCATCGGCCGCGATCGCACGCCGCACGGCAAGATGGCGATTCATGCGGGCTTCGTTGCGCTGTTCCTGATCGTTGGCCACATCGCCATGATCTTCGGAATGCTCGATCCGACGGTGCTCTACGCCGTTGCCGGCGCGCACGGGCATTGAGGCGGGGTCATCTACCTCAACGTCATGGTCGGGACATCAGGCGCGAAGACGGCGCTTCGCGCCTTTTGCCCGGCCATGACGAGCTCCGCTCGTCACTTCCCGATATTGATCAATTGCACGCGGCGATTTTCGGCCGCCTCGGGATTGGCGGCGTTGAGCAATTGCTCCTCGCCAAGGCCGACAGCCTCGATCCGCGCCGGCGAAATGCCGAACGGGTCGATGAGAGCGGCCCGAATGGCGTCGGCGCGTTCCTGGCTGAGCTTGAGGTTGTATTCGCGGCTGCCCTTGGCGTCGGTGTTTCCGACAATCAGGAAGCGATACCCTTGCAGATAGGGATGATACAGCGCGTCGGCCATCAGCCCGACAGCGCGAAACGAATCCGGGCGAATATTCGCCGAATTGAAATCGAACTGGATGGCGATAGTGAATTGCGCAAGCTGATCGAGCTGGCCGAACAGCGGTGCGCGGTTCACGCGATTGGTGCGGCTTGGATCGGCGAGCGATTGACTGACGAGCTGGCGCAATTGCGCGGCGCTGACGGTCGCCGCCGATTCCACGCCCTGCAGAGTGCTCACGAGTTGGCCCGAGCTCAGGTTGATCTTGCCGGATCCCGATGATGAGCCGAGCTCCACTTCATAACCCGCATCAGCAACGGCCTGCTGGCAGGCCGCGCTGATATTGCGCTTCGCCTTATAGAAGCACTCCATCAGGTTTCCGTCGCCTTGCTGGATGCCCGCGCAAATGCGCTTGATGTCCGCATCACATACGCTCGGGACGGCAGCGCGCGCGGCCGCCCTTTTAACAAGGAGATTGCTCAGCGCCGTGATCGATCCACTGCAACGTGGGGAAATGCTGGCCTGGTTTCGCTGCAGACATTGGCGGACGCGGCCGCCACCGAGCGGTTCTTTCTTGCAGAATTTGGCGATATCGGCGCCGCAGCTCGTCCCGAGCTGCCCAAGTGCGTCAGCATATCCGATCGTTTGCGCAGTCGCCGCTCCGCCCATAAAGGCCAGAATGGACAAGCCAAGTGCGTAGGAAAGGCCGATGGTCGTGCGCTGCAACATAAAAGAATCCCCACGGGTTGCGGCCGTGACAGGATGTTCACGCCGGTGTCGCCATATAAGGTTAGGGGCTACAGTGCCGGTGTTGATCTAGATCAATGTCCGGGGGACATTCGCAATCAGGCTGGGCGTTTATTTTCAGACAGGGCTGGGGGATTAAAAATGCGCATGAGCGAACGCGGGTGCCTGACGAAAAATGCGGCGAAATTTGCCGTTGTATTTCTGACGTTCTTTGCTGTAGCGGCCGCCTCGGCGCAGACGCAGGTGCCGTCCAACAGCCGCCTGAAAGCGGTGGCCAGCGCCAAGACCATCAAAATCGCCTACCGTACCGACGCCAAGCCATTTTCCTTCGTGAATGACAAAAAGGAGCCGGCGGGCTTCACCATCGATCTTTGCAAACTGGTCGCGCGCTCGATCCAGGGGCAGCTCGGATTGGCCGATCTCAAGATCGAGTGGGTGCCGGTGACCGTGCAGACGCGTTTCACGGCCGTCTCCGGCGGCAAGGCCGATATGGAATGCGGCTCCAGCACGGTCACGCTCGGGCGCATGAAGGACGTCGATTTTTCGAATTTTGTTTTCGTGGAAAGCACCGGCGTTGTGGTCGCGAAAGCCGCCAATGTCGGCAAATTCTCAGATATGGCCGGCAAAAAGATAGCCGTCGCGTCGGGGACGACGAACGAAAGGGCCATCGATGAACAGCTCAAGGCGCAAAACATCAATGCAACGGTCGTGCGCGTGAAAGATGGCAGTGAGGCCATTGCGGCGCTTGAGTCCGGCAAAGCCGATGCCTTTGCCAGCGACAAGTTGTTGCTGGTCGGCGCCAACCTGAAGGACCCGCAGGCCTGGATAATGCTTCCGGACGATCTGTCGGTCGAGCCTTATGCGATCGTCGTGCCGCGCGGCGATTGGGCCTTCCGTCTCGCCGTGAATACGGGTCTCGCGCAAGTCTTCCGCACCGGGACAGTCGTTGCAATCTTCAACGCCTGGTTCAACCAGGTCGGCCTGCAAATGAGCCCGGTGCTGCGGATCACGTACGGGCTGGGATCGCTGTCGGATTGATCGACGGCGCCGCTCGGCTTTCGATCAGCCTTTGATCAGCCTTTGATCAGCCTTGCGGCTTGAACTTCACGATCTTCCAGCCGAGCTTGGTGATCTCGGCCTGCGCCATCGGCGTGACGACGCCTGTCGTTGCGAGCACCGGGACCGCGCCGGGTTTTAGCCGGTGAATCTCGGCAGTGGCGGCGGTGAATGTGCGGGACTGCACGTCGGTCCAGACCACGTCATCGAACGTAAAGGCCGCGATGATTCTGCCGTCGCGCAGGACATTGATCGGCTGGCCGGCAACCGAAATGAAGGACGCAACGCCGCCAACTTCCTTGCTGTGCGCTGCCAGGATTTGCGCGCGGCGCCGGAAATAGAACGCGTAGTTGCGCGTACCGGCGGCGGCCGCCTTTGCAACGAAAATATTCGTGTCGGCTGCGCCAAGTTGTCTGAGTGCGCGCGCCATGATGAGCAAATCAGCCGGCGTGTAGTTCCGGTTCTCCAGCAGGAGGTCGATGTTCTGCTGCTCGATTTCGAGCTTCAACAGGATGCCGCGCACTTCGGCGATCAGCTGCGCCGCCGTCTTGTCGCGCAAGGTGTCCTTGGCGCTGCTCACGGTCGCGACCGAAGACACCGCGATGCCGATGCCGCCTGGCACGAACGAAAGGCCGGCCTTGATCGGCAGTCCGCCGCCAGCCATTGCGCCGGCCATTTGCTTAAGCCGCTGCGCCAGCGGCGGGAAATCGGTGTAGGGATCGACGTCCAGCTCCACCGCCAGTTCGCGCTGGGTGTCGCTGATGCCGAGCAGACTCTCCACCAGCGGGTCGCGGTCGGCGCGGTTGTTGGACAATCCTGCGCCGACGCGGTCGAACATGTTGCCGATGCCGCTCAGCGAACGTTCGACGGTGTCAGCCGGCTTGGTGATGAGATCGGCGCCGAACTTGATCGGACCGAGCGCTGCCTGGCCGAAGGCCTTTCCGAAAGCGTCGGACTGCGACATTTTCTCGAGTGCGGCGACGGCGTTGAGCTCGTGCAGGCGCAGCTTGGCGAACTCGATGCCATCGAAGGAATATTCGCCGTATTTCGTATCGACGTCGAAAATGCGCATGACGCCGTCACTGCGCACGACCGGCTTGACCTTGTAATTTTCCCCGACCGCCGTGGTGCCGAGGAATTTTTCGACGGGCTCGGGTTTGGGCAGCTCAAGCGCGGCGGTCGTCGACGAGAGAGCGATGACGCCGAGGGGCGCGGCAACGAGCAGGGCAAAGATGTGCCCGCGCCATCCGGCCTGTGATGAAATATGCAAGCCCCGCATTGTCAGTCCCCCGAAGTCCCGCTTCTGCCTGCATAAATCCTAGCACTTTTCCGGCGCCCCGCGACCGGCAATTTGCAGGCATGCGGAATTGGGGCATGCTTTAGTTAATGTGATCGGGTTCCGCGGTCAGGGTCAGAAGGAGCAGTGCGAATGGTCGCGACGGACAAGGTTTTCAGTGGCTCGATCCCCGAGTTCTACGACCGGATGATGGTTCCGCTTATCTTTGAGCCTTACGCGGCCGATCTCGCAAAGCGTGTGGCCGAAGCGGCGCCGCGCGCCGTGCTGGAAACAGCAGCCGGAACCGGTGTGGTGACGCGCGCGATGGCATCGCGTCTGCCGGCGAGCGTGCATATCACGGCGACCGATCTCAACCAGCCCATGCTCGATTACGCCATGTCACGACAACCGGGCGACAAAAGGATCAGCTGGAAGCAGGCCGACGCCCTCGCATTGCCGTTTGACGATCAAAGCTTCGATGTCGTGGCCTGCGAGTTCGGCGCGATGTTCTTTCCCGACAAGGTCCAGGGTTACAAGGAAGCGCGCCGGGTCCTCAAACCTGGCGGCCGTCTTTTGTTCAACGTCTGGGACAAGATTTCCGAAAACGACTTCGCCAATACGATCGCGCATGAGCTGGCAGCCATGTTTCCGGACGATCCCCCACATTTCATGGAGCGCACACCGCATGGCTATCATGACGGCAAGCGGATTCGTGCCGAGCTTGCCGAGGCCGGATTTTCCGACGTCACAATCGATGCGGTGGACGCCCGCAGCAAGGCAGCGTCACCGCGCGATCCCGCGGTGGCTTATTGCCAGGGAACACCGTGGCGGACTGAAATCGAGGCGCGCGGTGCCTCACGTCTTGAAGAAGCGACCGATCGTGCCACCGAGGCGATGGCGCGGAATTACGGTAAAGGTGCAGTCGATGGCCGCATTCGCGCGTTTGTGATCACCGCCGTGCGTTAATGAGTTGACGGCGCCGGCCGGGAAGTCCAATCGAGCCGCGAGCAGTCCGGAACTCGCGGTCAATGTCGTCGACGGAATCTGCCAGCACGGGTATCAAGCGCAGGTTTCTGGCGCTGGCCTATGGCCTATTGTGTCACGGCCTGTTTGCGTTCGCCGTCTCGGTGATGATCTACGAAATGGCATTTGGGCTGAGCCGTTCGTGGGGTGACTTGCCGGCGCCCTGGCGCTGGATCGGAAACGGCCTGCTTTTGTTGCAATTCCCGCTCGCGCATTCATTCCTGCTGAGCGGCCGCGGGCGCGCGGTGTTGCGCGCTTTGGCGCCGGCCGGGCTCGGCAGTGATCTGTCGACCACGAGTTATGTGATTGTCGCCTCATTGCAGATTTTTTTGCTGTTCGGGTTCTGGTCGCCGAGCGGAATCATCTGGTGGCAGGCCGAAGGCTGGATGCTGGCGGTGATGATTGCGCTCTACACAGCCGGATGGTCGCTGCTGCTCAAGTCCATGTTCGACGCCGGCATCACGCTCCAGACCGGCGCGCTGGGCTGGTGGGCCGTTTATCGCAACACCAGGCCTGCTTATCCGCCGATGCCGACGCGCGGGCTCTTTCGCGTCTGCCGCCAGCCGATCTACGTGTCGTTCGCGATCACGCTGTGGACGGTGCCGGTCTGGACGCCGGATCAGTTCGTGTTGGCAATCGTACTGTCGGCCTACTGCCTGACCGGGCCACTGCTGAAGGAAGCGCGCTTCATGCGCCTGTTCGGCCGCGAATTCGAAGCCTATCGCGCCCGTCATCCGTATTGGTTTCCGTTTCCAAGGCCGGCGAATCCGTTACCCGTTCGAGGCGATCCGTCGCTTTACGACAGAGATGCGGAGCATTGGTGGGATGGATCGCAGCGCTGGCTGCGCGCGCTGCAAAATCTGGTGCCGGCGCGCTTCGCCTTCTTTGACCGGCTGACGTCATGGGACAGCCAGACAGTTCTCGACCTCGGTTGCGGCGGCGGTTTCATGTCCGAAGCGCTGGCTACGCGCGGGGCGAAAGTTATCGGCGTCGATGTGTCAGCCGGGGCCATTGGCATTGCCAAGCGTCATGCGGCCAGCAGCGGATTGCCAATCCGCTATCTCGTGGCTTCGGGCGAAGATCTGCCATTGCCGGATGCCAGCGTAGATCGTGTGGTTTGCGTCGATGTTCTTGAGCATGTGCGCAGCCTCGACCAGGTCCTCGACGAAGTCCGCCGGGTGTTGCGGCCGGGCGGCGTCTTTCTCTTCGATACGATCAACCGCACGGCGCTTGCCCGCTTCGTGATCGTGTTCTGCGGCGAGCGTATTCTGCGGCTGCTGCCGCGTGGTACGCACGATCCCGCGGGATTCATCGCGCTCGCGGAGCTTGATCAAAAGCTCGCCGCGCGCGGATTTGGCGACCGGACGTTCAAGGGCCTCGGGCCGCGCGGCGTCAACCGCCGCCTCGACATTGTCTTCGGCCCGCTTCCGGGCAAGCAGATCATGTACATGGGTTGCGCGCGCCTGGTGCGCGGCTGATGCACCCTTGCTGGCGCAAGCTGGCGGCTTTAAGCTCGTCGAGCCGGAAATAGTGTGTGCACGAGTGCTCATGTTGAAACGATCTGGCGCGTGTTGCGTCGTCGGCATCGCCCTGCTGGCGATGGCTATCGCCGCCCTGCGGTCGTCCATTTTTGCCCAGTCGGCCGATCTGGTGCTGTGTGACCGCATCGCCGCCGATCCGGCCGATCCCGACAAACCGGCTGACGTCAAAGGCACTCCCGCGATTGCGTCCTCCGATATCGCGACCGCCATCAAATTCTGCAAAGTCGCGTCAGCATCGTCGCGCCGGGCACTTTACGAGCTTGGTCGCGCCTACGCCGCCAACCGGCAGATGCCGGAAGCGCTCGCCGCCTATCGCAAGGCTGCCGACAAAGGCAGCACGTCTGCGATGGTCGAGCTCGGCGTGCTGCTCGGAACGGGTGCGGGCGTTGCAAAGGATGAAGCGCAGGCGCGCAAATTGTTTGAGCGCGCCGCGGAAGCCGGCAACGCACGCGGCGTCAGCAATCTCGCCGCCCTTGGCGGCGGCGCGCCGTCAGATCCCGTCAAGGCGCGTGCCTTGCTGGCGAAAGCCGCGGAAACGAATTCGGCAGAGGCGCAATATCAGCTCGGATTGATGCTGGCCGAAGGCGCCGGCGGCCCGAAGGACGATGTGGGTGCGCGGGGGCTGTTTGAAAAGGCAGCCGAGCAAGGCCATCCGGCCGCCCTCGAGCGGATGGGCGAATTTTCAAAAAGCGGGCGCGGTGGTCCGCAGGATAGCGCCGCTGCAAAGACCTATTTCGAAAAGGCCGCCGCGCTCGGCAACGAAGATGCCAAGGCCGCGCTCAAACGGGCGGAATGTCCTTACGTCATCAAGGACAAGAACGGAAAATTCGTCACCAATCTGTGCTTCTAGATCGGTCGGCCGCGCAACTCTAGGCCGCGTGCGTGATTTCCGGATCGCTGCAAACGCCGTTGAAATCGATCTGCGATGCGGCCATCGGTTTGTAGAACAGATAGCCCTGCACCGATGTGACGCCCGCCATTCGCAGAAGGCGGAACTGGTCGGCGGTTTCAACGCCTTCGGCTGTGGTGCTGATGTCGAGCCCCCGTGCCAGGGTCAGCGTCGCCGAGATGATGATCGCGCAATCGGCGCGCTTGGTCAGATTCTGCGTGAATGATTTGTCGATCTTGATCTTGTCGAAGGGGAACATCGTCAGGTGGCTGAGCGAGGAGTAGCCGGTTCCGAAATCGTCGAGCGCAATCGAGACGCCCAGATTTTTGAGCTGGCGGAGGACGGTCAGGCTGTCGGTCGCAGATTCGATAAGGGCGGTTTCGGTGACTTCAAGCTCAAGGCGTTCTGGCGGCAGCCCGGACTGTGCCAGTGCACAGATGACGACGTCGACCAGGTCGCGCTTGCGCAGCTGCACCGGCGACAGGTTGACCGAGACCCGGACATGGGAGGGCCATTTGACAGCCTCCGCGCAGGCGGTTTGCAGGACCCATTCCCCGATCTGCGTAATCAACCCGGATTCCTCGGCCAGCGGAATGAACTTATCGGGTGAAATCATGCCCTTGGTGGGGTTGTTCCAGCGCACCAAGGCTTCGGCGCCGCAGATCTTCCGCGTCTTGGAGTCGATGATCGGCTGATAATAGAGCTCGAACTGGTCCTGCTGGATGGCACGGCGCAATTCCGTCTCGAGCTCGTGGCGCACGCTGGCGGCCGCGCTCATCTCCGGATCAAAGAAACAGAAACAGTTTCGCCCTGAGGATTTTGCGCGGTAGAGCGCCATGTCCGCCATTTTCAGCAGACTATCGGGCCGGGCCGCATGTTCGGGCGCCAGCGCGATCCCGATGCTGGTCGCGATGTTGACTTCGTTGCCTTCGATATTGAAAGGCTGCGCAATGAGGTCGATCACGCGATTTGCAAGCTTGACGGCGGCTTCGCGCTGGTTGCCTTCGCCGATCTGGATAATGGCAAATTCGTCGCCGCCGAGCCGCGCGAGGACGTCGGTTTCCCGCAGGGTGCCTTTGAGACGCGCGGCGGTTTCGCGCAGCAGCGCGTCGCCGGCCGGGTGGCCGAGGGTATCGTTGACGTATTTGAAGCGGTCGAGGTCGAGCAAGAGCACCGTGAATTGCTCGCCCCATCGGCGCTGACGCGCGCCTGCGTCCTCGATTTTTTCGACCGCCGCGGCGCGGTTGGCGAGGCCGGTGAGGGCGTCGTGGTGCGCCATGAAGGCAATGCGCTGCTCTGATCGTTTTCGTTCGGTGATGTCTTCGATGACCAGCGCGAGGTATTTCGGTTCGTCATGCTTGTCACGGATGACGATGCGGCTGGTCGCCAGAACACGCGTGCCACGCTGTGGTATTTCCACTTCATATTCGGCTGAAGTCACGCCGCTGTTGAGCTCGACAGCCTGGCGGTCCGCCTGGTCAAAAACTGCGGCGTCATGCGCGCTGTAAATGTCCCGTGCCTGCTTGCCGATCAGTGCGGCATGCGGCAAGCCGACCATGGCCTCGAATTGCCGGTTTACCAGAGCGAATTTGAAGGTCGTGGCGTCCTTGACGACGACGGCAACCGGAATGTTTTCGATGATCGAATCGAGAAAACGCTTGGTTTCATCCAGTTCCTGCGCCGCGAGGCGCTGCTCGGTAATGTCTTCGTGGGTCGATATCCAGCCGCCGTCGACCATCGGCCGGTGAATGACGGAGACAAAGCGTCCGTCCGCGAGCTTGCTCACGCCCTGGTGGCGCTTGTTCGCCACGATTTCGTCGGCCCACTCATCGAGGCTCTTCGCATAATCTTCTCGACCGCTGCCCTGCGCGACCCGATAAGCGAGAATCTCGCGCAAAGTCGTGCCGGGCTTCGTCTGTTCTTCGGTCAGACGATATATTTCGGCGTATTGCCTGTTGCAGATGATCAAACGCTGGGCGGCGTCATACATCGACAGGCCTTGCGACATGTTTTCCACGGCGGCATTGAATCGCACGTTCTGCGATGCCAGATCCTGCTGCCGTTTCAGTTCGGCTTCGGCGAGCGCGCGGCTTTTATCCGATTCAATGATCTGGGCCTGCGCCGCATTGAGGCGGTCCTGTTGTTTCCAGGACCGGGCAATCAGGTAGGCGGCAACGCCGACGAGGAGCACCATGGCCGCTGTGATGCCGCTCATCATCGCAGCCATCGCGCGCCAGGCGGCAAAGGCCGCGTCTTCGCTTTGCGTCACAACGACGACGAGCGGAAAGTTTCCCACCTGATACGCGGCGGCGATGCGCGCCTGGTTGTCGACCGGGCTTATCGAGCGGGAAATGGCAGATCTTGAATTGTTGAACTTCTTCAGGATCGAAACCTGCTGCACGGTGCCGATCGCGCCCGCCCTCGGATAGCGCGCGAGCAGCATGCCGTCATTTCGCATCAGCGTTGCAGCGTAACCGTCGCCGAGCGCGGTCGTACGAAACAGATCCTCGAAATAATTCAGGCGCGCGGAACTGGTGACGGCGCCAAGGAATTTTCCGTTGGATGTAAAGACGGGGCGCGCAAGCACGAAGGTCCATGTGTCCCCACCGGCGCCTTGCATCGGTTCGCTCACGAAAGATGTGGCGCCCGGGTCGTTTTTGATGGCCTTGAAATATTCCCGCTGCGAGAGATCGGCATGGTCGCTCGGCCAGTCACGGGAGTGGTTGATCCGGATTCCCCTGGCATCCAAGACCCCAAGCCTGTCGATTTGCGGCAAGCCTGATATTTTTTCGCTGAGGAAAAGCTGAAACCGCTTGTCGGACAGTCTTTCCACATCGTCGTCCGCCGATACCTCGACGCGGATTTTGTCGACGACGCTGGCCAGAACAAGATCAACGGATTGGATGGTGCGCTCGACCAGTTCCGACAAGGTCAGGCTTTGCCGCAACAGATCGCTCTGGACGTCTGCAAGCGTATCCCGGCGCAATTCCGTCAGCACGATTGTGTTGGCGGCAACGATGGCGGCAACGGTCAGCGCCGTACCCAGAATCAGGTTGCGAAAGCGACTGGGTGAAAGTTTTTTGTTCGCTGATTGCGGTTGCATTCGTAGGCCGGCACGCAGACTGGGATGTACAGTCTGTACACGGAAAACCATGACGATTCGTGTATGGGCCCGGTGCAAAAACGGTGCTCGCGGTCCGGATCAGCCGGTAATACCCACTGCGCGACGCACGGTTAAGCAATCATTATGTATCGCGCCCGGTATCAGCAGGGCGGATGCCCGCAAGCTTAACAACTGGTTTGGATTGTGCCGCCGCGGTGGTATCGCGCGTCCGCCGCATCATCCCCACAGTTCATTGTAGTTGTGGAACTGCGGAAGGATCGGATCGGAGCGCGTCGGCTCCATCAGTGGAAGCACCCGTTTCAATCCGGCGTTGACGATGCCGGACGTGTGGCGCACGTACAGATCGACCGGGTAAAGCGACTGGCGCAGATGCCATTTCGGATCGTAGTTGAGGCTGCCGCTGTAAAAACGTTTGTAGCCGTTCGCGATCGCCCATTCGATGATGTCATGGAAGACGCGATAGTAGAGATTGAGGTCGAAAGCGACGGAATAATCGAAGCCCACATATTCATGGCAGATATTGTCGGCCTGAATGGTGCACAGACCGAATGCGATGATGCGCGTGTCCTGACGCCAGACAAAAAAACGGACCTTGTCGGGCATCCGCTTTCCAATTTCGCTCATGAATTCTTTGGTCAATTTTTCAAATTGCATCGGCGAGCGCTGGAACACTTTTTCGTAAAGCGGGTATATGTCATCGACGATAGCAGTCGCGTCGGTTTCGACGGTCATCGTGATTGGTGGCTGCGCGCGTTCGGCCACACGTAATTTGCGCCGGATTTTTCCGCGCGTCGCCGGGCTGAGATTGCGCGAGAGATAGTCGTCGAAATCCTTGTATTCGATACTGAGGGTGGTCATCGGCATGCTGGGCACGCGTGTGAAGCCGTCGTCGAGCAAGGATTCCAGCGAGGCGCGGTAGCGGGTGGGAAACTCCTTGAGTACGATCAGCGCGCAGGAGAGCTGGCGCGCCAGTGTCACCAGCGACTGCCCAAGCAAGCGGGCAATCGCGCCTTCGGATACTTCGCCGCCGTCGAGATGTCCTTCGCCGGCTGCGCACCCCACCATCAGCGTGCGTGCGCGCAGGAGACGAGGCCACAGGCGGCGAATACCGCCGACCAGTCCTTGCGCGAAGCCGCCGGTACCGGCGAGGAGATCCTGGTCGACAACAATGTAAGGCTGGACCGCGCGGATGGCACCGTCGATTTCGATGGCGAGGTAACCGTAGTGAAATTCACCCGTCAGGGTGTCTTCAATGAGCTCGTAGTAACGGTGGTCCTTGCGCTCGGCGGAAAATGCCGTGCGCCAATGCGGCGCGGCGGCGATCTCATCGCGTGTGGCAATCCTGATTGTTGCGTGCGAATCCGCGGACGAAATCGAGCCGGCGCTGTCAGTCCGCTGGTCCATTGATACACCTCGGCCGGGCAGGCGTGCCCGCTGTCACGCGACGGCGAGGTCGGACGAGAAATCGTTGTAGTAGGGAAAGCCCATACCGACGCCGAGCTGCTGGCGCCCCAATCTTAGAGCGCGCCGGGCAATATAGGCATCGCTGGCAATGCGAACGAGATCAGGAAACTGGCCCGGCTTTTGCCGGAGCGATCGCAACACGGCGGAAACGTCCGGTGTGCCGTCGAGACGCAGGCCCAAGGTTGCCGCCGGTGGCAGCGTCCGGTGGGCCGGATCGATGACGACGCGGCAGGCGACGAAGGGAATGTGATACTCGGCTGCGATCTTCGCCGCGATGTGGGATTCCATGTCGACTGCAGCGGCGCCCGTCTCCTGATGGAGATCGCGCTTTTCGACGGCCGTCACGATGACAGCATCCGCACCGGTGACCTCGGCGTGAACGGCACCCGGCAGGACGTCGAGCAGCCTTTGGGTCCAGGGGCGGTCGGTGGCAATCAGGTCGTCGCCGCTGCGGACGCCGGAAGCAACAACCCAGTCGCCCGGGGCCAGGTTAGGTGCGAGACCCCCGGCAATGCCAAAACTGATAATGCCCGATACGCCGCGCGCGATCGCCGCGCGCAGGCCGTTGGCGAGCTCCAGGCTGTGGTTACAAAGCACGGATACGCCTGGGCCACGCGCAATGCGGGCCTCCAGCGCTAAACAGGTTACGGCAACGACCCCGGCGTGCCTCGGCATCCGTCCCCCTTCCAGACCGCCAATCTTCCCCACAGCGCCGAAAGGGTCAATGCCATCGGCACGTTACCCTGTGCCACATTGCACAGAATCCTGATAGGGAACCGACTTCCCGTCGCGCCCGGCATGACATGCCCACTTTGCGGCAGTACGCTTGCCCCGATCGCTGCATAAAATCGCTGTCGCACAGCGGTATCTGGAGACAGGAATGAGCCTCGACGTCCAACGCCTCTTCGCCGAACGGGAGGCGGAACGCTACGCCCTGCATACCCGCTATCTGAATGAGCAGATGGTCCGCGTGCTCAGGACGATTGGTTTCGATCAGGCCTACCGGCGTGGGCAGGGGCAATATCTCTATGACCGCGATAATCGGCAGTATCTCGACCTGCTGAGCGGCTGGGGTGTGTTCGCGCTTGGCCGCAATCATCCGGTCGTCCGTGACGCGCTGAAGCAGGTGCTCGACAGCGACTTTCCCAACCTCGTCCAGATGGACGTATCGGCGCTGGCCGGTGTACTGGCGGAGCGCCTGATGCGTTACGTGCCGCATCTCGAAAAGGTGTTTTTCGCCAATTCCGGAGCGGAATCGGTCGAGGCGTCGATCAAATTTGCCCGCGCAGCCACCGGCCGCGACGGCATCGTCTACTGCGGCCACGCCTATCACGGGCTGACCTATGGCGCGCTGTCGCTCAATGGCGATGAGATCTTCCGCAAGGGCTTCGGCTCGCTGGTGCCCGGCTGCGTGGAAGTGCCGTTCAACGATCTCGCCGCGCTGGAGCGGGCGCTATCGGCGAAAACGATCGCGGCCTTCATCGTGGAGCCGATCCAGGGCAAGGGTGTCACCATGCCTGAGGATGGTTACTTACGTTCCGCTCTCGATCTCTGCCGCAAGCATGGCACTTTATTCATTGCCGATGAAATCCAGACCGGGCTGGGACGGACGGGACGCTTCCTCGCGTGCGAGCATTGGGATATCGAAGCGGACATTGTGCTGTTGTCCAAGTCGCTGTCCGGCGGCCACGTGCCGGTTGGCGCGGTGCTGACGCGTAAATGGATTTTCGACAAAGTCTTCGACCGGATGGACCGCGCCGTTGTGCACGGCTCGACATTCGCAAAGAACGACTTGGCGATGGCCGCCGGTCTCGCCACCCTCGAGGTGCTCGAATCCGAAAAGCTGATGCAGAACGCGGAACGGATCGGCGCGCGGCTGCTCAAGACGTTCACCGGGATGATCGGGCGGCACGAGCTGGTCAAGTCGGCGCGCGGCAAGGGCCTGATGGTCGGCATTGAATTCGGTTCGCCGCGCTCGTTGACCCTCAAGGCATCCTGGAATCTGCTCGAGACTGCGAACAGCGGACTCTTCTGCCAGCTGATCGTGATTCCGCTGCTGAAGGACCACAGGATTCTGACGCAGGTGGCTGGCCACGGCAATCACACGATCAAGCTGCTGCCACCCTTTGTCATCACGGATTCTGATTGCGACTGGATTGAAAAGGCGTTTGAGGCGGTCATTTCGGATGCGCATCGTGTCCCGGGCGCGATCTGGTCGCTTGGCAAGACGTTGATCGAGAACGCGGCGAAGGCGCGCGCAAGTGGGTGAGGGTGCAGGACTAACCGGTGGTGCACAAAACGGGGGGAGAACCATGAAAAGAATTGTTGTTGCACTGGCGTTGACGGCTTTTGCCGGCATCGCGTGTGTCCATGCGCAAACGTACCCGTCCCGGCAGATCACGCTCGTGGTTCCATTCCCGCCGGGTGGTTCGACCGACGTTGCCGCGCGGATCATGGCGGAACGCATGCGGGCGCCGCTCGGCCAGGCCGTCATCATCGAAAACATCGGCGGCGCCGGCGGAAGCATTGCGGTCGGCCGCGTCGCGCGTGCAGCACCGGATGGTTACACGATCGACATTGGCCAGTGGGACACGCATGTCGGCAGCATCATCTACAAGCTGGATTACGACTTGCAGAAGGATTTCGAGCCGATCGGCCTTGTCTCGATTAATCCGCAGCTCATGGTTGCCAAGAAAAATCTTCCGGCCGACAATTTGAAGGATCTGGTTGCCTGGATGAAGGCCAATCCCGGCAAGATCAATTTCGTCAACCAGAATGCAGCGGCGAATGTGACCGGCGTTCTCTTTGAGAAGCTGACCAGCCAGAAAGTCCAGTTCATTCCCTATCGCGGCGCCGGGCCTGCCATGACCGATCTGGTGTCCGGCCAGGTCGACCTGCTGATAGTCCAGGGCGCGGTCGCGCTGCCGCAGATCCGGGGCGGAAAGATCAAGGCGATCGCCAATTTGTCTCCGCAGCGTTCGGCGTCGATGCCGGATATTCCGACATCGGACGAAACCGGCGTGCCCGGCCTTTACATGTCAGGCTGGTTTGGCTTTTGGGCACCCAAGGGCACGCCGAAGGATATCGTCGCAAAACTCAACGCAGCGATGGTTGAAGCACTCGCCGACCCGGCGGTGAAGGCGCGTTTCACCGAGCTTGGATTGGATGTCGCTCCGCGCGAGTACCAGACGCCCGAGGGGCTGGCCAAATTTCAGCAGGCCGAGATCGACAAATGGTGGCCGATTATCAAGGACGCCGGCATCAGCGCGCAGTGAAGGCAACCGTCGCGGGGCAGGCCCCGCCGTTTCCTGCAGGCCCACGCTAGCTCCAAGGTAGAGATCAACGACACTGCCCGGCGTGTCCCGTGAGGGCTACGCCGCATAGCCGCGTCTGCTTCGCACAAAAAAGCAGACGCTGGAGCCACCACAAATTGCTGATGATCACGACGCCGCCATCGGCGGTTTTGTCGTTTTAGACCAATTAAATGACGTTTTAGACCAAGATTCAGGTGCCAGTGCTGGCTAGACGCGCAGGCGGAATTCCCTGACCAATCAAACAGAGTGGCTACATTATGATCGCAAGAATTTTCGCGACAGCGAGTGTGCTTGTGGCGACGAGCGCGCTCGTCCTGGTTCAGGCCGGACCAATGCTGGCGCAAGGTACCGGCGCACTCGACGCAACCAAACGCGACTATCAACGTCCCGCCCCAAGTCCCGTTGAAAATCAGGCTCTGGTCGATCTCGGCCAAGCGCTTTTCTTCGACACGCGCATATCCGCATCAGGCAAGACGTCGTGTGCCAGCTGCCATTTCCCGGAGCTGGGCTATGTAGTGATCGATGCGCATCCGCGTAACGATTCCGGCAAGGGCACCTCGCGCAAATCGCAGCCACTGATCGGCCTGGGGCATGCTGGGAAAGCCCTTGTCGGCTGGGACGGCCGTAGCGCGACCCTCGAGGCGCAGGCGAAAGCGTCGATGGCCACGGGCTCCATGTCGATGCGCGAAACCGATACGCCAGTGAAGGTCGAAGTCATAGAAGAGCGTGTCAGGTCTACGCCCGACTATGCCGCAAAATTCAAAGCGGCCTTGCCCGGGCGTCCAATCGATGTCGATACGATTGCACTGGCGCTGGCAGCTTTCGAACGCACGCTGGAGCCTGGGATTGCACCGTTCGACCGATGGATCATGGGCGACGAGAAAGCGATCCCGGACTCTGCCAAGCGCGGGTTCATGTTGTTTGCCGGCAAGGCGGGCTGCAGCGCATGCCACAACGGTTGGCGATTTACCGACGATCAATTTCACGACATCGGCACAACAACGACTGATCAAGGACGCGGAAAAGAGACCAAAGATCCGGCACTGAACTTTGCTTTCAAAACGCCAACGCTGCGCTCGGTGGCACTGCGCGCACCCTATATGCACAACGCCTCGATTGCGACACTGGCCGACGTGGTGCGTCACTATGAAAAAGGCGGGATCGATCGTCCAAGCCGCTCTCCGATGCTGGTCCCGATCCAGCTGACCGAACAGGAACGGCTCGACCTGGTCGCGTTTATGGAAGCATTGACGGGTAAGGGTGAAGGCCCGCGATCCAGCCACTGATCGCGAGCGCAGTAACAATCACGCTTTGGCGACGCGCATGATCCAACTACGAAATGCCTTGAACGCCGCCTCATCTTTGCGGCCGATGCGGTATATCAGATACCAATGCTCGCCCTTTGATACCGACTTGGCGAACGGCGCGACCAGCCTGCCTGCTTTCAAATCGTCATCGACATAAGGTGTAATGCCCATCGCGACGCCAACACCATCGGCCGCCGCCTGCTGCGCCAGACCATAATATTCGAACTCTGGACCCTTGGGCCGCACTTTTGAAATTTCTGCCGCCTTCAGCCATCGCGGCCAGTCCTCGGCCGCGTGCGCGACGCGCAGCAATGTGGTGTTGCGCAAGTCGTTCGGGCTTTTGAGACGCCTTGCCGTTGATGGTGAGCACACCGGCATGAGATCCGCCGCGAACAATCGGTCAGCCGCAAAATCCGGCCAATCGCCACGACCGAGGCGAATGCCGCAGGTCCATTCCTCGTTGTACGGCACGGTTGCGCCGCCGGTGACGAAGCGAACTTCCAGGTCCGGTTCCTTTTTCTGAAAGTCGGCGAGCCGCGGGATTAACCAACGCGTGGCGAACGTCGGCCCGACGCCGATCGTCAGTACGCGCGAGCCGGCCATCGCGGTGACCTGATTGGTCAGGTTGGCCAGCTGATCAAAGATCTGTGTCAGACCCGCCTGATAAGCGATACCGGCGGCGGTGAGCGCAAGCCGGTTTGGCTTCCGTTCGAACAGCGCCACGCCGAGACGCTGCTCAAGCAACTGCACCATCCGGCTGATCGCCGCCGGCGTCACGTGGAGTTCGTCGGCGGCTTTCGCAAAGCCCCTGGCCCGCGCCGCCGCTTCGAACGCGCGGATGCCGTTGAGGAATGGCAGCTTGCGCATGACGACCCTCAGGAAACCTTGGCCTGAGGCTGCGATAACTCATGTTGCCGCGGGCCGTCAACGCGGTCACACCAAAGGAAATTTGGGCTCTGGAAAGGACGCATTCATGAGCACACGCGACGCCCCGAACGTGATCGTCTTTCCTCCCATCATCATCCTCGCAACGGTATCCTTGGCCGTCGGGCTGCAATGGCTGGTGCCGCTCGGCCTGTTGGCGCACATCGATGCGGCCTGTCGGTTGGCGGCAGGGGCCCTGCTTCTGCTCCTCGGTGTGCTTCCCACGATTGCCGGCGCGGTCACGCTCCGGCGCCGTGGCACTAATGTGCTGCCATCGCGGCCCGCCACGGCCTTGATCACCGGTGGAATCTACCGATGGACGCGCAACCCGATGTACACCGGCGGCGCGCCCGTGATGATTGGCGTCGCCATCATCTTCGCCCTCGACTGGTTGCCAGTCCTGATGATTCCAAGCTGGCTGACGCTGCATTTCGGCGTTGTCAGACGCGAGGAAGAATACCTCGAGCAAAAATTCGGCGACGATTACAGACGCTATCGCGCGCAAGTGCCGCGCTATCTCGGTTTCGCTGGTTCTGCGTCCGCTGAGAGCTTGACCACCCAATGAGTCCACTCCTGATCGCCGTCCTCTGTACGGCCATGATTGGCACGTCGTTCTTGTCCGGCATCTTCGGCATGGCGGGTGGGTTGATCCTGATTGGCATTCTGCTCGCGATCATGCCCTTGCCGGACGCAATGATGCTGCACGGCGTCACCCAAATGGCGTCCAACGGCTGGCGTGGCCTGTTTTGGTGGGGGCACGTGCGTTGGAGTGCGGCCGCTGCATACATGCTCGGCTGCGCGATTGCCCTGCTGTTATGGTCGTTCACGCGCTATGTGCCAAGCAAGCAAATCGCATTGCTGCTGCTTGGCTTGACGCCATTCATGGTACGGCTGGCGCCCGAGAACTATCGGCCAAATCCCGAAAGTTTCGGGCAGGGCACGCTCTACGGCGCTGCTTGCATGATGCTGATACTGCTGACCGGAGTAGCCGGCCCGTTGGTCGACACGTTCTTTCTGGGCGGAAAACTCGACCGGCGTGAAATTGTTGCGACCAAGGCGGTGTGCCAGATTTTCGGCCATGCCGCAAAACTGATTTACTTCGGCACCGTCATCGACCAAGCCGCTACGCTCGATCCTGTTGTTGCTGCGCTCGCCATTTTCTTCTCAATGGTTGGCACCACGTTGGCAACCAAGGTCCTGGAGGCGATGAGCGATCACCAATTCCGTTCCTGGGCCAACCGGATCATCACGTGTATCGCGGCCTATTTCGTGGCGCATGGCGTTTACCTGTTCGTCTACGACCAGGCCTATGCGCGCTGAATGCGGCGCAGCGTGAGTCCGCTTCAGCTGGGGCCGTCATTATTCATTGTGATTGTTTTCGTCTCGACTTGACGTAGGAGACGACTGCATAAATTGGCACGCCAATGATGGCGAGCCAAAAAAGCATGCCCAGCATTGTGGCAATGTCGTAGAAGAAAACGTCAGCTGCCTCGGAGCCAAACAAAAGGCCCACAATCTGGGATATCAGCCACCAAATCAGGCCAAGGCAGACAATCGCAACTACGATGACCAAAGGTGGGGCGACAAGCCATGAAACGGAAATAAAGTTTTTGATCGCGTGCCAGAGTTTTTTCATGTGGCACTTGTAACAACCGTCAGACGTGGCGGTGGGCGGCAGATGACTTCTTCAGTTCACCAGTTTCTTGAGCGGGTATTGCTCGCTCGCGTAGAGCGACTGAATGTCCTGGTGGTTGAGACGCCGCTCTTCAATCTCGATGCATGCCCCGAGCAGCAAGGGCTCAGGAAGCTCCTCGACCGCAAAACGAATGGCATCGGCTGCGGTTTCGAAGCGGCGATAACCGACCTTCCTGGTGCTTTTGCGATTGCGCCCGGGATATAACTCGGCCGGTGCATTGTAATCGAATTTTTGCACGCTACTCTCCCGATCATTCGCCGATGCGAATGCTTTGAAACATTGTCATTATATATCGATATATGGGGTTCCAACGCCCCAAATAACAGGGTGGGGGTCGCGGTTTCTTTCGCGCGGCCTGCTACTTCTTCTTCGCGCCCGTGCGCATAATGCTCTTGATTGCCAGCGGCGCGCGGCCGGACTTTTCGGCGATTTCGCGATCCTGCTCAATGATGTAACCGCGCGCGGGCTCGTCCTTTTCCAGGCCGCTTAGAAGCTCCGCCGGCACGCGCCGGTTGGAGCGCTGCGAGCCGTCTTCATAGACGACGTCGAAGAACACGAATTCGCCCTTGGGATTGGTGCCCGGTTTTTTCGGCATGCGCGCTGTCCTAGCACAAAAGGAAACGCCAGCGCTTGCGCGCTGGCGTCGTCGTCAAAAGAAAACTTAGACGGCTTGCAGGTTCGCGGCAGCGGACTTGCCGCTGCGCGGATCGGCCTGCACGTCGAACGAAAGCTTCTGGCCTTCGTTGAGATTATGCATGCCAGCGCGTTCGACTGCCGAGATGTGAACGAACACATCGGGGCCGCCGCCGTCCTGCACGATAAAGCCGAAGCCCTTTTGGGCGTTGAAGAACTTAACGGTACCTGTGGCCATAGTGGCCTCCTTAAAAAAACGCGCAAAGGCGTTTATGCCCCATGCAAACCATTCGCATGGGCCTCATATCCGGATTTTGCGTGTTCCTGGGAAAAGGCTGTTAGGCCGAAACTGCAAGGGCAGGCTCAATCTCGAATGCACCTGTATATAGGGTTCCGCCGCCTTTATTGCAATCGGCGTCAATTGCCCTTGGCGCAGTAAGGATAAGAGCCTCAAAATGCTGTTGCGGTGAGCGTCATTCGTTAACGAAAGCTTGCGGTTTTGCGGCGGAGATGTGGCGTGCTTTCGATGCGTTTGCCGAATTGCTGCGTGCGCAGGCAATACATGCCGAATTCAGAATCAGTTGCATGCAATTGCGACATGAGAGCGACACTTTGCATGAGTCACGCGCATGGAGCCCATGTCGCATGACGTATGGTGGTATCGAGCAACTGCGCCTATGTAGGCACCAACAATAAGAAGAAACGGGAAACGCCTGTGGAGTCGTCAAGCCCAACCGAGGGAGATGACCCATGGCTTACGCCCACTCTACTGTCGCCTCGCGCGACTACATTGCCGAAACTCCCGCACGCGCCCGCCCCGGATTTTTCCGTTGGTTCATCGATGCCATGATGCTGTCGCGTCAGCGTCAGGCCGATCGTGAGATCGCGCGTTATCTTAACAATGGAAAATTCACCGACGAGGCCGAGCGCGAAATCGAGCGCCGGTTCCTGTCGACGCCATCCAACTTCTGAACTGCGAGGAGCTCAAGAGAGATGACTACGCTTCCAATCCGCGCGCCGGTGTTGCCATCGGTATACGGTTTTACGCGCGCGATTTCATTCGTCACGATGCTGATTGATGTATTTGCGGACGCGCAACGCGACGCCGCGGCCGCGCACAAGAAATATCCGTTTGCCGAGTGGTGAGGGCGGTCAGGCCGCCCCTTCGACCACACGCATGTCGCGCTCGACATTACCCGTGCCAAGCGCCTTGAGTGCCTCCTTGTAGCCAGGTGTGTCGTGGCAAGCGATGGCCTTGTCCAGGCTGTCGAACTCGACCAGCACCACCCGCTCGTTCATTCCTGCTTCATAGGTTTTTGCAGGTTTGCTGCGGATCAGGAAACGGCCGCCGGCCGACTCGATTGCCGGCATTGCGAGCTTTGCATAGGCCTGCCAGGCCTCCGGATTCTTCACCGAACGATAGGTCACCACCCAATAGGCCTTCGGCATGTCGCGCTCCCTCGTGTCATTTGTTGGTTCCGTGAAGACAAATTAGGGCGCAACCGCGCGCCGCAGCAAGGCCCGCGCTTCGTCGTTGCCGTCGAGTGGGCGCAACGTGCGGCGTGTCACTTTCCACCCGTCTTTCTCACGCTTGAGCTCCCACCGGTTGGCGCCGACGCGGTGGATACGAAAACCCGTTGAGGCGCCGTGCCCGGACAGTTCGCGGGGCGTGGCCTGTCGGTCCGGTGTGATGATTTGCAGGTAGGACGTTGCTACGGCGGTGTCGCCGTCAACCTCGACCCGCGGCAGGCCGGCGAAATGGCAGAGCCCGCCGGCAATGGCCGCCTGGTGTTCCGGCGTTTTCACGATCGCTGCGATGGCTTCGTTGCCTGCCGCACCTTTACCTCCGCCAAGGTCGACCTTGCCATCGGCCGCGAATGCATCGCGATAGTAGCGGTCGGTGCCGGTATCGGCGGCTGGCGGGTGGCTCGCGATCAGATGGTAGATGGCGAGTTTGTCCTCGACAGCGCGCAGGCGTTCTTCCAAAGAGTGCGACGTGTTCATGCAGAATTTCCCCATACTAAAACCTATATAGGGAAATCCTACACACGTGGTGCTCCTCCCGCGACGGGGAACGGTGCGATTTTTCTACTCGCTGACCTCGTGCGCCCGAACATTTCGCGTATAGAAACTGGCCCAAGCCAGTCCAATGGCGAAAGCTGAAAACGCCGCGACGATTGCAGCGACGACGAGTGCGGTTTCTGTCGGCATTGGTGTAGCCCCCTCACGTTAATCGTAAAACGCAATGGAGGTTAAACCGACGGGCTCGGGCGCGACTTTGATTCGAATCAATATGCGTAAAACGACAAACTATGTCGTCAGCAAGCAAATGAGTCGTGGCCGACGGTAAATTGGAACCATATGAATTAAATCGTGATGGAACCAGTTGGGATTACGGGTGTTGGGGTCACAAAGTTGCCGGAGTTTCACCTGACAAGCCGTGCTTCCCCCTCAACCCGCAAACCTGCAACACCGGAGCCGCCATGATTCGCACTCTCAGCTTCACAACGATTCTGGTTGCGCTCGCCGCCGCAACGTCGCCGGCATTCGCGCAGAAGCAGCGTCTCGCGAGTCTCGATGCAAATGGTAATCTCGATTCTCTGATCGCCCGTCATGCCGCCGCGAATAATCTGCCGGAGGATCTGGTGCGGCGTGTCATCAAGCGCGAGAGCGGTGGCAATCCACGTGTTGTCAGTTCGGGCAATTATGGACTGATGCAGATCAAGCTCGCGACGGCCCGATCCATGGGATACTCGGGCAGCGCGGCTGGCTTACTCGATGCCGATACGAATATGACGTACGCCGTGAAATACCTAGCCGGCGCCTATCACGCCGCGAATGGCAATAGTAGCCAGGCCGTCCATTATTATGCTGCGGGGTATTATTACGCAGCCAAGCGCAAGGGAATCGCGATGCCTGGAAGAGATCAGGCGTTCAACGCATTTGCGTCTGAGCCCGCGGCCAACATTAAGTTCGGCTCGGAACAAAAGCTGCGTGGCGCGATGGCCCGTGGTGAAAGTGTTGCGTCTTCGTCGAGCCTTTATAGCGGCCGGCTCGATTACCACTGATCGCGGCACCGCGATCAAGCGTCAAAAATTTGATTTGAAAAATGTCGGGGTCTGCTAGTAGGCGGCTCGGGGAACCGGGTACACATAGGGCGTGGGCGTTTGTGCCGCCTGTGGCGGGTTATATGCCGCCTGCGGCGGGCTATATGCAGGTTGTTGATTTTGCTGCCCCGTGTATGTCGGCTGATATTGTTGTCCACCAAACAAATAATCGAACAGCGTAGGTTGACGCGATAGTCCGGTGTTCGCCGCTATCCTATGGCGCGCCCGATGGGCCGCACGTCGCCGAGCTTCGCCTGATGCTTTCGCCGGTTCAGGCTTTTTGACCGCCAGCGGAGCTTCCACTTGCGAGCTGACGGGCAACTCGGCCGACGACGGCTCACCGATTTCGATTGGAATGCTGACACTTGGCGTCTCGGTCGCCGATCCGGTTTCTTCCGGCTCGGAGTCGTTTCGGTCAATGGGCAATCCCGCCACTTTTGCCGCTTCCGGGGGATCGTCGGTGCGCACTGGCGAATCCGGCAGATCGCGCAGTCGACTCAATTCGCTCGCGCGCTTGAGAGCGGCGAGAATAAGAAACTGTCGCACTTCCGGATGCCGTTCGCGGTCGACAAGCGCACCCCGGGCCGGCGCGATTGCGGCGGTCACGGACGAACGCGATCCGTCCGGCGGGCTAAGTGCCAGAACCAGGATCACAAGGGCGAGAATTACGCCGCCAACTGGAAGTATGCGGAGAATCGGCAGCATCAACTGTGCATAACTGAGTCGGCGTCAATACCAAAGCCCTGCTTGCACACCGTTAGTTCGACAACCGGCGGTGTGAGGCTTTTTTATCACGGGACCCCGCCACATGCCCGTCGCAGAGGGCCGTGACAGCCCCCGTTGCGGTTGCTAGGAAGCGGTTCCAAAAATGTGCTGAGGAAGCGCGTCATGATGAAGAAGCCGAATTGTCCGATCATCGCAATCGAGGAACACTACTGGGACCCGGAACTGTCCAAGCATTTCACTGGCCCCGAAGCTGGTCGCGGCAATGAGACCGACGAGCGGCTTTTCGACCTCGGCACCTTGCGCCTCAAGGAAATGGATGAGGCTGGCATTGACATCCAGGTTTTGTCGCACGGCGCCCCGTCCACCCAGAAGCTCGGAGCGGATATCGCCGCGAAACTGACCAGTGAGGTGAACGACCGCCTTGCCAAGGTGTGCGCGGCCAATCCCAAACGCTTTGCCGCATTCGCTTCGCTTCCAACTGTGGATCCGAAGGCGGCAGCCGATGAACTCGAGCGTGCAGTTACCAAACTCGGCTTCAAGGGAGCGATGCTGCACGGCATGTCAAATGGCGAATTCCTCGATCTGAAGAAATACTGGCCGATCTATGAACGCGCCGAGAAACTCGACGTACCGATTTATTTTCATCCGTCTCTGCCGCATCCGAAGGTGACGGAAATTTACTATCAGGACTATGCCAAAGATTTCCCGCTGGTTGTACGACCGGCCTGGGGATACACGGTGGAGACGGCGACACAGGCAATCCGTCTGGTTTTGTCCGGCGTTTTCGACGCACACCCCAACCTAAAGATCATTCTCGGTCATTTCGGGGAGACGTTGCCCTTCCTGGTCTGGCGCATCGATTCCTCGCTTAAACGGCCGGGCCAAAAGGCGATGAGCTTTCGCGATATATTCTGCAAGAACTTCTATGTAACGACGAGCGGCTTCTTCTCCGATCCGGCGCTGATTTGCTGCATGCTTGAGATGGGCGTGGATCACATTTTATTCGCGGTTGACTGGCCATTCGTGATGAACCCGCCGGCCGTTGACTGGATGAAAAACGTATCGATCTCCGACTCGGACAAGGTCAAGATACTGAGCGGCAATGCCAAGCGGCTGCTGAAGATGTGATCAGCCGACCGGGTGGTGCCGATAGTAGTCGGCATCGGCTGGTGACTGCCGCCAGTCTTTGTTGCCGCGCCAGTCGTGGTGGTGGGCGCGCATGTCGACGCCGTATCGCACACGGAATAGTAAAGTGCGATCAGGTCCGTTTTCGTATTCGTGAACTTCGCCGGGCGGATGGACTACAAACGCGCCTGGTGAAACAGCGATCGCTGCCGATGGGGTCCGCATGGTCCCGCCGCCGGAGTAGCAGAAGTAGATTTCGGTGGCTTGTGGATGACAGTGATAGGGGCTGATCTGGCCAGGCTCCCAGCACGCTACGGTAACGTCGCCATCCGCGACCTTGCCCAGGATTTTCTCGACGTGGTGCTTGGCATCCCACTGCTGCTCTCGTTCGAGGCTGAAGACATGCATGTCATAGGCTTCCGGTGAAATGGGATCGATAATCTAGCGTAAACGGTCGTCCTGCAGGAGAGGGCGGCGTTGCGTATCGCCTGCCCACATTGATAGAAAGATTGCGTAGGGCCCGTAGCTCAACTGGTTAGAGCCGACCGCTCATAACGGTCTGGTTGGAGGTTCGAGTCCTCCCGGGCCCACCAGCTTTTTCAGCGATGTGTCGTGTCGTTAGACCTTGGTGGTCTCGTCAGCGAGCCGCCCGGAGACGCAATTTTCAACGCCAGTGCGGCCGCATTGCGCGCATTTCAACGCATAGTTGCCGCCGGCCGGGCGGAAGATGGCAACAGTCACGCAGGTCACAGCCCTCACAATTGTAACGAGACAATTGACGCTGCGCCGCGACCGCGGATGCGACCCTGCTGATCCATTCCAGAAGCGTCTGCATTGGGACTTTCCTTGCGTTGCTGCTCACAAATATAAGTTCGTGGGGTGAAGCGGGGTTTGACTTGAGTCAATTATTCTCTGCGGATGCGATAGAGAGTGGCTCTATAACAATAGAGAGCCTTAATTTGTGAAACTGGCCGGACATGAGGAGCGTCAGGCCGGTGCTTTCCAACCGCAAAAGATAGCCCATGGATTGCTTTACGCCGGTGGTGGTCACGGGGGCGCGTGTCGCACTCGAGCCATTGGGCTTAAACCATCTCGACGATCTGGCGGTGGCCGGTGCCGATGCGGCGATTTGGCGCTGGTTGCCTTCTGCGCATCACCGACCCGGCACGATGCGGGAGTTCATCGACTCCGCAACGCTAGCCCATCAGAACCGGACGGCGCTTCCGTTTGCCACGATAGATCTCGCGTCGCAGAAGGCGGTAGGCTCAACGCGCTACCATCATATTGTGCCCGAGCATCGCCGGTTAGAGATAGGTGTCACTTGGATCGGAACGGTGCATCAGCGCTCGCACGTCAATACCGAAGCCAAACTTTTGCAACTTTGGTACGCAATCGAGGTTTTGCGGTACCGCCGGGTCGAGCTTAAGGCAGATGTCGAAAATATGAAGTCACGTGACGCAATAGCGCGGCTCGGCGCGACGGAAGAAGGCGTTTTCCGCAAGCACATGCTTTATGGCGATGGCCGCAACCGTGACAATGTCTACTTTTCGATCATCGATGACGATTGGCCTGCTGTTCGCGCGCGCCTGGAAGGCATGCTGGGCTACCGTGTCACGCCAACTTACGGCAAGTTTGCGGTGCGTTAAATCAGGACGCTACCGGGCTCGCCGTGCGTTTCCAGTTCGGCATGACGTTTTCCTGCCGTTGCCAGCGCTCGCATGAGCCGATGGTGTTGACCAGCAGCATCGAAACAGTCATCGGGCCGACGCCACCTGGAACCGGCGTGATAAACGATGCCTTGGCGGCCACGCCGTCGAAGTCGACGTCTCCAACAAGCCTGCCGTCCGCAAGACGGTTGATGCCGACGTCGATGACGACCGCGCCCGTTCGCACCATCTGCGGCAGGATCAGGTTGGGCTGCCCTGCAGCGACAACAAGGATGTCGGCCAATATGGTGAACTGAGCGAGATCCTTGGTCTTCGCATGGCAGATGCAGACGGTCGCCTCATGCTGCATCAGCATCAGCGCCATCGGCTTGCCGACGATATTGCTGGCGCCGACGACCACAACATTCTTGCCTTCCAGCTCGATCTTTTCGTGCTGAAGCAGTTTCAAGACGCCATAGGGCGTGCAGGGTGGAAATACCGTGCCCCCCGATACAAGTCCGCCTACGTTGTAGAGGTGGAAGCCGTCGACATCTTTTTCTGCTGAGATCGTGTGCAGGATTCGGGAAATATCGAAGGTCGGCGGCAGCGGAAGCTGGACAAGAATGCCGTGGACCTGGCTGCTCTGGTTGAGCTCCTCGATCTTGTCGATCACGAACTGCGGATTGACGTCGACCGGATAGTCGTACCGGAAGGACCGGATACCGACGTCGGCGCAGGCCTTGATCTTGTTGCGGACATAAACCTGCGAGGCCGGGTTGGTGCCCACGACAATCACAGCAAGGCCGGGTGGCGTTCCGCCGGTGGCGACAATGCGCTGCACGCGTTCACGGCACTCCGCGCGAATGCTGGCGGCCACTGCTTTTCCGTCAATGATCTTTGCCGGCATTCTCGTTTCTTTCGCGCGGGATTGTTGCAGTGTTCCTAGTTCTTGTTGACCCGCTTCGAATAGGCCTCGATAAAGTCCGCCGCCGCTTTGCTGCCCCTGGCAAAGGATTTCATTGCCTCTTCATGGAGCAAGCTTAGCGCCTGCATTTTAATCGCGTTCGCCTCGTCGCTCTCTGTAATATTTTCGACCTGGCGGGGCCGCGGCAGGTTGACGTCGATCACCGCGCGCACCTGGGTCGGGATGTTGGTCATGATGAGGATTCGGTCGGCCAGATAAATCGCCTCATCGATGTCGGTCGTAACGAAAAATGTCGTGCGGCGGAATTCGTCATACAGGTTTGCATAATATTCCTGCATCAGACGCTTCGTCATAGCATCGAGGCCACGGAAGGGCTCATCGAGGATCATAACATTCGGACGGTTGATCATCGAACGCGCCAATTCGGCCCGCCTTTGCATGCCGCCGGAAAGTTGCGACGGATATTTCTTGCGGAAGGCCGAAAGGCCGACCTTCTGCAGCAGGGCCTCCGCGAAATCGCGCATTTCAGGGGTGTCTTCGTGGCGCGCCCGCGGGCCGTACATGATGTTGTCGTAGGTCGTCATCCAGGGGAAAAGCGCGGTCTCCTGGAAAACGACGAGCCGATCAACTCCCGGGCCCGTCACCGGCTTGTCGTCGACCGTAATGGTGCCGCTGCTCGGGCGCTCGAATCCGGCGACCAGACGGATCAGAGTGCTCTTGCCGCAGCCGGAGGGGCCAATCATGACGGTTAGCTTGCCGCGTTCGATAGTAAATGAGCAATTGTGAACGACCTCCTTCGCGAAGGCCTCGGCACCATAGGATTTGCTGACGTTCTGAACGACGACCTGGCTGCCGAGCGTGGCCGGCGTGCTTGTGTGTGGGGAATTGGACATCTGAGCTGTCAACGTACCTTGCATTGTCATCTCTGATGAACCTTATCCTTCCGCCAGCCAAGGGGTCATCCATTCGCCGATCTTGCGCAAGATGGCACTGGATATGTAACCGGCCACGCCGATGCTGATCATGCCGGCGACGATCTGCGTGTAAGAGCCACCGACATAGGAATTCCATATAAAGAAGCCGAGCCCGCCGCCGGCGGCGCCGCCCATCGAGCCGGCGCTACCTCCGCCCGAGATCATCTCCGCTGCCACGACCACGGCCCACGTAATGCCGATGCCGACCGTCGCGCCAACCACAATCGAGGGCAATACGCCGGGTAGAATGATGCGGCGGAAGACGTCGAAGGTCGACGATCCCATCGAGCGCGCCGCCTGAAAGTAGCGAACATCGATCGATTGCGCGCCGCCAATAACGTTGATCACGATTGTGAAGAACGCGCCAAGAAATGTGACGAATGCGATCGACATCTCCTGCGTGGGCCAGAAAATGATAGCGGCAGGCACCCAGGCGAGCGGCGGAATGGGCCGCAGGACTTCAAATACCGGGAAACTGATGCCGTAAAATGTGCGGCTCACAGCCATCGCAAGCCCGAGCGGGATCCCGATTATCATTGCGGCGAAGAAGCCTTCGAGCACGCGCGCGGTGCTGAGATAGGCGCTATGCCAGAAACTTGGCTCCAGAATCAGCCGGTACATCTCCTTGAGCACCGCGGAGGGGGGCGGCACCTGGCCGACCCACGGGAAGGCGAAGCCGAACAGCGCCTCTGATCGCGAACCGATTTCCCAGAAGACGAGGAAGACGGCAACGGCAACGATGCCGCGCCAGAAATCCTCTCCGGTGATGAAAGCCGCGGCGTTGAGCGGCCACTTGGCCAAACCGGTCATGGTCAGCGTTCCTTCTCACCGGCGGCGAAGGCCTTGGTAGCCTCCTCGTGGACGGCTGCGGCGGTCTCATCCATGAACTCGCGGAAGCGTTTGGTTGTAAGCACGCTGTAGTCACGGGGATGCGGGATATCGATATCGAGTATTTTTTTCGGCTTGCAGGGCCGTGTTGTCATGATCACGACGCGATGGCCGAGGAAGATCGCCTCCTCGAGATCGTGGGTGATGAAGAAGATCGTAACGCGGTTTTTGTAAAAGATTTCGAGCAGCGCCTCGTGCATCACCGATTTGGTCAGAGAGTCGAGCGCGCGATAGGGTTCGTCCAGCAGCAGGATTTTTGGGTCGGTCATCAGCGCGCGCACGATCTCGACCCGGCGTCGCACGCCGGATGAAATCTCGCCTGGAAAATTGTTTTCAATGCCGCGCAAGCCGGCATCCGCCATCATCGCCCGCGCCTTTTCGTAGGCTTCCTTGCGTGACATGACGCCCTGCATCATGGGTCCGAATGCGACGTTCTCGATGTTCGTCTTCCACGGGAACAGCGCGCCATTCTGAAATACGACGATGCGGTCAGGTCCCGGCTCCGCCTTGAGCTTGCCCGGGCCGCAAAGCATTTCGTCGTCGAGATAAATGCTGCCGGACGACAGGCTATGAAAGCCCGCAATGGCATTGAGCAGCGTGGTTTTGCCGCAACCGGAGGGGCCGACCACGACGGTGATCTCACCTGCCGGCACGTCGAACGTGCAGTGGTCGACGGCGAGGACGCCAGCGTCCTGACTGCCATACATCTTCACCGCGTCGACAATACGCACGCCGCCTTTGCGGCCGCTTTGCGGGGAGGCACCTCGAATTGACATTGGAACGCTCCCGGGGATGGGCTGAATGTTCACCGATCGCCTCCCAAAGCGAGCTCACGCGTGCGCCACTGCATCATGTAGTCCCCGAGAAGGCGGATCGCGGCGCTGGTCACATATCCAACGATGCCGAGCGTGATCATGCCGATGATAATCGTCGGGTAGCGCACCATCGTGTACGAGGTGTTGATGACGTAGCCGAGGCCGTATTGGCCGGACACCATTTCGCCGGCGACCAATGAAAACCAGGCGACGCCAACCGAAATTTGCAGGCCGGTAAAGATGAAAGGAAGGGCTCCGGGCACGATGATGTGACGGAACACTTGCCAGCGCTTGGCTCCAAGGCAACTCGCGGCACGAACATACGAAACGTCGATAGATTCAACGCCAAGCATGGTGTTGAGCGCAGTCGCGTAAAATGACGCCAGGAAGGTCAGGAAGATCACTGGCGTCTCGGATCCGTGGAACATCACGATGGCAAGCGGCACCCAGGCGAGCGGGGGCACGGGCCGAAGCAGCTCGAATACAGGGAAAACGTACTGCTTGAAGCGAATCGACCAGCCGAGAAACAGGCCGAGCGGAACGCCGATCGCCGTGGCAAGAAAGAAAGCGATCGCGATACGACGAGTGCTCACCCAGATATGGAGGTAATATTCCTCCATAAAAATAGAGAGCCCGTAGGTCGGATTTTTGCTGAGCCATTCCGAGACTACGGTCGTCAGCCCGGGCATTTCGGCAAAACGCGGCAGCTTCCAAACTTCAACAGACAAGTACCAGAAGCCGAGAAACAGCGCGAAGCCGATAAACATCAGATAGGGCCGCGGGCTTTGCACCCAAAGCAGCGCGCGATGCATCGTCAGCGCGAGTGTTGAGACGTGGCCGTCTGCGCTTCCTACGGCTGAAGCAATCCCGCCGGGGTGGGACATTTCTGTTTCGCTCATCGCGTGATTGGTGTGTTTCACTTGATTAGAAATGCGAAGTTACGGCGCCGCGTCCGTTCTGGCGCGGCGCCCGGTATTCGTTCAATTTCCGGCGTATGCTGAGTCCGGCTGCGCCTTCACTTCGCCGACTGGAGCCTTCAACCCCCGTGCCTTCAGGATGTCAGCCGTGAATTGAGGCTGCACCGCTTCCGGTCTGATGCCGGTCGGGATGCTCTTGATCTCGACCAGGAAGGCTGAGGCCTTCTTGATAAGGTCGAGCGCTTCCGGAGTGAAGCCGTAGGCAAGGTTGATTCGGATGTCGGTGCCGCCCTCGGCTTTGGGCGTCGAGCCGAAGGCCGAGGCCCACAGTGACTTCTGCTGGAAGCCGGTGGTCTGGCCGAGCGCCATCTTGGCGATCTCCATCGCGTTCTTCGAATCGGCGAAGAACAGCTCGGCGTCAAGTTCGGCTTCGAGCCAGGCCTTTACGACGTCGGGCCGCTGTTCGATCAGCGCCTGAGGCATGACCATGAATCCGCCGTCGAGTTCGTTCACCGAGGCGCCGCTGGCGACCTTGCGAGCGAGTCCTTCCTGGATCAGGCGGGATGCGGTTGGCTCCCAGATCACGGCGGCGTCCAACTTCTTGGCGCGGAATCCGCTGGTGATGACCTCGATGCTCTGGTTGAGGTATTCCGAAGGCTTGATGCTCTTTTCCTTGAACACCGCCTGAGCGAACCGATCGGTGCAGCTTCCTTTCGGCACAGCGACAGTCTTTCCGTCCAGCCACTTCAACGCTTCCTCGGACGATTTGAATTGCGGCGCGTCGGTGCGCGTGAGGAAGACGTTGCACTGATCGTGACCTAGGCCGAGCACCGAGACGATGCGCACATCGCGCACGTCGGGGTGGCTGGTCGACACGATCCCTGGCATGTCGCCGACGTAGCCGACGTCGACCTTCCCAGCGAGCATGCCGTTGACAATGATGGCGCCTTGCAGGCCGACCTGGAAACTGACGTTCGATCCTTTGGGAAGATATTTCTCGTAGAATTTTTTGTCGCGCATGATCACGCCGGACCATGACTCGGTGTAGTACGGCTGATAGCCGATCACGAGTTCGATAGGGTCGCCCGGTTTGCCGTAGTCTTTCACCGCGGCGGCGTTCGCAGGCGCTGTGAAAGCGCTTGCAGCCAATGCGCACAAAGCGATCAGAGCGCCGAATATCTGAGAATTAACGCGGATCCCCGCGCCGAGCCGGTAAAACATCGCAGCCTCCCTCTGTTTCTATTGCTTCTCTTGATTTTGGATCGGAAACTCTTCTGGCTTCCTTGATCCATTATCGATCATCTTATTCTTGAACTCCTGGCTGGGCTTAACATTTTTCGTTTGGTTGTAGTGCCGCCGATTGCTCGCCGTTCGTGGCGGGGAAGAACAGCATCCAGCATGAGCTATTTGCTAGAAAATCGTTCTTCCTAATCTCGCAATAGAGGCCCGCTATATCGGATACCTCTCAGGCGAGGGCGGCGCTTCCCGCCGCCTATGCACGAAACGCCCGCATTTGGGCGTATTTGCCCTTCCGGGCGGCGTTAGCCATCGCACAATCTATCGTAAGATAAAGAGATTCGATTTCAGTTCGACTGGCGACGCCGACCACCGAACTGGTATTGTTACTTAAACAGGCAGACTGGCGGCCATATGGCCTGCCGTCTTTATCTCCAGGAGCCGACCCGTGGCAGCTAAAAACCATCGTCAATGGACTTCGGAACCGACGCTGAAACAGAATGAGTGGGTCGACAGCCGCATTTATTCAGATCCCCAGATTTTCGAAGAGGAACTCGAAAAGATCTTCAAAAAAACCTGGATTCCGGTCTGTCACGAATCCGAACTGCCAAATGCTTATGATTTTCGCACGACTTCGATCGCCCGCGAGCCGATCATCGTCTGTCGCGGCCCGGACAATGAGGTCCGCGCGTTTTTGAACGTATGTCCGCACCGCGGCATGATCATCGAGCGTCGCCCATCCGGCAGCTTTCTCGAGGGCCAGCCCTCCGGCAATCCGAAGCGTATGACCTGCATGTTCCACGCCTGGCAGTACGACATGCGTGGCAACTGCGTTTACATCAGCCGCGAGAAAGAGGGTTTTCAGGATCGTCTATGCAAGGAAGATGTCGGCCTGCGCCGCTTGCGCTGTGAGGTGAAATTCGGCGGCTTTGTCTGGGTCAATCTCGACGATAACCCGCGTGTGTCGCTCGAGGATTGGGCCGCGCCAGCATTTACCTGCCTGCGCAAGACGCTCGATGCCGAGCCGCTCGAAGTTTTCCACTATCACAAGGCAATCGTGAACGCGAACTACAAGCTATGGCACGATACCAATTGTGAATTCTACCACGACTTTATGCACTACCATAACCGCGTGACCGGCTTTAACGACGCCTACTTCGCGCGCAAGAACGAGGCCTTTGATCATGGCCATGTGGTGGTCGGCACCTTCGAAGTAAATTACGAGAAGTATGAAGGCTTTGACAGCCGTGCGGCGCTTTCGTTCCCGCACCTGCCGCCAAACCAGTGGTACATGATCGACATGTTCCCTGGCATGAACTTCAACCTGCGCGGCTCGGCACTGCGTTGCGACATCGTCACTCCGCTCGGTCCGGACAAAGTCATGATCGAATTTCGCGGCCTTGGTCTCAAGAGTGACACGGCCGAAGAGCGGCAGACCCGCATCAACCATCACAATTCCATCTGGGGGCCGTTCGGCCGCAATTTGCATGAGGATCTCATCGGCGTGCAGGGTCAAGGAACGACCATGCTCACCGGTTCGGAGCCGCGCCATATTCTGCACGGCCGGCACGAGGGACAGACCATTCACGACGAGAACGGCATGCGGCACTACTATGAGGAATGGGGCCGCTGGATGAACCGAACTCCGAGCAATCCTGAGCAGCCGTTCAAGGACGTGATTTCGGTTGCAGCGGAATAAGAAAGCCAGGCCGGGCCGCATTTCGAATGCGGCCGGCAACTGGTCTGCAAGTCTGGTGAGGAAAAATAGTGGACGCGCATTCTCTGGTACGTGAGACGATCTATCGCTCGACGATTTTGCTCGATTCGCAGAACTGGATGGGTTGGCTCGAGCATTGCGATCCGGAATTCCGCTACGCGATCCGCTCGTGGAGTCCGGAGATCAACAGGGATATGACCTATCTCGAACTCGACCGCAAAGGGCTTGAGAGCATGGTCAAGCTGCTGCCCAAGCACAACACCGATCATTCGCCGCTGACGCGGCATACCTCGGTTTATACGGTCGACGTTAATGGTGGCGAGACAGCAAAAGCGGTGAGTTCGGTTATCGTCTATCAGAACCTGCTCGACGGGATTAATTCGCACATTGATGCGGGGGAGAGCCGCTTATTCCTGGTGGGCAAGTATCTCGACACATTCAAGCTCGAGAACAACAAGGCCGCGTTCCTGAGCCGCGAAGTTCGCATCGAAAACCGCAGGCTGGACAAAGGGTCGCACTGGCCTATTTAAATTGTGTGCCGGCGCAAAACTAAAGAAGCAAAAAAATGGCGTGGAAGCGGATCTGCGGGGCCGACGAGGTTGCAGAAAACACCATCAAGAAATTTGACGTCGACGGCATTCCCGTCCTGCTCGTGAACTACGGCGCCGGCTATCGCGCGATTCCACCGATTTGTCCGCATATGGAAGAACCGCTGGCGGAATCCGGCGTGGTGGTCCGCTGTGTCCTGACCTGTACCAAGCATCTGTGGGCCTGGGATCTCAAGACACTTGAGATGAAGGGGGAGACCGAGAGGCCGCTGAAGACCTATGAGGTCAAGCAGGAAAATGGTGCGATCCTCGCGAATATCGAGGAGGAATTGACCTACGAATTCGAGGACGCCGAGTCGGACGACGACGACTTCTTCAAGTGAGGCCGTGATCACGGAAATGAAGATAACGGTCGAGAGCAAGCTGGGCGCCTGCGCCTTCGATTGCGGCGAGAAGGAAACATTGCTCTATGCCGGCCTGCGGCACGGTCTCAATCTTCCATACGAATGTGCGACGGGAACATGCGGCACTTGCCGTGCGCGTGTGATGAGCGGGGATGTCGAGGTGCGCTGGAAGGATGCGCCCGGCGGGAAGAAGCTCAAGCCCGATAAAGGCGATGTGCTGATGTGCCAGACACGGGCACTTTCGGATTGCGTATTGCGCGTACCGTCCGAGATCGCAGTTTGTGTCGAAAAGCCGCCCAGCTCGCGGCGCGGCGTTATCCGGGACATTCGCAGGTTGACCGGTGACGTGGCCCATTTCGAACTGCATCTATCGGAGCCGATGGACTTCGAGGCCGGGCAATTCGTCGTGTTGGAGACCGGCGATCTGCCTGGCGGACGCGCCTATTCGATGGTCAATTTTGATCAGGCTGCAGGCAAGCTTGCGCTGGTATTGAAACGCAAGCCAGGCGGGCGCTTCAGCGATTGGCTATTCACGCGCGACGCGGGTGAGGCCCGTGTCGACGTGTTTGGCCCGCTTGGGCGCGCTGTATTCCGTCCGGCCGAGGACAAAAACATCATCTGCATCGCCGGCGGGTCGGGTATTGCAGGAATGATGGCGATTCTCGAACACGCTGTACGCGTTGACCACTTCAGACACCACAAGGGAAATGTCTTTTTCGGTGTACGGACGCTTGCCGATGCTTTCTATCTTGAGACGCTTGCGCGTTACGTAGCGGCTTCGCACGGCAATCTCGAGGTTACGATTGCGCTCTCGGATGAATCCGTGGATGTGCCCGCTCACCCGGATTTTACGTCCTTGAAGCTGGCCAACGGCATGGTGCACGACGTCGCTGCGCGCGCAATGGACAGCCGTTATGACAGCGCAATAACCTATGTCGCCGGACCGCCGGTCATGGTCGATGCCGCCATTCGCGCGTTGATTGTCGGAGGGGTGCCGATTTCGGATATCCGATATGACAAATTCGGTTGAATTGGCCGCCCGCCAGATCTTTCCAGCGTGGCCGGCATCCCAGCCGGAGAGGGAAATGTTCGCCAAGGCGCGCGATCTAACACTCAACCTCGCTCAATGGCTGGCGCGCATCGGGAACAGCTACGTTGCGGGCGACCGCCCCGACGACCGCGTCTCGCTCAGTTTTTCCCGCGGGAGCTTTGTCACAAAGCCTTTCGAACGCGAGTTCGTGCTTGAGCTGCGCTTGCCGAGCCTTGAAATGCAGTTTCAGGAACGCGGCAAGCCAGTGCCGCATATCCTCAATCCTGAAGAGCATTCCCCCGCAGAAACGGAAGCCTGGATTCTTGTCGAGCTTCTGCATCGCGGCGTTGAACGCGACAAGTTTTCCAAATCCTTGCCCTACGTGATTAAGAATCTCATGAGCGGCGATGCGGAGGATTACTCGCCGGAGGCCTGCGCGGCAGGGCTCGAACTATTAAATGCGTGGTTTTGCGCTGCTGCGTCGGTGTTGTCGCCCGATGGCCGGGTCGCCTGCCTGCCGGAATCCCTGACGTTGCTACCGGCGGTGATTGGACAGGGGGACATAGCCGGGTTTTCGCCAGGCGATGCGCAGCACGACGAGCCTTATTTCTTTTCCGGTACTGGCGCCGCCCGTCGCCGTCTCACCGCATCACATCTCGCGAAGGAGAAAAATCCGGCTGCAGCGGCTGCGGAATTTGTTGGGCGCGCGCCTGCGGTCAGGCGCGCTTAAGTTTTTTCGCGGCAGACTCGGCAGTTTCGGTTTGGGGCTGATCGCCGGCAAGACGCTCGCGCAGTTGCCCTGATTTGTTGAGTTCCTTGACGATCGTAACGAAAGCGTTTGCCATGGGCAGCACGATCTCGCCTTCCGCCCAGAACAGCCCGACTTCCTGGCTGACCACCGGGTCGACCAGCGCCAGCGCGCGCGTTCCCTGATGCAGCCCTGGGGCGTAACCAAAATGCGACGGGATGATCGTACAGAGCTCGGTGAACTGCACCTGGAACATCAGGTGCAAGATCGATTCGGACTCTACGCGAGGCTCCGGCGAACACTTGACGCTCTTGAACACCTGATCGACGAACCGTCGTTCGCGCATGGACGGCCGCAGCATCGCCAGCGGCAACTGTGCGGCCTCGCGCCACGTGATCGTTTTGCGATTCTGAAACTCGGGACGGTCCGGGACCAGGAGACTCATTTGCTCTGTGTAGATCGGGAGCGTGTTCTTGCGCCCGAGGTCGGCTTTATCGAGGTAAGTCAAAGCAACATCGAGCGCGAAATTGTTGAGGCCAAGCTTCATCGCTTCATTGCCGATGAACTGCACGTCGACGCGCACGCTGGGGTATTTGTCGCGGAAAGTCTTCAGCAGCGCGGGGAGCACCGGCGACATCGACGGCATTGCTCCAAGGCGAAGGTTGCCGGTCAGGTCCTTTTTCATGATGGCGACTTCTTTGCGCATTGCATCGCAGTAGGCGAGGACGCCGCGCGACCAGGTCGCGACGCGTTCGCCCTCGGCCGTCAGTCCCTGAAAGCGCTGGCCGCGTCCGCGCAAAAAAATTGGGACGCCAAGTTCGAGTTCGAGTTGCTTGATTCCGCTCGACAGTGAAGGCTGGGTGACATTGCAGCGTTGGGCGGCACGGCCGAAATGGCGCTCCTCGGCGACGGCGACCAGATAACGAAACTGACGAATGAACATCTTAGAGACCCAACCATGATAGGGCGCGCCTAGATGATAACAGCCGAAATCCAAATAGACGATACCTAAGAATATCTACATCGAGATTGATCGTATCTTATGTGCAGTGCGGCAAGAACTATTGAAACCATGCGATTGGCCGCATCTCGTCGCGCGCGGCGGATGCTCGGGGGAAATAAATGGAACTGGTAGCGACTGCCGCACTCGGGCTCGTGTCGGGGCTGATGATCGGATGCATCGGCATCGGCGGCGTGATCCTTGTGCCCGCGCTGGTTTTTCTGGGCGGAGTTCCGATCAAGATCGGAATTCCGGCGGCGATGCTCGCTTATGTTCTGTCCGGCCTGGTTGCGAGCTTCGTTTTTGCACGCAACAAGTCAATTCATTGGGGCATGGCTGCATGGCTGTGCGCGGGCGCGGCACCGACGGCGTTCGCCGGCGCCTGGGCGGTCAGCGTAGTGAATGCGCGGGTCCTCGAGATCACGCTCGGGTTGCTGACTTTCCTGTCGGGCGTCAATGCATTGCGAACCCGACACGCGTCTCATGAGATGCACAATGTGTCGACCGTAACCCTGGCGGGCGTCGGTGCCGGGACGGGTTTTCTATCGTCATTGAGCGGCACCGGTGGGCCACTGGTGTTGGTGCCGATCCTGATCGCGTTGAAATTGCCTGTGCTCATGGCAATCGGATTGAGCCAGGCGATCCAGTTGCCGGTCGCAATTGCAGCAACGATTGGCAACGTGCTTTACGGGGAGCTGGATCTCAAACTCGCCGGAATACTGGCGGCATCGCTGACCATTGGCTCCTGGTATGGCGCAAAATTGGCACATAGCCTCCCGCGGGAGAGGTTGCGTCAAATCGTGTCGATCGCTTTGGTCGTCATTGGGCTCTATATCCTCGGCAATGTAGCCGTGAGAGCAATGTGGTGATGCGCGGCCATGGCGTTTGAGCGTGCTCGGCTCAAGAACGATTTCGGCGATCCCGTCGGCGAGGCGCGCGCCTGCCGCGAGAAAAGCGCGGTGTTCGATTTCTCATTTCTTGAGTGCGTGCGTCTGAGCGGCCCCGGTGCCCGCTCGATTGTCGAGACTTATGTTCGGCGGCCTTTGGATAAACTTGCGCGGGGCGCGATCGCATATGCCGTACGGACCGATCCTTCTGCGGCGGCGGTAGCAGATCTGACCGTATGGCACATCGAAACAGATTCGTATGAGGTCATGAGTGGGCGACGTGAGGACGTTACCGCGCTTTTGGCCAGCGCTTCGGCAGAGGCCGAGGTTCTGGATCTCGGAGAAGGCCGCGCTGTCTTTGCATTGCAAGGTCCGGAAGCGCTCAACGTTCTGCGCCAGCTTGCAGACGTCGACCGGCTTGCGAGTCTGCCGTACTTTCATTTTGCGCGGGTGGAACTCGCTGGTGCCCATTGCACGGTGGGACGGTTGGGCTACACGGGAGAAGCTGGCTTCGAAATTGTCGTGCCGCGGGCCGATGCGCCGCGTGTTTGGGATGAGCTGTCCCGTCGCGCAAGGCCCGCTGGCTTCATCGCGATTGACATGCTGAGGATCGAAGCTGGGTTCGTGTTATTCGACAACGAATTTCGATTGTCAGTTTCGCCCGCCGAGACCGGGCTGGCCCAATTTTACACCGGGCAAAACACGCACGAAATTTCGCTCAAACTGATCTCTTTTGTCGCCGAAGCGGACGACCTGTCAGCGCCGTGGGTCGCGAACGGCGTGCTTGAGCGTCCCTCCCAAAAAGGAGTGATCGCAGTGACCTCCGCATGCCATAGTATTGCGGCGAAGGGGGTGCTTGGGCTTGGCTTCGTCACCGCATCAACCGCGGACAATGCGATGCTGGAGGATCCGTCGCGCCAATTCCGTAATATCCGGCGAACGCAACTGCCGTTCTATGATACGTCGAAGCGTCGCCCGCGCCTGCCTTGGCGCTAGCTTAAAGCCCTCATAGCTCACGGCGAATATACGATAGCCCGCGCATATTTGACTACCTTTGGCCTAAAGCGCCCCATGGCCGCCCATAAAACGCAAAGCGGGCGGGGTGGTTCTCAGGCACTCTAACGACCCGTCTGATCAATCGTTCAGGAGAGGAACACGTCATGGCCGACGCGCCAGCGAGAAAAAAAGTTACCATCCCATCGCTGATGGCGAAGATGCGAAAAGGCGAGCCGATTACGCAACTCGCAGCCTATGACTATCGTACCGCAGTGGTCGCCGATCGCCTCGGCATGGACATCCTCTGCGTTTCCGACACCGGCGGCATGATCTTGTTTGGCCACAAGAGTACGGTGAGCGTCAGTTTCGACGAAGTCATGATGATGTCGAAAGCAATCGATCGTGGCTCGAAGTTTGGGCTGCGCATGGTGGACATGCCGTATTGGAGCTTCCACGTATCCAAAGAGCAGGCGGTCGAGAATGCTGGCCGTTTCGTGCACGAAGCCAACGCAGAAGTGATGAAGTGCGAAGGCAACAGGCACCATGCGCCAAACATTGAAGCAATCGTCCGCGCTGGCGTTCCGGTGCAGGGGCATATCGGCATTACGCCGATGCGCATGCCGCAGCTCGGAGGGTTCGTCGCGCAGGGGAAGACAGCCAAGCGCGCGAAGGAAATGGTCGACGATGCCAAGGCGATGGTCGACGCTGGCTGTTTCTCGATTTTGTGCGAGGTGACTACATCCGAGGTCGCCGAATATCTCGCGCAGACTTTGCCGGTTCCGGTGATCAGCCTGGGCGCAGGCAACTGCGCCCATGGTGTCCACATCATCTCGTCGGATCTCTTCCATCTGTGGGAAGAGCACGTGCCGCGGCATTCCCGCATCTACACCGATTTGATCCCGATCATGGAAGACGTGATTTCCCGTTATATGAAGGACGTGGTGACACGCTCCTATCCGGGGGAAAAAGAGACCGTCTTCATGCCGCCAGAGGAAGCGCTGACGTTCGCACAGGAAATGAAGTGGGAACGCAAAATTGATGAGTTGCGCTCGGCCAAAAAGAAATCAGCGTGAGATTTTGCGCTGACTGGCGCACCCTCTGAAAAGATTTGGCGAGCGGTAGTTCATCAGCGGATATGATCGAACTTCCGCTTGCCGCGCCGATGCAAAAAGCTGTCTCGCCTCGCCTTGCGAAATACGCTACGAGTCGACGGAGAGGATGCCTGATTTGCCAATCCAATGACATTAGAGCAGCTGCGCATCTTTGTTGCGGTCGCCGAACGAGAGCATGTGACTCGCGCTGCCGTTGATCTGAATTTGACCCAATCAGCGACCAGCGCGGCCATCGCTACACTAGAGGCACGTTACGCCACAAAATTATTCAACCGGATAGGACGACGGATCGAGTTGACCGAGGCGGGCCGGCTGTTTCTCGTTGAAGCGAGAGCAGTTCTTGCACGCGCTGCAACCGCGGAAACGGTGCTCGACGATATCGCTGGCCTCAAACGCGGTTCGTTGAGGCTCGCCGCCAGCCAGACCGTTGGAAACTACTGGCTGCCGCCGTTGATGCATCGTTATCGCTCCAGCTATCCAGGCATTGCTCTCGCTCTCACCATTGGCAACACCGAGACAGTGGCCGATACGGTACGCGAAGGTGTCGCTGATCTTGGATTTGTCGAAGGGCCGGTCGACGATCAGGCGCTATCTGTCACGCCGGTGGCCGAGGACGAAATGGTCCTCGTTGTCAGTCCAACGTTACCCCGGCCGAACGGGTTGGCCCTGTCAAAGGCCGACCTCAAAGCCATGCGGTGGGTTTTTCGGGAGCCAGGATCTGCCACGCGCGCGCTCTTCGAAAAAGCAATGGCCAAAGCCGGCCTGCGAGTTTCAGATATCGATATGACGCTCGAATTGCCATCAAATGAGGCAGTTCGTGCCGCTGTCGAAGACGGCGCCGGAGCTGCTGTATTGTCTAAGCTGGTTGTCGCGGCCTCGATCGAAGCCGGTTCCCTGGTAGCCCTCAATTTCAGTTTGCCGAAGCGCCAATTCTTTGCATTGCACCATCGCGAGCGGTCGATAACGCAAGCCGAACGCGAGCTATTCAAGCTTGTCGATGCGGTCTCCAAGCCGGCGCGCAGTGCCAACTCGACCAGACGGCGGCTCTAGACCCTAATCGATTTTATCGATTAAAATGACTAGTATAATTCATTGGTCTGATTGGAAAGCGGAGGGCTATCATTCGGCAAAGTTAAGGGATTGCGATGCGGGCCCGCCGGCGTTCCCCCGATTCAAGGACTTTATCTATGCAATTCCAGCGCGCGATCTCCTTCTTGTGGAGGCGCTGCCGCGCATTGTTGCCGGCCAGCAAAAGATATCGCCCGGAACAGCACTACATGCGGGGACCCGGACCGAAGTCTCTTAAGCGGCATTCGTCGTCCACCAGCGATCGCGAACTTCGGACCTGATTTCATCCCCGGGGGGCACCATGTTCACGAGCAATCCGTTTGCCGAACTCTCGGCGCAGGTATCGCCTGTCGTCATGCAAACCTACGTGATCGTCATGGCCGTCCTGGTTGTGGCGGGGACTTTGTTCGACGTCATTCATAAAAAAAGCGCCAGGTACTTCTTTGATAACTGGCGCAACTCAAAAGCCAAGGCCAAGAAGCAGGTCGGCGCCGGAGACATGGTCGCGATTGCGGTGCAGACTGCGGTTGTCGATGTCCTGGCGTCCGGGGAATTTTGCAACGCGCGGCGCAGGATCGCGCATCTGCTCGGCATGTACGGCTTTGTAATCTACGTCGTGGCCACCGCGATCATGGTCTTCGCCTATCCGACGCCCGCCACACCTGCCCCCAACGCGCTGGTGACGCTCTGGTACATCGGCGCCCTTATGGTTTGCCTCGGCGGCTACTGGTTCTGGTTTTTCATCCGCGTCGACGTCGCCGCCGAGGGCAACTCGCCATTCCGGTTAGAACGCGCCGACTTGTTCATCGTCACGCTCGTTCTTGGAACGACCTTCGCTTTGATTTGGGCGTGGCTGCAGGCGGCAGGCAATACCGTTTGGGCGGCCGTGTTCCTCGGCCTCTACCTCATCGACACGACCGTGCTGTTCGCATCTATTCCTTGGTCAAAATTTTCACACATGTTCTTCAAGCCAGCAGCGGCGCTTGAGAAGAGAGTGTCCAAGGCCAACGGTACCGCCCAGAATTTGCCGACGCTGACTCGTGACGATCCAGAACAGCAGAAAAGACACTCCATGGAGCTGTTGCAGAAAGCCCCAATGCATATGGGACTTGGCATTAAACGCGAAGCGCCACGCCACTATTAAAAGCCGCAAGATCTGTCGGAACAGATTAGGGAGAGCCGGAGTCATGCCTACCTTCGTTTACATGACAAGGTGCGACGGATGCGGACACTGCGTCGACATCTGTCCCTCGGACATCATGCATATCGATAAAACTTATCGGCGTGCGTACAACATCGAACCTAACATGTGCTGGGAGTGCTACTCCTGCGTCAAGGCTTGCCCGCAGGATGCGATCGATGTGCGCGGCTACGCCGACTTCGCGCCGCTCGGCCATAGCGTTCGTGTCAAACGCGACGAAGAGAAGGGCACGATCGCCTGGAAGATCAAATACCGGAACGGCACGGAAAAGAATTTCCTGTCGCCGATCACGACCAAGCCCTGGGGCCAGGCGATCCCCAAGCTCGCAGAAGTTCCGGGCCCCAGCAAAGAAATGCGCGACAGCCAGCTGCTTTACAATGAGCCAAAGTGGATCCGCATGGATGACGGCGGTTTGCATACCCTTCAGGCAGCCGGTCTCAAGCTGAAGAAAGGCGTGTACTACTGATGGCCTACAAAACGATCGTCGAAGACAACATCGACATCCTGGTCGTCGGCTCTGGCCTTGGCGGCAGCGGTGCCGCGTGGGAGGCCCGTTTCTGGGGGCAAGACAAGAAAATCGTCATTGCCGAGAAAGCGAATATCGATCGCTCGGGCGCGGTCGCCCAGGGTCTGTACGCCATCAACTGCTACATGGGCACCCGGTGGGGCGAAAATAAACCGGAAGACCATGTCCGCTACGCCCGCATCGACCTGATGGGGCTGGTGCGCGAGGACCTGCTGTTCGATATGGCTCGTCACGTCGACTCCACGGTGCACCAGTTCGAGGAGTGGGGCCTGCCCATCATGAAGGACCCGAAAACCGGGCGCTATCTGCGTGAAGGGCGATGGCAGATCATGATTCATGGCGAGTCCTACAAGCCGATCGTGGCCGAGGCCGCCAAAAAATCGGCAGACAAGGTATTCAATCGCATCTGCGTCACCCACCTGCTGATGGATGACAGCAAGGAGAATCGGGTCGCCGGTGCCGTCGGATTCAATGTGCGCACAGGCAACTATCACGTCTTCAAGTCCAAGACCGTGATCTGCGGCGCAGGCGGTGCCTCTAACATCTTCAAGCCGCGGTCGGTGGGCGAAGGTTCCGGTCGTACCTGGTACGCCCCGTGGTCGTCCGCGTCCGCCTACGGGTTGATGATCGACGCCGGCGCCAAGATGACGCAGATGGAAAACCGCATCGTGCTGGCGCGGTTCAAGGACGGCTACGGCCCGGTCGGCGCGTATTTCCTGCATCTGAAGACCTACACGCAAAATTGCCTGGGTGAGGAGTACGAATCCAAGTGGTTCCCTGAACTTCAGAAAATGGTCGGCAAGGAATATCTGGATCCCGAAGTTTCGCACCTAACGCACAGGCCGATCCCGACCTGTCTGCGCAACCATTGCATCATCAGTGAAGTGAATGCAGGCCGCGGCCCCATTCACATGGTGACCATGAAGGCCTTCCAGGATCCGCATCTGGAAGAGGTCGGCTGGGAAAACTTCCTGGGCATGACCATCGGCCAGGCCGTCCTCTGGGCTTCGACCGACGTCGACCCCAAGAACGAGAATCCCGAGCTCACCACATCCGAGCCCTACGTCATGGGTTCGCATGCGACCTGCTCGGGTGCCTGGTGCTCGGGTCCCGAAGACGTTTCTCCGCCTGAGTATTTCTGGGGCTACAACCGCATGACGACGATCGAAGGCCTGTTTGGCGCCGGTGACGCGGTCGGCGGCACGCCACACGCCTTCTCATCCGGCTCGTTCACCGAAGGCCGTCTCGCGGCGAAGGCTGCCTGCAAATATATCGACGACGGAAAGGGCGAGGGCATTGTCGTCTCCGACGAGCAGATCAACCGCCGGAAGAAAGAGATCTACAAGCCGATGGAGCACTACAAGATCTACCGCAACGAAATCGTGGCCGGCGATGTCAACCCGCATTACATCAATCCGAGGCAGGGCCTGGATCGTCTGCAGAAACTCATGGACGAGTATTGCGGCGGCGTGACAGTCAGCTACATGACCAACGAGAAGCTGCTGAATATCGCGCTCAAGAAGCTCAAGGTCATGGAAGAAGATCTTGAAAGTCTTGCTGCGAAGGACGTTCACGAGTTGCTGCGCGCGTGGGAGCTGAAGCACCGGCATCGCGCCGCCGAATGCGTTACGCAGCACACGCTGTTCCGCAAGGAGACGCGCTGGCCGGGCTACTACTACCGCGGCGACGCCATGAAGGTGGACGACGCGAACTGGCACGTGCTGACGGTTTCGCGCCGCGATCCTAAAACCGGTGAATACACGATGGAAAAGGCGCCTTGCTATCACCTGGTTGGTGAAGGCGAATAGCTTATGAATTCGCAGAAAGACGCGCGTGAATATTGTTGAAAAAACGGATGAGGAAATAAAGGCCATAGCCGATCTCTTTTGGCGCGACCTTGTGAAAAATTCGAACGAAGGCAAATACGGCGATTTCGTCAAGAATTTTTCCAGCGATCTGGCGCGCGCCATGAATCAAGTCGAGGCCGGCCACCAGTTCGCAAACAGCGAGCTGGCCAGGAATCTGTCGGGACACGTAGACTTTCTCGGCGTTATCCGCAGGGGTGAACACGTGACGGTACTTTACCGGCAACGGAGCACCAAGAAACCGGGCGAGTGGCTTGGCAGGCTTGTCCTTGGTTATGAAGACGGAGCGGTCAAGATTTTCGGTGCGTCCATCTTCTGAAAAGTTGGTTTGGATTCGACATGAGTGAAACCATCCAGGACGGCAAATTTGTCGGGTTGACCTACAAGGTCACCGATAAAAAAACGGGCCATGTCCTCACCACGGTTGAGTTCCCGTTAGGCTATGTTCACGGCCACAATGAAATTCTGGCCCCATCCGTCCACATGGAACTGGCGGGCAAGTCCGCCGGCGACGTCATTGCAGTGCCGATCGACGGCAACCAGATCTTCGGCCCCAGAGACGAGTCGCTGGTCTTTACCGATCACATTGAGAACGTTCCCGAGGAGTATCGGCAAGTCGGCACCTCCATCCTCATGGAGAACGACAAGGGCCAGACCCGCAGCTTTCTGGTGACGCGGGTGGATGATGAGACACTGACTGTCGACGGCAATAATCCGCTGTGCGGCAGAGAGGTTGTCTTTACGCTCGAGATACTAACTGTGCGCGACGCAACCGAGGAAGAGACACAGGCGGGCGGGGCGGTCGCCGCAAAGGCGGATATCAATCCGTCACTCATGAGACCTGTTTGAATGGCAACGGACAAATTTCAGCGTCTGTGACGTGCGCTTGCAATCCCGGCTTTACGGCGAAAGGTGAACTATGAGCGATACAAAACCCACCACCACCACCAAAGTCCCTGACGGACACGCGCGCTTTTTGACGACGCGTCAGAAAGCGCCAAATGAAAAGGGGTTTGTCGGGTACGAAACCGTCTGGGAGCCGTTCCAGAAGGAAGCCGAGTACAAGACGCCAAAGAAGCCCTAGGCTGTCATGTCGAAGCTTGTCCCGCCGCACGGTTCAGATTCCGTGAAGCCTCTCTTGCTGCCGGAGGCGGAGCGGGCGGAGGAACGCAAACGCGCGGAGAAGCTGAGGAAGGTTCCTCTCGACTCCCGTGCGGTCTCGGACGTTTTCATGCTGGCCATGGGCGCTTATACGCCGCTCGATGGGTTCATGGGGCATGACGACTGGCGCGGTTCGTGCCTGGACATGAAGCTCACCAGTGGCCTGTTCTGGCCGATCCCCATCACGCTTCCGGTAAGCAAGGAACTGGCCGACAGTATCCATGCCGAAGAGGAGATCGCGCTCGTCGACGGGGAAAGCGGCGAGATCCTCGCGATCATGCTGGTTCGCGAGAAGTATTCGATCGACAAGAAATTTGAGGCCGAGCACGTTTATCGCACCACCGATCCGAAGCATCCCGGTGTAGCGAAGGTGCTGGAGCAGGGCGCTGTCAACCTGGCCGGCCGCGTCACAGCGCTGAGCGAGGGCGAATATCCTGCGAAGTACCCGCAGCTTTATATCCGCCCGGCCCAGGCGCGGGCCATGTTTCTCGAGCGCGGCTGGTCTAACGTCGCGGCCTTCCAGACCCGCAACCCCATGCACCGCAGCCACGAATACTTGGTGAAGATCGCGGTCGAGGTGATGGACGGCGTATTCATCCATCAGGTGTTGGGGAAATTGAAAGCGGGCGACATTCCGGCCGATGTTCGAACCCGGGCGATCCAGGCGATGATCGACAATTATTTCCGCCCTGGCACGGTCATCCAGGCCGGCTATCCGATCGAGATGCGCTATGCAGGTCCGCGCGAGGCGCTGCTGCACGCCTTGATCCGTCAGAACTTCGGCTGTTCGCATTTGATCGTTGGGCGCGATCATGCCGGCGTCGGCAGTTACTACGGTCCTTTTGACGCCCATCACATCTTCGATCAGCTTTGGCCGGGGGCGCTCCTGACCAAGCCGCTGAAGATTGACGTCACGTTCTACTGCCGGAAGTGCTACGGCATGGCGACGGCGAAGACCTGTCCGCACGATCCGAAGGAGCACATTTCGATTTCCGGCACGCAGCAGCGGGAGATGCTCTCCACCGATGCCGAGATTCCGCCCGAGTTCAGCCGGCCTGAGGTGGTGGCGATCCTCAGGAAATATTACGCGGGCCTGAAATCGGCAGGCTAGTGCCAGGCATCATGATCATCGCGCAAATCTCCGACACCCACATAGCGCTGGATACGCCGGACGCCGATCAGAGAATACGCGATTTCGAACGCACGATTGCGGACATCAACTCGCTCGACCCGGCTCCCGACGTGATCGTTCACACGGGGGATATCGTCCACAACGGCCTGCAAGACGAATACGCCCAGGCGGCGTCCATCCTCGCGAAGGCGAGCGCACCGGTCTATGTCCTTGCCGGCAACAAGGACAACCGGGCGAACTTGCGCGCCGCTTTTGCGGCGTGTGGCTATCTTTCGACCGATTCCGAGTTTGTCGACTATGCGATCGAGGACTATCCCGTCAGACTAATTGCGGTGGATACATTGAGCTCGAGCAGCAACAAGGGCGACTTCGACCCTGAGCGGTTCAGACGCTTAACCGACTCGAGCGATGCCGGGACCGGCAAGCCAATCGCGGTTTTCGCACATCATCCGCCGTTCGAAGTCAAAGTGGGGCCCAACCCAATCAACTTCGAAGCGCCGGAAGCGATGACGCGGCTGCAACAGGCCTTGCAGCACTCGGGACGAGTTGTCGCCGTTTTCAGCGGCCATGTTCACCGTGCTGCTGAAGGCCATGTCGGCAGCATTCCGGCGATCGTGGTGCCGTGCATCGCAACGACATTGCGCAAGGGCGAGTATCCGGCCCACATGACGCGCCGTCCGGTTTATTACCTCCACAGGTTCGATCCGGATGGGGGTTTTACCACCGAGGCCCGCGTTGTAGCAGGACAAAGCGTGAAAGCATCGACGACGGGCAGCTGAGGGTGACGAGTGCTCCGCTCGGTTGAATTTTGCGGCGACGCGCGCGTTGCGGTGCAAACGATTTCGAATTTTCCGCCAAATTAGGCCGCGTCGATAAGATCATAGAGGTAACGAGGGAGATTTATTGCTACCTTCGGCTAAGGTCGGAGAATAATAATAATACCCTCGGGCGCTCTCGATGGATTGCGCTCTGCGAGGTTGCCAGGGAGGCGACAATGGAACGACCGGAATCCGTTATCTATGACGCGAAGGCGCGGCGCATGGTCGAGGAAATGACCATGGCCGAGGCACGGCACATCGCCGAGCGCAAGGCGCAGGCGGAAGAATGCGATTGTAAAGACGGAATGTTTCCGCGCGATGGCTTGACCGATCGCCGCAAGTTCCTGTTTGCGGCGGGGTCGATGGCCGGCGCCGCAATTGGTTCGACGGTGGCGCAGGCCGCTGACCAAGCTCCGCCCGGCGCAGTGCGGTTTAGCGTGCCTGATGATCCAACCAAGGAGCAGGGGCGCGCCGTCGCGGCCGATGGCGGTTATGGATCCCGCTCGCAGTTTGAGACGGAAGTGCGTTGGCGCTTTCCGACTGCGAATGAAAACACGTCATGGAGCATGACGCCGCTCGATAAATCGCTCGGAAATGTTACGCCGTCAGGGCTGCATTTTGAACGCCACCACGGCGGCATTCCGACGATCGATCCCGCCAAGCACACGCTGGTCGTGCACGGCATGGTCGACACGCCGAAGAAATTCACGATGGCCGACATCAAGCGGTTTCCGTCGGTGACGCGCAAACATTTCATCGAGTGCTCGGGCAATGGCTTGACCGAATGGAACAAGCCGACGCTCAAAACCGTGCAGGGCACGCATGGTCTGCTTAGTACATCTGAATGGACGGGCGTGCAGTTTGCGACCTTCGCCCGCGAGGTCGGCCTGAAGGAGGGCTCGACCTGGGTCCTGGCCGAAGGCGCCGATGCGGCGGTGATGACACGCAGCATTCCGATGGAAAAAATGCTGAAGGACGCGCTCATCGTTTATGGGCAAAACGGTGAAGCCTTGCGGCCCGAGCAAGGCTATCCCCTGCGGTTGCTGCTGCCAGGTTATGAGGGCAACACGCACATCAAGTGGCTCCGCCGCCTCGATGTGAGCGACAAGCCCTTCATGACACGCGAGGAGACATCGAAGTACACGGATCTGCTCGCCGATGGCAAGGCGCGCCAGTTCAGCATGGACATGGAAGCAAAGTCAGTGATCACTTTCCCGTCCGGCGACATGAAGCTGCCGGGACCCGGCTTTTACAACATCACTGGCTTGGCGTGGACCGGCCGCGGCCGCGTGCAACAGGTCGACGTTTCGGTCGACGGCGGGAAGACCTGGAACCCGGCACACTTGCAATCGACGCCGGAGCAGATTTGCACAGTGCGGTTCAGCTTCCCGTGGATTTGGGATGGCAAAGCGGCTGTTCTCCAAAGCCGCTGCACCGATGAAACCGGATATGTGCAGCCGACTTTGCAACAACTTATCGCAATCCGTGGTTCGAATGGGCCATTCGGATCGATCTATCACCTGAATGCCATCCAGAGTTGGGGTATCAGCGAAACCGGGGATGTCACCAATGTTCACGCCTAGCACCAAACGGATTGGCGCGAGCGCTTTCTTCGTTGCCATCCTTTCCACCGCTGCGATCGCACAAAGTGCGCCGCCACATTACGGCTTCGGTACCAAAGTCGATTCCGCCGAGCTCGCAAAGTATTTTTCTATTCCGGCCGATGGCAGCGGACTTCCGCCGGGCAGCGGCACTGCAGCGGCCGGTGCGAAAGTATACGCGGATACCTGCTTGGCCTGTCACGGCGATAAATTGCAGGGCAATCCGGAAAAGGGAATCGGCGGGGACCGGCTTCTCGGTGGCCGTGGTTCGCTTGCCACGAAGACCCCGATCAAAACGGTCGAAAGCTATTGGCCATATGCGACGACATTGTTCGACTACGTCAAGCGGGCAATGCCATTCAATGCGCCAGGCTCGCTCAAGGATGACGACGTCTATGCGGTGGTCGCCTACATCCTGTCCGAGGCCAAAATCATCAAGCCGACCGACACGATGAACGCGCAAACGCTGCCGAAAGTCGCGATGCCTAATAAAGACGGTTTCATACCGGACAGCCGGCCGGAGCTCTCGCTCTACCGCTGATGGACGGGTAAACCGTCCGCGGGCAGGCCCCTGACGGACACTCGATCGGCTTCTTTGCCGATATTTCGCGACGTTCAAAATCGCCGTTTATGCCGGTGGCGTTTTTTCCATCGATGACTCATAATTGTCATTATGGAATTGCGGCATCTTCGGTATTTTGTGGCGGTTGCGGAAAAGCTGCATTTCTCGCGCGCGGCTGAGCATCTCAATATTTCGACTCCGACGCTCAGCCATCAGATTCAGGCGCTTGAAACCATGCTTGGCGCGCAGCTTCTGTCGCGCAAGAAAAAAAGTGCCGTAACGCTGACGCAGACCGGCAAGCGATTTCTTGAAGAAGCCCGTGCAACACTGAGACAAGCCGAGAATGCCGAGCTTGTTGGAAAACGAGCGGCGCGCGGCGATATCGGTTCAATAGCGTTGGGCTATATATTGTCGGCAAGCTGCATTGGGTTGCTGCCGGAACTCATTGAGGCGTTCCAAAAAGAGAACCCAGGTGTTTCATTGCAGATAAGTCGCATGGAAACCTTTCCGCAAATGAAGGCGATAGTTGACGGGGACCTCGACGTTGGCTTCATCAGGGCGCCACAACGCTATCCGGCTGAACTTACGGGCTTTGTCGTTGATCGTCACTCTTACTACGTTGCAATTCCGGAAAGACATCCGTTGGCCAAGCGAAAGCAAATTACCCCAGCCGTCCTTGCGAAGGAACGATTTGTGTCCGGTCCTCTTGAAATGGATGTCGGTTTTTGGGGAAACTTGGGTGCCATATCGAAGCCCGGTCAATCGCTTCAGATTGCCGAAAGGACGTCAGATATTTTTTCTCCTCTGACTCTCGTTGCAGCGGGTGTCGGGCTTGGAATTATCTCGGCCCCCATGCAGAACGTCTCAATTCCTGGTGTTGTATGTCGTAAAATTACCGGGGCGCTGCAAGAAGCTGAGATTGCAGTGGTTTATCGAAAGAGCGAAAGTGCTCCGGCCGTGAAATCATTCATACAACGGCTCCGGACAAAAGTTCGCGCTCGTGGCTGATACAAACAGGTCCCCTTAATGACGTTGCGACGGAGTTCTGGAGTTGCCGGCCGTGCATGATGCAGGCGTACGTCTTCCGCTTCTCCTTCAGCCAATTCCCTTGCGTGGCATTTATGCACGCAATCGCATCGTTGTTTCCCCTATGTGCCAATACGAATCGAGAAACGGGGGGCCTACCGATTGGCACCTCGTTACCCTCGGAAAGTACGCTATCGGCGGCGCAGGCATTGTTTTCACAGAAGAGACTGCAGTGGAGGACCGCGGCCGCAAGACCTACGAATGCGCTGGAATATATTCCGACGACCATGTTCCAGCCTATCGGAGGATTACCGATTTCATTCGCAGCCAGGGCGCGCTTCCGGCCATTCAATTGGGACATGCAGGCCGCCGCGCATCCAGCGATGCGCCATGGCACGACTTCAAGCCTCTTGATGAAGGCGATGCGGCTCGCGGGCTGAAGCCGTGGGTGGGCGTGTCGTCGAGCGCTATCCCGGCTTCTCGCGCCGGATCATCGACACCGATCGCAATGTCTGCCGGCGATATCCAGGAGATGATCGGGGTCTGGCGCGAGGCTGCGCTTCGTAGCGTCGATGCGGGGTTCGATATTTGCGAGATCCACGGCGCCCACGGGTATTTGATTCACCAATTCCTCAGCCCCCTCGCAAACCGGCGTAACGACGCCTACGGCGGTGATCTGAAAGGCCGGATGCGTTTTGCCCTCGAAATTACCGAGGCCGTGCGAGCGGTATGGCCACAAGACCGGCCGCTGTTTTTCCGCTGCTCGGCGACAGATGGTCCTGACGGACACTGGTCGATGGACGATACGATCACGCTTGCACGCGAACTGTCGCATCGCGGCGTTGACGTCATAACTTGTTCGTCTGGAGGAATAGCGGGACCGATCAATACTGAGATCGTGCCGCGTGTGCCTGGTTATCACGTTCCCTACGCAGAGCGTGTGCGAAGAGAGGCGGGCGTCAAATCTGTCGCAGTCGGACTCATCACCGAGGCGCGACATGCGGAGCAGATACTTGATGCGGGCCAGGCAGATTTGATCGCGCTCGCAAGAGAACTTCTCTTCGATCCGCATTGGCCTCTTCATGCCGCAAAAGAATTGGGAATTGAAAACTATCTCGACATGCTTCCGCGCGGTCTGTCCTGGTGGCTCAAGCGGCGCGAAATTGTACGTGGAATGAAGCCAAACTGATGCGCGAGCGTGCAAGACATGAATGATTTGCAACAGTGGGGAAAATGAAAGTGATGTGGCGTCGCGCAGCTGGGGCCCTTCTTTTTGCTGTTGGATTGCTTTCGCAACAGGCCGCGCTCGCGCAGTATCCAGCCCGGCCGGTTCATATTGTCGTGCCATATCCCGCGGGCGGCGCGGTCGATGCGTTCGCGCGTACTTTATCGCAGCGTCTTTCCGATGCGTGGGGTCAACAGGTGGTCGTGGACAACCGGCCTGGCGCAAGCACAATGATCGGAGCCGACCAGGTCGCGAAGGCGCCGGCGGATGGTTATACGCTTCTGCTGACCGCCGAGTTGACCTTGGTCACGCTTCCGCATCTTCATGAAAAAATCCCCTACGACCCACTCAAGGATTTTGCGCCGATCACGGCGCTCGTTTCGGCAACCCAGGCCCTGGTTGCCAACCCTTCACTGCCTGTGAATACGGTCAAAGACCTCGTAGCCCTCGCAAAATCAAAACCGGGCGAGTTAACTTATGGGTCATTCGGCATAGGCTCCACAGGGCATCTCAATATGGAGATGCTCCAGGCCACGACCGGCGTGCGCTTCAACCACATTCCATATAATGGCGCCGGGCCGGCGATGACCGACGTCATTGGAGGACACATCGGATTCATGTTTGCCGCGCTTAGTATCGTCCAGGGCAATGTGAAAGCGGGCAAACTGCGTATGATTGGTGTTGGCAGCAACCATCGCAGTAGCGAATTCCCCGAGATACCGACAATTTCAGAATCCGGTGTGCCGGGATTTGAAGCAAAGTCCTGGTTTGGCCTTGTGGCGCCTGCCGGGACGCCGCGGGACATCATCACGAAGATCAATCAGGATGTAACGAAAATCCTTACTGATAAGAATTTTGCCAAGGACTATCTCGCTGCTCAGGGATTGGAGCCAATCCTCGGTACGCCTGAACAGTTCGCGGCATTTATTCGGTCCGAGACGGTCAAGTGGGGCAAAGTTGTCAAGGACGCAAATATAAAGGTCACTAAATAGCGTCCGGCGAACGCCAACGAATTAAGGGCGTGCTTTTGCCTTCAGCCTCTGATCGAGGCGGTTCAGGTCGACCACCATGCGCTCGTGCGTTCCGTCGCCGATCGGTTCGACTTCATCACGCGCGCTCACTTTAAACTCAATGCGGCGACCGTCGACTTTGGTCACTTCGGCTTCGGCCGTTATCCGGTGACCTGCCGGGGTTGCTGCGATGTGGCGAATGTTGACACCTGTGCCGACCGCGCTTTCGCCAGGGTCGAGATAGTCTCGGACGGCGTTGAGCGCGGCGTTTTCCATCGCAGTCACCATCATAGGCGTGGCAAACACACGCGGCAGTGCGGCGTCCTTGAACTGATTGGCCAAGTGCGCCGGCGTCACCATAAGCGAGTACGTGCCTTTTGCTCCGACTGGAATCTGGCGCATCGCGCTATCCCTTCACGCGGGGGACATGATTGATTGCCGGCGCAAGGATGACCAGCAGAATTCCGCACAATCCGATCGGAATGAACGCGGAACTGGCAATGCCACTCACATCCCACGCCATGCCGCTGATAACCGGCACTATAACCGCACAGCTATAGCTGATGGTGAACATTGCGGCGGTCACGCGGTGGACATCATCCGGCGGGCTCAACAAAGGCGGTAGCGCCAGGACAAGAACCAAAATTGCCGCAGCGGCGAAACCTTGCAGTGTAGCTGCAGCGACGATCCATGGGCCGGAACTAAATACGATCCCCACCGCCGCTATCACCTGCAGCAAGCCACATATGACGTAAGGCCACACTTTCCCTTCAAGCCGGCTCGCGAAGGCGAGCAAAAGGAATGAGGCGGGCAATTGTCCAATATTCAATCCAGACAAAGCGGCGCTGATCCACTCGCCTTGTCCGTTACTGCGCAAATAGTCGGGGATGAAGGCGTTGGTTGCAAAATACGTTGAATTTACTGTGCCAAGCATGATGCCAAGCCGCCAAATCAAGCTATCGCGCCAATTCGGCCACCAACGTCGCCGCGTGGGTGCACCGTTGGCGAGCGCCTGCTTCGGCGCAAGCAGCATCACCAGAATGGCGATCATAATGACGGGCACGCTCCAGATTACAAAGCCCCACTGCCAATGCCCGCCGGCGATCGGCAGGACCAAAGTGAGCATCAATGCGACCGGCAGGATTTCTCCGATGAGCAGGCCGTTGGTGTAGACAGCGGTGGCAAATCCAATGCGGTGCGGCAGCCAGGCACGCACGGCCGGCGGCATACTGACCTGCATGATCGCGACGCCCGCACCCATGGCGATGGTCATGGCGTAAAGCCAATTGACGTCCGGCAGTGCGCCGCGCAATGCGCCACCGATTGCGGTGAGGCCAAGACCGACAACCAATGCGGCGCGAGTGCCGAGCCGTGCGATCAAGAGCGATCCAGGTACGGCCGCAAAAGCGAACAACATCGACGGCAGCCCGGTTAGGATGCCGATCTGGGTTGCGCTCAGGTTCAATTCGTCGTGGATAATTGGAATGACAGGCGGCACCGCCAGTATTGTCAGCCGCAGGGCGATCCCCACGAGCCACAGCAACAGCAGCAACGTCAGAAAACGTGTCCGCGAAGTCTCGCCAGTGGAATTATTCATAAGTGGTGCCGCTCATTTTTGGTCAAGCTGAGCAGCAATTTCTCGGCGCACCAGGTCCGTTAGAGAGTCCACGCGAAAATCAAATTTAATTCCACGAATTTTAAATGCTTCGGCAGCGCCGACGTCCGCATCCTTATCGCCGACCAGGAAGCTTGCATCGCGATCGATTAGCCATTCGTTCGCAGCTTGTTCCAGCATGCCGGGAGCGGGCTTGCGGCATCGACATTGGATTGCCAGTGGCTTGATAGTTCCTTCCGGATGATGCGGACAAAAATAAAATGCATCCACATGCGCTCCATGTGACGCAAGCTGCTTCTGCATGTGTGTATGGAAAGCCTCCACTGCATCCTCATTGTAGTATCCGCGCGCAACGCCGGACTGGTTGCTTACAACAAAGACGTAGTATCCGGCCTCGTTCAGGAGCCGGACGGCCTCTGGCGCACCATCGATCCATTGAAGTTGCTCCGGCCGATAAGCATACCCATGGTCGACATTGAGTACGCCGTCACGATCGAGAAATGCCGCCGGCCGGCGTGCGTCAGCTTTCTCCTGGCCTTCACCGCTACGGTGCTTTTGATCGATCATTGGGTTAACGGGCTTGGCATGCTGAATCTATTGGTGCAAGCATCCGATTTGGCTACGAGCGGGCAGGGCGCCGGCCTTATTTCCTCTCGGCCGGCGCTGCAACTACAGATTTCGCACGCATGAAAATAAATGAAAAGCGGCCAAAAGCCGGAATAAACGATGAATCTGAACTGACATCACCCTATCCTTTTCTGGCGTGATAAAAGACACATAGAATCAACCGGGTGCTTGATGCATTTGCAGCAGCGGATATTGGTGACTGGCGGAGCGGGCTTTCTTGGCTCGCATCTTTGCGAACGGCTCCTGGCGCAAGGTGGGGACGTCCTTTGCGTCGACAATTTTTTTACTGGCGCCCGGAAGAATATCGAGCATCTTCTCGATCAAAAGCATTTCGAGTTGCAACGTCATGACGTGACGTTCCCGCTCTACGTCGAAGTCGATGAAATTTACAACCTCGCTTGTCCGGCTTCGCCAATTCATTATCAGCGCGATCCGGTGCAAACCACCAAAACCAGTGTGCACGGTGCCATTAATGTTCTTGGATTGGCGAAACGAGTGAAGGCGAAGGTGCTTCAGGCTTCAACTTCGGAAGTCTATGGTGATCCGAATGTTCACCCCCAGACGGAGGACTATTGGGGTCACGTCAATCCGGTTGGGCCACGATCCTGTTATGACGAAGGCAAGCGCTGCGCGGAGACATTGTTTTTCGATTATTGGCGGCAACATAATCTGCGCATCAAGGTCGCGCGAATATTCAATACCTACGGTCCACGCATGCATCCAAATGATGGGCGCGTGGTATCGAATTTTATTGTTCAGGCTTTGCTGGGCCATGACATAACGGTGTATGGCGAAGGCACACAGACGCGGTCGTTCTGTTACGTGGACGATCTTATCGATGGCATCGTGCGTTTGATGGCAACAAAAGATGAGGTCACCGGTCCGATCAATATCGGTAACCCGACCGAGTTTTCGATGCTCCAATTGGCCAGCACGGTTATTGACATGACCGGCTCACGTTCGCGCGTCGTGCACCGCGCCTTGCCCGAGAACGATCCGAGACAAAGACGTCCGGACATCTCGCGTGCGCAAGAGCTTTTGTCCTGGTCACCACGCACAGAACTCAAAGAGGGGTTGTCCCGAACGATCGCCTATTTTGAAAAGCTGTTGAGCGAGAGCGGCGTTCGGGCCGCTTTGACCGCCGACAAAGGCGCCTGATCGATCAAGGCCATTATTACCGCGGTTCGGTGGATGCCCGCGGAGACTGTCCTGCCGCCATGGCACAGGCAAAGTCGAATTTGAATTTTGCGGGCTCGCCGGAATTTGCTAGCTAAGCATTTGAAAAAAGACCCAATTAACCCGTTTTAGCGTGCAAGCGGAGGCTGGGTGTGCGATTTGCTACTATAATTGTGTATTCCGGCGACAAGGGGATCTGGTGAATATTGCATCGACCAAAACGGCGCGATCAGGTGCAACCGGCGCGACGACCGCCGATATCACCGTCGTCGGCGGCGCCGGTCATGTCGGTATCCCGCTCGCACTCGCATTCGCCGAAGCCGGCCTGACTGTCAACGTCAACGATCGCAATGAGGCAGCGCTGGCGACGTTGCGATCCGGAAAGTTGCCGTTCATTGAACATGGCGCGGCACCGCTGTTGGTCAAGGCACTCGCCAGCAACAGACTGGTGTTTACTTCGTCGCCTGGCGAAATTGCCCGCACCGGCCCCGTGGTCATCACCATCGGTACTCCAGTCGACGAATTTCTCAATCCGGTCCCGAGCGAAGTGCAGCGCTGCATCGACGCCATCCTGCCGAATGCCAGTGACGAGCAGCTGCTGATTTTGCGCTCCACAGTCTATCCCGGTACGACCGATTGGCTGCATGACTACCTCAAGCGGATAGGCCGCAAGAACAGAGTTGCGTTCTGCCCAGAACGCGTGGTGCAGGGTTACAGCATCAAGGAATTACGTGAAATGCCGCAGATTATCAGCGGCACGACGGCCGATGCCGAACAGGAAGCAAGCAGCCTGTTTCAAAAAATCGCGCCCGAGCTCGTCATTGTAAAGCCGATCGAAGCAGAGTTCGCGAAGCTTTTTAATAATGCTTATCGTTACATCGAGTTTGCGGCCACCAATCAATTTTACATGATCGCCAAATCAGCTGGCGCGGACTATCAGGCCGTCATGCGCGCGATGAAGAAAAATTATCCTCGCGCGAAAAGCTTTCCGGGACCGGGCTTTTCGGCGGGACCCTGTCTTCTCAAGGACACGATGCAGCTCGCTGCATTCGCACGCAATCAATTTGGGCTTGGTCATGCGGCGATGCAGGTAAATGAGGGTCTCGTATTGCAGCTTGTCGACGATCTTCGGCGCGCTTATGACATTTCGAGCATGACAGTCGGGTTGCTGGGAATGGCTTTCAAGGCCGAGGTCGACGACACGCGTGCCTCCCTGAGCTACAAACTCAAGCACGCTATGGAGGTTTGCGCGCGGGAGGTGCTGACGACTGATCCGTTCGTGACCACCGACCCGGCGATTCTGCCGCTCGATCAGGTGATCGCTCGCAGTGACATCCTGATTTTGTGCACGCCCCACTCGGTCTATGCGAATGCCGACCTGAAGGGCAAGCCGGTGGTGGATGTCTGGGGCTTTCTTAAGAACGCAAACGTCGTGTACTAGACATGGCAACGCGCCGCGATATTTTTGCGATCATTCCTAAGCAAAGAATGAGTATCTTTATGGCGCGCGCGCCGTTTAAACACGCAAGTAGCGCGATCACCAAATGATACGGTCACTTAAACTGACGCCACGTCAGATACTGATTGTCCTGCACGATCTTATTGCCACCGCGGCGGCAATCGTTCTGACATTCTTCATGCGATTTGAGGGCGCCGCTCTGGATGAACGGCTGCGCGGGCTGGAAAAATTTTTGCCGTTTTTCCTGGGTTACGCGGCGCTCGTTTATTTCATCATCGGCTTGCACCGCAACAAGTGGCGATTCACATCAGTTCCTGACCTCTACAACCTGTTTCGTGCCTCGACCGCGCTCGCTGTTTCGCTGCTCGCAGTCGACTACGTTCTATTAGCGCCGAATATTTACGGCACTTTCTTTTTCGGCAAGATCACCATCTTGCTGTATTGGTTTTTGCAAATGTTTTTTCTGGGCGGTCTGCGGGTCGCCTATCGCTATCTTCATTACAAGCGGACGCTCCAGCGCGTGAGGATAGCTGATGCGATTCCCGTATTAGTGCTCGGGCGGGCAGCTGATGCCGAAGTCTTGCTCCGGTCGATTGAGAGTGGTGCGGTAAAAAAGATCTGGCCGGTCGGGGTTCTTTCGCCATCCGGCGCCGATCGTGGGCAATCAATTCGAGGAATTCCGGTTCTGGGCGATATCGACGACCTGGAACGTGTCGTCTCCGACCTGGAAGCCCGTGGGAATCGTGTGACACGGCTCGTGCTTGCGCCTTCTGCTCTTGCTCCGGAAGCACGACCAGAAGCAATTCTGATGCGGGCGCGCCGGCTCGGCCTGACCATGAGCCAGATGCCATCGCTGGAGGCAGGAGGGCCGGCGGTCCAACTAGCGCCAGTGGCGGTCGAAGACCTTCTGCTGCGGCCTAGCGTCAGGATTGACTATCAGCGTCTCGAAGAGTTCGTGAGCGGAAAGGCAATTGTCGTCACAGGTGGCGGCGGTTCGATCGGCTCTGAAATCTGCGACCGCATCGTCACATTTGGCGCCTCACGTTTGCTTGTGATTGAACACTCTGAGCCTGCGTTGCACGCAGTTCTTGAATCCCTCAAGGGTGCGCATGCTGAGGCGGATATTTCCGGCCGTATCGCGGACGTCCGTGACCGGCAGCGGATCATGAGCTTGGTCTCGCAGTTCAAGCCCGACATCGTTTTTCATGCCGCCGCACTGAAGCATGTGCCGCTGTTGGAGAAAGACTGGGATGAAGGCATCAAGACCAATGTATTTGGATCGATCAATGTTGCCGATGCGGCAGCGGCGGCAGGTGCAAGCGCCATGGTCATGATCTCCACCGACAAGGCGATCGAACCGGTGTCCGTGTTAGGCGCCACAAAACGGCTGGCAGAAATGTACTGTCAGGCGCTCGACGATGAATCGTCCCGTCACGGCGGCGGCCGACAAACAATGCGGTTGATTTCTGTACGGTTCGGAAACGTGCTCGCATCTAATGGCTCGGTCGTTCCGAAATTCAAAGCTCAGATTGAAGCGGGCGGTCCTGTTACCGTCACGCATCCGGACATGGTCCGTTACTTCATGACGATCCGCGAGGCATGTGACCTGGTCATTACCGCAGCAAGTCATGCGTTGGACCGGGTGAACGGCGATGTGTCCGTTTACGTCCTCAATATGGGCCAGCCGGTAAAAATCGTTGACCTTGCCGAACGAATTATTCGGCTAAGCGGACTGGAGCCAGGCCGCGACATCAAAATCGAATTCACGGGCATTCGGCCTGGCGAGCGTCTCCACGAAATCCTGTTTGCGCGCGAGGAAGAGACCGCCGATATTGGAATTCCCGGCATCGTTGCTGCCAAGCCGGTGCGACCATCACTTGACGCCATCCGGGCATGGGTCGCGACCTTGGAACAAGGTGTTGCACGCGGCGAGCGGACTGCAATCTATAGTGTGTTACGGGACGCTGTGCCTGAATTTCGTGGCGAGGCAGCGTGAGGGGTCGTTGAACGTGGATCTAGCCGCATTCTTCAAAGCCGAGTTTGCCGAACACCATGATGTCGCTCGTCGAACCGAGGCGGCGCTGTCTGGCGCCTTTGCCGAACTGGTCAGCGCGTGCGTCAAGTCCGTTCGTAGTGGCGGCAAGCTTATGTTCTTCGGCAATGGCGGGAGCGCGGCAGACGCCCAGCACCTCGCGACCGAGTTGACCATTCGCTACAAAATCAGTCGTGCGCCGATTGCCGCGGTCGCATTGACGACCGATACCTCGGCTCTCACCGCGGCCGGCAACGATCTAGGCTTTGAAAACATCTTTGCACGCCAGATTGAGGCGCTGGGGCGTGCTGGCGATATCGCAATCGCGATCTCGACTTCTGGACGCAGCGCCAATGTGATCTCGGCGTTGAAGCAGGCCAGGGCCATGGGCCTGGTCACCGCGGCTTTGGGGGGCAAAGGCGATATGGCGGGCCTTGCCGATCACCTGCTGGTTGTGCCCTCCGAGACTGTCGCCCGTATTCAGGAAATGCACATAACGCTGGGCCAAATGCTTTGCGGGGCTCTGGAAATTGAGCTCGGCCTGGTTTCCGCGCCGCGTTAGGGCAATTGGGCCCGTTTTGTGGGCTAATCTTATTTTATATCGTGAAAATCACGTTCCTTAATCTGAAAACTCCTTGACTCGATCCCGTCGTCTGATTTTCCCTGCACAGAGGGAGAAACAAACCGATGAATGCCACCATTTTGCCGGGGCCCGGCACCAAGACCCGGCCTCAAAGTTCGCGCGGCGGCGACCGCCACAACATCCAGTCCGTCGACCGTGCCTTGTTCCTGCTGGAAACGATTGCCGAGGCGGGGGGTGAGGCGACGCTGACTGAACTCGCCAACCGCACCAATCTCAACATTTCCACCTGTCACCATCTGCTGGCGACCCTGATCCAGCGCGGCTTTGCCGCCAAAGTGCCCGGACGCCGGCTCTATGCGCTTGGCCCTCGCATTATTTACCTGGGCCACGCCTGCCTGCAGGTCGATTTGCCGCGGCGCGCGCAGCCCTACCTGGAAGCAATAAATCAGGCGACCGGGGAAACCGTGCATCTTGCTGCTCTGCAGGGGGACAATGTGGTGACGTTGGCCGTGCGCGAAGCGCGTCATGCCGTTCGCGTCGACACTGGCCGGATCGGCAAGCTCGAAGCACCGCACGCCACCTCTGTCGGCAAAGCGATCCTTGCCTGGCTGCCGGAAGACGAAATCCGCCGCATCGTTGCCGGCGGCATGAAGCGCTACACCGAGAAAACCGTCACCGAATTTCCCGCTCTGCTCGAGTCGCTACGCATCGTGCGCCGCAACGGCTATGCGCTCGATCGGGAGGAGTTTCTTCCCGGCGTGATCTGCGTCGGCGCGGCCATCCGCGATCAGGCGGGGACGGTGATCGGCGCAATCAGCGCGTCGACGCCGGCGATGCGTGCGAGTGAAGAGCATGTCGCGCTGATGCGTGACGAGATAACGGCCGCAACACGCGGATTGTCCGCGGAATTCGGCGAACCGACCGCGCAAGCCGGATCGAGCCAAGCGGTCGCAAGCTGAATTGCGCGCCGGACAAGAAATTATTCTTTGGAGGATTTGATGTACGCACCGCAGGGCGTGAAAACCAACCACAATGAATTCCCGATACCGGATTCTCAGCGCGCCTGGGTGCTCGGTGATCCTGGCCAACTCAGCATCACCAACAAGCCTGTGCCGGTGCCGAAGAAGGCCGAGGTGCTGGTGCGCATCGACGCGGTAGCAATCTGTGCCACTGACCTCGAGATCATTTATCACGGCCCGCCGGCTTCGATTCAGGGCGGGCTGCCGTTCAACAAGGGCTTTACGCCGGGCCACGAATACATGGGCACGGTGGTGGCGCTCGGCCCCGGTGTCGATGAATACAAAATAGGTACGCGTGTGGCGGTCGAGATTCACGCCGGCTGCGGACAGTGCAAACGGTGCCGCGAGGGCATGTACACGTCCTGCCACAACTACGGGCTCAATTACGGCGATGTCGACAAGGGCCACCGCGCCAACGGGTTCACCACCGACGGCGGCTTCTGTGAATACCAGGTCAATCACGTCAACACGCTTGTAGCGATTCCGGACGAAATGACGGACGAAGAGGGGACTCTCGTCGTCACGGCCGGCACTGCGATGTACGCGCTGACGGAGCTGGGTGGCCTCGTCGCCGGGGAAAGCGTTTGCGTTACCGGCCCGGGCCCGATTGGCCTGATGGCGGTGGCGGTCGCAAAGGCACTCGGCGCTCAGCCGGTGATCCTCACTGGTACGCGTGACAACCGCCTGGAAATAGGCAAGCAGCTCGGCGCCGATGCGGTGATCAACATCCGCAAAACGCCCGACGTTGTGGCGGAAGTGAAAAAGCTCAATGGCGGCAAGGGTGTGGACTACGTGGTCGAATGCTCGGCGGCCACCAGTGCGGTCAACGACGCGGTACGGATGGTCAATCGTGGCGGGCGCGTTTGCCTTGCGGCATTTGCGCATGAGGAAGTGCCGGTCGATGTCGCGCATATCGTGCGCAACAACATTTATGTTTACGGCATCCGCGGCGAAGGGAAGAGCGCGACGCACCGCGCTGAAGCATTCATGAAGCAGAAGCGCTTCGATGCGACCAAGATCCATACTCACACGTTCCCGCTTGATGATCTGCCGACGGCGATCCGTTACGCCAAGGACCGCGTCGAGGACGCCATCAAGGTTGTGGTGAAGGCGAAGATGGACACCGCGCACAAAGTGGCAGCGGAGTGACGCTTCTTTCCCTCCGGTTGCGGAAGGGATACCGGGGAACGCCATGCTGACCTGCGACACTTACATCACGCCGGGCTCGCTTGGTGAGGTATTTGCCGCGATGGAGGCACATCGCGGGCGCTATCGCATCGTCGCCGGCGCGACCGATACGCTTCCCTGGGCGCGCGAGGGGCGCGCCGGGAATGTGCATATCCCCGCGTTGATCGACGTCGCAAAAATCCCCGAGCTGCGCGAATTGTCTGTGGGCGACACGCGGGTACGGCTTGGCGCCGCCACGCCGATCCAGCGCTTCCTTGACAATCCTGCGCTCGTCCGGGCTTTACCAGCCATGCCGCGGTGCGCGGTGTGGTTTGCCGACGATCAAATTCGTGCACAGGCGACCATCGGAGGCAATATCGTCAACGCATCGCCGGCGGCTGACGCGACGCCCTGCCTGATCGCACACGAAGCCGAGGTTGAATTGGCGCGGAGTACTGGCGGAAAAATTGTGCGCCGGCGTATAAAGCTCGACGATTTCGTGACCGGTCCCAACCGCACGCAACTCGCCGACGGCGAATTGCTGGTCGCGGTCGAATGCGACGCCTTGGTCGGTTTTGGGGGCAGCTTCGAAAAAGTCGGCCACCGCCGTTCTTTGGTGATTTCCCTGGTGTGCCTGGTGGCGCTGCTCAAGCTCGATCCACTGGGGCGGACGATTGAAGACGCGAGGCTCGCAATTGCGGGTATCGGCCCGAAGCCGGTGCGGCTGGCCGAGGTCGAAACATTTCTCCGCGGCTGGCCGGTCGACGTGGAACGGCTGCAACAGGCGGCCGATCTGCCGGTGTCGCTTGTTGCGTCACGCACGCGTCAGGAATACCGGCGCGAAGTCGTGCGCGGATTTGTGCTGCGGGGACTGATCAACGCGGCCCAACGTGCCGGCGCAGACTTGCAAGCGCTGGCCCCAGGATTGGAGGCGGCTTATGCCTGACCTCCAATTCACCGCTACGGTCAACGGTCGCAAAGTCGCGCGGCACGCAAAGCCGCATCAGCGGCTGCTGGACTTCATCCGCGATGATCTCAACCTGACCGGCAACAAGGAAGGCTGCGGTGCCGGGGAATGCGGCACATGCTCGGTGTTCGTCGATGGCGTGCTCATGAAGTCCTGTCTTCTGCCGGTGGCAAAGGCGCAAGGTGCGACCATCGAGACGGTCGAAGGTTTGGCAAAAACCGGCGAATTGAGCGTGTTGCAGAAGGCTTTCCACAAGGCCGGCGCCAGCCAATGCGGTTACTGCATTCCCGGCATGGTGATGGCGGCGACAGCCGCTCTCCGTGCCAACCCGTTTGCCGATCGGGAGGAAATCAAAGAGCGGCTCGGTGGAAATATATGCCGATGTACGGGCTATCAGAAGATTTTCGACGCGGTTGAGCTGGCACGCGACGTCCAGAACGGCCGGCTGCCCGCGACTGCGCTAATGGAAACGGAAACCGAGGATGCGGTCATCGGCAAGGCCGTCCGCCGCATCGATGCGCCGAGCAAGGTATCCGGCCGGCTCCGATATGCCGCCGACATGACCATGCCCGGCATGCTTCATGTGCAGGTGCTGCGCTCGCCGCACGCCCATGCCCGCATTGTGTCGATCGATACGTCGGCCGCGGAGGCGATGGAAGGGGTCGAAGGCGTCATCACCTGTGCCGATGTTCCGGGCGTGGACGGCTTCGGTGTCTTCGTCAATGACCAGCCGATCATGGCGCGCGGAAAAGTGCGCTATGTCGGTGAGGCTGTTGCAGCTGTAGCGGCGGAAGACCCGCTTGTTGCTGCGCGCGCGGCCGCCGCGATCAAGGTTGTCTATGACACCCTGCCGGCGATTTTCGATCCAGATGAAGCCATGCGTCCCGGTGCACCGGCACTGCACGATTACGCGCCGGACAACGTCACCAAGCACATTCCAATTCGCGTCGGTGATGTGGAGAAAGGCCTCGCCGAATCCGACCTCGTTGTGGAAGAGACCTATTCCACACAGGCCATCGAGCACGCCTATCTCGAACCCGAGGCCGGGCTCGCGTATGTCGACCACGACGGCGTGGTGACGATCGTTTCGCCCGACCAGAACATCACTCACCATCGCCATATGCTGGCGCGGATCATCGCCAGGCCGATCTCCAAGGTGCGGTTCATCATGAGCCCGGTCGGTGGCGGCTTCGGCGGCAAGGAAGACATGATCTATCAGGGCATGCTGGCGCTGCTGGCAATGAAAACGCAGCGGCCGGTGCGGTTGGTATTCACGCGTGAAGAATCGATCATTTCGACCGCCAAGCGTCATCCCTCGCGCACACATCTGCGCATGGGGCTTATGAAAGATGGCCGCATCCGCGCGCTGGCGATGAAGATGATTTGCGACGGCGGTGCCTATGGGCTCTCAACCGAAGGCGTCATGCGCAAGGCAGCGATCCTGGCGGCCGGCCCTTACGTCATTCCGAACGTCCGTGTTGATACCTACGGCATCTATACCAACAACACACCGTCAGGAGCATTTCGGTCATTTGGCGCGCTGCAGACCGCTTTCGCGACCGAGTCCCATCTCGACATCTGTGCCGAGCGGCTTGGTCTCGACCCGTTCCATATCCGCCGGATCAACGCCATGCGCGACGGTGCCGTCACCCATACCAAGGCGAAGCTCGGATCGGTCAGCCTGACGCGCGCGCTCGATGCGCTTGAAAAGGCGTCTGGCTGGGAGGCCGGCGCACCGGATTCGCGCGGCGGCACCCGCAAGGATCTCAACCGCCCGGACATCCGCCCACCCTGCGCGCTCGGGGCGCGTTTTACGCAAACCGATAAGCAAGAGGCGGCCGAGTAATGGCGAGAAAACGCGGACGAGGCATGGCCGCCTGCTGGTACGGAATCGCCCGTACCGCGGTGATTGATCGCGCCGCCGCGTGGGCCGAGATCGATGACGGCGGTAGCGCCAAGATCGTTACGGGCGTTACTGAAATCGGCGAAGGTATTCTCACTGTGCTGGCGCAGATCGCAGCCCACGAGATGGGCGTGAAGCCGGAGCACGTTGTCATCGGGGACAATGACACCGCGCGCGCACCGGAGGCCTCGCACGCCGGCGCCAGCCGCCAGACCTATATGATCGGCAACGCTGTTGCACTCGCCTCCCGCGAGGCGCGCAAGCAACTGGTCGAAGTCATGGCGGAGGTCTGGGACGTTGACGCTGACATCATCAGCACCGGCAATGGAGAAATCTGGGCCGAAAATACAAATCACCGCATAACAATGGGTGAAGCGGTGCACACATCGAAAAGCCGAGGCGTGGTGCCGGTTGGCTCGGCGAGTTTCGGCACGGATACCACCGGGCTCGATCCGGTCGACGGTTCGGGCCGGCCCTGGCAGGCCTATGTTTTCGGGGCCCAGGTCGCCGAAGTCGAGGTCGATACGGTCACCGGCGAGGTGCAGGTGCTCGGCGTCTGGGCCGCGCACGATGTCGGCCGCGCGGTCAACCCGCAAGGCGTCGAAGGCCAGATTGAGGGCGGTATCGTGCAGGCGCTCGGGCAGGCGTTGATGGAAGACTACAAGTTGGACAATGGGCACACCAGCACGTCGGGGTTCGCCAAATACATTTTGCCGACGTCGCTCGATGTGCCACGCGTCAATTCAATTATCATCGAGGATCCGGATCCAATCGGGCCGCTCGGCGTCAAAGGTGTCGGCGAACCGGCGATGGTCCCGACGATCCCGGCGATCATGAATGCAATCTACGATGCAGTCGGAGTGCGAATTACCGTACTGCCGGCAACGCCGGAAAAAGTGCTGATGGCGATCCGCGACAAGAGAAGGCAAGAGACCGAGAGAGCGGCACAAGCCGCCGAATGAACAAGGCGCACACAAATGGGCGGCAAATCGAACTGGGAGGATCTCATGAAGAGAATGGTCTCGGCGCTGGTCGCGCTGGCTGCGTTGACTGCAATAGCGCAGGCGCAGAATTATCCCACGCATCCAATTACAATGATTGTTCCTTATCCGGCCGGTGGCCCGAGCGATGTGGTTGCGCGCATCATGGCCGACGGCATGAGCAGGGCGCTCGGCCAGAACATTGTCATTGAGAATGTCGGCGGTGCCGGCGGCACCATTGGTACCGCGCGTGCAGCCGCTGCCGAACACGATGGCTATACGGTGCTCGCAGCCAGCATGGGCTCGCACGTATCGGCGCCGGCGCTTTACGCCAATTTGAAATATGACTCGACCAAGGATTTTGCGCCGATTGGGCTGACCTCAAATGCACCGGCGGTGGTCGTTGCGCGCAAGGATTTCCCGGCCAAGGATTTCAAGGAGTTTGTGGCCTACCTGAAGAAAAGCGGCGACAGCGTGAAGCAGGCGCATGGCGGTGTTGGCTCGTCTTCGCACATGGCGTGCCTTTTGTTTTCGTCCGAGTTGGGCCTCAAGCCCAACTTGGTCGCCTATCGCGGCACCGGGCCTGCGCTCAACGACGTTGTCGGCGGTCACGTCGATTTTTTCTGCGAGCAGGTCGTCAGCGTGCAGGGCGCGATCAAGGGCGGCACGGTCAAAGCCTATGTCGTATCCGGTAATAGCCGCTCACCTGCGGTTCCTGATGTTCCTTCGGCCAAGGAAGTCGGCGCAAACGAGTACCAGATCAACATCTGGAGTGCGATTTTTGCGCCGAAAGACACACCCCAACCGATCGTCGACAAGCTCAACGACGCGCTCAACAAGACGCTCGATGACCCGGCTGTCGCCCAGCGCCTGCTCGAGCTCGGTGGTACGGTGCCGGCCAAGGCGGATCGTGGGCCGGCTCATCTCGCCAGCCAGCTCAAGGCCGATATCGCACGCTGGAATCCAATCCTGAAGGCAGCGGCGGAGAAGACCAACTGATGCTCACGCGCAGCGACAGCGAAGGTGCGGTGCGCGCGCGCGCCCGCGCCATCGCCAGGGCCGGCGGTATCGAACAGGCGCTGGCCAAGGGCTTGCCGAAACTGATCGAATGCTCGCTGTCGGAGGCGCTGGTGCTTGGCCTGCTCAAGCAGGGCGTGCGCAAATACTTTGCCATTTTCGGCCACGGTTCGACCGATCTCGGCAATGTGCTGCGAATTTACGAGGAGGAGGGAGTAACCCGCACCCTCAACTGCCGCAACGAAGTGGAGATGGCGCATGCCGCGACTGCGCTACGATGGCAATACGACGAAATCTCCGCGGTTGTGACTTCGATCGGTCCGGGCGCGATGCAGGCCTTTGCCGGTTCGCTGGCGGCCGCGTCAAACGGCGTCGGCGTCTATCACATCTATGGTGACGAGACGACTTTCGGCGAAGGCTACAACATGCAGCAGGTGCCGAAGGAAGAGCAGGGCCTGTTCGGCCGCATGACGGCGATCATGGGGCAGTCCTACGTGCTGCATACCCCGGAAGGGATACGCGACGCATTGCGCCGTGGCGCGCTATGCGTAAACCATCCGTACCGTGCCGGGCCCTTTTATCTGCTGTTGCCACTCAATACCCAGCCGGCAACGCTGACCATCAATCTCGCCGCGCTGCCGGCGAGGCCTGAGTTGCCGAAACTTGCGCCCGCCGACGACAAGGCCATCGAACAAGCAGCCGCGATGATCAACACCGCGAGCAAGGTCACCATCAAGGCTGGTGGTGGAACCCGCGGCTACGATGTCGCATTGCGGCGGCTGACGGAAGCCGCGGGTGCGGCGGTGGTGCTCTCGCCCGGCTCGACCGGCGTGCTGCCCGATGCCCACCCACAGAATATGCATGTCGGCGGTTCGAAAGGATCGATCAGCGGCAATTACGCAATGGCCCAGGCCGAACTGGTCATCGTGATCGGGTCGCGCGCGGTGTGCCAAGCCGATTGCTCCGGCATCGGCTACAAAAGCGCGCGTGCCGTGATCAACATCAATGGTGATTTCGCCGACCTCACGCACTACAACAATACGACCGGCTTGCCAGGCGACATCGGCGCAGTGGCCACCCGGCTCGCAGTAAAGCTGGAAGCGGCAGGTGCCCCCAAGAACAAGAAAGATTGGCTTGAAACCTGTGCCGCCAAGAAAGCCGAATGGGCTGCTTATAAGCACAAACGCTTCGTGTGCGCGCCGTTGCACGACGCGGTGTGGCAGAAACCTGTGCTGACTCAGCCGGCCGCTATTAAGGTCGTCGCTGATTTTGCCAAGCAAATAAGTGCGGCTAAATTTTTCGACGCAGGCGATGTGCAGGCCAATGGTTTCCAGATCGTCGAAGATGATCGTACTGGCGACACGTTCACGGAGGCCGGCGCGTCCTATATGGGCTTTGCTGCCAGCGCGCTGCTCGGCTCGGCGCTTGCGGACAAGCCCCGCTACGGCATTGCGTTCAGTGGCGATGGCTCTTTCATGATGAATCCGCAGATTTTGATCGATGCGGTCGAGCACGGCGTGCGCGGAATGATTGTGATTTTCGACAATCGTCGCATGGCGGCAATCACGGGCCTGCAACTTGCCCAATACAATCAGGAATATCGCACCAACGATCAGGTGCCCGTCGACTACGTGAAAATGGCCTCGGCAGTTTCGGGCATATTTGCCGTGAACGGCGGCGAAAGCGCCGGTACATTGCAGGACGCTCTCAAGAAAGCGTACGCGCATAACGGCCTTTCGGTCGTCCACGTGCCGGTCTATTGCGGTTCGGACGAGCTTGGTGGCCTTGGCGCCTGGGGCGAGTGGAACGTCGGCAACTGGTGCGCGGACGTGCAAAGTGGCTGGATCAAGCAGGATTTGTGATCGGGCCTGCGCCCAATCGAGCCGAAAATCCATGATTTTTGCGCCCAAGGAACGGAATTTCTGCCCGGCCGTTATTCTTGCGGACAGAGTAGGCGCCCCAAAGGGCGGCCGATCATTAATTCGGAGTTTCCGATGGAAAAGCCAAAAGGCCATATCGAAAAAGAACGCGAGCGGATCGAGCACGACGAAGATGATGTCGTGGTCAATTCCGATGAAAGCTTTCCGGCGAGCGATCCGCCAAGCTGGACGCCCGTGCACGGCGTTGGTTCGGGCGAAACCAAGAGAAAAAAACCAACAGCTGATCGTTGACGCTGTCTAGAACTTCATTTTCAGAAGCTTCTCGGCATTTCCGCAAAAGAGCTTGCGCTCGTCTTCCGGGACCAGCGCGAGCTTTTTGACCGTCGCGATGGTCGGCGCGATTGGCCCGAGCGGCGTATCGGTCGCGAACACGACCTGATTGGCGCCAAAGAACTCAAAACCGCAGCGCGTCGCATGAACACCGCCCCCGAACATCGCGGTGTCGGCATAGAAGTCATGCAAGTAGTCCATGTGCGGGCGCTTCAGCGACGGCAGGATCTTCGAATAATCCTCGTCCGAGGTGCGCTGGCCCAGCACCTTGAGGCCTGGCCCGACACGGCCGTCGTAATAAGGGATCATACCGCCGAGATGATGGGTGATGATCTTGAGTTTTGGATAACGATCGAGCAGGCCGGCGAACACCATGCGCACCATGGCTACCGACGTTTCATAAGGCCAGTGGAAGCACCACCACATTTCGAAGCGCGATTTCTTTTCGGCCGGGTAGTCCGGCATTGCGGCCGTTCCGACCGGATGCAGCCAGATCGGCAGATCGAGCTCCGCCATCGTTGCGAATATCGGCTCGAACTTGGGATCGTCGAGCGGCTCGCCGGCGACATTGGTGTAGATCAACACGCCACGCGCGCCGAGGTCCTTGATCGCGCGACGTGCTTCAGCCACCGAGCCGTTAACATCGGTCAGGCATAGTGCCGCAGCAAAGCCCGGGAAGCGTTCCGGATATTTGCGGCATAACTCGCCCATTGCGTCGTTGGCAATGCGCGCAAGCTGCAGACCTTCGGCCGGACTGGCAATGTCCTCGATTGCTGGATTGGGCAGCGAGATGATCTGACGGTAATCGCCGTACTCGTCCATCTCCTTGAAGCGCGCGTCAAGATCGAACAGCTTGGTGACGCCGCGGAGCCGCTTGCCGATATTTTCGAGCTTGGGCGCGACCCGGGTCATTTCCTGGAAAAAGCGCTCTGGGAAGATGTGGCAGTAGATATCGATAATCGGGCTCACGGTTTTCCTCCCGTTTCTTCTTTAAAAACCAGCCGCCGTTGCAACGGTAAGGCCTGCCAGCCGAAGCGCTCGGCGATCAATCCCCACAGGCCTTTCGGCGCCCACAACATGACCACTATGGCGACCGCGCCCATCATCAACAAGTAGATGCTGCCGAGGTCAGCCAGCGTCTGGCGCAAGGCGAAAAAGACGACGGTGCCGACGATGGGGCCTTCAACACGCCCGATGCCGCCGATCACGGTGATGAAAATCACGAAGGCGGTCCAGTCATTGACGCTGAAAGCCGTGTCCGGCGAGATTCGCAGCTTCTGCAGGAAGATCAGCGCCCCGATCATCGCGGTTCCGAACGCGGTCAATACATAGACAATGAGCTTAACGCGCGTGACATCAACGCCGCTGCTCTGGGCCGCCAGTTCGTTGTCGCGAATGGCGGTGAGCGCGAGCCCGTGGCGTGAACGCAGCAGCGCAAAGATGGCGGCCAGCACAAGCACGGTAAGACCGAGCGCCAGCCAGTAAATTTCGAATTCGCGAAGTTGGCGGCTCGGCGCCATGGCGATTACCGCGGCGGCGGGCAGGCTGATGCCGGAACCGCCGCCCAGCACCGAAATTTGCGAGGCAAGCAAACGGAACACCTCCGCCACCACCCAGGTCCCGATAGCGAAATAGGCGCCCCGCAGGCGGAAAATCAGCGCCGCAACGGGGATGGCGACGATCGCCGCAGCCGGACCGGCGATGAGAATCGCAGCGATTGGGTGCACGTCCAGTACGATCACCGCCGCGAACAGAAGATAGCCGCCGAACCCGACAAAGGCCTGTTGCCCGACAGAAACGAGGCCGGCATAGCCGGCGAGCAGGTTCCACAAGCTTGCCAGAGCGACAAAAGTGAACATCTCGGCAAGCAGCCGCAGCGTTTGGCGGTCACCCCAAACGGGCGCGAATGCCAGCACAATGGACGTCACGGCCAGGAGCGCGACGCCAATGTGGCTCGATCGCGTGGCGTGCGCGACGCGGTTCATCCCGACACCTTTGGAAACAGACCCTGCGGACGCAACGCGAGGATCAATAGAAAAACGATATGCCCGGCGAGCAACTGCCAGCCCGGATCGATCTGTGCACCGATTGCTTGCGAAACACCCAAAATTATTCCGCCGGCAAGCGTGCCCCACATGCTGCCCAGCCCCCCGATGATCACCGCTTCAAATCCGAAAATGAGTCGCGCTGGTCCAATGGCTGGATCGAAATTGGCCCGTACGGCCAGGAACACCCCGGCGATGGCGACGATGGCAAGCGAGAGCGCCATGGCCATGGCGAAGACGTGGCGCGTGTCGAGCCCCATCAGCTGCGCCACCGCCTGATCATCCGACGTCGCACGGAATGCGCGGCCAAGCGCGGTGCGGTAAAACAGGACTTGCAGGCCTGCAACGACAAATACCGCGACAATAAATTGTATGAATGGCAGAATGCCGACCCATACTCCTTGCACCAGCTGCACAGTCTGAACTTCCAACGCGCCGGCCTGGAGTTTGCGGCTATCGGCGGTGAACAACTCCAAGAGGCCGTTCTGAATGATGATGGACAGGCCAAAAGTCACGAGTAGCGGGGGCAAGAGATCATCGCCAAGCGTCCGATTGAGCAGCCCGCGTTGTAGCGCATAGCCGATGAGGGCCATGATCGGCACGACCAATAGCAGCGAGGTGAGCGGGTCGACGCCGATCGCTTGGGTGACCAGCAACGATACATAGGCCGCGAGCACGATCAGGTCGCCATGCGCGATATTCACCAGTCGCATAACGCCGAAAATGAGCGACAGGCCGGCGGCAAACATCGCGTAAAGGCCACCGATGAGCACGCCTTGCAGGATGACATTGAGCCACTGCATCGGCGTCACACTCCAAAATAAGCGGCTGAGATGCGCTCGCGCGTGAGCGCATGTGCCGCGTCCTGCAGCGCAACACGGCCTTCCTGCAGGCAATAGACATGGCTTGCGGCCTTGAGCGCCTGCACAATGTCCTGCTCGACAATGATCAGAGACAAGCCCTCGCCGACAATCGCCGGCAGCCGCGAATAGATATCGCGCACGACGATGGGCGCGAGACCAAGGCTGATCTCGTCGCAGAGCAGCAATCGTGGGTTCGACATCAATGCGCGGCCGATCGCCGCCATTTGCTGTTGGCCGCCGGAAAGGGCGGTGGCGGAGAGGTGACGGCGCTCGGCCAGCACAGGGAAGAGGTCGTAGATGCGAGCGAGCGTCCATGGCCCGGGTCGTTTCGACTGACCGCCAATCAGCAGGTTTTCTTCGACGGTGAGAGAAGGGAAAAGGCGGCGGCCTTCCGGGACCAGTGCGATCCCCCGTTTGACCGCATCGAAGGCAGCGGCGCCTGTGATTGGCGCGCCGTCGAGCAGGATCTCGCCTCGCTGAGCATGCATCATCCCGACGATGCTTTTCAGAAGCGTGCTTTTGCCGGCGCCATTCGCCCCGATGACGGCGATAACCTGGCCGGCCTCGACTCGCAGCGACACGCCGAACAAAGCCTGGAAATCGCCGTAGAAGACGTCGATGTCGCGTACTTCGAGCAAAAGATCAGGCATCGGCTTCGATCCCCATATAAATCTCGGCCACCTGCGGGCTCTTGATCACAGTGTGCGGATCGCCGCCGGCGATGAACTTGCCGCCGTGCAGCACCACCAGCCGGTCGATGGTGGCGAGCAAAGCGTGCACCACATGTTCAATCCAGATGATTGAAACGCCACTGGCGCGTACGTCTTTTATAAGTGCGACGAGCGCGCCGCATTCATGTTCGGTCAGCCCGCCCGCGACTTCGTCGAGCAGCAGTACGCGTGGCTTGGTCGCCAGCGCGCGCGCAAGCTCAAGCCGCTTGCGATCGAGCAAGGTCAATCCACCGGCGCGTTTATTGGCTTTTTCGGCCAGTCCGCAGCGTGCCAGCAGATCAGCGCAACGCTCATAGACAGCGCCTTCGCGCTCGCCGGCACCGAAGGCGGCGGCAACCACGACATTCTCAAACACGGTCATGCCGGAAAATGGCTGCGGAATCTGGAACGACCGGGCAATGCCGTTGCGGCAACGATGTTCCGGCGCCAGGCGGGTGATGTCTTCTCCGGCAAGCAACACGCGTCCCCCGTCGGGGGCCAGTGTGCCGGTGGCGATACCGAACAGACTGGTCTTGCCGGCGCCGTTCGGCCCGATGATGCCGAGTGCTTCGCCTTCGTTCAGCGTGAGGTCGATGCCATCAGCAACGATCACCGCGCCGAAACGTTTCGAGATATTCTCCAGCGCGAGGATTGGTGCCACGGCCTCTCCTTTGTCATGCGCGGGCTTGACCCGCGCATCCCGCATAGCGGTCACAGTGCTATCCTAAGCGAGATGGCCGGGACATAGGCGAGCGAAGCGACGCCGTTCTTCGAACGGCTATGCCCGGCCATGACACCGAATTAAAGTCTACGATATCGGCAGCAGCTTGCCTCCGACCGGAATATTTGGCGCCGTTTTGTTTTCGGCGATGACCAGATCGAACTTGCCGTTTTTGCGCTGCCATTGCCCGGCGACGAGCGCGGTCTTGGTGACATTTTTTACCGGTTGTCCGGTCCACTGAATCTTGCCGACAATGGACTCGTAGTTGGTCGCCACAATCGACTCCAGAATCGATTTCGGATCGCTCAGGTTCTTGGCGCGTTTGAGGACGTCGATTGCCACTTCGAACAACGCGTGCTGGAAGCCGATCGGCTGCGTCCAGGGCCTGTTGGTCGCCTTGGTATACGCGTCGGTCAGCTGCTGGCAGCTCTGGCCAGTGAGACCTGATTTGAACGGATGATGCGGCGTCCACCAGATTTCGCTGGTCAGTCCGTTGCCGCGTTCGCCCAGTGACTCGATCACGGAGGGAAACAGCAGCGCCTTGCCGATGGTGACGATCTTCGGCTTGAAGCCCTGCTGCGCCGCCTGCGACCAGAAGGTTGCGAAGTCGGGCGGAATCATGTTGCCCGTAACGATCTCGGCACCTGCCGCCTTGAACGCGGATATCTGCGAGGTGAAGTCGTTGTTCATCAGCTGATAGCGGCCGGGATCGAGCAATTTGTAACCGGCCGCCGCCAAAGCCGGCGGCAGGCCGAGCTTGGGATCGCCCCAGGCATTGCCGTCGGCATCATTGGGGAAGAGCCCGCCGACGACTTTGTTGGTTGGCAGCGTGTCCCACAGCGCCAGGAATGAGGCGATCACATCTTCAAGGCCCCAGAAGAAATGATAAGTCCAGGTGAAGCCTTTCTTGGGGTCGCCCTTGCGGCCGAAAAAGTAAGGCTGCCACGGGCAGTTTGTGGTGATGCAGGGCACCTCGTTGACTTCGGCCTGATCCGATACCGGATTGGTGGTGTCGGGCGTTGCTGAGCCGACGATCAGGTTGACCTTGTCGCCGAGGATCAGTTCGGAGGCCACTTCCGCCGCGCGGCTGCCGCTCGACTGGCTGTCCTTCGAGATGATCTCGACCTTGTAGGTCTTGCCGCCGTTGGAAAGCCCTTGGCTCAGGATGCCGCGCACCTGTTCGAGGATAAAGCCATCGGCTTCGCCGAAGCCGGCAAGCGGGCCAGTCTTGGGGCTGACATGGCCGATCTTGATCACTTGCGATTGCGCCTCTGCCGGCAGCACGCGCAGAACTGCGGGTGCGGTAAGGGCGCCGATACCGGTCTTCACCAACGTGCGGCGTGAAATTGTGCTGTCCGTCATGATCGTCTCCCCCGGTTTACGCGGTCAGGAATCCTGCGCGCGTGCATTTTTGAGATGCTGCAATACTTTTGAGCGTAGGGCCGCTTGTTGTTCAGGACTCCATTTGCGGAAGCCTTCCCCCGACTTGAAGCCCAGCTTCCCCTCCTTCACCAGTTTTTCGAGATAGGGCGAAGGACGAGGCCGGCTGTCGATGTCCGGCAACACTGTCTTATGAATGGCCAGCGTCAAATCAGTACCGACCATGTCGGCATTCTCCAGCGGGCCGAGCACCGCCAGCCTGCGGCCGAAAGCGGCCTTGATCACATTGTCCACGGTCTCGGCATCGCAAATTCCCTGCTCGACCAATGCGACTGCCTCGCGCCACAACGCATGTTGCAACCGGTTGCCGATGAAGCCGGGCACATCCTTCTTCACATGCGCAGGCTTTTTGCCGGCGGCGGCGTGCAGCGTCATGGTGAAGTCGATCGTCTGTGGCGTGGTCCACTGCGTCTCGATCACTTCGACCAGCGGGACCAGGTAAGGCGGATTCCACCAATGAGTGCCGAGCGCGCGTTCGCGCTTCTGCAAGCCTTGCATGATCGCCGTGATCGGAATGACCGACGTATTGCTGGCCAGGATGGTGTCCGGCCGCACATGCTTTTCGATTTCACCAAACAATTTTTTCTTGAGCGCCAGGTCCTCCAGCACAGCTTCGACGACGTAATCGGCATCGCGCACGGCCTTGGCGAGGTCGGCTTCTGGCCGGACGCGTTCAACCGCGCTCTGGTCATCGCCCAGGTCCTTCAGGTTTGTAAGGATCCGCGCCTTGGCAGTGCCAAGACTGGCTTGCACCGAGTCATAGATCGTCACGTCATGGCCGGCGAGCGCGAACACCTGGGCGATGCCGTGGCCCATCAGGCCGGCGCCGATCACCGCGATGCGCGCTTTCGTCATTGTCAGCCCGCCGTATAGCCACCGTCTGCGTAAAGGATGTGACCCGTGTAGAAGTCCGAGGCCTTCGACGCGAGAAACAGGAGTGGCCCCGCGAGGTCCTCCGGCTCACCCAGGCGGCCTTTCGGCACGCGGGCGAGGAAGCCCTTGCGGACTGTCTGCGCGCGCTCCGTATCCTCGTACATCCAGGCCGTCAGCGGTGAACGGAATACAGTCGGGCCTAACGCATTCACGGTGATGCCGGTCTCGCCCCATTCGCAGCCCAAGGCCTTGGTGATGCCATCGACCGCCGATTTCGACGCGCAATATGCGCTGTAACCGGCCGGGTGGCCAAGCAGGCCGCGCGCCGAGGATGTGAGGATGACCTTGCCACCTTGACCTTGCTTGAGCATTTGCCTGCCGGCCGCGCGCGCCATCAGCCACGATTGGTTGACGTTGGCGTCCATCACGTCGAGAAAGTCCTCGACTTTTTGATCGACGATCTTGGAAACCTTGTTGAGGCCGGAAGCAACCACCAGGATGTCGACGCGGCCGAACTTGTCGACCGCCGCCTTGACGATCTTGTCGCAGTTTTCTTCCGAGTTCGGGCGCAGCGCAACGATCTCGGTCTTGCCGCCGAGCTTCTCGCATTCAGCAGCAACTTTCTTCAGCTCATCGACCTTGCTCGCTGCCAGCACGACATTGGCACCGGCACCCGCAAATGTCTTTGCGGCGAGCGCGCCGAAGGCACCCGATGCGCCGGTTATAATCGCTGTCTTGCCCTTGATATCGAACAGGCCAAGCGGGTTCTTCAGGAAGGCTTCGGACATCGGACGCTCCTCACAGCTTTTCTCTTTGTCATGGCCGGGCATAGCCCGTCGAAGACGGGCGTAAACGCCCTTATGTCCCGGCCACCCACATCTGTGGCGTTATTTCGGCGGCGTCGCCACCGCGACCACGATGGAGCACACCTCATTGCCGCGGTTGATGATCTCGCGTGTTTCGTTCGGTTCGATCACGCACGAGTCATTGGCCTTGAGGACGGTCTCCTTGCCGTTGACGATCACGGTCAGTTCGCCGCGCAGCACGAAATAGACTTTCTCCGGTGGTGACGCGTCCGGACCTGCGCCGCCGCCCGGAAGAAAGTGTGAGTATCCGAAAACAAGGCCCTTGGTGCCGCCGGCCTCGGCACCGAACATGCGCAGCGAGGTGTAGTTGCGGTGATTGGGCGCCTCGTAGGGCTTGGCGTCCGCAAAACGTTTGACGTGCATCAGAATTTGCTCCCCTTCTCGATGCGGAATTTTTGCTTGGGGTCGAGGATGGCGACCAGCCGCACGATGCAGCCGTCGCCGCGGTCCCAATTCCAGGGAAAATAAGCGAAAGTGACGCGTTTGCCGGTGACTTTATCGATATCACCGCCGACATTTTCGATGCCCATGATGCCGTTCTTGAACAGAATGCGGTGCACGGGCTCCCATTCCGGGAAATCATCCTTCCAGTCGCGCCCACCGGACCACTCGCGATATTCTTCCGCCAGATGCGGGTGCAACGGGCCGTTGCGCTGCGGGCCGATTGCGGTGGCAAGTGGATGATCGTTGGCCTGTGTGTCGTGGCCGACCACCTTGACCTTCTTCTTCACGAACCATTCGCCGGCCGACGGCACGAAGCCGGGCGCGCGGCAGAAGTAGTCCTCGCTGTCTTCGTAGAACTTGTGCCAGCCGGTGTTGATGATCACCACGTCGCGCGGGCGCACGATCTTGCCGCAGGCAGCTTCAAGATCGTCGCCGGTGATCGGCTCCCACTTCTTTTTGGGAATCGACACCACGATGCCCGAGCCAAAGAAGTGCGGCAGCGGCACTTCGTCGATAAAAGGCGTCCCCTGGATCACGTGCGCCGGCGCATCGATGTGCGTGGTGTTGTGCATCGACGTGGTGATGCGCTGCGACAGCACGCCTGATTTCGCCATGTAGTGGATGCGCTCGATCTTCACGTCCTCGAAGTAAGGCCAGTTCGGGGACTGATAGCCGAAGCGATGGGACAAATTATAGAACTCCAATCCCATGCTGTTCTTGAGATTTTCTTCAAACATCACGCCGCGAATTCGTTTGGCCACGGCACCCTCCCTTTAAGTTTATTCGTTAGCTGTTGCGAATGGATCGCCGCGGTCAGGCGGCGGCGGAATTCATATGACTCTCCAGTGCGTTTTTGGTGGCGATCAGACGTTCCGCAATCAACGCCTGCCGGTTGGCGAAGCGTTGGCTGGGCACCGGCACGGAAATAGCGACGGCATTGCCGAGCGGATCATGGAGGGCGACGCCGACGGCGCAGACACCAAGCGTGTGTTCTTCACGATCATACGCAACACCGTTCCGGCGCGCCGGCTTGAGATCGGCCAGCAACGCATCCAGACGCGTGAGCGTCTTCGGCGTGCGCGGCTCGTATTGCCGGCCAATCAGCGCTTCCACGGCGGAATCGGCCAGTTGCGCCAGATAGGCCTTGCCGTTGGCCGTGCAGTACAGCGGAAACGTATCGCCGACCGCCGAAACGGCGCGCAGGCGCTGCGAACCTATGACCTGATCGATAAAGACAAGATGGTCTTTCTTGACGGTCGAGAGGTCGACGGTTTCATGAAGTTCTTCCGAAAGCCGTTCCAGAAATGGCCGCGCCTGCGAAATGAAGTCGCTCCGCACCGACGCCGCCAGCCGCAAAATTGTCGGCCCCAGCCGCACGCGTCCGTTCGGCGTTGCGGCGATGACAAGCTTTTCGGTCTCGAGGGCGGCGACGATGCGCTGAACGGTCGAACGCGCGAGGTTCACGCGCTGGGCGATCTGGCCGAGGCTCAGGCCCGCATTCTCGTCCTCGAGCGCGCGCAGAATGGTGGCCGCACGCGCGATCACCTGCACCTGGCTCTTGTCATTGGTGACGAGACGATTCATCACGCGGTCCACCCACCCCGAACCGGCGGTCTTTTGCCGCCTTGCATCGTGGGACACGTTAGCCCAAAATCCGATACAGGTAAAAGAGGAAAATCGGGCCGCTGTGGCCCGAACTGAGGAACGCAATGGTCAAGAAAATCGCACTGGAAGAGCACTTTCTGGATCCCGCCACCGAGCCCTATTGGCGTCCGACCATGGTCGACGTCGCGCCGGCCCGGACGGCGCAGCTCTATGCAAGCCTGACCGATTTCGGCGAGCCGCGGCTGCAAATGATGGACAAGACCGGCATTGCGCGAATGGTCCTCTCGATTGCCGGACCCGGGGTGCAGGCGGAGCGCGATACAGCGACCGCCGTGCGCGCCGCGCGCGCATCGAACGATTTCCTGGCCAAGGAAGTGCAGAAGCGTCCGGACCGCTATTCCGGCTTTGCGCACCTGGCCATGCAGGATGCAAAAGCTGCTGCTGACGAGCTCGAGCGCTGCGTGCGCGAGCTCAAGTTCTGTGGCGCCATGATCAACGGCCACACCAACGGCAAATATCTCGACGACCGGTCCTATGATCCGTTCTGGGAACGGGCCGCGGCATTGAACGCGTCGATCTATCTGCATCCCGCCGACCCGGCTGCACCCTTGCCTGCGATTGCCGGCTACAACGTGCTGGCGCGGCCGATGTGGGGCTGGGGCGTCGAAACCGGCTCGCACGCGCTTCGCATCATCTGCGGTGGCGTCTTCCACCGTTATCCGAAAGCGAAGCTCGTGCTCGGCCACCTCGGCGAGACGTTGCCGTTCCAACTCTGGCGCTTCGACAGCCGCTCGGCGCCCTACGGCTGGAATCTGCCGAAGCCGCCGTCGCAATATCTTAAAGAGAACGTCTGGGTGACGACGTCGGGCATGTACGATCTTCCGCCGGTGCGCTGCTCGGTCGATGCACTGGGGCGCGACCGCGTCATGTTCTCGGCCGATTTTCCGTTCGACTGGCCGGGTTGCGAATTCCTCGACACGGTGCCGCTCGACGAAGGGCTCCGCGCGGATATTGCATACAACAACGCGGCGAAGTTGTTGGGGTTGTGAGTTCGTCATGCCCGGCCTTGTGCCGGGCATCCACGCCTACTTTGATGTTCTAGTCGTGGATGGCCGGGACAAGCCCGGCCATGACGCCTCCGGCGTCACTTCGCGTCGATCATACGCACCGGCTTGCCGTCGAGAAACGCGCGGATGTCTTCGACGACATCGGGAAAATATTTCCGGTAATTCTGCTCGCTGACATAGCCGAGGTGCGGCGTAATGACGGCATTGTCCATCTTGCGGAACGGGTGATCGAGCGGCAGCGGTTCGACGTCGAACACATCGAGGCCTGCGCCCGCAATGGTCTTGTTCTGCAGCGCCGCGACCAGCGCCTTCTCGTCGACGATTGGCCCGCGCGAGGTATTGATCAGGTAGGCGCTCTTCTTCATCAGGCCGAGTTCTTTTGCGCCGACCAGGCCGCGCGAGCGGTCGCTCAGCACGACGTGAATGGTGATGAAGTCGGCGTTGCGGAACAGATCTTCCTTGGACACCAGTTCGGCGCCGCCGGCCTGGGCCTTCTCCGCTGTGAGATTCTGGCTCCAGGCGATGGTCTTCATGCCGAAGGCCTTGCCGACCGTCGCGGAGCGCTGGCCGAGTTTGCCGAGCCCGAGAATGCCAAGTGTTTGCCCTTCAAGATCGCGGCCGATCGTCACTTGCCAGGACTCACCGGCCTTGAGCCGGGCGTTTTCGAAGCCGATGCGGCGCGTGAGTTCCAGCATCAGGCCAAAGGCGATGCCGGTGGTCGGGCTGCCGGCGGCGCCGGTGCCGCAGACGGTGACGCCGCGCTCGGCGCAGGCCTTCACGTCGAATGAGTTGTTGCGGGCGCCGGTGGTGATCAGAAGTTTCAGGTCGGGCAGGGCCTCGATCACCTTGCGCGGGAAGGGGGTGCGCTCGCGCATCCCGACCACGATCGCGAAGCCCTGGAGAGCCTTGATGGCCTCTTCCTGGCTGGAAAAAGGCTTGTTGAAGACCTTGATCTCGACGTCCTTGGTGATTGCCGACCAGTCGGCGCACTGCATCGCCACACTCTGATAGTCGTCGAGAATTGCCGCCCGAACCATGCGCACGCACTCCCGTCCTTTTTGCGCGCGATCTTGACCGAAAACCGGTTCCATCCCCGATCAAGTCGAGGACATGCTTTTCGGGATCGCGCGTTAGCCCCACCCGGGTTATCCCGGGCGGCGCCAATTTAGGGCGGGCAAACCGAAAAGATAGGGGGGTGTCAAACCGGCGGCTGGCCGTGCTTGGCGTGCCAGGCTGGGCCCGGGCCACGCATGTAGTGGAGTTCCGGTCGGTAGGGGCGGACGACGTCGCGGCTTAGTTCGCGCCATAAAGCGCCGAAGAAGTTGCCGATGACCATGAAGGGGCGGGGTAAAAAGGCAAAAGCGGAACCTGAAATAGCCAATATGGCTCGACCCATCACACAACTCCCACACCGACCACGCGGGCCGGGTCGGCCCGCATATCCCTTGGTCGCCCCGTCCGGCGACCAGGTTCATGGCGCGTGATGATGGCGCTGAAGCGGTTAAAAACAGGTACCCAAAAGGTATACTGGCGGCATTTCTCCGATCAGCCTTTCCAGAGATTTACTGCGATCGCAGACCCAGACGCGGGCCGCGCGCTTGCTCTTTGCGGTTCCCGCCGTTACATCAGCCACGCATTTCCCGACAAAGCGTGCGGCGGTTTGCTTGATCGATTGCGCGTGATCTGGGCGCGCGCGGTCGGATTCGGAGCCGGAGCAGGGGTTTCAGAGGTCAATGAACGGTCGCCAATTCATCTATCACATGCAGGGTCTGACCAAGACCTATCCGCCGTCAAAGAAGGTGCTGGATGACATCCATCTGTCCTTCTATCCGGACGCGAAGATCGGCGTGCTCGGCGTCAACGGCTCTGGCAAATCCACATTGCTGCGCATCATGGCCGGCATCGACAAGGACTTCACCGGCGAGGGCTGGGTCGCCGAAGGGGCGCGCGTGGGCTATCTCGAGCAGGAACCGCAGCTCGATCCGAAGAAGACCGTGCGCGAGAACGTGATGGAGGGCGTCGCCGCCAAAAAGGCGCTGCTCGACCGCTACAATGAGATCGCATCCAACTACTCCGACGAGACCGCCGACGAGATGGCGAAGCTGCAGGACCAGATTGACTCCAAGAATCTCTGGGATCTCGACAGCCAGGTCGACCTCGCCATGGACGCACTGCGCTGTCCGCCGGACGACGCCGAAGTAGCCAAGCTCTCCGGCGGCGAGAAGCGCCGCGTTGCGCTGTGCAAGCTACTGCTCGACCAGCCCGATCTGCTGCTGCTGGACGAGCCGACCAACCACCTCGATGCGGAAAGCGTGAACTGGCTGGAAGGCCATCTGCGCAACTATCCGGGCGCCATCCTGATCGTCACCCACGACCGCTACTTCCTCGACAACGTCACCAGCTGGATTCTCGAACTCGACCACGGTCGCGGCATTCCTTATGAGGGCAATTACACCTCGTGGCTGCATCAGAAGCAGAAAAGGCTGGAGCAGGAGAGCCGCGAGGACGAAGCGCGCCAACGAACGTTGCAGCGCGAGAGCGAGTGGATAACGTCGTCACCGAAGGCACGGCAGGCCAAATCGAAGGCGCGTTATCAGCGCTACGAGGAACTGCTCAAGATCGCCAATGCCAAGCAGAACACCGTCGCGCAGATCACCATTCCGGTCGCCGAACGGCTGGGCCAGAACGTCATTGATTTCGATCACCTGACCAAGGGCTTTGGCGACAATCTGCTGATCGACGACCTCACCTTCAAATTGCCGCCGGGCGGCATTGTCGGCGTGATCGGCCCGAACGGCGCCGGCAAGACCACGCTGTTCCGCATGATTACCGGCCAGGAAAAACCCGATAAAGGCACGATCAAGATCGGCGAGTCCGTCCATCTCGGTTATGTCGACCAGTCGCGTGACAGTCTCGACGGCAAGAAGACCGTGTGGGAGGAAATTTCCGAAGGCAACGACATCATCCTGCTCGGCAAGAAGGAAATGAATTCACGCGCCTATTGCGCCTCGTTCAATTTCAAGGGCGCCGACCAGCAGAAGAAGGTCGGCACGCTCTCGGGCGGCGAGCGCAACCGCGTGCATCTCGCCAAGATGCTGCGGTCCGGCGCGAACCTGTTGCTGCTCGACGAGCCGACCAACGACCTCGACGTCGATACGTTGCGGGCGCTGGAAGAGGCGCTGGAGGATTTCGCCGGCTGCGCGGTTATCATCAGCCACGATCGCTGGTTCCTCGATCGCATCGCCACGCATATCCTGGCGTTCGAGGGCGACAGCCACCTGGAATGGTTCGAAGGCAACTTCCAGGATTACGAAGCCGACAAGATGCGGCGGCTCGGTCAGGACTCAATCATCCCGCACCGGCTGAAGTACAAGAAGTTCGCGCGCTAAGCGGTTTTAGCCCAAGGTTGCGGGGTGGCCCGCGGGCGGCGGAGCCTTTATTCTCTGCCGGTACTGCCGCAGGGACCCGCCATGAACAAGCCGCTCCGCACGCCGGAAAAGCCATTTCGTCTCGAAGAAGCAACCATCGACGAACTGCATGCGGCGATCAAGGCCGGCGAGACGACCTGCGTCGGCGTTGTGCGCCACTACCTCGCGCGCGTTCGCGCATTCAATGGCACGTCCAATCTTTTGGTTACCAAAGACGGTGCCGCGATTTCTGACGTCCAAGGTACGGTGCGCGGTGGTGCACCGTTGCATTTCGCAGCGGAAACCGTGAAAGCGTCGGCGCTGCTGCCCGATCTCGACAGATACAAAGGCCCGCCGCTCGAATTCGGCCGCATGGAGGCGACAGCCTCGGATCCCGACGTCGTTCAGCAGTTCGGCATGACCATCGGCAAGCCGGATGCCGGTCAGGTGAACGCGCTGGCGACCCTCAACATTCGCGGCGAGCGGTCCGTCACCTGCCGTGGCGATTTCGACCGGCATCCGTCGCTCGGCCCGCTGCCGAAGGGCGCGCCGCCAGTATGCGAATATTTTCGTCATCTGCCCGACGCGCTTGAGCACGCGGCCGCGCTTGACGCTCAATACGGCCGCAATCCCGATTTCGAAAAAATGCCGATGTACGGGGTCGTGTTTTCGTTCAAGGACCCGTTCGACACCAAGGACATGCGGTCCACCGGTGGCGGCGATGCGCGCTACGACATCGATTTTCCTGCGCGTGACCACGTGCTGGTCGAGCAACTCCGCAACAAGGGCGCCATCATTTTCGCCAAGGCCGTCAACACCGAATACAACGGCCGGCCGGACGATCCGGGCGGACGCCACAGACCCGACAAGGTGTTGCCGTCGACCCTTGGCTATCAGCGCAGCACCTGGGGCGGCAACCCGTCGAACCCCTACGACACCACGCGCGCCGCCTCGCTCGGCTCGAGTTCCGGCTCGGGCGTCTCGGTGTCGACCAACATGGTGATGTGCAGTCTGGGCGAGGAAACGCGCGCCTCCTGCCGCGGACCGG